>Ga0209127_100103_pt1 | contig 37839 bp, 31 predicted proteins | sample LakSupMetagenome_FD_187469 | JGI IMG/M metagenome (GOLD analysis project Ga0209127, IMG submission 187469) | Freshwater microbial communities from Lake Superior, Canada - Sta WM archaea (SPAdes) (version 2) | ecosystem: Environmental > Aquatic > Freshwater > Lake | place: Lake Superior, Canada... | reverse complement strand
GTCTCTACCGTCCATCGTCGGACTCCGGATTTTGTTCGATGCAGAACAAAGACAGAGTTGCATTTTTATGACCTAATCCACTGACATTGTCCTTCTTTCCCATTCAACATGAAATCACCCCAGTCTCGGCACCAATTGTGTCAAGAGAAACCATGAACAACCTTGGTGGCTCGTTCCACTAGCACTTCTCCTTAGCCATCTATGCTCTGTACAGCATTTCCACGGCGATGATGTCCTCGCTCAGGACTCGTCCGTCGTATAACACCTCAAAGCGCATCGTATGCCCATTCAGGTGCGCCCGGACCTTCAAGGCGACGTTCGAGGTCAAGGCGGCCTTGAGGGCCTTCCACTTGATCCGACAGAACGGGTACGCTCCTTGGACTGTCTGGCTTGTCGAAGAAGATGTGGAAGTCACGCGATCGGCAGTGCGGTAGATGGGCACGTATGGGTAACCCTTGTCGATGTTTGACTCGAACGCGCTGTGGGTAAGGTCAAACTGCTTGACTTGGCCGGTCGTGATATCGTCGCCCTGCACGCGGAGAGAGGACCATGGTTAGCCAATGTTCCCCTCGGGGTGCTGTGTGTTTGTGTTTGTGGGGGAGGCGAGCAGACCTTTTGGATGAACCAGGTGATGCCGCTAGCAGGCTCAGTCCCACACCGGTATCCGTAGCTCGCACGAGCGACCCGAGACTCGATGAGGATCGGAATCGCAATCGAAGCAGCCGATGCTGTGACGGGGTGGCCGGTCATCCCTGGAATGTTACCGAAGCTTCTCAAGGCACCGACGACTGCACCGTCACTGACAACATTGCGTCTGGCATACCGGGCGGTTGAGTCAGCACGGGTCCTTCTCTCCGAAGCAGGACACGGGTAACTCACCCATCAGAGCTTGTGAAGTGCATCATGGCGTGAAAGCGAGCGGAAAATTCCTGCTGAAGGAAGCGATTGCATCCGAAGCCGCCGGTAAGAACCACCAGCTTGACGGAAACTGTATTGGTCAAGAGACGGGTCACCGCTTCTATGCCACGCACCTTGGGCAATCTTTGTTTCTTTACCAGCAAGGCCTGTACCTGCTTCGCGGCAAGTCCGGTGATGGTGGTAGTAACGGAGCGAAACACTGCGGCAACCTCGTCGCTATTGGGTGGTCAGTTTAAACGCTAGAGCGTCGTGAATCTAGGTATAAGATAGTGACACTCGCCTCGAGATTTCCAGCAACGGCCCAGAGGGTTTTTTGTCGTCGTCACCATGCAGGTATACCCGGTATTCTCCAACGTACTGGGGAAACCTTGGCTTGAGATTCTCCTCCCACTCGGCCCTCGTGGTAGATAGGGTTTTCTCTCTGTTGATATTGGCACAACGTCCAATCTCGGCAAGCTCTGCAAGTTTCCGGTCGATGAGAGAGACGAAGACACCTGTCATGAATATCGCACCGCAGAGCTGACTCTCTCCGGCGACGCATTCCCGAACGGTCAGAGGATGTAAGGATGTGACTTCGTAAGACCCGACGTCCTTTTGCATATCTATCAGCGACGAACAACTATGACAGCAGACTGACGGGATTCAAAACTCACAACTGTACCACCACCACAGTCGCAAATGACTACCAAGTCGCCGACCTAAGCCTAAATATGAACCTTCTGTCTCGCCCACCTCCCCCAAAAAATCAGAGATTCAAGGTGGCATTTTGAGGTTGGTGACACACAAAACGTGGAACAAGTCTTGGCAAGACGAAAAGAAAAGAAAAGGGTAGTGGTGCCAACAGTACCTTGCAGCGCCTCGACTCGGACAATCTAGGCAACACAGCCAGTGCGGCGGCCTCGGACTCGGCCAGAAACTCCATGGCGGCTGGACCGCGGCCGACGTTGAGGATCCTGGACTCCAAAACAGCGTCCCTCATCCGAGCGACGACGTCCTCGCGCCAGGTAGCCGGGATGGTGAAAACGATACGAACAGTCATGTCTCTGAGCGACACACGCCCTGCGGCGGCGGCGATTTGGGGTTCGCAGCCGTTCCAGAGACTGCTCAAGTATTTTGCTGCAGCTGAGAACCCCCTCATGCCGGCAACATGTCTGATCACCCGAATTGCTTCCCGTACTTCGTCTAGGTTTGTGGAATGATCGGGGTGATCAGGCAGATCTTCCTCGTGGGGGAGGCAGAGCTTGAGGAGCCTGAGTGTCCTGGCACCGGGTGGAATGAAGGGGCCCCATTGGAGAGCATTCGGATCAGCACTAAGAGTTGATGGCACCCTTGCATCGAGTATGTTGCCATCGGCTGCGAGAATGCACGCGGTCGTGACCTTGGGAAGCTCTCCGCTGCTAGGATCAAGAGTGGCAAACGAGGCAGATGAGAAACTTCACAGAGGTCACTTGCCGGATGCTCAGTCATATAGTGATGGGGGTGGCTTATTGCTGTGGCCGTCCGGATGGGACGCGTGCCAAACTTACGTTGTGCCGAAGTCGAAACCAAAGGAAAGGACACTACCGGAAGCCATGTTGGTAGTGCTTGGAGATGCTGGTGTCAGATGTACGATTATCTGCTGCTGTACAAGCAGGGAGGAGGATCTAAAGTGCCGACTGTAGGACTTCTCTTTATATCTCATGTCCTCTCTTGGCTTTAGGTGCTAGGAGAGGGACCAAATCAGGTTGGGTCAAAAGAGGCGGTATGCCATGGTTGAAACATGATAGCTCGACTCCTGAGCACCCCTGGCAACTTATTTCCAATGGCGTCTCTAGCTCGGCTCATGCGGGCTGAGTGTGCCTGAAATTGGCGGATATGTGCAGATCAGAACGAAAAACAAGGTTATCCACCACGGGCCCTGGCTGTCGTATGTCTTTCTCCTCTCACCCGTATGGAGTGCAGGCTCATTCACCCTTACTCAGCTGCAGTTTGAGGCGGCGGACCTTCAGCCGCAATCTTCTTTATTGGATAGGGCGAATGGACTCCATGTCACGTTTCTCGTGTTTGCTTGAGGCGCTGGGCCACCTCAGTTATGCCTTTGCGACGGTTGCGCGAGCTCTACCGCGCGAAGATCCCTGTGGCGGCTGGAACAAGAAAGATGACCTATCAAGCGACCTATGAAGAGACGTGTGGTGTGGTCTCTTGAGGTGCCGACAAGTCTGCTACGTAGTTACTTTGGGCGTACTGAGATATGAGTGTAAAGGGGGCAGGCAAGACTTCAAAGAAAGAGCCACCTCCGCTTTGTCTTGTCCGGATGCCAAATTTATGAATTTTACTCCGCTCACACTATGTTTCTAACCTATCAAGCAATCTATGAAGCGACGTGGCGTAACATCTTCATAAAGAGGTGCCAACAAGTCTGCTACGCATTCATATTGGGCGTGCTGAGACACGAGCGGAAAGGGAGGAGGAGCTGGGACTTCAACGAGCCACCGCCGCTTTGTCTCGACCGGACGCCAAGATTGGGACGCTCATACTCCTGATTTCTCTCCACAAGCTTTGACAGCTCAGCGCCTCGACGCAGCCCAAATCACCCGCTCAAATAGTTCTATGGCCCGGATAGCTCTCCACAAGCAATTCTGATCCGGTACGATCTCGTCTCACACTTTGCCTCCAGCCAGAGTTATCCCGCATTAGCTTCCATTCGCGTTCGACAATCAATCAACACATCACCTTGCCATAACCGTCCATCCATCATCGCTATGCCACGCCGACCCGCAAAGCAACTCGCCTCCAAGCGCGGTTCGTCCTCCAAGCGCGGTTCTTCCTCCAAGCGCCAGAAGCTAGGACGCAAGACTGACAACGAGTTAGAAGATGCCAGGACCTAGTACTTCGACAGGAGCACCGTCGGAAGACTCTGGACCTGGTTTGGGGACTCAATCCGTACCCAACGGTCTTTCAAAGCCCGACAGCGCCTCCAAGGACGACAGCACCTCCAAGGATGACAGCGCCGCCAAGGACGACGTCGCACGGAGGGAGACGTCAAAGGATGGCAATTCATCTACAGAAGACAGCATCTTCAATGAGAAAGGCGTCCCTAAGCTCATCACCAGCAAGGTGGAGGCACTAGAGTCGTCGCTCCTGGTGGCGCATGCAGACCTGGACGTGGCAAAGAAATTGACTCACCCTATACACATGTGGAGTATCGGCAAAAATATGGAAAAGATCTGGAAGGAGCTCGCTGGATTCATCAAAGTGGCGCCCATGACATTCCAAGCAGATGCGTCCTGGGAGAACCTGGAGGCCGACACCAAAGCTAAGCTCACCAGCTGGTCGCCGCATGCCAAACAGATGCTCGAGTCCGGGCTTCGTGGCCGGGATCCGTTGTACGCAGCATGGATTTGGCACATTCTCGACGACAATCTCTTCTCCGCAACGGGTGCTTGTAAGTTATCGAGCAACAGCGAGTGGTGGGAAAGCTACCGCAAGCGTCATTCCCTTTTTACAACCCTGACTTTCAGTCCCCCTCGCGGCCTGAGCATTACGCTCGGGTTGATGAGCTCTACTTTCCCCTCGACCATCGTCTCAAACCTGAACTTGCTCACCAGCTCGATCATGATAGTCTTGAACTCAATTATGGTGAACTGTCGGCCAATACAGATCCTGGGACCTTGCGAGAAAGCCGCGAAGGCGTAGGGGTCGGCCGCCTCGCCTGAGAGGTTATCCCACCGGTCCGGGTCAAAGGCGTCGACTTCAGGTCCCCATATTGACGGGTTGTGTTGTATCACCGCCGGCATCCCCAGCACTGTCGTGCCTTTGGGGATCAAAACACCGCGTATGAGCACGTCCTCGACTGCTTCGCGCGCTGCCGAATTGATTGCTGTCCATTGCTCTGTGAGCAGCAGTACAATGGCACCCATGGCGCAGAACGACTTACCTGGACAGTAGGCACGCAGGACCTCTCGCATGAAGTTGTTGAGATAACGAAGGCCCTCCATTTCGGCGTAGTCCGGTCGGGGACTCCGCTTCAAGAGCTGTGTTATTTCGGTGAGCAGACGCCTCTCGACATCTGGATGTGTGGATAAGACGTGGGTCGCCCAGACAAGGGCGCTCGCCGTCGTCTCATGCCCTGCTTCAAGTTAGCTGTACGAGTCCCAACCTTCCATCCTTCGAAGTGAGAACAACACTCACCGCCAGCCACAAAGTTCAAAATTTGGTTCAGCATGTCTTCCTCTGTCCAACGGTCGTCATCGTATCCAAAATACTTCTCCTCGACCATGAACGTCAGCAGATCCTTGCTCTCCTGCTCCTCAGCTACCCTGTGGCCCGGGCTCGACCGCTCCTTAGCGATCCGCACTTTCTCAATCCTCTGCTTGATTACATCCCCAAGAATAGAGCGAACGATGCCATTCGCCCGCATGAAATCTCTGTTCGGTTTGACCGGCAGCCAACGGATCGGGACAAAGGCGTTGATAGCTGTCAAAACCATGCCTGCGGGCCCCGGCTCGAACACGTCGTGGTAACACTCATGGAAGATGGAGTTCTCTGACGACAGGTTTTTAAGATCAACTCCAAGTCCGAAGATGCCAATGATGTCGAGCGTCGCGCGGGAGAAGACCTCGATCACTAGCGGTCTTTTAGCACCTGAGAGATGGCCAGTACCGGACATGAGGACTCACGCTCCACGACGCCTTCGTCCTTGGCTATCGCCCTGTCAAACAGAGCCGACAGCTCTTGTGTCTTGCTGCGGAACACGGGGATGAACGTCTTGAGGTTGCCGAGCGAGAACATGCCTGCTACACTATCAGCAACATTCCCCACCATCTTTCCTCAGAGAACAGGAGAAAGCGCTCATACCCCGGAAAGCCTTCCTCTGGTTCTTATGATCCTCCCCCTCGGAGAAGACGATCCCCAACCCGACGATATCAGCGATTAGCCGCCTGAAAAACGCCGGCTTGGCGAACGAGTAGCACTTCGCCTGCAGAATCTCTTTGTGAGCCGCGAGACTGGTCACCAGCAACGCCTCCGAGTTGCCAAAGGTCATGTAGCGGATGAAGTCCTCCCGCGGCCATCTCTTGACCCACGAGACGTACGGCTCGTTGGGGCTCTTGGCTTTGAACTGGTTGACTGCTTGGCCTAGGAGGAAATGGTGGTCCTGCGTCGCGTGTTAATGAGGATCTCCGCGTGTTATTCTGCGCTGCAAAGTACCTTGGGACCCGGGATGTTTCTCAGGGGCGAGAAGTAGTATGGGTATACGAAGAGCTGGTACAGCTTCGCGGTGACGAATAGCCCGAGGAACGATGCTATGAAGACACTTGTCACGCTGCTGGTTATTGTGTCCTTGAAAACATAATTGGCTACAGCTACCAGAGCCGCCGCCGCAAGTGACAGTGTCAAGGTCATTGTGTTCGCTTGTCTTGCTTACCTTGTGTTACGGAAACAGCACGAACCCCCTACGTCCTGAAGAACAAATTTGAATGACCGTGGACGTCCCTGCTTATGTACGCATATTGCTTCCCATGTGGCTTCGTGGTAGCGATGCAGCCTGTCATCCCAAGGTTACAACGCCTTGTTGATCGTACACGCACTTCCCGATTCGGCTCTCAGGGCCGATACCACGGCCACTGATGTCTGCCCGAGTTACGAACCTGCCGTGGCATTACTCAGCAATACGTGCGATATAATGTCACACCAATCTTTTTCCGACCTCTGTCCTATGCCCCAGACTCTTGGCGCTTGCAGGCTATTGCTCGCTTCGTAAATGGTGCGTTCGGCAATGGACAATGCGCTACACTTGATCAGCGCACTGACACTATGGACTGGAACCGATTGCACTTGGTCTGGAACCAAAGTTGAGAGAGCCACACACTCTCTAATGAGCTTCCTAGTCATTCGCTCGACTTCCTGCACAGATGATGTAGCACATACATACTCTACTCATGTCAGTGTTGCAGTACGGGTTGCATCTGGGAAAGCGGCTGCAGAAGGGACCAAAGATAACAAGGGAAACATCTTCATATCGCCGTAGGAAAATTGGATATCTGAGTCGAGACATGTCAAATCCGTCATCTATAATCTTCCGTTCGTTAACTGGCCGCGCAGGACACTGACGCAGGTTCGTAGCAGGTGCCCTCGATCCCTCGCTTGACGAATACTTGTCATTACCTGAGGACTCCAATGAATTACCGGTCAAGGAGCGAACTGCCTCGAGTCTGGGTGGCTTCGGGGCCACCTCCTGGGGCGGTCTAACTTGTCGACTGCGTACAGGCTTGGCAGGGGGGGGTTCTCTGGCTTCGACGACAAATCGGAAGAAAGAAGATCGCGTTCTTCTTTCAATGCGGAAGGAACTGATGTCGCCCAAGGAGTGATAGACCGCCGAGACTAAGGCGCAGCCAAGTTTTCATCCCAGGTCATTGCATTCTCAAATGCGTTCTCGTGCCCTCATATATGTGTTCTGCAGACACGACCACTGGACACAAGACGAGATACATATAGCTCCGGCGCCAAGGTCATCTCCAAGGCACAAGCTGATCGAGACCACATCTTCTCTCCCTGATAGCCTCTGGGGTACACTGGAGAGTAAAGAGAGTGAAGCTACGATTTCGAAACAAGAGGAGAGTCGCAGGTCGAAGGTCTGGAACCCTGTGGAAGGATTACGACAACGCAGGTACGTGATACTCTTTGGCTCAAGCGTATCGTAAGCGGTGCACTAACTTCAGTCAGAATGCTATGATCCAGACAAAGAGTCTGACATAGATCAATGGGTAAACTTCAATGCTTAACTTGCAAGCCTGGACGCCCTGAACTACTGGGCCGGTTGTGGGGAGTCACGGTACGGTTGGCGTACCATGGCATACGCCTTCAAGCATCCTCTAGGGCAGTTCTACGGCTAGTATAGAGACCCCTTAGATGGGCAATATGAACTTCGCGCGAATGTTCTAGCCGCTGCCCAGTGGATCTTGTGGAATGGACAGAACATGCGTAGATACGCACTTTACCCGAGACTGCCCGCAGGTGCGACCGTATCGGACGAGTTGTACTTCAATGTGGAGACCGCCGGTACGACTTTGAAACGTTGGCAAGTGTGGAAGAAGGGGTTTGAGAACGCCAGTATCGACGACACGGTGAACGAGGAGGTCAGGAGCGCGGCCTCAAGAGCCTTCACGCTGATGGGTACGCTCGACGAGACCATGCCAACTTGATGGAGGCCGTGCTTCGAGCCGCACTTAGTCACTGTGTCAATGTTCTCTGCGTCCTGCACATTGATTCGATAGCATACACAGTTCGTTTTGAGTCTGATGCACTTGCCAATCGCCCACGCCATGTTTGCAGAACACAGGTCTGCCAATATAATGTCTGTACAATTAACTTCTTTCTCCCTCAACTGAATCACGAATCAAATCACTCCTGAACCGAACCTTGTTGACGACGTTTATTCCGCGCCAGCTCGAAGCGGTCAGTGGCGGAACGACAACAGCGTACCGCTCATTGATCCGGTCTGCTCTGTCATTCGCCAAGAGACGTGGAGGCACTTATCTCCAGCAGCGGATTAAGGTGAATATAAAAGCCCTCTCTGATGGATACTCGTCGGTGATGTGGCTTGGAGCTCCCATGGGAGGCAAAAGATCTATCTACTCCTTCCACGTTGGTGGGCACATTGCTGCCCGTCAACTCCGGCCATTTGGAGTGTTACCTCAAGGCGGTCATGCTTGGTATCAAGGACACGTATATGGCCATTTCTCGTCTCCATTATGGACTGTCCCCAGCTCTGAAGTATACAGGACAGCTGCACCAGGCTGTGAGGCCTCAATAACATGGTCAAGTCAGGGATCAAGCCGGAATGTATTATCATTCGTAGTGATATGGCAGCCGACACCTCGTGTCTATGCCCGCAAGGGACCTGCTGCATTCCCGTCCTGACGTCGAATCTGTGCTGACAGACAAACCATTGCTGGGCCTTCGCCATATTGCTATGGGTAAGGTAGGCAACAAAAGCACTGCCCGCTTCGGGCACGTATATGCTCATGCACATTGACTGTCATACGGCTCACATAATAAACAAAAATGTCTGATACCTGGTTCGAGACGTCAAGCACCGCGCAAGCGTGGCGCGACGGCGGAGCATGGGCATGCCGTCCGAGATCGACCCTTCTGAATCGTGGTTCGACGGGCTGGTCAAGGTAGTCAAGTCGCTGTATGCCACGCCTGGGAAACGCGGGATATTGAGAGAGAACTCTCTTTGTTGGCCGAAACCAGATTGAAGAGAAACCAGGATGTGGATGTTGAGCACGAATTCCATGAGTTGGAATCTCACGATTTCCTACTTCTGCTCAGAATCATCAACACTATCGGCGAGTCCACGGAGGCGATGAAGGAATGGATCGCGAAATCGTGTAGCTATAGGACGCATTGGGTCTGAGATATCTAAGCGGTGACCTACGAGCTTGGTATAGCGCCTCGACGTAACCTCGACGCAGCCCGACGACAAAAGAAATATAGTGGTCTGCGAGCTCCCTGATTAGCAAACCTACCCTATGCTTTAATTAAATCCTGGAGTGACTGAACTCGCCAATACCACCCCAAAAGATGATGAAGAAACATGAATCCTTCCACACTCGTGAAAGCAGTTTCTACATAACCTTTTCGCGTAAAAGTCAATCATGAGAGGGCGTCGGGTTAGTCAATATCCATTTTATTTTTATGCGCTCTGTTCTCCAATGTCGATCGCTTGATCGACAACCAAATCCCCGGTAGCAAGGTCGAAAAAACACAGTGACCGTTCCGCGTATGCTACCTCACACCAACCCAACTCCCTCGGCGCCAAGCATGCTATCAGTCCGGCATATCACCGATCCCAAGAAAATATCCGCCTACCGTTCACCTTCACGAACAAGAGCAATGATGAACGCCGCGGCCTTGTGATGGCCCATATCCCGCGCCATTTGCAGGGGCGTCCTCCCGGCACCATTGCGCAGCGAAAGGTCAGCACCAGCCTCGAAGAGCCGACGAAAATGAGCACGCATCATGCCGTTGAAGTTCTCCTCGGGGTTGTCTTCACTCCACAGGCGGACGCTCATGTGGAGAGCTGCGTCGCCTGCCGCTGTCTGCAGGTTGACGTTAGTTCCAGCTCGGATCAAGAATCCAGCGCGTAGGATGTCTCCCAGAGCGAGCGACATGTGGAGGGGGGTCTGACCGCTGACTGTCTGCATGTTGAGGCTGCGATGGGGCGCCGTCTCGATCAGCCAGCGCATGCAGGAGGTCCGCTCGTGCATGGCTGCGCGGTGAAGGGGGATGCCGCCCATCCAGTCGGCAAGCAGCACGTTCGCACCGCCCTGGATGAGGTCTCGAAGGAATTGGTCGTGGCCCCTTTCCGCGGCGATGGAAGCGGCAGTGCGGAGACCGTTCTCTTGCATGTCGAGGATTGCAAGACGGGTGGGCCGAGAGAAGCCCAGGTCGTCGCAGATCATCCGGATGACCTGCCTCCGGTCAGTCTCAGCTGCCTTGTGGACAATGCCGAGTCCAGAGGAATCTTTTGCGTCCAGGATGAGTTGGCTTATCGGGCGGCAGTGTGTCCTGGCATACTCCTCAAGGAGTTGCCGGAGCTCCTGGGTCCTGCCTTGGGATGCACGAGCCAGGAGTGTAGCCTTCTCATCCGGGGAGAGCGAGCGGCCGACGATCGTATGATCCGCCATTTCGGTTTGTGTTGTTGTGAGTCTGGAAAGGGAGAATAGGGAAATGTTCGGATGGTGCAGGGTCGTTGAGTTGAGTACCTGATTCCCGGTGGGTGGTGGTCAGGATGAACAGAAATCCTAGGAGACAAGAGGCCATTATATATCTAATGGTCAAGATGCCGACGGCCTTGATTAATAGAGGTGTCCAACAATGCAAACGCTTTGTTCTGTCCAGTGCCATTGTCGGTATCTCAAAAGGGGCCTATAGAAAAAGGGGCTGTTAGAGGTTAAGTCACTTTGGACAAAGGCCCTGGCCCAAGTTTCTCCAACAGCGGTGATGTTCCGCTGGACGACTCGAGAACTGTGGTAAATTGACCCGTTTCACTCGACACAATCCTCTTTGTCGCCGTCTCACTATGGATAATGTAGCTCTGCGGCTTGACCACCATCCCCGGTGAAGGTCTCGATCCCCTTCCATTGCGTGTATTCGATGGACTCCGCATCAAGCCGACACTGAACGCTGACGCCTTGCAGTGCGGTCGTCTCTGATCATCCGCGGTGAGTCCAGCTTAGAGCAAGTTCGTTCTTACATATCGAATCCGGACAACTTAGAAGTGATCTGTTGACAGTAGCGGCTGATATATACTAGTAGGCTTCGACAATGGAGGCCGACAAGGAATGAGACAGAAGTGATATGTCTGGGTATAAGCCCTGCTGTTCGGCCTTGATCTAGAGCAGCAACAGGTTGTAGATCTGGCTGGGCGGCAAAGGGGGCTTTTATATCCTACTGCACTGAAATGGAGACACGCCTGCTGAAAAGTTAGGACGAAGTTTGCTGAATAGAAACATTGTGCTGCATAAGTTTGGTCGCCGAAGCAATCACATTTTCATAACCCAGCAAACTTCTGTGAGGAGCCTGGAGTCTCTGTTCCGTTTCTCGGACTGTCATGCTTATTCTGCAATCAATTCCTGCAGTCAACCCCAAGTCTGGTCCTTTGGTCTTCCCATCTTTGTGACTGTCGACCTCCAAGACTCCGACAACTTACAGAGAGTCAGCGGTCCAACCTCAGTTCGTCAGGGTATATCATACGACGAGCTACCAGCATCCGAACATCTCAAAGGCCTTTGCCCAACCTGCTGCCGATTTTGACCTTTCCATCCCACATGTTACTTTGGGCAACGCCACTCAATCCACGCCTCAAAGTCTGCGAAACCCATAGTGGTCAGCACTCAAAACAGCCCAGTTTCTCAACCCACAGTCGGCGACTCACGTTTCCCGTCCCTTCTTGCGCCGGCCGGACAGGTCTTGCCGATACAAGGCCCGAAGTAGGTCATGAACCACACCCTCGACGCCCTCGACGAGAGCAGTCCGCCGTGGTAATTGCTGCGTCCCGTCCTGAGGCCCCATACGCTGATGTCGAGCGACACGTATTGCTGCACCGCTGTGGCCATGAAACAGTACGCCTGCGATGCGTCAGTCTCTGGGCAGAAGCTAGGATGCGGAAGGCCCCCGTACGTGGCACGAAGGAAGGCCCTGCAGACAGCGTAGCACGGAATGATCTGGGAGCATGGCAACGGCCTGTACATTGGCAGGGTCTTGGGTTGAGTTCCCTCGCTTTGACAGCAGTGTGCCGATCACCGTCGCGGTTAGGGAGGCGAGCTTCGGAGAACCAGGCGGTGAACTTTCATGGCGAGTCTTGTCATCGGCATCGGGTGCAAGCCCCTGGTTGCGATGAGAATGTTTGGCCTACAGCCTCTGCCATAAGCAAGGGAGAGAGCGATATGCACGGGAACGGGGCATGGGTCCTTGCTCGCCACGGGCAAGGCCATGGAACCGGGGTGCACTTTTGTTTTCGGGGGTTGTAAGGTCCGATAGACAACGACGTCGGATGGACACGACCTTCAGGCTGATCAGCGATGCAAGTTGATCCAACATCCGGGGTCAACGCTGGCATCTCACCGCGTAAACGCAACGCAAAGTCCAAAAAGATGTTTGGTACCAACCTGCGAGGTACAGTCCCGGGTGGGGTGGTACCGTTGGGTAGAATGGTTAGCATTGGCTGGTCAGTCGAATGCGGAAGGAGGTTGAAGCCGTCAACTTCTGAGCCGAGTCTGATCCCATCTCTCAAACGCCCTTTTACAGACCTCGGACATCACGGAACCTTATACCAGGTCACACTCTTCCGGTGTGCTGTCTACATTGTCGGCTTGTTGCCAGTCCAAGACCTGCATGAGGGTTATTCCGCCTTGCAATCCTTACGGAAACTTTGCTCCTGTAATTTTGCCGAACTTCCTTTCGTCGGTGATCCGGACCTCAAGCTGTCCACACCTCGGAGGATGGACTCGAGCTGTCCGGCCTATCCCGTTGTCTTCTGTCGCGAGCTGCGATTGTCTTCTGTCGCGAGCTGCGATGGACAGGGGCAGGTGGAGCTCTCGGCGCAGGATCCCACCCATTGTGCTCTCACAACAGCATATATAAACCCGTGTATGGCCTCGACTTCCTCCAGAACGTGGACACAGCCGCCCTAAGTCAATTCCAGCAGTCCTGTTCGGCCCTCACGTTAAAGCGCCATGCACTATCGCCCACTACTATCGTGCTTGCTGTGGCTCTCAGCACAAGCTTCTGGGAATCCCATCAGCAAACGGAGGGTTCCCGACCCGGGCGCGATAGCAGCCGCCCTCGAGGGTCTCCCGCCGTGTGCCGTAAGTGGGATCCCGGGGTCCCTCGAGTACGGTGGGAATGTTTCTGACCCGAGCACAGGCAGAGTGTTTTCTATATAACGCCCGCGCGTTCGACGACGATGCCTATGTCGATTACTGGGAAAGCGACAAGAAATATGTCGATTACACGACGAAGCGCGTGCGCGACTGGTGCCAAACTTACAAGCTGTTGACACGCTTGCGGAGGTGTGCCGACTGGAATTGTAGAGTCGACGGCCGGCGCAACCCTGCTGGTGTGTTGACCAGGCCCGCGATTTTGAGACGGGACGGAGATGGCTGACTATGACTTAGCTAGCAGCAGAGCCGATGCATGGACACTGGAGAGGTGTGGCTGGAAGCTGCCTACCTACTAAACGTGTGCAGTTGCACAGCGTCACCGGAATGCCATGCAATCCCGGGATTTAGCTAGACGAGGACATTAAAATGGAAAAGCAGGCAACCGACCAGTGTCATATCGCAGACGATCTTGCACTCAGAACTTCAAAACAGAATGCCATGCTGCTGCTGAGCTGGAATGTCGTGACTGGGTCGAGATGGGAGCGAGTATGGGGAAGCGAATCGAAGAAAAATCACAAGCCAATGGCTCGGTGCCGAGCAACTGCGAGCACCACGGAGGTTCGATGGCTGCTCCGAGGCGGACATGCGGATTCATCAGAAGCTGATGTTGGAATGTCGTTGGTTGCAGGACGAGGAGTTTTCCGGAACCGTAAAAATAAATCCCATCAAAGATGCAGCGCATGTTTCATTGCACGAGAAATTCGCGTAGAGATACATCCAAGCTAACCTAACTCTAAGCGAGTATGTCCGACGGGGTCCTCCGCCTCCTGGGGCTGTCCTCGTGGTCTAGGCCCACCAAGACTCCAAGATCATGCCACCCAGACTGGCACCACCGTTTTCGAAAACATCCCACACGACAGGCCTTGTCCAAATGTCGATCGCCGAGTCTTGGACCAATCCGCGTACCCGGGCACAGAATTCCTGCCACTCACACGCCAGCCTGGGGCCGTGCAGGACTGATTGGACATACTGTCGGTTCGTGAGGACCTCGCCGGACTTCAATTAGACTTTCCATTCTTTTGGAGCGCTCGAACTCCGCAAACATTGAAACCAGCGCTTGTAGGTAGTGTAGACTCGGTAACCAAGCTCGTAAGAAAGCATAACGATTGCAAGCAGTGATCGACAGCTCAACGCCTTCGGAAGTGCTGTCTCCTTGGCAGGCTCGGCGACAAGCGAAACAGCTTATTGATGAGGTTCTTGTTGCTGTGGCTTTCTAAAGCCATATTGCGATCGGGTTTTTTTTCGTCGTCATAGTTGATCAAAAGTTGACGTATGTCCCTTCCATGCATCATAGCGTACGTGTAGTGTAGGGGTCGCATTTCTTACCAGGGCATGTCGAATCGTAAAAATCCCATGTCCCAAGAAGATCGAGATCTGCGCGAGGCACCATTCCGAACTGAACGGGGCCCTCCGCCCGGTGAGTCCTCCCGGAAGATCCGGCACTGGAAACCCATTGGCCAAAGGGGCCCGGCCCACCAAGACCGCCAAGCGGGCAAGGGTTGGTTGGGGTGGTTGAAGAGGCGTCGGGTTGTCTGGACCCGGCCATGTGTTGCATCTGGGACCATCACACCAACTGCCCACTAGCGGCCCCATGGCACGACTTGGAGCTCTCAATCGTGTGTTTTCGACTGCTTTGCGACCAATGCATTTGCATATTTTCCGTGGTTGAAGATTCTCTTCATTGCAGCTGAGCTTCCATGCCGCCGACCCTTCCCGACATCATGAAATGCATCAACCCTCTTCTTGGCGTCGTCATGTCAAATAGACGGGCCATCCCACGGGTCTCACCAGGCTAGCTCTAGAACTGCCACTTTCAAGACAAAGCTCAAAACAAGACGCAGGCAGTCCCAAACATCAACACCAACACCTTCTCACCCCGCTCCCGACGACAACAAGCTCCCCCAAGCACGACCCCACCCACATCCGTTGCACTCGCTGTCTGCATTACATAGTCGGTCGTCATTTTAGCACATCCACCATGACCACCGCGTCAACACTCGTTCAACCCCCCTTGAACATGTCTTTCGACACATTTGCCCCCTCATACGAGGACAACAACAATGAGGTTAGTTGTCATGGTGCCACCCCAACTCTCACCCTCACGTCCACACACATCACTCACACTCGCGAACAGCAATACACCGACTTCTCGACAGGGCTATACAGCCCGTTGGACGTGGACGAGTTCGGAACAGACTTCAGCACAGTCTCGGCGCCCTCTCCACACTCGCCGCTGTCGCCGACAGGATCAGCCGCTCTCTACTCCCTGCCGCAGGAGTCCGACTGGATCCCCTGGGACAAGATCGAGCTCTCCCCGGACTCGGACACCTTCAAGGCCGAGTCATTCGAGGACTCGGTCCTCTCCTCGGTGCCCCTGCGCATCATGCCGCTCAGCCCGGCCGTCAACCCGATGGACCTGACCAACCCGCGCGTCGACGACGTCCTCTTCATCCCGGACGGCATCAACGACAACCAGCCCCTGTTCCAGACCCAGCAGTTCCCCCTGGCAGCGCGGAGACCACAGCAGCAACCCTCCGCCGCCCCGCCACCACCCCATCAGCTGTCCCGGCCCCGGGCTCCGACCGCCAAGCGACAGCCCACCCAACAACCAACCCAGCTCAACAACAAGCGCTACCTGCGCACCTCCAACCCCAACAACAACAACAACAACAACAACAACAACAACAACAACAACAACAACAACAACCTCAAGCGCAAGTCCTCCGCCTCGGAAGAAGAAGAAGACGACAACAACGAAGACGCCGCCCGCCTCTCCCAGCGCAGCTCCGCCTCCCCGCCCCCCGCCACCCGCCAAAGCCACCGCCGCCGCTCCTCCAAAGCCGGCAGCACCGGGTCCGGCGCTTCCTCCAGGGGCGGCGGCGGCGACTCCGACACCCCGACCAACGCGGGACCCAAGAACACGGCGCACAACATGATCGAGAAGCGCTACCGCAACAACCTCAACGACAAGATCGCCGCCCTCCGCGACTCGGTCCCCGCCCTCCGCGTCATGGTCCACCGGCTCGAGTCGTCTTCGTCGTCGGGCGGCCAGCAGACCGGGAGCGACGAGGGGGACGAGGACTGCATGAACGGCGACGACGTCGGCAGGCCGGAGGGAGGCGCGGCAGAGGACCTGGGCGGGCTGGCGCCCGCGCACAAGCTGAACAAGGCCACCATCCTCGGCAAGGCGACGGAGTACATCCTGCACCTCGAGAGGAGGACCCGGAGCCTGGCCAAGGAGAACGCCGCTCTGAGGAAGAGGGTGGAGGGGTTTGAGATGCTGGTCATGAGCCGCGGGGGAGGGGAGGGGATGTGGAGCTGAAGGGCAAGTTGGCGGGAGTGTGTGTCTTCGGGGTTGTAATTGATATGTCTTTGTGGAGTGGGATGTACTTCTGGGTTACTATCATTTTCGGGCGTCTTGGGGGCCGGTTAACAGTCCTGGATTGGACTCGGGGCATGACAGGGCATGTCAAAATACCATTTCACACACATTGGGAGTGTGCTTCGGGGTTATCATTCGGGCGGATTCACTTGGGCTGAGATATTGGTATCACGCCAGAACAGCTTTCAACAGTCTGGAAAAGGAGACAAGTCGGTCATTGGCAACGTACGAGATCTTCTCTGTGACACAATGTGATCCTCGGTTGAATGTCTACACTGCTCACCACTTGATTCCTCGCTGTTAAATGTCTACACTGCTCACCACTTGCCGGTTGTACTGTGTTACTTGGGCTTGTCCGTCTCGGGGCTTTGGCGGGATGTCATCAAAAGCGGAGAACATCACGACCACCTCACGCATCAACTGCAGGGCTGGCTGCCTCCCTTCAGCATGGATCCTTAGCACATCCTGAGCAAGGCCATCACGAAAGCCTCCCAACGGACAGAAAGCTTGCAAGATGTTCTGATTTTTTCTTTAACTAGTATCCAGCCAGATAACTAGTGGTGGCAATGGCCACGACGCACCTGCGCTCGCCGGATGCAGATGCTTTGATATTCCCCTTTGATCCTTTGTTCTCTTGATAAAACTACACAGCCCTTGTTCTGCCTTCAGAGATCAGCAAGATGATCCAGCCCAGTTCAGCACCTTTGATCCCGATGACCTAGCTGCTCCAGCGGAGCCGAGACTCCTTAGTCCTGCTTGGGCGGGGAGGAGTCGTTGCGCGTGAGCCAGTCATCGTTGGCGATGGTCAGCCACGTATAGGGGTCGAGGACATAGGGAATGTGATCCAAGAGGATCACAGCCCGCTTGTGCTGCCGGCAGTACGGGTACCGACGGAAGAAGTCCTTGTAGCCCTTCTCCTTCGTGTACATGTGGTACAGGAACACGCCCACTCTGATCCGTGTTTCTTTGGTTAGCATCTGAAAATGACCACAGCAAGAACGCCCGATGGAAACTCACGCAACGAACGGATGGTAGTACATAGTCGCGACCTAGGCAACAATGTACACATAGTTGAGCACGGGACGAATGAGCCTCTCCACCATCTTTCGGGCCATGTACGGGTGAGTGCTCCACAGCCGACGCAGACCGGGCTCGCGGAACAGGTGGGTGATCAACATCATGAGCGTCGACCTCTGCCACCGAATCATCTGTTTGGCGAACCCCGAGTCCCTCTTGATAGTGGTGGTGACGACTGCCTCGGGCACGTCCTGGATGGCAACACGCCAGCCAGCAACATGCTGAATCCAGCGGGTGACAGTGACATCATCACCGGTGTTGAGCTTCTTTCCGAACCAGTTCTCATTGACGAACTCGTCGTAGAACTCATGGTTCTGCAGGATGTCGGTTCGTACCAGGACAGTTCTGCCCACAAGGCACCACACACCACCGTCTGCACCCATGCGAATGGCGTTGTACCGAGAGTGTCCATCGAAGCTTCGGAGAGCCAGGGCCTCCCATTGCGTGATGAGCTCAGGAATTTGCCGCGATTCTGGCAAATGAGCCCTGTTTCGAGGTTAGGTTGAGGGTCACAAGCGTCCTGAACGAGGGATACTCACTTCTGAGGTCCGCCAACAGCTCCGATCTCCTCGTCCTCCAAGGGAGCGAGGAGAGCAGGGAGGACCTGCGGGTGGGGCCAGAAGACATCGTCATCGACCAGCGCAAGGATAGAGCCGCTAGCGCATTTGATGCCACGGACCATCTGCTCTCGCTTGTTGGCCTTGGGGACGGTAAAGACGGAGACCTTGTCGCGATCAGGAGCATCGACTGCCTCGACGAGCTTGCGGACGCGTTCAACGTCACGAGGAATTGTGACGACAATGATCTCCTTAGGGTTGTTTTCCAGCCACAGCCGGATGCACTCGGTGAAGGTGTCCTCCGTGTCAATGGTTGGCACAATGATCGACACCTGCTCAGTGGTGACGGTTGGGACATCCGGGACATGGGCCGGCTTGTACTTTGCGATGTACTTGGCGGCAAGCCTCTTCTCGTTCCAGCTGTGGACACTGGACGAGGCAGACGTCAGTGCCGGGGACCTCAGGTCATGGAGCAGGCGGCAGAGAGTGACTTACTCCATGACTGCCATGTAGGCTGGGGCGAGATTGGCCGTGGTCAGAAACGGATTGAGGTTGTCCATGGTCAGGAACTCCTTGAGAGTGTCCACGACTGCGCCAACACCCTTGGGGATGTAAACCGGCATCTTGTCGAAAACTCAAGGACGATGAAAGAGCTGATTCAGTGTCAAGATTGGTAGAAGGACTGAACGAAAGACAGTCGGTGATCTACTCTCCACGAGGTGGGGTTAGAATATCCGACCAGAAGAACGAAGTGAGTGTGGGTGGTAACGAAAAAGAAGCTTCAAATCCACTGACCGGAGAGAGAGAGAGAGAGAGAGAGAGAGAGAGAGAGAAAGAAAGAGAGAGAGAGAGAGAGCTCAACTTTTTGAAGTCGAGAAAAGGAGAAGAAAGGACTGTGTGAGTGAGGAGAGGAGTCAGTGGTGGGAAGTTGGAGGGAAGAAAGGGAAGAGGAAAAGAAGAGTGCGGCGTGAGGAGGCTTTAAGCAGGCTATTGTGGGGAAGGGAAGGGAAGAGAAGTAGAGGAGGCAGGCGAGCGGCAACAACAAGAGGGTCTCCAATGTGACGTCAGGCGGTCAGTCTCGCGGACCTGGAGGGAGAAGAAGGGAAGAAAGGCAGATGGTGAACGGGAAAGAACGCCAAGGAGGGGCTCCTAAGGTCTGGTCACCGGATGGTGGAGGACGGTGCGAGAACAATGACGCGTCTTGCGGGGGAAGGAAGCGGCAGTGGACTGGGCTCGCTCTCCAAGGGAGTTTCGCGGGGTTGGGGACGGGACAGTGAAACTTGTAGAGACAGGTTTGAGAAGGTGCAGGAGGAGGACTCCGTAGAGTGACTGCCACCAGGAAGGTATAGCGAGCACAAGACTTGGACAGAGTCCAGCAGAGAGCAGCGGCAGGTGGCATTCTGCAACGAGAGCTGCGTCGTGACGGCAGGGGGGTTGATGAACTTACCAGATGACAGGGAACAGAGTAACTCTGAGGGCTCTCGTGAGCTTCTTGCCACAAGGAAAGTCTGGTAGTCAAACGAAGAGAAGTGCGGTGGGCGAAAAGGAAGACCGAGAAGTGGGATCGGGAGTCTGGAGGTGGCTCACCGCGGGCGACCTTCCGGCTGACACTCTCAGAAAGAGTTCCGAGGAGGATTTATGGACCCCTACCCGAGGTCTTCACTGATTCCCTCCAAAGAGGACACTTCGTCAGGCAAAAGGCGTCAAGATGTCGCTCCCAGGGGAGGAGTGACAAGTGCTTCCCTAGGTCTAGGGTCGGAAAGGACTGCCGGTGCGGGACGAGGACAGTGACGGTAGATTACACTCCTGGACTAAGCGTGTCTGTCAGTTCACGGGCGCTAACCACATTCGTAGGGTCATGAATATAGTAGTGAAGACTCGTCTCAAAGGTACTTTCTTTTCTATTATCATAGCCTGCCAAAGACGACTGTTTTATTCACCACTTGCCGCAGCACAGATGCTATTCTGCATCCGTCAGTCTACAAGTGAATCTTTGGCAACTACACAGCCTGGCTATACTATGGCCCTGAACAATGGCAACAAGGCTGAAAAAAGTTTGGTCATTGTAGACCATAGCCACCGATGGTCGTCAAAGTCATCGAGCTCTTTTCCTCCCATCGGAGCATATCATTGTTAGCCTAACAGCAGCTCTTTCTCCAACTAGCAGTATACTCGTGACGCCATGGCTTCTCGGCAAGTTCGAATTTGTACCCTTAGCTTTTCGTTGTCCTGTTCGTTGCAGGCGGTTCCAGGGAGGCTCCAGGCGATGCTATCAATTTCCCTAGGAGCTCCGATTTCAACAATGCTGTGGCCAGGAACGAACAGCTCCAACAAGCTGCTCCGGCTGAGTTGCCAGTTCCTCCCCCGTCGACTGGACGTCCTTCGCGCCGGTTTTGCATCTTGCGTGCTGCATCTCGACAAATACAATCATGAGTTCGGACGACGCTGATCAGCATGCCAGACTGCTTGGCACTGGTAACCGCCGTTTCGTTTCGATGTCGCTAACGTCCAGGCGTCGTTACTTACTCTGTTTGGGCCATATGTATCAATTGGAAGTGAAGCTGCTCGTCTGCAATGGCACATATGATGGTAAGCCATCTCGGCCGCCCCAAACACGGAGCGACACGACCACAGAAGCGCCCTCGCTTGCGATATCGGCCTGTCTCTCAAGTGTCGTCAACATCCCTACCTCGTCTGTGGTAGCCATCAAATGGCATATCCTCGGGATTGCGAGTCAAACTCCCTGTTCTCGGGCTCGACAACGCCGGAAAAAACAACCCCAGTCGACCTCTTCAAACAAACATGAGTAGCGGCGGCGCGCCCTACACATTCCATCATCAATAACAGAGCATACGAGGAGGATTGCCAGCATCGAATATACCATCTCTGGCCTCAGCGGACGCCAGCACAGCCTCTACCTCTGGAGGAACTACTGCCCGAACCCCACGGGCATCGTCATCATGGTGGACGTCACGGACAGAGAGCGGTTGGCGGAGGCAAAGACCGAGCTAGAGGAGCTGTCGAGTATGATCAACCTGGAGGCGGTGCTTATCATGGTGTTAGGCAACAAGATCGACCGCCTCAACGCTGGTCTAGGCGGAGCTCCGGTAGGAGCTTGGCTCGCCCACCAGACACCCATAGCAGGCGGTCGAGGGGGCGGCAGTCAGGTTGTACATGTGCTCATTGGGCAGACAGGAGGGCTACCAACGCGGTCTTGAGCGGCTCGTAGCCGGTGAGTAACAGAGGCTGCCCTACCTTTGCTTGCAAGCCCTCCCCTCTCAGCGACTACTGCGTTTCCTGACAGCCGCAGCCCCTCGCTTCGATTTGAAGACCATCGCCAACATATCCCATGGAGTTCGAAGTCGTCGTTCTTTAGAACAACCTTCCTACGCCACGTTGTTTCTGGCGTACCTATCCTGTTGGACAAATATGGCTTTATTGGATCCAGAGTTGGTGGATGAGCTTGGGGCTTTGCTGTTGCGAACGTCGATTCTGTGCCCTTGGCGGCCCTGGGGCATACTCTCTATGGAAGCTTTGTCTCATCTTGTCACTGTAGGTCTCAATGACACGCTTGGTTACCTTCGTCTGGCTTCTTGTCAGGTTGGATCGGCGGGCTGAAAGGGTGGGTGGTAGCCGGGCAACGCCGTCCTTGAGCATGGAAGAAGGAGGGAGCTGAGGCTCGCTCTGGAAGAGATCAACGGGCCATGGCGCTTTGGAGCCACTCGGGTACTTAGCCTTGTCAGACATATTGGAAGACTTGGTGCCGGCTTACTATCTGTTGATTTTCTTGTCATAGCACAGGCTCTTCGTATTTTACACCGTTGTCACACCGCAGTCCTGTCTATCAGGAGTGAATCGATGCTATACCTCCTCACAGGTGTCCCTATTTCAGCCGCCGTCGCGCTGACAAACCCAGGCCGGCCATCTTCACGCACGACATACCGAACAGTCATCTCCTCGGCAGCCGCCTCGATACCGCTAAGACCAGTGTCATACCTCCCCATTTTCTCGGCCCAAGCGCCAGTTCCCAAGCCATACAACACCAACGGCAGGACATTGGACTTCCACAGAGGCTCTCCAGTCCCACGATCGAAGCTCCGCGCAATCACCCAAGCAAGCAGCACCGCACTGATGGCCAGCAGCCCGCACGGCAGCAGGAGCCATCTCCAGTCGAGACTCGTGCAAATCGAGTTCTGCAGCACCGCCCCCTCGACACCGCCCCCGGCGCCATGCCACTGGCCATATACCCAATGCTCGTCCGGTCCCCACCCGGCAGTGCGGAACTTGGTCGTGATGGCGTTTGCAAAGTCGTCCATGGCCTTGGCGATGCTAGGGAAGCTCGAGTTGCCCTGGTTGTACAGGGGGCTGAGCCACCACCGGTCGCGGCACCACAGGTCGTCCCCCTGGCGGGTGTCATAGGTGCAGGTGCCGTCGAACACGTCGGTCATGAAGGCCGCCAGCGCCCTGGCGTAGACGGCGTTGAGCTTGTACAGGCAGGCATTGGGGGCGGTGATATTCTTGTCGTCGACGACGACCCAGTCCCAGGTACGGCCGGGAACCTTGGGCGCCAAGGACACATTGGCTTCCGTGTACCAGGTCCCCGTGTGGTCGAGGATGCACGGGGAGCGTAAGGCGGTGTAGTTTCCCAGGTTAGAGGTATTAAACAGGTCGGCGCGCACTTCTGTGGTCGCCGCAATGTCCTCGAGTAATTTGCCCTCCCGGACGCTGCCGCTGTAGGCTTTTATGCAAGGGTAGAGCGTGCAGGTTGCCGCAATAAAGTCGCCGATGCCGCCGTAGAAGCCTTCTTTCGATTCGGTCGTGTTTCGGTGAGGGCACGCGAAGCCATGCGTGGTATTGGTACACGGCGAGTTGGACGCTGATAGGATGGTCACGTCGGTCATGGCTCCAGTGTCAGACACCACGCTCAAGTAGGGCTGCCCGGACTTCAGGGTGATCCACGGGTCGGATCCGTAGCGCCTGGACATGCGCAAGGTAATGTTGCCCTTGTCGTCCGGGCCACTCACCTCCGCCGTCCTATCGTTGCAGCTGCTGCACATGCCGAGAGAAGCATGAGTTACTCCGGTGCCATAATCTGGGAACGAGCAGTTTCCAGTCGGGCAGAAGGCTTGGACTGCCAGGTCGTGACTGCGCGGGTTCGTCAGACCCTGGATCATGCTACCCTTCATATCCACGTTGATTTCCCACATACCAGCGGCGATGCGGTACCATTGTCCCTGGTAGTAGCTGGACACCGGTATGCTGGAGTTGACGTTCGGTAGAAATCGAGGGCAGATCTCGGTCTTTATGGCTTGTTGCATGAATGGGCCGACCACAAACGACAAGGCGACAACAGCCGCAGCCGGCAAGGCACAGGCGGCGAGGGCCAGAGCGGTGCGTCCTCGCCTTAACAGCATCCATACCAGCCGCAGCGATCCGACACCGGTTCGACTACCGGAATCGAAGTCTTGGAGGTGCCTCAGAGGCTGTGGGCGAGCGGTAAACCAACTCCACTTGAGCTGGCTGATGACGCTGGAGACCATCATGACTATGTTGGCGCGGATGACGGTCGATAGCAGGGCCACAAGCGTGCTCAGGTTCATGCTCAGATGCCACTCCGACACCTCGCGCCCGTTGTACTCGGCCAAAAGACCGATGATTGCGCCCATCAAGCCAACAGCGACTGCGAAGCTGCCCAGCTCCCATTTCCAGAGCCCTAGGATATGGCGACGGCGTGGTCCGCTCCCCCATGACGACGGTGGTGGTGGCGGGTCATTGACCGATACTGACCTGAGGGCAGTCGAACTATCCCCGAAACTTGGAGGTTTTGATGGTGCTTCTGACATGAAGGGCGAGTTCGCTGGCATAGGCGATGCATGCGCCGGTGTTGTTGTCATTTCTGTCCAATCCTCAGCTGCCCGGAGATGCTCGCGATATCTGGATGGTGGTGCAGCCATGACGAAGTCTCAATCCCCCAGAACCTCGACACAACCAGGCTCAGTCTCATGGATCCCTGTGCCATTCGAAGGGAAAGTTCAAGATTAAAAGTGCTGCCTGGGGTTCAGCTCGGACTTTGCGCCTTCAGCATCTCGGTCTTTGTGCACCTTGGTGAAACATCATTTCCAGCGAAGCGAACGCCCGTGGCCTACCAAAATCGACCAGCTCCCTGTGACATGTCAGCACAAGCAAATGAGACGCTTTCGCCATCTATTTGTGTACCAAGTCCTCGAGGGACGTCTCATCATCCAGATCACGGCATGTTGATCGGCTGCTATAAGGAATCTTTGACACTCGGTAGCGGACTACACATCAGTCAAGAGATTGAATTGTCAATTGAGCGAGTTTGCCCCACGTCACACCAACCGCACATCATATGTAGGGTCGGCCAGCTAATCTGCTTCGGAGCCGGCAATCCCTGTGCAGCACCACATTAAGATAATCGCCTGAGCACACTTCACCTTCACGCCGATGCTTACCTATCTGTGATGTCTACCACCTATGAGCATGTTCCAGAACCAGTGGCTTGTGTCGCTGCTTCGTATCGAGACGTTATACGCGGGGCACTCGGACCGGCCGTCAATGACGGACGAGCTCATTCCGAGATGGGGCCTCTTCAAGCCCTTCTTCCCCACAGCGGGATCGGAGTGCGGAGCAAGGAGAATTTGAGGAATTCGGTGGGCGTCCCGGAAGTCAGGAAACCATGTCAGTCTGACTCAACCTCAAGATCAACAAATCACCAGGGGTATCTCACGACGCATCTCATCTATCTCAACACCATCCTAAAGGGGCATATCATCCATCCAGCAGCATGGCTTCCTCATCCAGCGCGGAACATGACCACGTCCTCACGCTCTCGTGCCCGGACAAGCCCGGCATCGTGCACGCCGTGACGGGCATCTTCGCATCGCACAACCTCAACATCCTGGCGCTGCAGCAGTTCTCGGACCCGCAGTCGCAGAAGTTCTTCATGCGCGTGCACTTCGGTCCCACCTCGGCTCCCGGCGCAGAGGGCACCGCGCATCTGGGGAAGCCCTTCGGCGACCTGGCGGCCCAGTACGACATGACGTACGACATCCGCCCGGCGGCGCGCAAGACGCGCGTGCTCATCATGGTCTCCAAGATCGGCCACTGCCTCAACGACCTGCTCTTCCGCATGCGCTCGGGCCAGCTGCGCATCGACGTGCCCGTCATCGTGTCCAACCACCCGGACTACCGCGCCCTGGCCGAGAGCTACGGCATCGAGTTCCACCACCTGCCCGTGACCAAGGACACCAAGGAGCAGCAGGAGACCCAGGTGCTGGACCTCGTCAAGAAGCACGACATCGAGCTCATCGTGCTGGCGCGCTACATGCAGGTGCTGAGCCCCATGCTGTGCTCCGCCATGAGCGGCAAGATCATCAACATCCACCACAGCTTCCTGCCCAGCTTCAAGGGCGCCAAGCCCTACCACCAGGCTTACGAGCGCGGCGTCAAGATCATCGGTGCCACGGCGCACTTCGTGACTGCCGACCTGGACGAGGGTCCCATCATCGAGCAGCGCGTTGCGAGGGTCGATCACAGCATGAACCCCAAGGAGCTGACCGACGAGGGCTCCAACATCGAGAGCCAGGTGCTGGCTGCCGCCGTGAGGTGGTATGCCGAGAGGAGGGTCTTCCTCAACAACGCCAAGACTGTTGTGTTGTAGTTAGGTGCCTCTGATACATGTATATACCGCGCAGTACTATATAACGACCTGCTATCTAGGGGATCTCGGAGGATAGAAAAAAGTATGTGCTCCTTTTCTGGGCCCTGAAAGTTTCAATGAGTGGGGAAAGGCTGTGTAACCACCATGCTTCGACAGCTAACACCGGCCAGGAGGCGAACTGACTATCTGGGGTATCTCGTGCGTATGCCAACCTATTTCGCACTACTAGTCTACTATCTCGTGGATGCATTCGAGTACCTGATCTCCTTGTAAGCCGACCTCACCGCCCCAGTCAACTCCCTCCCAGGCACCCTCCCCCAAAACATCCAGCCCAACAGCCCCACAACACTCAGCATAACCACCCACGACACGACTCCCGCCAGTACCAGCTCCCTGTACGTCCTCGCTGCGTCGTCTCTCGAGTTATTATGCGGAAACGGCCGGTCCGGCACCGGCACCCCCAGGATCTTGCACAGCGGCTCCCACCCGTCCGCGACATTATACCAGAACAGCTTGTCCTTGGGCACCACCTCCCTCAGATGCTCCTCGTGCTTGGCCAGCGTCTCCTTGACAATCATGTCGTCCCCGTACCGCCACAGCGCCATCTGCCGGAACAGGTCCCTCCAGCGCCCGTAGACGCCCACCTTGGGCACCCACATGATGAGAAACGCGATGTACCAGTTGCTCATCATGCCGTTGACGAACTCCATGCTCCTCCACCAGCTCTCCGTGTCGCGCGTCGTGGCCACCACCACGGCGTCCGGGTACAGCGCCATCAGCTCCGGCGTCAGCGTCACCGCCGGGCAGTCGACCGTCGCGACGTACCCGTCCGTCAGGTCCGCGAGGAGGTACTCGACGTACTTCCTCTGCGCCAGCGTCTTGGCGTAGGGCGCGTGCTTCATGATCTCCAGCCAGTTGTTGACCTGGTGCAGCGAGCCGCCGAGGGACTGCACGCCCGAGTCGTGCACGGGCCCGTCCAGCAGGATGGAGAGGGCTTCGTTGAGGGACTTGGTGCCCGTCCGGCACATGCCGGCGCCGATGACGCGGAATTTGGTCCCTGGCGGGCCGGGTTGGGAGGGTGCTTGTCCCATGATCTGAGCTGGAGTCGGAAGAAGAGGCAAGTATATCGCTCTCGAGCCGACCGAGCTTGAGCCAGGTGGTGCTCGGGAGTTGGAGGGAATCGGATGGTTGCGCAGCCCCAAGTTCAGACAACTGAAGCAAAGGACAAGCCACTTATACCACCCATGTCGGACTCCTCTTCGACCACCTGCGGTCGCTACGAACGGCTATCCGGCAACCAGGTCCCAGTCCGGAGCCTCTCACTAACCCGCGCGATGACGAAGCTTAATTGATGTGCTACAGCCGCCATATAACTGTTCGCCGCGTCCGAACCTCTGGACTCTATATCCGTCGCTCAGTTCCCAGTTTCACGACGTCCAGCAGAGGACCCCATCATGCGCCAAGCCGGGTAGCAGAGGACATTCATATATGGCTCTTTTCCCAGGGGCAAAAATAGGCGCTTGCCGCAAGTTTACCCCGGACACAACGACCCGCGGCGCATTGCCGGATAATTTACGCGGCGCAAGAGTGCCGCGATCTGCGCCGATAAGTACTGTTGTGGAAGATGAAACCTGGATAGGAGGGCTCCGTCGTTTCCCGTTTCTCTGTGGCTGAATCGAGCGTAGGATGCTACGAGAGGCTGTTTGGAATGTGGTGTGTTCGGCGCCAGCATTCAGCTCTGGCTATCGACATGGCTCCACTGGGAGCCAATGCAGTGCAAAGAGGACTTTCGGAATTGAGTCCTGATAGGCGGGTCCTCCAGGCGCTCGCCAGGGGAAAGCTAGACTGTCCAGCAAACGTTGTGCGGCCGCGCAGCCGAACAAGACAGATGGGGCCCTCTCATCTGAAAGGAAAGGGTTGAATGGGTTGCCGAAGCTTCGTGTCAACGACGCACAGTGCCATCAGTATACCTGACCACTGCCAAAGCCAGTCGAGGAGTCCTCGACAAACGCATCCCATGTAGCCTGGGATCGTCAGTCAAAATACTTGCCGTACGAAGGAGAGGGTGACATACCCAGTCAATATCCATCTCGGACAGATCCTGCTCGAACGACACTCCGCCTCCGGGCATCTCAAACGGCAGAACAGCGCCCCGTCCGTCCCAACCCGGCATCTCTGGTGCCAGCCTCTGCGAATGTCCTATCCTATGCCCCTCTCCATCCCCAACCTCGTCACCTTTCCCCCGCCGAATGCCCTCAAGCACACCACCAAGGAACCCCCGAAACCGCACCGCCTCCTCATACCCCCCCGCCACAGCACCCCAGTCCTCGCGCGACCCCTCCAGGGCCGCGACCAGCACTTCGTCCCGGGGCAGCACCTCACCACCAACCCCCTCGTCCGACGCCCTCCGCCTCAGCTCCAGCTCCAGCACGACCACCATCCCCGCCAGCATCAGCACCTGCCGCGCCTGCGCGACCTCGTACCACCCCTCCCCCAGCCCGCGCTGGAACCCCAGCATCGCCAGCGCCGACGACACGCACCTCTCGCGCGAGAGCTCGTAGCGGCCGCCGTCCGCCCTGCTCCTGGCCAGGAAGCGGCGGTGCAGCGTGCACATCCCCCTGTGGTACATGACCAGCAGGCCCGCGTTGGCGAAGTTGGTATTGGCGCCGGGGTGGTGCGGGTTGGTCTTGTCGGCCCCTGCGACGGGGTGGTGGTCGAGTCTCATGTGCGGCGGGAAGGACTCGTAGGCGTCGCGCAGCGCCTCGTCGGCCTCGAGGACGGCGTCGTAGGAGGGCGGGGTGGGGCTGGTGGCGAGGTCGCCGACGCGGCCGAGGGCTCTGAACAGGCGGCCTTTGAGGAGGAGGTAGGTGACCGGTGTGGGTTCGGCGAGGGGCCGCGACGGCGGGAGGACGGCGGTTTCCTCCGACAGCTCCCCGTCGTGCAGGTTGCGCGGCTCCTCGGTGTCGGAGAAGATGGCTTGCGTCGTGCGCGGGAAGCCGCCGACGAATGAGGCCATGTCGTCCATGCTGATGACGGAGAGCCAGATGCGGCGGCGGTACTCGGCTTGTAGAGGTGAGAGGCCGGGTGTGTGGGAGGGGTCGCGGTGGTAGCCCATGTTGATGGCTGTGCGGACGACGACGCCCGTCATTATCCAGAGGCCGCGGCGGATGTCGTCCTTGCGGTTGAGCTCGGCGGTGGCGTTCAGGCGCAGGGTCTCGACGGTGTAGGGTAGGCACTTGGAGATGTCGCCGCTCTGGAGGCATTGTGCGGTGCGCAGACGGTAGAGCTGGAAGAGGGTCTCGGAGGTGCCTTCGTACTCTGGCGGTTCGCCGTGCTGGTGGTAGGCGAGCATGGTGATGCCCAAGATGGAGAAGAGCAGCCCTAGCCAGATGATGTGAGTCCGCGACGGGTCCCTCCAGTGCTCTTCGTACTTCGGTGTCGGTTAATGACGGGTCAGAAGGGGCAGGATCATGGGTTCAGACATACCTCCCGCATGAAGGTCGGTTGGTGCAGGATAGCTAACGATGTGATTAGTGCGGGACCAAGTCTCGCCAAGTATAAGAAGTACTCACGGGCAACGGCAATAGGGAAATTTTGGTGATCAAAGAAACGAGCGATCAAGCGGTCGACTTCGAGCTTGGGTGGCAGAGTGGAAAGAATCTCTATCCGCTCGATCGGCTTGACCTGGCTGTAGAGTAGGCCTGATCCATCAACCGCATATGACTGGGTAGGTCGGAAGTTGTAGTCATGGAGGTCGTCTTGTTGGCTGTATGTCTTCTTGAGCTCGTTGATCTGGTGCCTGAGTTTAGCCGGAGTAGACACCGTCCTGGAGTTACACGCCCACAGGAGGATACGCATTTGGGAAGGTCTTCAGAGGTGAAAGAGGGGACAGCGGCTTACAGGCCAGCATATGAGATAAGGAAAGGAAAGACGCACCTCTCGGAGCACGGTATACCACTCATCGCCGCCGTGGTACACCGAATGAACGCCATCCATTACCGTCTCACCGACCCCAGCAACCCCGGTGTCCTCAGTATTGCTCCCCTGAGGTGAGCAGACTGGTGCATCACGCGCGAGACTGGTGGGGACTGTATTGTCGCCGTTGCTCTTTGGTTTAGGCGATGATGAGGCTTGCCGGCGCTCCGCAATCAACTTCTTGACCAGCTTTTCCAAGTGGTCAATCCGCTTGAGCGTCGCGTCTCCTGCGACACCTGCATTGGCCTCGCCATGACTTACGGTAGACACCGCGCCACTCTTGCTGGATCCGCGGAATATACAAGCCGCTTCTTCGCTGCGGACCTGGCAGTTCTGGCACGGCTGCTCCCGATTACACTTCAATCTGGACGTTGTCAATTACCGGAGACAAGCTACAGCCCGGGTACGGATAGGTCGGTACGCACTTTCGAGATCGACAAGGGTCGCATGATAGAGGGATACGAGAGCGACGACGGGGATTAACAGGCTGCATCTGTACCGCGGTGTTTGATTCCACCTGATATAGACTTGGTGATGGAACAATGTTGAACACCGTCTGCGAAAGAGGTGAGCTCCTCCTGTAAGTCCGCGGAGATTAGGCCCAAACCCCGGGATGCCGGTGCACATCGCTCTGCACATGAGGATCTCGACGCCACATGTTTCTCCATCGTGCAAGGCCAGCAAGATGAGTACATCATGTCCGTGGACTTACCATGCAGTCCATTGGGATATAAGAATGCAAAGGGAGTAAAAATGGTGCAACCACAAGGACAAGCTTATCAAGCGCGGAAGGTCAGACCTTGCTATCACCATCGCACCAGGCAAAGCTCCCTGACACAATACCATGCCTACCCTCCGAGACTTCATCCATACACAGTTCGTCCTTAAGATCCCGAAGCCCACCGCATCATTTACAGGCAAGACGGTCATTGTTACAGGTGCCACCGGAGGGATCGGCAAAGAGACAGCGCAGCACATCGCCCGTCTGGGCGCCAGCAAAGTCATCCTCGGCTGCCGCAGCCAATCCCGCGGCAACAGCGCAAAGTCGGAGATCGAGAGTCTCCTGAAATGCAGTCCTAGCACCATTGAAGTGTGGGAGCTCGACATCGAGTCGCCCCCGTCGATCAAGGCCTTTGCCGAGAGAGCCAACAAGCTCCCGCGACTCGACGTCCTGATCAACAACGCCGGAATCCAATCCGCCAAGTTCAAGGCCGTCTACGACACAGAGCGTACCATCGGCGTGAACGTCATCGGCACATTCCTCCTCGCCCTGCAGCTCGTCCCGAAACTCAAGGAGACAGCCCGCAAGTACGGCGCAACACCGCACATGACGTTCGTCACCTCGGCGCTCTACGACATCGCCAAGTACCCGAAGGAAGACGGAGGCGACATCTTCGCCTGGTTCGGCGACGAGTCGCACTTCGACGCGATGAACCAGTACAGCCTCTCCAAGCTGCTGCAGCTGTACGCGGTCATCAAGCTCAGCGCCATCGTCGACCCCGCCGATACCACCGCCCCCGACCCGATCGTTATCAACTCGCTTGACCCGTGCTTCTGCAAGACGGGCCTCGCCCGCGAGCTGGAGGGTGGGCTCAAGGTCGGGTATCGCGTCTTCGAGGCCGTTGCGGCTCGCACGCCCGAGGAAGGAGCGCGCCTTGTGGTGCAGGCTGCTTCGGCTGGGCGGGAGACGCATGGGCTCTACTTGCGTGCCGGCGCTGTGCGGGTGTATGTCGGCAACGCGTCGGATGAGAAGAAGGCGGCACACGTATGGGACCTGCTGTGTGGGAAGCTGGAGGGGTTGCAACCAGGCATCCTGCAGAACCTGAAGTGAGAATTGGTTGTGGGTGGGTAGCTATGTTTTGATAGGCATGCAAATGGGCATCGAAGAATGCTGCAGCTGTCGCTTGCTATATGATGCAAAATATCGCGTCAGGTCTCGTCCTCTAAGTAACGCAGATCGGCCGGTCCTTCTCAAGAGCTCTTCGCCCTTTCAGGCTCCGCCCTCTCAGTAGGAACCTCTGGGTCCTCGGCAGATTCCTGCACCACACCGCTAGAGCGATGGCGCAGTTGATGTGCCTTGGTCCAAGGCATAGGCGAGGTAACAACAGTATAAAACGTCGACAGCGTGGTCATGATACCCACGAGGAGCGGGATCAGCTGTCCCGTGCTGGCCACCGTCGTGCCGGGGATGCTGATATTGTTGATAGCCAGCGTCTTTTCCGTGAAGGCGATCAGGACCAGCCCGAAAAACAGCGTAGACCCCATGGACCACGCATTCTTCCACGAAAGGACGGAGTACTCCTGCTCCTTCATGGTCCCCATCACCTTCTTGGTCCACCCAGGGTGCTCTCTACGCACCCAGGGGCTCCTCACAGCCAGCAGGACCCAGGCCCAGAAGAAGAGCATGACCCCATACACGCACGATATGACGGCCATGGCTCTGAGGAAGGCCGTGAAGCGCGGGTGGTAGAAGTCGATCTCGGCGAAGATGTACACCTTGGGGCTCGGACAGCTGGAGCTCCATCCCTGGTCCAGGCGTTTGAAGTAGACCCAGGGCTGCAGTACGGCGTAGGCGCCGTCGATCATGATGCAGACCGCCAACGTCAGCGGCTCGTCGTCGCTCATCTCGAAGGACAACGAGGCGGGCACCAAGACGGCAATCTGGAGCAGGATGTACCACTCGAAGGCCGCCAGGTTGCCCGCCATGGTCGAGTCGCGGATCATGGCCACGAGGATGGCGGCGTTGACCGTGTACACGCCCTTGCGGGCGTCTTTCACGGCGGCCCAGTTCTGGAAGCAGAGGGCCGTGAGGCCGGACAGGTAGGCGAGGTAGAAGCCCACGCGGATGCCGACGCCGTAGAGGTCCGCGTCGCCGATGATTTGGCACGAGTCCGGGTCATATTCGGTGAACTGGCGGGACGGCCCGACGAGGGTTAGGAGTACGATGAGCCATGACAGCGGTCGTGGCATTGCTCTGCGGGGTCCAAGGCTGATGTTGGCGATTGTTCTTGTCCAGGTCGCCTTGTTTGTCACAAAGGCATTGTTGTTCAGTGGCAGCTTTTGGTCTTTTTTTTGGTATTCGCTGTTTTACTGAGGGTTACCTCCTGACCGCTGCGGCACGCTATACCACTTCTGGTGGTGATTGCGCAGGGGTCGACGTGCAGGGCAACCTGAAAAGATAACAGCGGTGATGACCAATTGACAGTCGCAGGCAAGCGACTTTCTGGTATTCTTTTCTTCGGATGTAAATACATTGTCTATCAAAGCTGCGCACAATGCTCAAAGAAATGAAGCCGAGCCATGCTGTTTGCAACCGGCGATGGCAGCAGCACTATGCGCGAGCATTTGACACGATTCTCCTGCTCTACAAAGTCGCCGGACTCTCACTCAAGTCGTTGAGAAGAAACGCGACCTCGCGAGGCAGCTGAGCAGGGCGACACGATAAACTGGAAGAAGCATATATTATGTCCCTTTTGCCGTGACATGAGGCCTCTGCTTTGACGCGGCAGTCAGCCCCGTGTGCTGGCCCTATCTCTCCACCCCCAAGATTTTCTCAGCCACGCTCCAGGGCAACCCCCGAATCAGCACCGGACTCTCGCCCTGCCTTATGATGTGAGGATACATCCATACTGGCAGCGACCACACCATCCAGAGACCCCACCACGCAAAGCCAACCAGTCGCTTCCACACAGCCGGGTGTCGGGGCTTCCCGTCCTCGTTCGACAATCGCCTCCAAACCTCTTGGACGGCTTCCTCAATCAGTATCCCCACGGGCTGCATAGCAAAGAAGCGAAATGCCCCCGACTCGGCCCATGGGACGCCCAAGGGGATGTCGACCAGCCTGTGAAGCAGCCCCGAGATCAGAAACGGGAGGACCGCCTCTGCATACCGGCGGATATTGCCTCTGCCGGGAAGATGGAGATGCTCCGCGATAAACGACGCCGGGTGGAGGACAATGGGCCGCAGGAATTGGTGCCATGATTCGCTGAGGAGGAGTATTAGATTTCAGGATGCGGCTGGACTTTCTCCTGCTTGGAGAGCTATAGGGAGAACTCACCCCCAAAACTTGCGAATCGTGTATCCCCGACAGACATCGCCCATAGCCGGTCTGAAGTCCTTCACATCATAGATGCCCAGCCCAACGAGGACCACGCCAAGAAAGGAGTAGCAGGCCTGGACGAGACAGTAGCAATTGAGCCACGCGAGAGCAACAATGACCGCCCGCTCGATAGCCTCCTGGGCCGTCACCTCGCGAAGCCGTGAGAACAAGGGGACCTGGGCCATAGAGATGGGTATCGCTGCCCCCTCGATGCCGTGGACTGCAAACGAGAAATCCACCAGGAGCGCGGAGGCTAGAAAGATGACAAAGGTTCTGAGCAGGTAGGCGGAGCGGGAGGGGACATAGCTCTCGTCCTTGGCGGAGAAGTGAGGGCTATTCCTCGCCTCGTAGGGAGTGTCGAGATGACGGAAGGATAGAGTGGTGACCAGACCGAAGCGGAACCTCGACCAGACTGAGCTGTGTGAAGGAGCCGGGTGCTTCGGCCCCGCTCGGTGTCCGTTTGTGCTGGCTCCGTGTGCAGCAGTTGTTCCCATCCGGTCCCCGTTCCAGAGCGTGGTAGGTCCCTGGGCCGCAAACGACCACCCGCTCAGGAGAACCAGGTCGAGGTACTGAAGTGGCATGAAGATGATAACCGAGGAGATGAGCGTTCTTGTTGCTGTTCCCCAGTCCCCCATCGCCTCTGTCTTGAAGAGGAGCGAAGCTACTAGAGGCTGAAGCGGGAGGAGTGCCGGGCGCAAGAGGGAGTCTGGGAATGTGAAGCCAACCATGACGGCGCAATGACACACTAGGAAGGTGAGAATCGCGACAGGATGAGTGGCCAGCGGCCACGGTGTTGTGGACATGTTGGCCAAGCCTACCTCAGACGCTACCGATAATAGCTCGCGGTCCAGATAGACGTGGGTGAGCATCAACATGGGAGTGCGGCGATGAGGACGTCGGGCTTATTACATGCGTTCTCCAAAGCCCGACTTAGTACGGATGGAGACGGACAAGCTCAGTATGCAACGTCAGATTGTTGAACAACTAGGCGTACCTAGCTGTGCGCTCTTGAAGGATCACAGGCCTGCTTGCGGTGTAAGCAGCCAAGGCAAGCCACATCCAAAGGCCAGAAATTAGGGGCTGTCAGACCAGATCTCCATGCAGCAAGAGAGACGAACTCCGGCTTGACCCCGGCTTGTCGCTTACCTCCCCGAAAGTGAAGCTTTTATTAACGACAATGGATACTGAGAGTGAACTACCGCTTGGCATATTTTTGCCTGGCTCCAATGCCAGGCAGGGCCTCATCGCTTCCGGCCTGACAAGAATGATAAAACACGAACCGGGAGCATTCAAGTTTTGAATCCTGGCTGTCCGGCGGCAGCTTCCACCCAGTTTCCCCGGTGCGGCGCTGCTGTCGCCAGGCCCGCATGGCCGGGACCTACACTCGAACTGCGTGAGCCGTCCAGCCGAATCCCCGGAGCGTACGAAGGTACCGTAACCATCGAGTTTGTGAGCTTGATACCATTATAATAACAACAGCTGCTTTTTGTTAGCCTACTAGTGCAGCGAGACGGCGTCCGAAGTCTCCCCACCCCGCGCGCGGGGCAAGCACGCTGCCGCAGCGTTGCCGTGTTGATTAGCAATCAGACCCATCAACGGATTGATTCGCGCAGTCCAATGATGCCATCGATGGTGCAAGAGCAGTTAAGCATTCGTGCAAGGAGAGGGTCGATATCGCAGGAAAGACAGGCACACAGTTCCCAGGGCACTCTTCAGCGGCATATATAGCTTAACAATGCTGCCACCTTTGAGGGTAGTTCGAGCAACCGGACAGCTAACCACGTCTTTCAACCACCCCTGTAGTAGTAACATATATCTCTATCGAACCATATTCAAAATGGCCTCCAGGGATAAACTCGTCCTTTACACAGCCCACCGCTGCCCATGTAATCCCTCTCTCTCCCACCACCACCCGCCACACAAACCCCAGACTAACACGCCTCGCCAGGGGCACACCGCGTCCACATCGCCCTAAACGAGCTCGGCATCCCCTACGAGGAGGAGCTGATCGACCTCGACAAGCCGCGCACCGAGGCCTACCTCAAGATCAACCCCCGCGGCCTGGTTCCCTCGCTGCGCTTCAACGACGAGATCATCACCGAGTCCGGCATCGTCTCCCAGTTCCTGGCTGACGCCTACCCGTCCCACCTGATCCCCCCCTCCAACACCGTCGAGGGCGCCCTGCGCCGCGCCCGCGTCGCCTTCTTCGTCGACGCCTTCTTCAGCAAGTTCCAGGCCCACCTGCAGAAGTTCGTATTCGCGAAGACGGACGCCGACGCCGAGGCCGGGCTCGAGGCGGCTGTGGCGGGCTTGGTGAAGGAGGTCGAGCCGCTGCTTGCTGATGCGAAGCCGTTCTTTGGGGGTGCCGAGAGGCTTACTCTTGCCGAGGTGAGTGGGACTGTGGGGAGGGAGCAATTGTTTAGGGGGAACGAAGGGTGGGCGAGGCTAATGAGGTTTCGCAGGTCCTCACCGGCTCGTTCGTTGTTCGCATTGTGAGCCTGTTGAAGGCGGGCGTGTACCCGGCTGCTCTCGGCAAGGAGCTGGCCTCGAAGGCGCCCAACTTCAATAGGTGGGCTCAGGAGGTGGCTCGGCATCCGAGTGTGACCTCCATTTTCGACGAGGACTTCATCGTGAAGTTCACCAAGACCAGGATCGCAAGCAACCGGTCGTCGTGAGTCGTTGTTGAGAGGCGTGCTGATGTAACGACGCTGCTAGTAAGGTAACTCTAAGCTACAAATGGTCCGTTCCTGTGGTTTTCGATACAATGAGGTGAAAGGACAAGAGAAATGATCATGAACGGGGTAACTGAGAGTTCGAAAGATTTGTGATGCTTGCCCGCCCGGGAAGTCTGGGCATCGTTTAGTTGAAGAGATCAGAGTCAGCATTGCTTGATTGGTAGCCATTGTACCAAATACAAAATCTCGCTTTGGCAACCTCTCGCTCTTTATCGAACTGGTGCTGACTCGGACATGTCTTTATTCCAATCGCGAGAGTCCATCCAGGACAGCGGGCATCCAAGATTGCTTCGTGTGGGGCAAAGGGGTCGTGAGGAGATTTACGGACAGTGAATTGCATCAAATAACCCCCTTGTGGTGTAGTTGGCTATCACGTTCGGCTGTAATTGTTGATTGTTACCGAAAGGTCACCGGCTCGATTCCGGTCGAGGGGAATCACTCTTTTGCACTTTTTGCTCTTTCGTGCGCCTTTTATCCTGGCCATTGGGATAGTGTCTTTTCTTGTTCACGTTGTACATGAGAATGCAAGCTGCCGTGATCATTTTTAAGCCTCAACTGGCCAACTCATTAGGTCAATGACTTGCTTAGTATACAACAATAGCCTTTCGCGCCATCCAACACGCTAAACAGATGAGCCGTCACATCATGTAGTTGATCTCCCCCAAGATCCTGCCAGAACGCGCCCGACTCATGCACTCGTGCTAAAGTAGTAGTTCTCCCACAAATACTCGTAATCCTCCAGTATCCCGCCAACAATGTTGGGCACCCTCTTCCTGACCCCCTCCACAACCCCCTTGACCACGGTGTCGTACGCCGCCCCCCGCATAGCCCACCACCCCATCGCCCACCCGCGGCGGTTCCACTCCTCCCGCTCGAGCGGCGTCGTCCTCAGGCTCGGGTCCCTCAGCTGCCGGGCCGCCAGCTCCACGCCCACGCCGATGAGCCAGGGGTACCAGCTGTGCTTGCTCCGCTTGCCGTCCGCCTGCC
>Ga0209127_100102_pt1 | contig 38264 bp, 31 predicted proteins | sample LakSupMetagenome_FD_187469 | JGI IMG/M metagenome (GOLD analysis project Ga0209127, IMG submission 187469) | Freshwater microbial communities from Lake Superior, Canada - Sta WM archaea (SPAdes) (version 2) | ecosystem: Environmental > Aquatic > Freshwater > Lake | place: Lake Superior, Canada... | reverse complement strand
ACGCCCAAGCTTTTGCACAAGCCATTCTGCAAGCCAACGGCGTCTCCAAAGACAACGCAGCCATCATCGCCAGCGGTCTAGTGCAGGCAGATCTGAGAGGTGTCGACAGCCACGGCATCAATCGCATCCCGTCCTACATGAGCCGTGTCCGAAACGGTGTGCTCGATCCCGCAGCCAAGCCTACGCTGACCCAAGTGACTCCTGTCGTTGGTCTTGTAAGCTATCCAGTGTCAGAGCCTAGCATCCTAACATGGGCCAAAAGAAATCAGTGGATAGTCTTTAATTGACGAGATGAATAGGTCGACGGTCACAATGGCTTCGGGTTCCCCGCCGCGCACCTAGCGATGGCAACAGCCATCTCCATGGCTCAGCAGTTCGGCATCGGCATGGTCAGTGTCCGGCACAGCAATCACTTTGGCATGTCAGCCTGGATTGTCCGGCAGGCCGTCGAAGCCGACATGATGAGTCTCGTGTTCACCAACTCCTCCCCGGCGCTGCCGGTGTGGGGTGGCCGTGAGAAACTGATGGGAGTGTCCCCCATCGCCTGCGGTGCGCCTGCCGGCTCGGGCAAGCCGTTCATACTCGACATGGCCCCAAGCGTAGCTGCTAGGGGCAAGATCTACAAGGCTCTGCGCCGCGGAGAGACAATCCCCGGCGACTGGGCGCTGGACGGCGACGGAAAGCCCACTGATGACCCGGCGAGGGCTTTAGAGGGTGTTATGCTGCCCATGGGCGGGCCCAAGGGATCTGCACTAGCCGTCATGATGGACGTGTTCTCCGGCGTGCTGTCGGGCTCAGCATTTGCCGGTGGCGTCACTGGCCCGTACGACATGTCCAAGCCCGGTGATGTCGGTCATTTCCTGGTGGCCATCAAGCCAGACCTCTTCATGAGCCTGGATGAGTTCAAGGGGAGAATGGACACCTTGTACCAGCGGGTAGTAAGTGCCGAAAAGATGCATGGTGTGGACAGGATCTACTTCCCTGGAGAGATTGAGCAGATAAGGGAGGAAGAGAGGCTACGAGACGGTATCCCGTTCGTACAGGACGAGATTGACACCTTGAATGCGGAAGCAGAGCGTGTGGGGGTGCCAAAGATCAAGCTGGCGGACTCGAGTTAATCGAACGAAGTATCAATTTCATTTGACGATCTTGGTACGGCAATGTGGACCTGGATCGAACATGGAGCTAGTTGCAGCCAAGCAGCCGTGCGTAGTAAAAGCGCTCTCCCCGTAGGACCTTTGATCAACGATCAATGGACAGCGGTTTCTTCTTTAGGTTGGGTAGTGTGGTGGGACTGAGGGCAAGACGGGTGCTGGTGAGAAAGGAGCCAATCGCGACAAGTGAAGTGCAGGGCAGGACAGGACACGAATGCATTCGGCGAACATGAGCTCTAGACCTAGGCTATATATATACAACCGATCATTCAGCAATGTCTTCTGGAAGGTCTTGCGGATACCCTGCTGTGATGGCTGGTAGAGTTAGTACATCGGGCGCTCGTTGGAGGACAGCGCGCACATACAGCCAGTTGCTATCCTCTCTTGACGCGAATCAGCCTCGAATGGTGTCATGATATCTTCGATGCGTCTGCGCATGTTCTGGCGGTGCTGGACAATGTCCGGCGGGCCCACATCGAGTGAAAAGGTGGTAAACGGTGTCTCAGAGCGGGTGAGCATCATACACGTGGTGTATTCGGCATATCCCAGTCCATCAACAGATTCTGGAAGATAGGAGAACTTGTGTTTCGGCTTGGGGAAATCCGAGCTGTCACGAGCCATGTAAGCGGACGGACATCAAGAGACAACGATGGTATCGCAACCAGTACCCATGTCGTTCCGCTTCCATTGAGCCAGCCTTCGAGTTCACCTCGCTTGTCTGTCGAGATGACTTCCTCTTCGTAGAATTACTAGACGTGGCAGGCTTCCGCTGCGAATGCATCGACCGTTGAGATGATGCTGATGGGACCAGAGCGGCAGAGTTCTTGTGAGAAGGCATGCTGCGGAATTGATCTCGGGCATGCAAATAGGAGACACTAAGCGGGCAGGAAGCATGAGATCGCGAGGTCGGTGCTAACGAAATAGGAGGTTTGTTCGCAATGCCTAAGCAGGCAACGCGGGAACGGCTGGAAGATAAGGCCAACGGGGCCAAGAGTTTGTGCTCAAGAGTTAGGACTGCGGAAAGTCACCCTCTCCTCCAGCTTGACGAGAAAGGCACAACCTCGAGCGGGCTGTATGGGTCGCAAATAACCTAAGGTAGGGAGGTGTGGCGGCCGTGCAACAAGCGATACCAGTTCATTGCTCCCCAGAAAGTTACACGGCTGTGACAGAATAGGGGGGACATGGAGCGTCAAGCGTCGAGTCTTTCCCAGGTATTGCGCCGCTCCTCCGCAGGCCTGGCAGCATATTCGCACTGTCTGTGGGATGGAATTGGGTTGCGCTTTCCAAAAGACCCAAAGAGCCGATCTTGGTCTTCTCCATGCTTTCCCTTCAGTTAGAAGTGGCTGAATCATTGGAGACAAACTGGATGGTGACCAGCACGCTCGACCCATAACTTCCCCGGAGATGTCGTCTGCAGGAACACAGACAGGAGGGTACTTGGTGGATGGATAGGGACTGGCGGATAAATCGTCGGACGCGTTATCTCCAGGCTGCCTTCCGTGGCAGCCACTGTCCAGTGACAGTAGGGCACCCCAAGAGTCTCCCCTCCCCGTACCTCCTCCAAAGCTGTAGCTACATTTGCAGCTCTCGGTTCCGTCGTGAAATCAAGCTTGTTCCAAGGCTGTTGGATAGTGCAATACAGAATCTCAGTCCCCTTATAGACAATAAGGAAGCAGATGCAGTAGCCCGTTCGTAATGTCGAGAACTTCCAACGGGGGCGAGGCATTCTGCCTCTAGAACCATCTCGAAGGCATACAGCAAGGAATGATAGGCTCCGTCACTTCTCCGGATGCTTCAACCATGCTCTCAAGGCAGAAAAGGCAGAACCGTCCTGGGTTGTCCTGTCTTGCCTTATCCATTGGCTGGGGCACTCGTCAGCTTGGATGCATGATATGCCCATGGTCGGAGGAAAGAAGGCAACAATGTGCAAATGAGCGTCTTTCGGTGACCAAAAAGGAACCTCAGCCAGCAAATATCCCGGCGAGACTGTTGAACGGGTGCAAAATTGCCCATCTGCACCTTGTCGGGGCCAAGGCAGAGTCGAAGCTCGCTGACAAGTCCAGGTCATTGGACGGTTGCCGACACACCAAGCCGAGAGATAGCTGCCCAACGAGGCAGGGAGCACAATCTCACGCATTGCCGCTGCTAATAATCAGGAAAGACCGAACAAGACTGCTTGCACGTAAAGCTGCAGGTTGGCTGCCTTGCCCTCGACGAATTGCAGAAGAACACGTCCTGTCTCTCTCGCAGCACATTGCCATGGAACCCGCAGATACGAGAAGTGATGCATGAACCGAGACATCGCCTCCTCAATCACAGCTCACAGACCACCAATAGGGGTGCGAGAAGGCGGCGGGAGGGGAGGAAATCGACACGGGGAAGGTGGTTCTGACAGAGACCGGTGAGGAGAAAGATGGGAAAGGGGTAAAGGCATTGTTGCCTGCTCTTGGCTTCCAACATGGTACGCCTGGAGCGCGATGGTTCGCCAGTTCGAAGAATGCGCAGGAGCCTTGTGCTGCCTATATGGGTGACGGACGGAAGAGAAGGGTCGACGTTGGTCGGCTCGGATTATCGTGCATCCGAACCAATATGTAGCGACGCGATCTCTCCATTGAACACTGGATGCTGGATCATTTTGACATGTTGCGGAAAACGCAAAGTTTGAAAAGCACGATCTCACTCGGATGAGGAGAAAATAAAGAAGGTCGTCACCGACAATGGGCGTCGGGCTGTTTTATATCCCAGAAGTTAGGGAAAGTTTTGGCAAGGAACGGGGTTGAGTTCGACCGGATGCCAGGAGCTCAGAGTGGCCTCACATGGCCATAGGGCTGAAGAGGCCCACCTCGCGACAGAGCGGCATATCAAAGGCGCCTCCTTCACTTGTCCTTCCCCAACCATGGAGTCATATCACAGTCCTTGGCTCTTATGCATGATCTCCTAGGGCTATACTCCTCCATGAATGCCTGGACACCGGACAGATATCATCCCGTCTTTCTTTGGCCTCAATTTCTTGAGACGTTCGTTCACTTGTGGCACTGTTGCTTCTAAGTACGCAGTTTACAAGCGTGCCCGAGGCATTGAGGGCTCGACCTGCTTTAGAATGAACATATTTCGCCGACACAGCACCTAAACAATGCATGGCTGACGGGTATTGGCATCCTCCGGCTGACCATTGGGACCTCATACCTCGTTGCTGAAAAACATGATGTCCTGTCTTGCACAGGACGGACACGCCTGCTTCAACACACCGGGACATGCGGTCGTCGTGACATATGATCCCGAAAGCCTTTCTCTGTTCGATCTCAGTGAGCCCGGCCTATTCTACTTTCCCGACCTGGGGCAGAGAAGACGGTGTGATGCCTGTGTTTCTCCAGACAGCACGGTGTCGACGTCCACGCTTCGTTCAGCATCCGAAGAGCTCGTTTCTGACGGCGGAGGCGGGCAAGCAAAGCCTGAGGCGTCTTTACTTCTTGGCGTTCCAACTGGTTGTCCCGGTTTTTGGACAGGCGAGGCGTCTGCCCTCTGGCACGAGAACACATCAACTTCATTATCATGCAGCTCGGCAGAAAACACGTCTGATGCAGACGCCAAACGGACTGTGCCAGACAGGGCTTCATTTCCAGTGGGCGGTTCTGTGGCCGCGCTTGACGTTGAACCGAGGTGTGATGTGTGCGGAAGGCGATGCAGAAATTCCAAGGCTTTATTGTAGGGTCTTCTTCCCCAAGTCTATGCTCATGTCGCCATGCGGATGGCCACTTCAGCCAGATCAAGTCTGCTAATACTCTCCTCCAGACAACACAAGCGCTGCCATTTAAGACCCTTCCAATGTTCAGATCCCGAATGCTACCTGCGTTTCAGCACGAGAAGGGATCTGAACCGTCATCGAGACACGGTGCACTTGGTGAAAGGCATGACCACCTTAGCTCCATGTCCATACTGCCCCAAGCGCTTCTCGAGACAGGACAATCTGAAACGGCATGTCTTCAAGCACCAAAGATCACCGAAAGCTTGAGCATAGATATTGTCACGTCATCCATCCTGCATTAAGGTCCTCTGGCAGTGTTTGCCGAATGCCTTCCCTACAGTGTTGCCAACACGTCAGTCCTCCTCGCAAGAACTCCCACGTCTGGAGTATCCACATCCCCCCGTCAACTCCGATTCGGTCTCTTGATATCCGTCATCATCCCTTGCAGCGGCGGGGTGCCGAGGGTGGCCGGGTCGGGCGGCGGTATGCCGCACTCGACCGCGAAGCTCCTCCACATGCCACCCACCGCCCTGCTCTCCGGCATGAAGACCGCCGTGTTCACGTACGACGCGCAAGCCGGCTCCGCGAAGAGCCGCGCCTCGCAGCCGTCGTCCTTGTTCGCCACGAAGTTGCCGCAGCCGGCTACCGATGGGAGGTTGTAGCACTGCGATCCCGTCCGTAGGCCTAGCCCTTCGGGTCTTGGGGGGTCGAGGGTCGATATCAGGCTCCCGCGGCAGTTTTTTGGCCCTGGGGAGCCGGAGAAGATAGTGATGGATATGGGAAGGTTAGTCGCGGTCGTGTTGGCGTCGGGGCGCTCGTTGATGGAGACTTGGCCGGTGTCTTCTTGGACTGAGGCTGGTCCTGGTAGCTGGGGAAGCGCATCTGCTGCGAGTGCTAGATATGCTACGAGCAGTATTGGAAATAGAGCTTGCCGGAATGGTAGATGTGGCATGTTGAGGATGTCGTCACAGCGGAAGCTAGGGAGATGAATGGCCAGGCAACTGTGGTTGGGCGCAACACTCTTGTAACGGTTGATGATATTTCAATACAACAATGACCAAGCTTTGAAGCAATTGTTGTGTTCCTGGCATCAGAGTCAAGGAGGAAAGATGATTGCATCAACACATTGTCCCACGGTGTACGCGGGTTTGCCAAGATCGCCAAGATCACGACCGTTTCACTCATGTCTCGATACACACACGGCGCACTGGCGGAAACACTTTGCAGAAGGGTTGACCAATAGCGTAGGTCACTTCAAGCATTGAATCATTACACCCGTCTAGGTATTTGGGTTCTTGTCAGCCATCCAGGCATAACGCCAACCCGCCAGTGCCCAAATCTAATCCATCTATATACGCCATGCATCCATAGCCGTTGTTCGTTACGTTATATACTTGACAACATGTCATCTGTGGTTCTTCATCGGAGCCCAATCTCCCAACCAGCCCCTTGCCTTTGTAAGATCACCGCCCTCCGCTTCCAATGCTGCTATACACCATTCTAGATCCCAAACCCCTTCAGCAGCCAGCATCTCCGCCACCTTCCTCCGCTTCTGCGTGCCCTCGTCGACACAGAAATGCATCGTCTCGGCCGAGTTACCGAGCGCATCGAGCAGCGGCTTGACAAGCGGCAGCGCGGCGGAGGCGCTAGTCCCCATCTCCTCCAAGCCCAGGTGTTTCCTGCCCGACCGGCACCACTCGTTCAGACATCCGGCGCGGCCGCAGCCCTTCATGAGCTGCGTGAGGTACCTCCTCTCGACACGCCGCCGCAGCGCCTTGCCCTCGGGGTCGTACATGCTGACATACAGCGGCGCGAAGCACAGGCTGCAGAGCCCCAGGTCGTTGCCCGGGCCCTGGCCCATGCGCGTGCCGGCGCCGACCTGCCCGCGCGGGCCGACGCCGTGCAGAGTGCGACTGCACAGGGCGTTCCGGCATATGGGCGGGGGAACGGCGGCGCGCTGCGCCTTGTCTAGCTCGTGGTGCGCCATGTGGGCCGCCATGTCGCGCAGGCGCACTATCGCCCCGCAGAGGTGGCAGTCCGTCGTGCGAGCACCGTCCGCCCGCTCGTGGGCCGTCAGTCCCGTCAGGACCGTCTCGGCCTCGGAGGACGGATCGAGGGGGTCTCCTTCTTGCGGCACTTCCAGGTGGCAGAACTGGCAGAGGATGAGCTTATGCGGACAGGTGGTGGTGCGGTGCTGGGCAAGCAAGGGCAAGGAGCCGTAGGTAAAGGGGGAGGAAGGGCCGCAGGCGGGGCAGGTGTGCTGGCCGTGCTGGATGTGTTGGTGCTTGGCTCTGCTCAAGCTCGTTGAGCCGAAGGCCTCGGCGTGGTCTGGGCAGTGCCAGTGCTCAGCCCATTCGGTAGATGATTTGAGAAAGACACCCTTGCAATGGGGGCAGAGGATGTTGTTGCGACGGCAGAAGTTCTCGTGAAGCACAATGGTACGTTTGGGAATCCACTGGAGACAATTTCTGCACTGCTCTTCATCAGGAGAGTGCTCAGTTGACTGCTCGAGTGTTATAGGTGCCGTGGCAGATCCTTGCACGTCGCCTGCTCTAGCTCGCAGCTTGTATCTCCGCGGAGTCCTGTCGCTCTCTCCGCTGTCCGGTCGGGAGTATCCGTGCACAGAGATCAGGAGTGCATCGGCACCTTCGAGCTCAGCGTTGCTCGGCTGGATGACGATCTGTTTGGACCCGTCTTTCGGCGAAGAGAAGTCTCCGAAGATATGCTCAGAATCCCTCGGCAGAGCTCGTTGTCTTGCCGATTTTGGGCTCACGAACAGGTCAATCTCTCGCCCGTCTTCTATACCTGTGAGCTCGATGACAATGGGGCGGGACCGGTCCCAAGACGGCAGCTCGTAGTCCACGTAGTCGCCCGGCAGGACTTGGGCTTCGACGGCGTTCCAGATGTCGATAGTTTGTCCCACCGAGCTTCCGCCCGAGGTGCCAGGAGCTGATTGGCTGCGCTCGGCGATTTGACGCAACGTCTCCCTCGCCTGTTCCTCGTTCAAAGCCTCAATGTCCACCTCGAGGTCGGTATCAACGACGCATATTCCGTCCCCGTCCGGCTGGAACTTGTCTATGAGGAACCGGAACTCCTCTCCTCTGACGCCGCGGACGGAGAGCAGGGCGTCTTTCGTCAAGGTGGTGTAGCTTGCCCGCAGCTGCCTTTCGAGGAGCGACTTCCAGTCGTCCGGATTGTATCCCGCCTCGAGAGGTCGTAACCGCACGTATACTCCCTTTGGAAGCTGATGCGCCTTCACTGTTATCCTCACTCCCGGATCTTGACCAACATCTTCATCATCTGCTGTGAGGTCGACAACATCATCACCGGCGTCTCGAGGTATTGGTGCCGACTTCAGATCATCCGCCTGTATGCCCAGAGCTTCGAGGAGGTAGGGGCTCAAGACGGCCTCGCCCTCGTTGGAAGAGAACTCCCGTATGCCAGCATAGATCGTATTGCCGTTCTTCTGGTTGACGAGGCGGAACATCAACGGGTGTGGAAGTTGCTGGAACGACTCCTGGAATCGCGAACGCTCTTGCCGGGCTGCGGCGACGGAGTAGGGATTCGACGGATCGAAGGCGGTAAAGGTGTGGGACGTCGAGGGACCGGTGCGCGTCGAGGCGTTGAGCAGCTGTTCGAGGGCGGACTGGGGCAGGAGGATCTTGTCGCCCTGAAGATCCTTTGCGGCTGTCTGGCTGGCGGCGGCGACCTTGTACGTCGCCGACCAGTTCAGCTGGAATGGTTGTTCTTCTTCTCGTTCGGCCATTGCGAACGGGACTGACTCGTTGCTGATGGGATTATGGAAGCAAAGGTAATGGCGTCAAGTTATCGGGGTTATCTGGCAGGGAAGATCATGATGTTTGCGAAAGACGTGCTTGCATTGTCAGGGAGCGTGGTATCTGAGAGATGCACATCTGTCCTGGACGTCTCTTGAGCTGTAAGTTAGCAATGCCGAGTGGCCAGCCGCGGATGTGGTTGGAGCTTGTATATGTCAGCTTCAATCGGTGTTCCGGAGGGTTCTACAGGCGACTACGAGGACATCAACCATCATCGGCGGCGGCCCGGAGGTACCCACAACGGCGGCGCATTCGAGGTTGAACTTGGCACTAAGGTACACCTCACCCCCGCGGCAGAAGTACCTTCGTAGCCATTAGGGGTACGTATCACGAGCTGCCAGCCGGCGCATAGTGGGGGTTAAACACTAGCAACTAAGGTACCTAGATCAAAGGGAGACATACTGTGGTAGGGTAATCCCGGTCAGGTACTTCGGATTGTTCGTGCGACTCCTCCTCGAGGGCCTCGACGGGCGACATTCGATAGACAGTAAGATCGATGCATGTTCTGCCGCTCGACAATCAATCTGTGAACCATTTCACGTGAGCGGCAACCCGTGCTTCACGAAGGAAAGGTGCAGCCAAGCAGGGGCCCATCTCGAATGTGCACTAATAAGTCTAGCATAGGCGCTGAAATGTAACTCGTAGCCCACTCGGATGCCCTGCCGTGTGTGCCTTGACTGCTTGGACAACTGGACAACGCCATGACGGAAAGCATGCGAAACACAGCTTGCGCTAAGACCGGCTAATAGAATCATGTAACACTTTTGGCGACAGCTTTAGTTCAAGTTGACGATGATATGAGAGAGAGAGAGAGAGAGAGAGAGAGAGAGGGACAGTTGCTCCGATGCCTGCTCCAACGAAGATGCCCGCCATCTCATATGCAACCTAACGCTCGCCCAGCAGCTTGACTGACACAGGTTACGCGCCAAACACAGCTTGGCTATCCATCTTTGACATGCAGGCAATCTGGAAGGTAACCAATATCTAGACTCCAAGTCTCGGATTTCAAAAAGAACTGCATCTCCGAGTGTCGCCCTTCAAACGCATGCCGACCACCTTTCATCAGACACTGCAGTCCGTTGGTGTCCGGACAGCTACGTATCCCTGAATCACCCCATCCCATCCGTTTGGCGTCCGACGACAAAGCCTACAGCTACATTAGCTCGTCCCAACAACCCACGGGGAAATCGATCGAGTCCCGTTCCATCTCTGCAGCATCACTGTATCCAGATCCCAGCCGAGCCAGGAACCCAGATAATGATGCAGATAGACTCCGGCATGCGCCTGCTTCCGGACGAGATCCAACATAGCGCCCTACTCCAGCTCCTGTCCAACACGCTGATCCTCTGCCACACCACACCCTACCTGCCTGTCGCCGATCTCCTGGCGCTCGCTGCCACTTGCCGAGCCTTCCGATACCTGATCTACGAGACGCCCCAGGTGTTCCGCTACCTCGACCTCAGGCCGGTGAAGTCAGCCCAGTTCGAGATCGAGGGCATCGATCGTGGCGGCGCGACTTGGCGCAATGTCCAACTGGACGAGAACCTGACCGAGGATGAGTAAGAGCTAGCCACAAATGCTTCTGTATAGTGTACCTAGCTAACAGCAGTCCTACAGCTTCTACTCGGGCCCTCTCCGCGGCATCTTCTCCAACCTGCGCCGCACGAATATCCTCACCGATGTCCAAGTTCTCGTACTGGACGGCCTCGCCGTCACCGCCGACCTCATCTACGATATCATCACGGATTCTACATACTCTATCCGCATCCTCTCCCTGCGCGAATGCAGACACCTCAACGGACAACGGCTGCGAAGCGCTCTGCAGTACGCGTGCCGCAACTCGAGACCCGAGGGGACACCGAAGTTGAGGGGGCTATACGTCTTCGGGAAGGCGGAACTCTGCGACGACAGGGACAAGCGGGCGCCCCCAAGTGGCGGGAGCGGTCCGGCGGTAGCGGCGACGTGGAACGCGCGGAGTCAGAAGGCTTTGACAGCGTCGAATACGGCCAGCGACCAGGAGGAAGAGCCGTGGTACGGTCAACGGGGCTGGCAGTTCCCCGGCACGAGCCATATCCACCAACACTGGGCCCAGACACTCGTCGACTGTGACGGCATAGTCGCCTTCGATGCTGTCCTCTGCGCAGGCCCGCGCCATCTGAACTCTCCTGCCTGGGGCAAGGTCGACGTGGATGCGCTGGACGCTGCCTCGGCATCTGCTAACCTTGCCGTGCCGCACTGGAACGTCGCCCAATTCAGCGTCGGCGGCTGTGCAGGCTGCGGCTCTGCGCCCGAAGGATGGACAGTATGGGGTGAGCATGACGCAGCCGGCAGCACGAGGCGAGACTCCGATGGACGGAGAGCGAGTGACTCGGGCATTACCAACCCCGACATTGGGCGGTTCCCGCTCCTCCCGCAACCTCCCCTTCACTCGTCCAGCGTCAAAGTCGCCATGTGCCCTTCCGGCCAACCCCTGAAGCGTCAACGAACTGCATCCGGTGACTCGCAGGCTGGCACGGCTCGCTTTATTCCGCGGTGTGGTGCCTGTCTCCGAGACAGGTACTGTACGGCTTGCCACCGGTGGTGGTGCGAATCATGCTATGTCGGACCATGGGCCGCCTCCTCGCCTGGGAGTCAAACTGTTGACCTTTCAAGTCAGCTGTCGAGCGACAATACCATGACTGGAAACTTGGGAGAAGCCAAAGTCAAAGTAAGAAACGGGCTTTGCTCTACCCCTGGAGGCTGCGGTGGCCATCTCCTATCCCTGGGCGGCTGAGAAGTCGCCGAATCATGTCTCTTTGGACGCTTCATATAGAGTGGGAGCCGGATCTGTAGCTGGTGCCCGTATGGGAACTGCCCTGCTTGTCATGGAAGGTATCTGGAATGTATGTGGTGACCTACCAGAGACTTCAAGGAAGTCTGCAAAAGCTCCGACTATGCTTCCCTTTGTTTGCAGTCGCCTTGCTCGAACCAAGAAACCCCGCGGAGCGGTCTGACGCAGAATACTGATGGTCTATTTGATGTCTAGTCTCGCGTCTCCAAGAGCTGTTGGGAATGTGGCATGAATGTGAGCCTCTGCATTCCTCCTGGTACCCATACCCCAAAGCCGCGCAACAAGAAGCTGACCCCAAAGCAGTGTCACGATTGTATTGATGTAACTCAGCGCACATGTCGTACCTGCGGCGGCGGCTATTGCATCATTCATAACGAGGGCTCCAATCTCCTGCATGTCAGTCTCCATACCTTTTCCCCCTCGGCTTAGGATGAAGTTGAACGCTGACCTTTCAAAACAGTGTGACTGTACGCTCTCCTCCACCGTTGCCAAGCCGGGAACCATGGCTGTCTCTTGCTTTGCTGACGCGTTCTGTAGGGTGTTCCCGAAGGGGCCGCCGCATACGTGAGCTTTACTGAGCAGGACCTGGAACGGGACTGTGCTCCGCCCGTCCCAGTCTCGGGGTGGGGTCTAGACTTAGAGGCCCTATTGGAACTGGCCAGTGGAATGCCCGGCATATCGACTTACGACGACTGTGGATGACGAAGAGCCCAGTCTCGCCTCTCTCCTGCTCTTGCGTATGTATACAGGCTGTGCGCCTTGTCTTCTATGGCCCCACTCCGCTCCCTGCACATCTCCACTGTGCCGGCAGTGCGATCGTCGCCTCTCCTTTCCCGGACATGGGTGGCATGAAGCCTGCCAAAAGTGGTATGGCACCGGCAGTGAATTCAAGGATCCTGGAAGCTTTTGTGAACGCCGTGCTGCCGCCGAGCAGAAACATCTCACCTCCACCATCACCCACTTGTTTCTGTCCTGTATGCATGAGAAACAGTTGATGCAAGCACCGGTTCCCTGTCCCGCTCATCGTGGAACAACGGCGACGGATCTTGCCGTAACGCCTGCCCTTTGCCAAACGAGAACTCTGTGTATGCGCACACGTGATGAGAAAATAGGGGAGGGAAATACATGGCCCGTACATGGCTTTGTTACCGTGCCAGCAGAAGTCATCCCAATGGTAGTCCAACTCTCTGACTTGAGGTGCAAAGTGGCCGTTGCGCCGTCGCTTGATGCTGCCAAGGCCGGTTGTGGTTGCAGTGAGCCGCTTCGAGAGATCCAGAGACATATTATCCCTCGCTCTCCTTCGACGACTCAGATTAGTATAACGCGCGTCACCATCCTTGTTCCGTTACAGATCCAGATCATGGAGCTGCTGTTTCCAGCCAATAGTAGTAAACCGCTCTTGCAGCGGGCGGACAGGCGAGGGTCGATCTGAGCTTCCTTGTCCACAGTATAATCATCTCCCGCAGAGCCCCAATTTGCAGGGTCTCTCCCTTGAGATCAAGCTAATACGTTGCCTCTCATTGGTCCTCGTGTACAATGTCTTTGGAGCAAGTCCCTGATTCAGTTTCGAGGCTACGACTACGGCATCGGATGCACCCCCACATTCCGGGTACAGTTACTTCGTCCAAGGTAGGCGAAGATGACATGTGGTTTGCAAGTAGAACACAATTTCACTACGAGGCATAGGTCTCTATTCATGGGATGTGGAACTGATTCGGCAAGTGCCTACACTGCTCCGGCCAGCCCATCCCAGGGGTCTTGCTATCGGCCCCTTAGCCACCGCAGGGAGCAGTGGAGCTTCGTCACTGTTACTACCATGGGAACACTTCGCAAGGTTCATGGCTGATGCTCAAAGATCCATAGAGCGCAATCCAGTTAGTCAGTGTCCCCATCTGCTCTTGCCTGGTTCCATCAGGACCACTCAGATCGTCGCGGAGGTTTCCAAAGTTAGAACCTCTCAGTACGTGTGGTATGCCCGTCCCTGGCCGAGGGAGGCTTGGCAGGAGACCTGTTGACGACGACCTCCGGGGGTGTTGATGTGGTGCGTGGAAAGAAAGTCATCCCAGCAGAGTACCAGAAGAGGATATAAGATGCCATGCCCGCGGACAGACCATAGTGGGATCCAAGAACTCCATCGCCAGAGCAAGTTCGAAGCATTCAAGTCAACTACAGCCTCAGCCTTCTACCATCCGAACAATGCATCTGTCGACCATCATTGCTGCCCTAGCGGCCACGGGTGCCATTGCCCATCCCGGCCACGACCACGACGCGGAGCAACTCGCCCGCCGAGAGGCCTTGAAGTTCTCCAAGAGAGACCTGAGCCACTGCGCGGCTAAGATCAAGGCCCGTGGTCTGGAAGCGCGTTCGGTCAAGCGCCGCAGCGAGATCGCATCCGGCATCATCAAGAAGAGGAACTTGAAGAGTGAGTTCGGGGCATCCCCTTGACGGGCAATTGCTATGATGTCTGACATGCGACGTCTAGACCGTGACCTGACCAGCTTGCTCAACGTCACCCACCACTCTTCGGAGTGTTATACCCTGGACACCCCTGTTGAGACCATCTTCGCGACCAACAACTCCTGCGTCCTGAGTCCGGAAGTGACCGAGGGTCCCTACTGTGAGTATCCCCGCGAATCAAAGTAATGCCTTGAACACACCTGACAAGAATGGTAGACGTGGCTGGTGAGTACATCAGGCAGGATGTGACCGAGGACCAGGCCGGCGTCGACCTTGCCTTGGACATCCAGGTCCTCGACGTCAACACCTGCGAGCCCGTCCCCAACGTCTACATGGAGATCTGGCGTAAGTTTCCCCCCTCCCTCTCCCCTTCCCCGGCACACATCTTCCACTGCATACCGCTGACCACGGGGTGTCACAGACTGCAACTCGACGGGCGTCTACTCGGGCGTGGTCGCCAGCGGCAACGGCAACGGCGACGCCTCCAACATCAACGCCACCTTCCTCCGCGGCGTGCAGCAGACCGACGCCGACGGCGCCGCGCAGTTCAACACCCTCTTCCCGGGCCACTACACGGGCCGCACGACGCACATTCACGTCATGGTGCACACCAACGCCACTGCCTTCCCCAACGGCACCCTCATCGACACCACCCACGTGGGCCACGTCGGGCAGGCCTTCTTCGACCAGGACCTGATCTCCAGCGTCGAGGCGACGAGCGTGTACTCGGTCAACACCCAGGCCCTGACCACCAACGCGCAGGACAGCATCCTGTCCGAGGAGGCGGCCACGAGCGACCCCTTCGTGCAGTACGTCCTCCTCGGCGACTCGGTCGAGGACGGCCTGCTCGGCTGGCTGAGCTTCGGCATCGACCCCACGCTGAGCAAGAACGTGAGCGCCGCCGCGACGCTCTACCAGGAGGGAGGAGTCGCAAACCCCAATGCTGGCGGCGGCGGCGGCCCCGGCGGGGCCCCTCCTAGCGGCGGCTTCCCCAGCGGACCTGGCGGCCCGGCTAGCACTGCGACTGCGACTGCCTAAGAGGTCGAGCTTTTGACCAGTATCTGGTGCGGGAAAGTAGTGGAAGATGGTCGGGTCGATGGTGTGAAGAGTGAGGAGATGAGAAACCAGAAATTCAAGATCATCAGGCATGTTCGCTGTACATAGTCAGTCCCCAACACTATGCTGGGCATACAATACGCTCTCTAGGAAAGGATACGTACAAGAATGCAAGTCATCCATTCGTACGGGATGCGAGAACCTGTCCAGTTACCAAGAGCTCTGCCACTCCTGTCTATTGTCCATGCGCCGACGTGGACGCTCAAGCACAGGTGCGCGTGCGCAGCGTGACACTCGCAGCATCAATTTCTAAGAAGCCGCAGTCTGGATTTCCGGACATTCTTCACGCAAGGGGGCCGAGCATTTCGGTAAGAGCATGCAGTACGGCAACGTCCTTTACTGTCTTTCGGGCCAATGTCAGATCGATAGGATGGGTATCAACTGATACCTGCTATACAGCTACATATGATGACAATGCGGCAGAGATGCCGGCACCGATGCACCTGCATACTGGATCGTGGTCGTCTGTGTTGTCTCCATCAATGTGGACTTCTAGATGACTTGTCGTGCCGGGCTGACAACTGCTGTCGGCCCACAACCCCCCTCACCTATCGCTTGCTTCCTATGCAGACTTGTAGCGAGCTCATCCATCGCCTTGTAACTTCGCAGTGGTTGCTCGCAAAGCTAGTCTAGGGTTTGTCGGCAGGGCCGTGGATCGCTAGACCTGGTTTGTGCTGGCATGGCCACTTCACCGAAACAACTTCGCGAACAAGGCGTCGACAGTGGCTGCAAGCGTAGAGGGAGCGGTTGGTAAACGTCCGGATCTCAAAGCTGAGTCAGGGCTGTGCGACTGAAGAGACTTTTGCGACTCCGCGGAGTGTCTGCGGGATATTTGGCGCAGAGGAGGGATTACCGCTGGTGGCAGACCTTTCTCACGGCACTTGATCGTCGTCTGTTGGATTGCGGTAGTGGAGATGTCGTTTCGGGGGGGTCAAAGGCAAGGGAAGGCCTCGTAGTCGCATCCTCAATCGCCATCGCTTCCCGATGATATCCTGCCTGACGGTGGGCCCCAAGACAGCGCGCCCAAGAGCGGCGGCAACCAGCGTGAGGTCGTTGCCCGAGAGACACCATCAGTCGACCCCCAGGCCAGCGGCAAACTTCCTCGCCACCCAGGTAGCGCCGTATTCCTCGTACTCCTGCTTGGTGACAGCTAACCTCTCGACATGTTCGTGCTTCGCAAAGCCGGCCGCCCCCGTCCACGTGCTGGTGATCGGATCGGCGGGGAGAGCCACTCGCACTATGCAGTCGTCCGGGACACGCTCCATGACCTCCGTCTGCAGGCGCTGGATGAAGTTGTCGAACTTCGCGTTCCCGCCGACCACGAGGATGTTGGCCAGCATGCCGGGCCACAGCCCCATGGGCAGCGCGTAGAGCGACTGCATGACGAGGTCGGCCAGGCCGGGCTGCCGCATGCCGATGTCGGACGGGTTGAAGAGGATCTCGGGCACGACGAACCGCTCGTTGCGGAGCGTCAGGACGTCCTCGGAGCTCGCCGGACCACCGGCGGCGAGCTTGCGCGCCTTGGAGGACGCCGAGGGGTCGTAGTCGCGCACGACGCCCTTGAACCGCGTGTGCGAGTCGGGCAGGACGTAGTCCTTGGCTATGCCGCCGCCCGTGAGGTAGGGCTCGCGGCGCTCCCCGCGCGTGCCCTTCCACGTCTTCTCCAGGTCGCCGTTGAAGTCTAGGGAGACGTAGCAGGCGGCCTCCTTCATCTCGTTGACGACGTACGTGTCGTTGCGCATGTCGAAGTGCCGCAGGGATATGAGGCGGGTGAGGTAGTTGGTCAACAGCTTCCCGCCTATGTCTAGCCGACGGATGGCCGACTGCAGAGGTCGCCCTTGAAGGACCGGAGTGACCGTCGTGTGGGAGTATCCCGAGTCCACCACCAGCATGACCTCGGCTGGGATCTCGACTATCGCATTCGGTTCTCGAGGGGTTCGGAATATCTCTTGGACATCGTGATACGCGTTGAACGCGGCACCTGAGGGAGAGAAGCCATGAAGCCATGGTGAGCCAAACGTCATCGTGGTTGCCATTCCCAGGAGAGGGGCGGGACACGAACCTACGCCGCGATAGTAGCTCGCAAAGCCATACTCCTCAAACACCATCTGATCGCAGTGCGACTGCAGCGCGGGCAGGGCGTTCGGCTGCTCCGTCAGCACCAGCCGGCTGTCGGACGGGTCGCAGCGCAGCGGCGCCTTGTCGTCGAAGAACTCGCGGTCCCAGATCTCCTTCTCGGCCTCCCAGTTGACGATGAATCCCTTCTCGACGGGCCGGCGTACGGCTATCTCGCCGAAGTCCTTGCACTTGTCCAGCTCCGAGGCGACGTACGTCTTGCGGTGCCGGTCGCGCGCGATGCAGTTGGGGATCACTCGCGGCGGCTCGTCGGTCCCGTCGGCCGTCACGAAGCCCGCCTTGATCGTGCTGGCGCCGTTGTCGAGTATCAGCGTCCTTGATGGCGGCGGGGGTCCCGCCGACCGGGATTTCCGCGCTGGTGCCATGGCAGGAGCTCACCGGACACCGTTGTCAGGCTATTGTGTGAGGTGGTGTCCGAGCATCGACACTGCGACGAAAGACAAGCGTGGAAGTTGTGACGCTTCTGGCTTATCGCCGCCCACTTGCGATAACAGAGTACGTACCCGTGGTGCTTACGTGAGCGGACTATCAGAGTAAAGTGGTGACGGTCTTGGATCGAAAGGGGTGAGCAAAAGAAGGAGAAGCGATTGAGATCCGACTGAGAACTATTGCGTGAGAACTATCGCATTAGTTTCTCTCTAATTATATACCTCTATATACACCCAATTCCCCCGAGGAATCTAACATTAGTGATGTACATACAACATCTAAAGACCAAAGAAAACTTTGCATGACATGCGTGCGCGCTCAAAACACAAAACGAAGCTCCGTCGAGAAGCTCGCAGTCTTCGCAATGCTGTGGTATTATAAGACCTGCCTCCGAACCAAGACCTCCTTCACAATACCTTAGGGAGGTATAACCACAACCCCCACTCAGCACACTCACTCCCTAGTCGAACACTCCCTCCTTTCCGTCTCTCCCACTCTTACTCCTTCTTCTTCTTCCCACCGAGCTTCTTCTTCGGCACGCGCACGAGCCAGTACACGCCCAGCGCCGCACCGACGTTGAAGATGATGAACGCCCAGAGGATGCCAAAGTTCCTCCACCGGTCGTTGTAGTCGGAACCGACGCTGGCCAGGAAGGTGTTGGTCGTCTTGATGCTGCAGAACTGGCAGTTCTCGGCCGCGTTGTCGTCGATCAGGTAACCCCCCGCCACGGCCATGTAGTTGCGCATGTACTCGCCGCAGGTGAAGCCGTCGGGCGGGTTGAACTTGAGCAGCTCGTTGGCGGCGCACACGACCTCGGTGTTGGCCACGGCGGTCGACAGCATGGCCGACACGAGGTAGGTGAAGGGCGAGACGCGGTACATGAAGATCCAGAAGCGCGGGAAGGTGTTGGGGTTCGCCAGCACGCCGCAGAAGATGAGGCACAGCATGAACAGCAGGTTGGCGAAGTTGCCGCCCGCCTCGGCCGTCTCGAACCCGGCGATGATGAAGTCGGTGAAGGTCGACGTGAACAGCAGGAAGGCGACGAGGAGCAGAAACATGAGCCCGCCGCGCTCCGTGACCTGGTCGGCCGCCTGGGCGTTGTGGTACAGCCCGACGGGGTAGTACCAGCACACGTACATGAAGAAGGCCATGAGCGTGTTCCACGGCAGCTCGACGATGATCTGCGACAGCATGAAGACCTTCCAGTCGTAGACCTTGCTGGGCCGCTCGCGGACCTCGTAGAGCGACCGCTGGATGACGAAGTGCGGCATGGTCTGCTGCACGAGCTGGCCGAAGACGGTGAGAATGTTGAAGATGGCGAACATCTGAAGTAAGACGCAAAACGGTTAGCGCCTCGGAAATACCATGACAAGAGGCTTCTCAAGTCGCGACTCACCTGATTCTGTAGACCTTGGATGGTGTTGGGCGCCTCGAAGAAGACAAAGCCGATGAAGAGGGCGACGAGGATGCACAGAGCTGCCTTGGAGTAGATGTACGAAGGCGTGCGCCAGTACTGCTGGAAGACACGGAACAGAACCTCCCTGAGCTGGCTCAGGAAAGGAGCAGCAAACTCGCGGTAGCTGCCGCGGTCCTCCTGCTGGGTGGGGATGTGCTTGGGGTTGTCGGCCAGACGCTGGAGCTCGGCTTGGACCTCGGCGTACTCCTTGCTGTTCCGCCAGGCCTCGTGCCAGTCGATGTCCGTCTCGGATCCCGGGGCAGCACCGATGACCTCGAGCATCCACTCGGCCGGGTTCGCGTCGTGAGGGCACGGGAAGCCACCGTGGGCCTCGAAGTACTGCGTCATGGTAGTCGAGTTCTTGCCGATGTCGCCGAAGTAGACAGTCTTGCCGCCCTTGGCCAGGAAGAGCAGGCGGTCGAATCGTTGGAAGAGCATGGCCGAAGGCTGATGAATAGTACACAAGATGGCCTGGCCGCTCTTGGTCAGCTTCTCGAGAAGATCCAGAATAGCCCACGACGTCTGACTGTCAAGACCCGAGGTGGGCTCGTCGACAAAGAGAAGCAGAGGCGGCTTCGCAGCCAGCTCAACACCGATGGTAAGACGCTTTCGCTGTTCGACGTTGAGACCCTCGCCCGGAACGCCGATGACGGCATCGGCGTACTCCTCCATCTCCAGCAGCCTGATGACCTCGTCCACATACGCCAGCTTCTCCTCGCGCGGGGTGTTGGCCGGCTGGCGGAGGAGGGCACTGAAGTTGAGAGCTTCGCGGACGGTGGTGGTCTGCAGATGGAGGTCCTGCTGCTGCACATAGCCCGTCTTGCGCTGGAACGAGGCATCGCGGGGGTTGCCGTCGACAAGCATATCACCGGTAATCACGCCCATGCTCGTCCGGTCGGCCAAACAGTCGAGCAGGGTGGTCTTGCCGGCGCCCGACACGCCCATGAGAGCGGTGAGTGTTCCCGGCTTGACCCAACCGTCGACGTTGTTCAGAATCTGTCTTATCTCGCCCTTGACCTTGACCTCGTAGCACACATTTCTCCAGTGGAAGGTGCTTGTAGTCCGCTGAATATTGGCCTCCTTATCCGACACGTTGCCGCTCTCCTTCTTGCCGGCGGCAACGACGGGTCCGGCAATCTGGACACCCCCAGACTCGGCATCGTTCTTGTGCTCCTTGAAGGAAGCCGGCTTGTGTCCACGGCGGAAGACCAACACCTCGCCCTTGGACTTCTTGGCCGAGACGTTCTCAGCGGCGAACATGTACATGACGAGGAACCCGATCATGAAGGCAATCAAGATGCCAAAGTTCCTCCACTTATGCGAGTTGTAGTACCTGAAGCCAGAATTGATGTAGTCGTCGCCGCTGACGAAGTTGGAGCCGGCCACGGAGCCGATGGCCGAACAGACGCGGTTGGCAGCCGAGACATTCTCGTAACCGGGCACAGAAGGGCTGGGAACGAACTCGGTACAGGTGAACTGCTGGTTGTGGAACTCGTTGACGACGAGACACTCGAAGGCGTAGGCCAGGGGATCCAGGTAGTTGAGCCAGCGGCACCAGCCAAGCATGTAGTCGACGGGGATGACGAAGCCGGTGAAGATGACGAGCGCAAGAATGATGACGGCAGCCGGCACCATGGCTTGCGACAGCGTCCGGGAAGCGCTGGCAATGGTCCGGAACATCATGGACATGGTGAGGACCGTAAAGAAGGAGATCAGGAGGAAGTAGAAGAAGGCGCCGGGCTCTCTCCGCAGGCCCGTCATGAAATACAGCGTGATGTTGAAGGTAATAGCGTTGACCACCTTGTAGGGCATGTCGCACAGCATGGACGCGATGGCCTCGGCGGACGGATGGTAGAGAGCGTAACGGTCGTGCTTCTCGACAATGGGGCGTTGGGCGTACAGCGTCAGAATCTCCAGAGCACTGGCGAAGGCGTTCATGAGACAGGCGAAGAATAGGAGGGCACCGCGCTGGAAGAAGCTGTGCGTCGTGGGCTGGAGGTTGAAGAAGACACTGGAGATGATCAGGGCCATGATGACGTTGGCGATCAGAGCCGAGAGCGAGAGACTGGGGTCGCCGATCAGACGCTTCCAGCCACGCCACACGCAGAGGTTGATCTGCTGAGCATAGGACAGCGTGAAGGGAGACTTCAGCCTCTGGCGCTTGGCCTGCTGCGCCCTCTTGGAGGCGCGGAAGGCCTCGGCGTCGGGGCCGTTGATCGGGTGGGTCGCCTTGTACTCCTCGATATCGGCCTGCAGAGCCTTGTAATGAGAGCTGGCCTTCCACGCCGCCGCGAACTCGTCGGGAGTCCTGGGGACGCGGCCCTCGAAGCCCTCCCGGACAACGCGCTCAAGGGGGCTCGTCATGGAGGTGAGGAAGTCGGGCGTGGTGGCGCGGGCAGGGCACTCGAAGCCGAGGTCGACGAAGTATTGCTTGGCCTCGTCAGCGCGGCCAAAGAAGATCTGCCGGCCCTCGTACAGCACAACGGCCTTGTCGAACAGGTCGTAGGCACTCTGGGGCGCCTGATAGATGGAAACACAGGCGGTGCTGCCAAACAGCTCGGTCTGCAGGCGGAGAGTCTTGCAGAACTCGATGGCGTTGGCGCTGTCCAGACCACGGGTACTGTTGTCCCAGCATTGGAGAGGCGCACCAGAGAGGGCAGCCTCGGCGATGGTGACGCGCTTCCGCTCACCGCCCGACACGCCACGCACGTACTCGTTGCCGACGCGGGTGTTGATGGTGTGGCCGATGCCGAACATGGCCATGACGACATCCCGCAAGTGGTTGGAGAATATATCACGGGAGACGCCCTCAGGGAGCGACCTCGGAGCACGGGCCCGGGCAGCGAAGGTGAGGGTATCACCAACACTGAGCTGGGGGAAGTGCACATCGACCTCGGCCGTGTAGATGGCCTCACCACGGTGGTGCGTGTGCATCTCGTGGGGGGTCATGCCTAGGAGAAGTTGGGGTTAGCCACTGTCCATGCCATGTTCGCTAGCACGGACAGACGCGAACGCTTGGTTGTGTCTTGCCCACGGGGTGTGGCTTGCAACGGTTCGTCCCGCATGAATACCAGGGGGGGGGGGCCGCCCGGGTGATTATACGTGCCACGAGTAAGGTACAGTACTTCATTAGCACGACGCAAGCCCGCGCTACCTGGCGTGCATCACATCCCCGCGTGCCACATGGGAAGCGCGGAACTTGCCGTCGCAACCGTCGGCACCACCGGGAGCAAGGTGGGAATTTTCGGCATTATAAAGGTCCGCATGAACTTGGGTATAAATATGTAATGGAATTCTCTTACCCTGATAATTGAAGTACGAGTCTCCATCGACAAAGATTCCGTTGTAATCGCCGGCGATGGTCTTGAGCAGCGTCGTACAGCCCGAACCCGGAGGACCAAGCACCACGAGCATCTCGCCCTTTCTCACTACACCGTCGAAGTCGCGGAGGATGTCGATGCGCCGCTTGCCCTGGCCGAGCATTCTGCGCGCAATGGTCGCTGCCTCCATCCAGATGTTGGCGACGTCCTTTTGGTAGTCCGTGGCCGACCCGAAGCCGTAGACGTTGAGGTTCTGGAAGGCGACGCCCGTGGTCCGGAACGAGTGTCCCTCGGTCGACATCATGTCGACCACGGCCTTGGCCCACGTGCGGGCGCGGAACTTCTCGCCGTTGGGATTCAGGGGCGAGTCCGGGTCCGAGGCGGCCAGGAAGATGTTGGTGCCGGGCTCGATGCCGGCCATCTGCGACTGGTGCGTGTAGCGGCGTGCCAGGGCCTGCACCGCGCTGTTGCGGCGCTCCTCTTCCGTGTCATCGGCGTCGTCGCTGACCGTGTCGGTCTCGCCGCCGGGGGTCGCCGCCAGCTTCTCTCGCGGCTCTCGCTGCGGCGTGCCGACCTCGGTCACCGAGGTGGCGCCAGTCCTTGTCGCATCATGCGAGGTCGAGTGCCGCGACTGACGGGAGGTGGTCTTGTGGAGTCCAAGGTACGGCGTCCCATCCGCGTCGTCCTGGCCCAGGTCCCTCGACGCCCGTCGTTCGTAAGATGGCATGCCTGTGTGCTGGGACGTGCGGTCGTTGTTACCGAAGGCGCCCAGGCCCATGCCGGTAAATCCTGACATGGCAGTTCAACGCGCAACGTGGCGTGAGATATCCCAGCCGGCCCGTCGCGAAGCTACCTTACACTAGCAGAAGCCCAGAAGCAATGGCGTGAAGTGAAGTGGGAGGATATTTTGAAAGCCCCTCGTCTGATCTGTATCGGTGCGCCCGGAAAGTCAGGTTGCGGACCAACCAAGGTACGCAATTGCGCGTCGGGTCGAGAGAAACTGTATTGGTGAGATGGATGATTGATTTTTAAGGACAGACGAGAAAGTTTATTATTAAAGAAGGTCGCCAGATGCAGGTGAGGCCTGTTGAACTTGACCATGCAGACCTGTTGCGGACTAAACAACACCACCTAAAAACGGGGAGGGGTATCGATCAAGAGTAAAAAAAAAAATTTAAAAAAAAGATGTGAACTCAACCACGCGACGGCGAGGCCATGGTGTTTTGATAGCTGCCAGTGGCATGTCCAATTCCCCGGACACCTAAAAACGCTGTAGACGGGGTGTTGGAAGGGCCCGAAGAGGGGTGGATGGGTGGGCCTCGCGTGGAGAACTTGTGGGCTCGCCAGGACCTTATTACCTTAGGCCTTTTTAGGGGGGCTTGGCCCAAATTGGAAATCTACACGCCCAGCGCATCGGCCATGATAGTGTAGTCATTTCACGATCCTGACATTTTTACTTTTTGCCTTACCAGTGTTGGCTGGTGGACCTGTCAGACAGGAAATCCATCCATCCCCAAACAAGCTGTCTGTTGTCCGGCAAGACAACGCGCGCGTGAGATGAAATAGGCAGGATCTATCACACTGAGTCCTTGGCGGTTCGAATAACATTAACCGCAGATCTGGCAGTCCAGCTAGCGCCCGGTCCCAGTGGGGGCTGCCCGGTGTTCTAGTGTAGTGAGACATGAATATCCAAATACGCGCATTCTAGTGTACACTGTACAGAAGAGCCTGGAAAGAAGCTTGAAGCCCTGATCGCTTCGCTTTGTTTGGTCCTTGTGAATCATTTTCATGTCGTGCGCGTCGTGCGCCGGATGGCCACAGTTCCGAGAGCAAGCCGGACCCGCTATCCCGGGTCGTTGGCCGCTTCGTACTTTGTACAAATTGCGGCAGATGTCTTGGCATTCAGGGTGGTCCCGTCAATTCCCCGGTTGCAGTGTTGCAGACCGCTAAATAAGGATCAATCGTCGGGGTCCTAATCAGCCCGATAACCCGCACCGACAGGTACCCTGTACATACCTCCTACCTTAGATCTACGAACCATTCCTGTACGGCAACGCAGAACGAGCAGACATAAGAAATGGTGCGCACAGCAGTCAAGGGTCCTCGGGGAATATGCTCTGCTCCAACCAAAATCACCAAGAACATGTGAGTCTAGCAGGTGTCGGGTGTTCCGAAGTCACGATCTTGCGGACCGTACTTGCGCCATGCGATGCGGAGGGCAACGGTGAGGGGTCGACAAAGATCTGGGGTTCGCTTTTGGGGGGCGTTACTGACTCGCCGAGCGCTTGTTCTAGCGTCAGCCCTGTGTCATTGATGAGAGATCGGGGCCTGATGCTACAGATTTGAAATCAAGTCTGCGCTCACACGTGCAAGTTCAACATTTGGTGGATGCGGGACACGCGCGCGCTCGGGAAAGATTTCACACATCTAAAGTCCGACACCCCGATCCGAACACGAACCCGGCTCAGGGGGCTAGCTAGTGGACCCCGGCAAGAAACTTGATGCACTCCCTCGTCTACCGGTGCCGTCCCGGACCCCGTCCTCTTTCGTGCGATACCGATACGGACGGCCTCCTATCGGTATGTCGACTAGAATGCCCGTCAGTCAGGTTAGCGTGGATGAGGTTTGTCCAGACCTAGTGAACCATTGTTGACCCCTAATCATTCCGTTGGGACCATATTTACTAGACTTGGAAGAGCTACGATTCGACTGCTTAGGATGAACCCCGTTCTCTCTAGGCCTAGTGCTCACCAATACTCTTGGCGCCCTGGGCGGCGCAGTTGTGTTTTTCACTTCTCGGAACCTAAGCCTTGGCTGGTTGGACCCTCACGGACACAGCGCGGATGCGTATCGCGTATCGCGAACTCGAAGTAGAACAGTATGAGTCCATTGTGACTCGTCATAACAGCCGATGATTGGTATTCCTCTCGATTACTTCAGATCCCGTGTAGGTTTGGGAATCCGGGATGAAGTGATCGCCCATCTGCCGAGTCTTTGAGGTGCGTACGGATGTAGGGGAGAGAGCATGCTGATGGGGAAGAAGGGCCAGTGCAGCTGCATAGGAGAGGAGTGTCAGTCGGCTCCCATCCCGAGAGGGCGGATTGCGATAGGGCGTGTGAGAGGTGAGACATGCTGGAATTAGGAGCGAGGGTGCCCTGGCTCGTGTGTTGTGTGTAGTTGTTGTGTCTTTTGTCAATGTCTGACCGGCGGAGGGACGGATGATAACCAGGCGGGAAGTGAATAAGTAGACTTCAATAGCCGCGTAGAACGCTCGAGACTGAACATAAGCTCGAGGCAGTAAAGTAGCTCTTGCTCCTAATGGCTGATTATTTCGTGTTCTTTTGTTCTTCTCTTCCCCTGCTTTGTATGTTGTGGGAGCTGACAGGCCCAGCGTGCTGTGCCGCGTATCTCATCGCCCCCCGGCCAGAATCATGATGCCGCGCAGATTGCGGCCCCTGTCGGTTAGAATTGCTGTGTTCCTCCCTACAGCCAGGCTAGAGCCCGGCAGGTAGTGAGAAAAGGTGGCAGCGAGAGTGTCACTGCCGTTCCTCTTCAAGATCCAGAGTGGTCCAGATTTCGAAGACGAATAATTGCGAAGAGCACCAGGTGCAAATCAGTGCCCGGCTCACTGCGAAGCCAGACAGTCACCTGCGAGGTTGGTCAGTAGTAAAAAGGCGGACCCCTAGGTTAGATAGACACAGAAGAACGTCCCGCGAGGGTCTGCGATCAGAACAGAAAAAGAGAAATCGTCCGCCTAATGTGTGATTTCAGCCGGCGAGGCTCTCGAACATGATGATGCTCAGCAATGTTGGCACACTCCTGGCTGTGACAACAGAGATGTCAAGCCAGCGAGCGCACCGTCCTATTGTACATGAGCTGGATACAGATCCGGTCATCGAGAGGCGGGCAGCGAATCGTTGCGAGCGCATCTGATCGTCGGTAACCGGATCGGGATCCAGATTAGACGCTTGGGGATAATCGATACCGCAGCGGTAATGCGCGTGCGTCGTTAACGATGCTGCAAGCCTCGTTGTCAGTGAGCCTCAGACGCCGACAACCTTGGGAGGAAATATCAGAAGCAGCTACGATCGAGAGCAGCCAACGTGCTGGCAAAAGGCAAAAAGAGAAGAAAAATAGAAATGCAGTCCAAGGGGTATCGATGCGAAGAAGTATCCGTTCCCAGTGATCATTTCCGTCATCCCCGCGTCCATTCGCCCCAGCTTAAAAACCAGTAAAACGCCGTGTTGACCAGTATCCGGGTAGTACTCGCATCCTCTACCAACGTCGTCGGGGCGGCTGCTTGTATTCCGGCTGCGGCCCGAGTCCTCTCTCGTCGAGCTTCGCAAGATGCTCTCGCTGCAGTCGGAAGGTGGAATAGTTGCCTGCGAAGATGACCTCGAGGATGCTCGCTCCCCGCCTAGCCGCCTTGTCGGCCTTGGCTAGCGTGACCATGCGCTCCCGGAGCTCGCGGTGTGCGTCGGAGAACAGAGACACGATGGTCGCCGTGTTGGAGGATCCTCCCGAGATGTCGTTGGAAGAGTTGTTGGGGTCGATAATGGACAAGCGGTCGACGTTCTTGTACGTGAACCCAGTAACGCGGTGCTACAAGGCAGTGGACAGAGTGTGAGCAAGGCAAGGCAGACAAGGAAAAAAGGCACTTCAGCCAACGTGGACGAGGGGGGCACCGTGAAGTCACTCACCTTGGGGATGTAGCCAGGCGGGTTGAGGCTGATGGCCATGGTCTGGTAGTTAAACCTGTTGCCGTAGAGGTCGAAGAAGTCCATGAGGAGATCGCCATAGTAGTGCTCGCCGTTCTTGCTGCGGCTCTGGATGTCGGGCATCTGCTGCAGCATGCTCACAACCAAGCAGATGACAGAGAACCCGCCAATCCCACCATTGACGGGCTCGTTCAGGCCGCGCATAGCGAGGAAGTGCTTGATGAGCGTGACGAGGACGGGCATAGCCGGGTACTGCTTCTTCCAGTACCTGAAGGTTTCAATCGCCTTGATCCCGGTCGTATTCTCGAACGACACGTCGACCTTCAGGCCTGTGCGGCTGTCGATGAACTTGACCAGCGGCACCTTGGCGCCGCGGATGAGCTCGACATCACCCTCGGTCGCAGCCACGCCACTGCCGACGAGGATGCTCTTGAGCATGTACAACGTCCTATGATGACTATACTTTGGGAAGCCGCCGCCAGCGAAGACTGCGTCGGAGCAGAGGACGAGGTCCAGATCACCAGTAGGCAGGTAGAGCCCCGAAGGAAAGGAGCCAAAGGCATACATGTCGGCATCACGGAAACTAGCCCGACACAGCTTCTTCAGCTGATCAACAAGCTGACCGCGGATGCGTTCCTCGAAGTCCTGAGGCCTTATGTGCTCGTAGAAGTCCACAATCTCCTTGTGCAGCCTAAGCATGAGGATGTCAGTCATGTAATGTACGGCGTGAAGCGAACAGAAACCCCAGACAGACTCACCAGTTGCCGATCTTGGTGGAGCTGGAGTGGTCCGTGACAAGCCAAGGCCGCGGATTCTCTCCGCTGACGACCCTCCACTCATGGACGAGCAGGCCTCGCCCGGGGACCTTGGTGACCTTCTTCAGCTTGGCGTGTGCCGGAAGCTTGATCTCGTCGTCGTGGGTGCGCTTGCGAGAACCAAGCGCGTTGTCCGTCGACCTGCTTGGCGCTGGTTGGGTGGGCGGAGCGAGTGTCCTAGGGTCTGGAACCTTCTGCGGCAGTGGCTGGGAGGGGACGGGTTGAGTCGGAAGCAAAGCTGAGTTAGTGGCAGGCCCGGACCTCGCCATGTCTATTACAGGTTGAGCGCCTGAGCGCGGACCGGCAGGGGCACCAGATAGTCCCGGCACGTCTTCCTTGACAGGAGCCGGCCTCACCTCGACCAGCTCGACATCACCCCCATTGTCCTCATCGCTGTCGTCGAAGTCGCAGGGGATGAAGTCGGCTGCCTCGGCGGGGATAGACGCCTTGGACCCGGTTGTCTCGACGCGGGCCTTGCGGATGAGCTGCACGACATCCTTGCGCGGCTTTCCGGCGGTATCTGGCGGGGGGAGCGCGGTGTACGGATCAGGGTTGGACCACTTGGGCACCGAATCCTCCACGGCAGACTTCTGGTTGCTCACGCGAGCGCGCTTACTAGACGGTTCCCCGGTATCGCCCTCGCCCTCGCCCTCGCCCTCGCCCTCGTCCTCGCCCTCAGAGATGTCCATCTCTGCTTCGTCACTGTCGGACAGCTCGTCCAAGGGACGGTATGTTGCGCCTGCCTGCGCGTCAAAGAAGTACTGCTCGGGTTCGCTGCTCTGGAGGGGATTCAACATGGGTCTGTCGGCAGCCTTGAATCGGGCATAACCGCCGCCTCTGCCACCACGACCACCACCCCTACCACGTCGGTTGCCTGCTGGCTGGGATCTGTACAAAGGTCCCGCAGGAGGAGGACGGGCGGGCAACTGTGACGGGCCATTCTGTCCAAACTGTTGGCCGTTGGGACGATACGAGTCATACGACTCTTGTACACCTGCAGGCTTGTCGAACCGGAAGGAGAAGTCGCCCTGTGGAGGGCGGTGATCGCCGTCTCGAGGGAGAGGACCAGGCGGCGGCGGAGGCTGCGAGTAGTTTGGGGGAGGAGGCTGATAGCCCTGCGAGTTGTGGAAGGTCTCACGATGCGAGTATGGCTGGGGCCTGTACGAGTCACCGCCACCGCCAGGACCTCGTGGGGGAGATGCGCGACGGTCATTGCGGCGATCGCGTCCATTGTCATTGCGGTCGCGGTCGCGGTTGTTGTCGCGGTTGTTGTCGCGGCGTCCATCATAGCTATCATAGTCGCGGCGGCTATCCCCTCTCGAAGGAGGGTATCGAGAGCCGTGAGACATTGTCGCGGGGAGGGGGAAAACGTGCCACGACAATTAGGGTGTTGGCGTTTGATGATGGAGAACTGAGGTGTTGGGAAGAATTGATGGACCATCAAAGGACCTGCAGAAAATTGGCAGCTTGCAAACCCGTGGAGAGAGAGCCCTGACGATCGACCGCAGTAGACTATTTTGGGTTAGTGCAACTCGTCATCCACCCCGATTTCGAGCGACGGGACCAACTTGGTGGGGCTGCGCCTTCCTCCGGGTTCTTTATCACTTATCAATCGCAACATCTGGCAGCTGGCAACTTGAACTTCATGACCACGTACCTCGCATTAAATCATCACTCTGACCTTGGGTTGCCATGATGGATGTGTCTCTCAGATGGTAAGCAGCCAAAAGGGCTAAAAACTATTACCTGAAGTCTCCAACGACGAGTGGACGGAGGAACAGTCTTCTCGCTTCACGCAGTCCGCTCATGTAATGTTCAGCAGCTTTACCAACGTCAGAGGTGCGAGGTTGTTCCAACAGCCTGCCCCCATTTCTAAGGTAGGTTAGGTACCTGGTCTCAGGCTTAGAGGTACCTTATATGAGCTCCGTTGGGCAGGGCAGCCGGCCCAAGCACAAAAGCAGGATAAGCTGAACTTGATTGTGATGACATGTCAGCCAGCTCATCACTCCCTAGGGGTACTGTGCCTGAAGTGGGGTACTATCAAGAGACGGTGACGGACTGAAGCGAGGAATGCAGTGCCCAGTGACGCATTGATCTTAGAGCGTATAGTATTCTTCCTTCGACCTATGGAGGTCGACTGCGAGGCTATGATGACGGCCATGTAATTTCAGTTCCAGTTTCAGAGTTGCTCGTTTCCGCGTTGCGACGACTGTGCCTTGTGGATATCACGACAGATTCAAGATGAGACCGGAAAGAAGCATTCTGTTTGCGTGCTGATGTTAGTCTATTCGTAGATGCCAGCGGTTCCCGGGCCTGAAACTTTGACAGGTGAACCGTCACATTACCTGCCTACCTGCAACACCAACAATAACAGCAACAACGACAAAGAGCACAGCACCAGGGGCCCAATCACTGAGTTCGAAGTCACTGATGACTATGATTGGGAGTGAGCTGTGAGCTGTGAGCTGTTCATTGATGAACAGTGAACGAACGCCTCAGCGACCGACACCCTTGTCAGACATTTGCCCACTTTTTGCCATCTTTTTCTTGGCACTTTGCACCACATCAATATCCATGATCCATCGCGCAACCATTCGCAGCAACACATGAACACCTCCCTCCCGCACTAACTAAGCAGCCCTTCCATCTATCCCTCCTCGGCTCTCCGTTTCCATCGTCCTACTGTTACTCTGGGCTGCTTGCTACTTTTCCCCAGGGTTCACCTTTTATTTTACCGGTCGCGTTGGGGTTCCCTCTCCGACAAGAGCCTGCGCCAGCATCATCATGACCGAGGTTTTGTTAGATTTCTGACGGCCAGCTCCGTTCCCTCCGGATCACCTTTGCCCGCTCCGACCGAATCCACGCCCAACCCCCAGCCCGACTCTACAAACCCATTTACCGACCTGCATAGATCGACAGGACACGGCGAGCGACCTATACACCGAGACGTCCCCTTTTAGAACTGCAGCAGCACGAATTACCAGCCACACGATCCAACCAAGGCTGCTTCACGACCCGAGCTAGGCCCTCCACCCCTACGCCAAGCGAGATATACCTCTGCCAGTATTCCATATCGGCATCCGCGCTTGTCTATCCCGCGACGAGGTGCCCATCCTACACTCACAGGCCAGTTTCCGCTTGATCCGGCGTCGCTGTAGCCACTTGTTGCGCTCTGCGATCTGGATGCCGCCTTTGCATAAAGTATTCTGAACGACCCCCCGCGCCGTGCGCCAAGATGGGAAACAGCAACACCAAGGAGTCGCGGCCCGGCGATGCCGCCTCTCGTGGGCGCCGGCCTTCCCAGGGGCCTTCCTACGACGGCGGCTCCGGACCCTCGGGCCATGCAGGGTCGGTCAACCGGAACCGGGTCAGTCGCGGAGACCTTACAATGATGCTCGGAATAACCTCTCCGAACGGGTCGACCTCCGCTCAGCAAAGCCCGCAAGACCGGCGAGAGACGAAACAAGAGAGAGAAGCCAGGAGGCTGGAGAAGGAGCGCCTGGCTCGCATCAAAGAGCGCGAGCGGAGCATCAGGGAAGAACACGTCGACGGCGGCTATCTCGTCACCATGGGGACGTACGTAGGCCCCGAGGATTTCAACAAGCAGATAGTGCGCCAGCTGCAGGTTAGTTCAAACCAAGTTTCCACGCGAAGTTGCGGTCCTTCGCTTCAGGTTCCGGGTTGCTAACGCTGCGTGCCGCTTCTAGATTGACCGGAAGATAGCCCCGTTCTGGCGTGGGCTCAATGACAAGGACGATAACTGGACCGAGTTCCAGATCATCGCTGCTGCGCGAGGCCTGCCCATCCCGCCGCCCGACCAGACACCTCCGGAAGAGCTTATCCCTCGCCCGCTATCCTCGCAGTCCCCCGTGCACTCGAACCAGAACCTCAACAACCTGACAGTTCCGATGGGCGGCCGAACGCAGTCCACCGCTTCCGACCACAGCGCCTCGAATTCAGGCTCCGCACTTCCATCCCCCGTGTCTGCGACCTCGGGGAGGTCGCACTCGCCCTTCCGACCCCGCGGCAAGTCTCTGGCTGCCGTGCTTGGGGGCTCGTCAAGGAATGCCTCTTCAACGGACATCGCGCCTCGTGAAATCCACCTCCCCAATGACCCCTTTGTCAACGGCCAGCCGCTCGAAGTCTTCCTGTACAAAGATGCTACCGAGTGCCCAATCTGCTTCCTTACCTATCCTCCGTATCTCAACCACACAAGATGCTGCGACCAACCGATCTGCAGCGAATGCTTCGTCCAGATCAAGCGACCGGATCCGCATTACCCCGAAGGTCACAACGAGAACGATCCCAACACCACTCCGGAGGAATCAGTGGGCTTGCTTGTGTCAGAGCCGGCATGCTGCCCGTACTGTACTCAGCCAGACTTTGGCGTAACCTACGAACCGCCCCCTTTCCGCCGGGGACTGGCGCATGCCATATCCTCCTCGACTCTAGGATCAATGAATACGGCCATGTCGTCCTCGAGCTCCTTGAACTCGGGGGCACTGTCGCCTACCCATGGCTCCGGCGTGACGCACGGCAATCGGAGGCGCACGCAGTCCCTGTCTGCCAACGCACCGAACGTGGTCTTGACCGACAAGATCAGGCCGGACTGGTCGACCAAACTACAGGCTGCGCGGGCTCATCAGGCCCGACGAGCCGCTGCGGCGACCGCTCTCCATACGGCCGCGTTCCTCATGGGCAACGCAGAAACAAGACCTTTCCGGGTAAGCCGGTTCGGCCGCCGGAACACCGGGTCTGGCTCAGCATCTCCTGGCGGTGCCGGTGCGGCCGCGGACCATGCGGCATCTACCGAGGTCGGCGGCAGCGGCACTGGGACACCGGTGCTAAGCCCTCCCTCCCCGGGCCCTAGGGGCAGCTCCGGTCGTGGCTTGCTCTCGGCGGGCCCGTCCAGTGCCAACAGGCGGAGCCGCATGGAAGATCTCGAGGACATGATGTTCATGGAGGCGATCCGCCTGTCACTGGCGGCTGAGGAGGAGAGGAAACGAAAGGCGGAGAAGGAGGAGCGAAAAGAGGCCAAGAGGCGTGAGAAAGAAGAGCGGAAGGCGGCAAAGGCAGCTGCGAAACACGGCCCGTACGATGCCGGCGATGGACGCAGTGGGCACAGTTCTGCAAGCGGGAGCAGCCACAGTCTGTCTCTCGGATTCGGGCGCAAGAGGGGCAACAGCGGAGCCAGCGGTCTCCGAGTCGAGGCCAGCGTCGCCAATGCTGTGGCGAGCACAAGTGGCCCAGGCAGTCCCGTTACCGACGCCAGCTTCAAGGACAAAGGCAAGGCTGTCGAGCGCAGTCTCCCCAGTACGCCCGAGGTTAGCCAAGACGGCGCCGAGGACCACTCCGGAGATCCCCTGGCTGCCTCGTCCAGTACCTTGATTGCCGGGGCATCCACGCCGCGACCTATCCTCTCGCACCATCAGCCAGCCGGACCATCCCACCTAAGGCAGATGAGCAGCGCCTCTTCCGTCTCGTCTTCCCTGCCTGATAGCCATGCTGGAAGCTACAGCTCACCATCCCACCTCCAGGACCCCACCGCTAGTGGCACCAGCCTTGCCGGCGCTAGTGAAGACGGCGGCGACCACGACCGCGACCCGAGCGCCAGCACGGAGCCCATGTTTAACTTCCGCAGCCTTGCCGAGGTCGTCGGAGTCAGCCTGGAGGGGGAGCATGCGGGGAGAAGAATCAGCAGAATCGAGGCTGAAAAACAGACGAAAGATCTGATCGACACCTCGGTGATTCCGGAGGAGACAAAGCAGGACGAGGCGCATGACGCCGCGGAAGTCGAGCGGATTGAAGATGTGGGCCGACATGCCGACAAGCTTCCGGAGCCTACCATCTCCGTGTCCCCGCCGAGCAACAAGGACGCGCTGAGCAGCCACCTGAGGCCTCCGGAGGTCACCATCACGCCGGAGACGCCGGCGCCTACTGAAGGCAATAGCGAGGAGTCGAAGCAGCTCGGCTACAACACCTCGGCGTTGGAGCAACCGCATCAAGTGACGCAGTAGTGGTGCGTAGAAATGTGTTGCTGGGTCATGGGGCGACGGTCAAGGCGCCAGACGGACACACATGACGAGACCGCAGGACTCACGCTTGCTCTCCCGAACCCCGCACAACGCATGCGACTACGGAAGCTCGGAGGACGGTGCGGATAGAAGGGCCGCCTCGAGGAAGTGATGTGTCCGGACCTGTGACGATCATAGCGACGCTGATGTGCCCGCGGTTTTTGTTTCACCTGCGGACTCACTCGTCACTCTCTCCGATTCAGGAATGATGAGGAGTACCTCAGCATCCTCATGTACACACAACCACCACTTTCCTTCCTACCCTCTTAGGGCCAGATCGATGCATATTTGATAGGCAAGGAGCAGTTCGATACAGGGGCCGGGAAGAACGGAAGCACTTGAGGGAGCATCTGCATGGAATCTGGCGGACGGGTGACACGCGGCGTTGGAGTTGGAGTTCGGTTTTGGTAACTGCAAAGGCTGATAGCACACCCTTGGATGGTCTTTCCTGTGTATTTCCCTTGATCAACCGATGCATTCTCGGGCTGTGCGATGCACATATAGGACACTCGTAGAATGGATGTCAAAAGCAGACTGTCTAGACAGGAGACATGCTGCCATGACATGATGTGCACCGGGTTTGTGAGAATGCTACCTAAACGCCTACTACCAACCCCAATTTCTTGCTATCAGATCCCATGTTCTAATAAACAGGAACGCCAAGTTCGAAAGCATGAACGCCTCTAATGTGAGACAGGTTGCCAGGACTGCGCAGCTCTTGCTTTTGCTTGTTCGTATCCATCCAGTATGCCGTCGTCGTCGGGGACCACGCCCCGGTCTGCTTCCTTCAACTGATTCACGAAGCCGTCTCCCGGACTTGCCCAGCTGTAGTCCAGCCATTCCTGCCCGAGACTGGGCCACATCTTCTTCTCGACAAGCTCGATGATCTTTGCCTGTCGAGCAGAGTCCGCCTTGTCCGCCTCGGCTTCCGTGTCTTGCGCCTGGAGCGAAGCAAGCACACCTTGCCACTCCCTCACCGTCTCCTCCAACTCACCAACCGACGTCACGCCCATGACAGTCGCTCCCACTGTCCGCTCCTCAGCCCCGGGCAGGCTGACTCCCAGCCCCGCCAAAGCAGCTATCCTCGCCCACTCGGCAAGCGACCACCTGATAGCCACCGCCTCGAGCCGCTCCCCTTCCCCAGCCGCCAGCGCAGCCAGCCTCTTGCAGGCGAGCCGCAGGCCGGGCGGCGAGGGATGCCACCTGGCCAGCGGCGAAGCCTTCTCCTCCACCCGGCCCCCCGCAGCCGGCACCACGACCGGCGTCTCGGGGTCGGGCGGGATACCGACCGTCGTCAGGAGGCCCATGCCCAGCATGCTCGCGTTCAGAACAACGCCCACCCCCGCGTCCTTGAATCTCCGCAGCCAAGACGTCTCGGATCCCGGCTGCCCCAGGCCATGCAACTCGGCCCGTCCCAGGGTCCGGTTCTGCACGGTGAAGTTCCCGTAGCTCAGCACGGCGTCGAGTCCCTCGCCCGTCTCCCGCCGCACCAGCTCCGCCAGCTCGACGAGCCGCGCCACGGGAAAGCCGCTGATGCCGACGTACCGGACGAGCCCGCCGTCGTCGCGTAGCCGGCGGAGCTCCGTCACGGCGGCTAGCACCTCGGCGTCCGAGACGAACTCGACGTCGTGGGCGTACACGAGGTCCAGGTAGGGGGTGCGCAGCCGGTGCAGGCTGCGGAGGACCGAGTACCGCACCTGGGCCGGGGAGTAGTCGAAGGTCGAGGGGCCGAGGCGGCCGCACTTGGTGATGAGGGTTAGGGAGGAGCGGGGGATGGGGGTGGGAGAGGCGGTCAGGGCGTGGGACAGGGCGGCGCCGAGGATGGTCTCCGAAGGGCCGTAGTAGGGGGATGTGTCGAAGGCTGTTATTCCTAGCTCCAGGCAGCGGGCGACGATGGCTGTCGAGGGCATGGAGAGTGGGTCCGAGACGTACTGGATGTTGAAGGTTGCCGTGCCGAGGATCAGGGGCGGGAGGACAGCCGAGAGAGGCCGGCGGTCCTGTGGGCGTGGCTTCTTCATGTTGCCGTTGGGAAGGGACATGGCGGGCGGATGAGAATGTTGCAACTACGTCTGGTCTCGAAGATGCCGGGATGGAGGAGGTTTGCTTCTGATCCCTCCTTCTTCGAGCTTCCCTCCGATGTCGAACCCCGAAGGCGAGGATGGGGATCAAGCTTACCCTAGCTTCTCACAGGCCGATCAATGAGAGCTGCATCTGAGGTTCGGCTCACTTGTGGGGCTCGTCAATCGCACGCAATAGTGGGGCCCGAGAGCTAGCGGGAAGTGACCCTCAGGGTCCGGTGCAACGTCTCGACCTTCACCTTGGCTCAGCGTGAGATTGACCTTGTCTCTGGCTCACCGCACAGCAAGTGCATATGCATGCGTAGAGGAGTAGGGAGCCACGACGTCTCGGCAGTGCTGGCAGTTGCTGGTTTCCTCTTCATGGTTTCGAGGTGACTTGCTCAGCACGTCCTCGCACGCTCTGTCTGCTACCGTGACCTGTCCAGTCTGTTCCCCTCCAGGTTGTTGCTTCCATTGCGACGAGCATCGGATGCAAGGGACAGATCGGAACGCATCCATGGCACCAGATGGTTCAGCTGTCTTAAATAGGCCATGCGATAACCAAGATAGCAGGCATGACCCTCCAGTCGACCATCGTTGGTCCTGCTTTCGTGTTGAGACACCGGGGGAGTGTCTCTCTTGACTGCCATCGTCCAAACATCACCACACTGCATGGCACTTTCTTCTTCGAGGGTTTCTCGGCGTTGGACCGTATTTGAGAATTACCTTGTACTTTCATTCATTGTCGATGCGGGACAAATACAACACACTGTTCGTTCTGTATCCGCACAACCTTTCGACTGTACTGCTGCCCTCCACGCCGACATGAATCTGAAAGAATGGCGCGGGCCGCCGTTTGGGAAGACCGGGTACGGCAGACCTGAATCCCGTTTTAGGGAGTTCCTCTGGAAGATCCAACGACAGAAGGATGCCCTCGAGCAGCCTGAAGGACGAGGACAGGAACTCTCGGAGACTGCAAACCCACAGGAGCAACTCGGCCCATTCGAGCGACGGATAGCCCAACTGCTTGCAGCCAGAAAAGCTAGGCGTCGTGCCGTCCAGCTCTGGCACCCTCTCCTCTTGAACGTACTACTACCGTGGTTATCCGTGAAGCAGCTCAAATGTCTCTCACTTGTCTGCCGTCCGCTCTCGAGGCCGGCACAAGCGTATCTGATCCGGACCGTTCTCCGGGGTTACGAACCCCATCGGCAAGACCATGAGCTGTTCCAGTTCTCTACTCTTTACATTGACATTCTGTTCAAGCATGCCTGCAGCCTCAACTCCGACTCCATACTCGGGTACTTCCCATTAGGAGACGAGCTGAGCTCGATTTATCATAACTATTTCTACGAGTAAGTTGGATGAAGCTCCGACGGACGGACCCTGCTACACTTGGAGACGCTAATACGAGCTCGCAATCCAGCACACATTTCCTCCAAGATGCCTTCTCCAAGGACGCCCCAGACGTGGCGGCTTGGTTGTTGCAGGAGTATGGACCCTCTGACGTCGAAGCGATTGTCCAAGGTAACTACGACGGCACAAGCAAAGGGCCTCGGCTCGACCCAATTGCTGCGATGGCAGACTTGCCAGCCCCTGTCCAGGTCAAGTGGGCTGCCATGGCGACCCAGGTGGTCCGGCGCGACCTCCAATGCACTCGACACGGAGACGCAGAGCTTCTCGTGCGACTCTCCATCCACGCCGCACACATGGTGCGTTGCGGAGAACAGCTAAAGCGCAGTTCCCAGCCAACGCGGAGACTCGATCATTGGACGATAGAAGCAAAGCTTCAGTCCTGTTTGGACGTCATGCCTGCAATCGCGGCGGCGAGTGACCAGAACCAGGAAAGCCCACCACCGTCAACACCACCCCGTGGCCTGCAATTCGCGGACTTAATGACCTTCAAGCTGGAACCATGCGCATAGCCCTGGACAGAAGAGACGGTCTGGGCAAGCAAGCCCGGTATTGGTCACATAGACAGGAAACGGGGAGATGTTCAAAGTCCAAAGGCTGGAAGATGAGCACAGCGACGTGGCGAAGGGCGCTTTGGATACAGCGACTGGCGCTGCTGGAGGAAAGAAGCAGCGTGCTTGATGAATTTCTTTTTTTTTTTTTTTTTTTTTT
>Ga0209127_100100_pt1 | contig 39819 bp, 27 predicted proteins | sample LakSupMetagenome_FD_187469 | JGI IMG/M metagenome (GOLD analysis project Ga0209127, IMG submission 187469) | Freshwater microbial communities from Lake Superior, Canada - Sta WM archaea (SPAdes) (version 2) | ecosystem: Environmental > Aquatic > Freshwater > Lake | place: Lake Superior, Canada... | reverse complement strand
CGGGGGCTGCACCTTGGCTCGAGTTATCTGCCCATATCAAGCTGTGCCTCCTCGACCTACGCAGAGAAGCTCTAAGTCTCGACTGCATTGCTTGACGCATCTATTTCGTACCCCTGGCTCAAAACAAAGTTGCTCCTGCTTTGAGGGCCATATTGTTGGTCAGGACCTCGTCTTCTCAAACAAGCAAGTTGGCCTTGCAGTTTGACCGTGCATCGTACGTATGACTTCCTCTTACATCCTCTTTAACTTACAGTTACCCTCATTCATACTGTTACGCTGGCTAGCACCACTGATACCAAATTCACTTTTCTGCACCTTCTTCCCAAGGCATCTCTTGGCGCCGTATGCTTTACCGTCTATAAGTCGCCACGTATCACTCTATCGTCAGCAGAGTCGCCGGCGAAAACGCTAGGAAGCGCGGGGCTTTCCGTTCCATCTCTCGTTAAAATGCCTTTCCGAGATTGTCTCAAACGGCTGGCTTACGGACATGTCTCTAGCATCGAAGCCTTGCTTATCTGTTCTGCTATCACTGCTGCTTCCCTCTGTTGGTACCTGCGGCGGATGGCACCCGATCGGTCCCTCCGGACCGATCCCGCAGCGAAAGAGAAGAGTATCAAGATCTTTGCCTCGCCTCAGAGTGAGAGCTACGGTTAGCATCTCGCCTCCTTTTCTCTGCTACTCCACTCTGACCGTCAGGCAGATGCCAGAACTACGGATCCCCCTCTGCTGAGGAAGCATTCTCAGTACAAGGACTACACGACCCGCCGTTTCACCTACAAAGGGATCCGGATATTCTACAGGCGACATCCTCAAGCAGATCAGTTGCCGACATCGCCGCCACTTCCGCTGCTCGTATGTCTGCATGGCTTAGGCGGCTCTGTAGCTCAGTTCCATCCGCTGCTCGCAAGCCTGACCAACATCTCGAGCTGTCTGGCCATCGACCTTCCGGGATGCGGGGCCTCGGAGTTCTCGCAGACGTCGTGGGAGGCGTATAAGACCGATTTCCTAGTCGAGCTTCTCGAAGTAATCATCGAAGACTACCGCGAGAAGAATGCAGCGCAAGGGGTAGTGCTAATCGCCCATAGTATGGGCTGTTCTCTCGGAGCCCTTCTCGCCTCCAAAGCAGCTCCGCACAGAACGGACTTGCATAATTACGTGATGGGCCTGGTCGCAATATGTCCCAACTCCGGCCCGCCAACTGAGCAGCAGGTGTCGCTCTTTAGGAAGTTGCTCTGGATTCCCGGGCCGCTTTTCGATTTGTGGCGGGCATGGGACAGACGCGGCGGGCCGGAGAGCGCGAGCGTGCATCGCTTCGTTGGTGCTGATGCCGACGCCGAAGCAAAACGCCTGCAGAACCTCTACAACAACCAGAGTCGGACGCCGGTGTGGCGGCGGATGGCCTGGGGTTGCCTACCTGTTTACGAGCAGGGAGTACCCAAGGGCGGCCTCCCCGGCAAGGAGATCTGGACTGGTCTGGATATCCCGGTGTATCTGATTGGTGGCGAACTGGATAAAGTCACGCGGCCACAGGAGGTGAGCAAGATCGTGGAGTTCCTGAAAGATGGGGCTGCTGCTTCGGACAGCGAGCCGGAACATCAGGGGATTGTGGATGCAGCCGCGCCGGTCGATACCACTGAGGCAGATGCAAGCGTCGACAGAGCACGAACCGTCACTGATATCACCGAGGATGACTTCACCAAGGACAGGCGGACGAAGAGCGCAGATGAGTCTCAAGAGGATCCCGACCCTACGACCCCGAGCGAGCCTTCAAGCGAGGTTCCGCCGCTACCACAGCACCCGAAGAAGGTGGTCAAGTCCATCATACTCCCTGCACCGGCGACTCACGCGCTGCTGTATACTCCTTCAACGGCACGGGTACTGGCATGCTTGGTCCAGGACTTCCTAGCGTGCCACATCTCGGGACGGCTCTCTCTCGGCTGGCAGCTGCAGTACCTGTCGCGAGAGGGCAAGTGGGACGTCAAGAACCTCGAGAAGTGGAAGAAGGTGGCGCCCGTCTCGGAACCCATCGCCGGCGTGTTCCGAGCGATGAAGACGCTCCGGGAGCTGGACGAGACGCACACGCCCAGCGTCTTCGTCAAGAACTGGGGCCACATCATCAAAGACATCGTGGACATATCGCACGACAGCCCCGTGTACGACCACCGCGGGCTCGAGACGGGGGGAATCCGCTACCACAAGCTCCCGACGGTGTCGAAGATCCCGCCGACGGATGTCGAGGTCGACGCCTTCATCCGTCTGGTCGACCGGCTGAGCCAGGAGCAGGAGAAGCGCGCCAAGGAAGAGAACTGGGACCCGGACTACGTGATAGGCGTGCATTGCCACTACGGCTTCAACAGGACGGGGTACTTTATCGTGTGTTATATCGTCGAGCGGTGCGGGTACAGCGTCAAGGATGCGATCGAGACCTTTGCGAAGGCGCGGCCTAACGGTATCCGGCACTCGCATTTCCTGGATAACTTGCATCTTCGGTACTCCGGGCTGAAGGCTGATGGTACTTCTCTTTGATTGTCTGAGTAAGGATAGCAAGCGTTTTAATCTCTTCTCCCTGGATGGAACTTCGAGATAGGGAGGAGTCCGGATTCTCTGTTAGGTACAGGTAGAACTCAGCGTTGGCTCATGTCACGGTTTGCTTCAGTCGTGCAGATATTCGTTTTTAATATCCTTCCCTCATTTTATTCCAGGCAACTCGGACAACTCCCCCCGCTCAGCGAGGTATGCAGCCCCGGAATCAGCCCAGATCTCGTACTTCGTCACCTTGCAGTCCTCGTCAAACGCCAGCACATAGGTGAAGACCTCGTCCCAGCTCTGGCCGGAACTAATCCACGTGAACCGCGCCTCGCCCCTCACAGAGACCTTCCGCTCGACCTCGTCGACGATGTAGTTGCTGAACCGCATGTTCTCGTAGGTCAGGTGACTGCTGATCGTGAGGAAGTACTTCTTGATCCCGTCGGTGCCCTTGTACTCCCTCCCGAGAAATGGGGCGAGCTGCGGGAGGCCGTGCTCGTAGGCTGTTACTTCGGGTGAGGTAGAGAAGAGGCTGAAGATCTCCTCCGGGGGCTTCTGGGATGCGAAGGAGGTGCAGAAGGTCTGGGCCGCGTGGAGGAGTTGATCTCGGCTGGGAGGCATTACTGTGTGGTTGCCGGGGCCTGTCTGATTATTGGTGCAGTTTTAGTGACAGGATGTGATGTGTCTGCGGTGAGCTGGACAGATGATAGATGTTGAGGGCACACAAGGTTGCCATTGATGACACTCCGATATACTCCACTGGTTGAGGTCCCGGAGCCACCGCCGTGACAGACGCTATCTGTGACTGTGATGTCACTCGACAGGGCGCCACGCTAGCGCGCCCGCCCAGCTGCCGGAACGGTGGGGTCCCTGCTAGCGGCGAACATCAGACCCACCTCTACCTACGCCTTATCTAGATCCCGACTTCCACTCGAGTCACTGCGTCCTCCCGAAACAAACTCTCTTTACAACAGAGTTTCATTCAAGTGTTTGCCGGGTATATCTGGCGAACAAGCCGCAAACATGGTACGACCCCCTTCCCCCCACTATCTAGTCTCCCTCGTCCTAACTAACAACAACGCCTTCGATCCAGGCACCAACCTCGCGCACCCCGCTCCTAGCCGACCCCCGCCGACGCTCCCTCGACTCGGACCACGCAGCAGCCGAAGCCGAAGACGCGGCCCTGCACCCGCCCCGCTCCCGGTCCCGGGGGCCATGGTCCGTCCGCCTGCGCGAGGTATTCCTCTTCGGCTGGGCCTTCCTCGCCACCACGGCGCTCATCGTCGTGGCCGTCGTCTTCCAGCACCGGCAGCAGACGACGTACTCCTCCCTCCCCTCCCCTTCCTCTCCCAACAAGCGCAACCTCGTCTTCATGGTATCCGACGGCATGGGCCCCGCCTCCCTCTCCCTGACGAGGTCCTACCGCCAGCTGGTCGAAGGTCTTGCCCCAGACGACACCCTCGCGCTGGACCGCCACTTCTGGGGCACCAGCCGCACGCGCTCGAGCAGCAGCCTCGTGACCGACTCGGCCGCCGGAGCGACGGCGTTCAGCTGCGGGAGGAAGAGCTACAACGGCGCCATCGCGGTGGACCCGGGCAGGCGGCCGTGCGGGACGGTGCTCGAGGCCGCGGGGCGGGCCGGGTACAAGACCGGGCTGGTGGTGACGACGGACGTCACGGACGCCACGCCGGCGAGCTTCGCGGCGCATGTCTACTGGCGGTTCCAGAACGACGAGATTGCGCTGCAGGAGGTCGGTGAGGGGGTTCTGGGACGGAGTGTGGATTTGATCTTTGGCGGGGGCAGGTGTAGGTTCTTGCCGAACAGTACGGAGGGGAGCTGTAGGCAGGATGATGTCGATGTCGCGGGGATAGCGCGGGAGAAGCACGGTTGGGCTTGGGCGGACGATCGGGCTGCGTTTGAGGCCATGGGCGGGGGCAGGAACGTGAGTCTCCCTGCGCTGGGGCTGTTTGCCGCCGGCGACGTGCCGTTTGAGATTGACAGACGGGGCATGGGGGATAAGTACCCTAGTCTGAGCGAGATGGCGGGCACCGCCTTGAGGGCGCTGGAGGAGGCGACAAAGGACAGTGACAAGGGCTTTTTCCTAATGATTGAGGGAAGTCGGATCGACCATGCTGGCCATTTCAACGATCCTGCTGCGCAGGTGAGGGAGGTGCTGGAGTATGACCGGACGTTCAAGCTGGTGCTGGATTTCCTGGAGCAGAGCGAGACGGAGGGCGTGCTCGTGGCCACCAGCGACCATGAGACGGGCGGGTTGGCGACGGCGTGGCAGACGCCCGGGCACCTACCGGTCTACGACTGGCACCCGTCTGTCTTGGCAAAGGCTAATGCGTCAGCGGAGTATCTGGCCGTGCTGCTGAACAAGCACGTTGCCGAGATGAAGGAGGAGAGCAAGGAGTCGTTGAAGGACTGGATCAATACTCATCTCGTCATCCAGCGTCTCGGCATCGCGAATGCCCTGGACGAGGAACTCGAGGCCCTGGCCGCCAACCCCGGAGCGGCCGTGGGCCTGTTCGCTGGCATGGTCAGCCGTCGGGCACGCATCGGATGGAGCACGGGTGGCCACTCGGCCGTCGACGTGAACATCTACAGCTCTGGCGGCCGTGGGGCGGAGAAGCTGCGCGGGAACGTGGAGAACACGGACATCGGCGAGTTCCTGAGGGATTATCTGAGAGTGGACGTCGAGGAGATCACGAAAGAGCTTCAGAGGACGATGGATCTGGGGCCGCTCCCGGAGGGTTTGGGAGTCAAGGTTGAGGAGAAGGCTCAGATGGGAGGGTCCCCACCCGAGCGGGTGGTGGAAGAGCCTCTGCACGTGGCGGTGTCTGACATGGTTTCGGAATGGTAGGCGTTTGGAGGATAGGGCTGTGTTTTGTACTTGTGTTCTGTCCTGTCAGTCTTAGATTGCGTGGCTCGTCATACCTTTTGTACTAGCATCCTGAATATACCCTGGTTCCCATGTTTCTTGGACCGCTTATGACATAGAGTTGGGGACTGTGTCACTTTCGGGACTGACTGTTTTGCTTGGTATCAACGTCTTTCCCCAGTTTCAGCTTTCAGAACCAAACATGAATTTCCACGTAGTACTGGCTATCTATCTCTGTGTCTTGATGTGGTATTTGGGTGAAGTTTAGCAGATTTTTCGCAGTTGATATTCTCAGAGTCATGCACGATACTGTCAAGCCGGGCAGCTGCTGGAGAAACCCGTGCTTCCCATCATCCTTGTGCGACAGTGGCTATGCTAGGTTTGTATTGTTATACGCATCGGCTTCCGCTCGGCCGTGAGGTGATCGTGGCGCGATGACTATCTCGTAGCAACCTGTCTGAGCAAGCGAGAGCGACATGCTGGAAGAGTCATCCGTTAGAAGCAGTCTACGTGTGATGGCATTTGCCACTTGTGTCGCTCTGGAAGACGAGGTGAAGCATACGGCGAGACTCCGTCTCCTTATAATGTTCCCTTGCACTGTCCATGTTGATGTCCACGCTGTCACTGTCATCGACAGTGTGCTATCATCTCGAAGCCGGACTTCAGAGCACTGATCCTGCACAATGAGTCTTGCTCCTCCAAGTAATTCCTGACAGTTATCGAGGCGCGGCATTCTGCTTTTGTACATCATTCACGACCGGCCTCGAACGCATCTCGGTTCAGATACCGTGTCCAATACTTTTGAGTATCAACACACGGCATATTCTTCACGTCACAAGAAACCACATACATGTGCAACTACATCGTCTTCCTCCCGCTCTGCAACCACTACCCCAGGGAGGTCTGGGCGGCTCCGGGAGACGAGTCATGTCCGGCACTCCGCACCCAGCTGATGCGCATCTACGATCCGGCGGAGTGGGTTCGAAGGGACAGCATCCCGTTTGTCTTGCCGGAGAGATGTGCGCCGTGCCCCGAGAATATCAGCGTCGTCAGGACAGGAGAGTATTGCAGCTGGAACTGCTGGTGGACGTCTCAGGGGTGGTGGGGGGTTGGTATGGAACATCTTTAGGCGGAGGAGAGGGGCAACTGTCACTTTTGTGCACATTCGGAGGTTGAGTTCCTTTGTGTTGACTAGGTCGTGGGACTTTGACCATCCTATCCCGAGTACAACAACTTAACGCAGCCACGGGCTTCAGAGGCCCGAACGAGCCTCACGAGCCCTATGAGCCCTACGAGCCTCAAGAACCTCACGAGCCTGGGCGTACCATCGAGTTATCATGCGACCGCTCAGTTTCCACATGAACTTGCGTGCTTGGTGTCGTGACCCTAGACGGCTGGAGGACGCCGTCTCCCAGACTGTGACGAGGTCGACCGGTGGCCCCATTAGGAAGCGAGGTACCAGAATTATTGCCACGATTGATTCGCGTGGGCCCCAAATCTTAGGTTGGCCAATGGGCAGACCTTCATTGTAAACGGATAAGGTCTGGTAGAACCACGAGTAGGCAGGACCATGTGTTCTGCATCTCACATGACGCAGGGGGAACAATTCCCGATGCATACCTCGCTGTTCCATCACGATATAGCATTGGTAGTCGCGCAAGAACCGGGAGACCTGTGAGGATGTCATAGACTCCGAGTTCTAGTCCGAGAAGTCCGATTCGCTCAGCTCTCCAGGATCGCGGTCATAAGTGATCTCCAGCTTCCCACCGAACAGTGTCTCGACAATGCCGTTGAGCTTTGTCAGCTGTGCCTGAGAGAACTTCTCGGTACCGGCTTGTCTCATGATATGGATGGAGAGCCCTTGGTGCGCCGCTGCTGGATCGGCACCGAGATTCTCGAACAAGGCCAGTAGCCCGTCGTAGCTGAAGGCCGTAGTGGCGTTGATATTGAGCGTCTTGAGATGGTGCAGGTTCGCGAGCGCAAACACAGACTCGTCCCCGATGGGTTCGTCCGAGTCGATGTCGAAGCTGAACTCTTCCAGTTCTGTCATGGTGTTGACGACTTTGTAGAAGTCGGCCATCTTGAGCATCTGGGTGACCAGGTCGAGTTTGCGCAGCTCGGGAGACTGGCATATGGCATGGATGAACCCGGAGCCGCCGAACCAGCCGTCAGAACACCGCCAGATGAAGGTCCTCAAGTTCGTCTGCGTCGCCAAGGCCGATGAAAAGGCGCTGGTGTCCTCGTGGGTGGTTGACACGGTAATTTCTAGGTCTGTCAACTGGATGGACGGAACCTTCAGGACTTCAGCGAGGATGTAAGGAGTGCCTGGCAGGACAATGACGGATAGTTTCTTCAGAGACGTGCACCGCTGTAGCCACGACGCAACCTCGCGCACTTCCTGTCTGTGGGTGTGGGCCCAACCCGAGTCCAAAACAGCATCGACCTCGAGGGTCAAGTCGACGAGATTCGTGCAGTTGCTGAGAAGGGGAAGTTCGGCAACGGCGGAATCCACCACACATAGCGAGAGCTTCTTGAGCGACGACGCATGTTGGCTTAGGCTCTCGAAGGTCATTGCACCAACCCGATTAGCGCTCATGATGGTGAAGTGCTCCAGGGTATTCGGGTTCAGACCGGCGAGGAAGGCCGACATGTCCTCGTCCACATCCGGCGCGTTGCAGTAGTGGCAGAGAAGCTCCTTGAAATGGGGACAGTTCTCCCGGATAGCTTCCGACACGTCTGAGTTGAGTACGGATCCATCACGGATAGTCAAGTTTGTCAAGAGGGATAGCTTAGAAACCCATCCTGGAAGTCTTGCTGAGGGTAGATGGTATCCTTCGAGGCTGGTGAGGCCGACGGTCTTGTCTTGTTCTGTGGCGGCCTTCTTGATGAAGTCGGTAACCTGGTCAGCAGCCGCAAAGATGATACGGTCGAGATCTAGTCGGGCCCCAGTACGCCGAGATCTGGGTCTAGCACCGGACACGAGGATGTGGAAGGGTTCCAACGGAGCGCTGAAGAACCAGGCCCGGATCTCCTTGTACGGCTCGCGCGCAAGATCTTCGAGGAGGGAGAACAGGTTGCCTAAGCTGAGGGACTTGATCCATAGGCAGTAGGGATACATGGCGTCGCCGGTATCGCCCAGACTAGAAGTGAGGATTGACCGCCAGAGAATAGCCCACTTCCTGGGGCCGAGGACGGCAGCATCACCCGTACTAGCAGGTGATTCGTCATGTATGCTGGAAATCTGTCAACGACCAGACGACTATTCATAGCGAGAAAGGGTTGAACACACCTGTAAAGAAGTGGCAGCGCCATATTGGCCATTGAGCGGTTGACCCGGGCGAGGTTGAACAAGCTCAGATGATCACGTCGACTGGTGAACTCCTGCGAAACCAGCCACCAGATCTCCTGGGGCAGCGCCAGAGCGCGAGGCGACCGAGAAGCACACATTCTGTAGAGCCGACGGTACAACCGAGAGGGTACGGGACACTCCAGGAGCTGCTTCTAACAGTGGCGTCGTCGCGTCATCGAAGCTGGATCTCCAGACATAGATATGTGACTTCGCCGAAGAGCAATCAAACTCCTAAGTTACATAGTGACACAGGAAAGGTAAGATGAGGCACGGCGATTGGATGAAGTGATGTTGTTTGGAAAGGTGAATGGTTTGATTTGACTGACGCGTTGTGGAAGCTGAGTGGCAACCCACAGGTCGCTAAAACTCGACGCGTCAACCCGTGACTTCCCGTTAAGGAACTCGCAAACCTCAGGTCAGTACCTTCCCTTGTATCATAAGTCCAACAATCCGCTGGAACCAGGGGTTCTAATTGAATCTCGATTCTACTCGAGAAAACCTAGTCCCTTTCCCATGAGGTTTGGGCGTCGATAAAAATGCTCTGTGGCCGTGAGCGCTAACAGATCGTGATGTACATACCATCCATTCGTACACCTAAAACATGGCGATCCTCAGCTTCACCCTCAGTGAGGAAGGTGTGGCCGTGCTCCACGACGCGCTCGCCTGCATCGTCAAATTCAGCGACGATGTGTGCCTCGAAGCCAGCAAGGACAAGCTGACCCTGACAGCCCTGAACCTGTCCAAGTCGGCGTACGTCAAGATCACACTGTCCGCCAACAGATTCTTTTCGAGGTATAGCTTCGATGGAACCGGGCAGTTTCGGGACAAGTTCTTCTGCCAGTTGTACATACGGGTATGCTCTGCTGGCGCTCTCTTTCTAAGATGCAGTAGTGCAGCTAACTAAGGTATATATATATCAGTCACTACTGTCCATCTTCCGCACCCGGGCTGCCAGCGGCGACCAGGCCAGGGACAGAGACAAGGAGACGACCATTGAGCGCTGTGATGTTTCGGTGGATGATGGACCAGGCGTCAAGAGTCGTCTGATAGCCAAGATCATCTGCAGGAATGGTAGGAACTCATGTGGAAGACTATTCGTTTCCGATGTCGTGCTGACAGCCAGCCAACCTAGGCATCACCGCCACCCATGCTCTACCGTTTGAGACAAAGGCGCCAGTCCATGCAAAGTTCGACAGCAACGAGGCTGCCAACCGCTGGACAATATCAGCTCGTACACTACGGCAACTCATGGACCACTTCGGGCCTGGCATAGAGCTGTTGGACATCAATACTGACGGCGAGAACGTCGTCAACTTTACTTGTTTCACTGAAAAGGCCGTGAACCCCAGCACCGATGGTATATTCCTTTCGAATGCTTCAAAAATTTAGTGAGCTACGACTGACTAGCTTTCAGCTGTGCTTAAAAAGCCCCTACATACTTCCATAGCCGTCGAGATGGACGAATTCGACGACATCGAAGTCCCCGAGAAGCTGCACATCATCGTCAGCGTCAAGGACTTCCGAAACATCCTCCACCACGCACAGCTCACCAGCGGCGAACTGGCAGCCTCCTACTCCGTCCCGGGCCGTCCAATGAAGCTGTCATACCGCGGAGACGGCATCCTCTGCGAGTACATCCTCATGACAGTCGGCGAGAAGGACGCCGCAGGCCAGCGAGGCACTAAGAGAACGCGCGGCGCCAACCAGACCAAGCCAGCCGCTCCTCGGCCGGAGCTCGAGGCCGCCTCTGTCACATCCTCCAATCAAGCCAACTTTGCGGTGCCGTCCGGCTCACGCGCGGCAGCGGGGAACGCCACAGCTCAACAGAAGACGCCCGCCCGACCGCGCCAGTCGCAGTTTCAAATACGGCCACCGCCGCTTCCACCTCCTTCGACGCTTAGATCAGAGTCGTTATTCGTGGCGCAAGACGAGGACCAGCAGTGGGAGCCGGTCAACGCGGACGAAGACGCGGATGGCGAGGAGATTGCACGACTGGAGTGGGATAACAACCTGGTGAGCACCCTCTCTTGTTGGGCAAGTGCTCTTACTGACGTTCGTACCAGAATCCATCACCGAAACGCATCATCAGCCATGCTGCGCAGGCAACGCCACGGAGTGAGGATATCGATAAGATGCTTGACTCTGGGCTTGAGCCGACGCAGAGGCTGTCCGAGGTCCGGCGCTTCGGGCTATTCTCGCCGTGAGAGACAATGCAAGGGTGCATCGAGGATCCTATGCGTGAGCGATCCCTGGCAGCCATGTAGGACTTCGAGATCCTCCAGACTAAAACCCGGGTAGAAGGTGGCCGCACTCTCGGTAGCTTGCATGGACATATTCGGAGACAAGAGTGCGGCAATCTCCTTAGCTAGATGGTCCAATGACGATCCAGCTCGTTGCACAGCCGGCGCCGATACCCGTGACTTTGCAGTCCGGTGGCAGATACTTGGAGTTGGCAATGACATTCCACCTTCCCTTGACATCACCGTTGTCTTTCGTCGGTCCGCAGTTCCCATGCTCCCCCCAGCCCCAGGTAAGGACATTTCCCTCCCCGTCCAGGGCAAGGACATGCTCGCTACCGACGGCAATCCTCTCGATATTCGGTAGGACCGACGGCATAATTTGACCATGGTCGTCCCGTCCCCAGCTGTCGAGCCTTCCATCCTTCTTCAACGCATAGACATCCCCCCAACTCGCCCGGACATCCTTCCAATCTTCGGCCGTGGCCGGTAGAGAAGCCTTGATCCCCCATTTATCCGACCCCAGGAACACCACCCGAGGATCATCGGCGGCTCCCACGAGGACAGTGAAGTCCTTCCCGCACACGGCCCTGGCAACCTTGAAACCCACCCCGGCGATCTTTCTCGGCGCGGTGACCACCGCTTCAGGAGTCCCCACTTGTCCCTTCCGCCCGTTTCCCCAACCGTAGGCGTCGCCGTTGCTCAACACCGCGACAACGTGACCCATACATGCCGCTAGATCGACGACCTCTGTCCCTTCGGGTGGAAACTCTGCGATTCTCGAAGGGAAGGGTGTCCGAACGATCAGCTCGCCCAGCCCCAGCTCGCCTTTCACACCCACGCCGAAACTGTAGAGCTCCGTGTTCCTGCCTTCCGAGTCTAGCCGAGTGATGATCGTGGCCTCCCATGTTGCCGCTACTAGGCCGACCTTGAAATTGTCATTGGAGTCGGTGAGGTTGACCCGGTGGAACTGAGAGTCTGCAGCTTTCTGTTCAGGAGAGACTCTGCCGCAAGCTCCCGAGGTAGAGTCACCGGCCCAGAAGAGGTCTCCGGATGAACTGAGGAGGAGCGTGTGGTTGCCTCCCGCGGCAATGGCTGTTATGACTGGATCGAAGTCTGAGCCAAGCCAGACTTGTTTGGGCACTGAGACATCTTCTTTGTGGCCTATGCCCAGCTGACCGGAGCCGTTTGAGCCTAGGGCGAAGAGAGTCGTCATTTTGATTGTGTGAGGAGAGGAATATGGTTCTAGTGTCAAGGCCATGGAGAGGTGCGCTGTGCCCAGATGCGCGAGCGATATCCGATTCATACAGCCCGATCCCACCAAAACTCACGGCGTCTGTTCGCGCAGCTCAAGGTATCTTTAGCGGTGGGCGCCAGCAGAATGCTACTTGGGTGGGCAGAGTGGGGTATCGAACGGGCAGCTACAAAAAAGAACCTCGAATGGAAATAATTTTCTCTACCCTCAATCCTCACGACCACAAGAGCCTTGGGATTCCAAAACCAAGAGGTGACTCATCCGCTTACGTCTTCGGATGCTGTAAGCAAACGTCTTGTCGAGGATGTGATCGCCTTCCGGAGACCCAAGTTTTCTTCCAATTTCACAAGTGCGCAAAAATGGCCACCGCAGCAAGAGCAGCAGCAGTTCAGGGAGCCTTGCCGGCCGACATGGAGGGCTTCGTTGTCGGCCTCATTGGCATGGGCGACATGGGCAAGATGTATGCGCGGAGACTCAGCGCTGCCGGATGGAGGTAATTGGCGTTTCTCAACCTAACTCGGGGCCTCAAATCCTGATGCGCCATTGCTTCGCGACTTGTCAGAACTGAACCACAGCTTCTGCTTCCGACTCTCTTCCCACCTGGTATGTCTACATTCTCTTTCTTATCCTATGATCCCCCGGGGAGACGACAGCTGCTGCAATGATGACTTGAGTGCATTTGGCTAGAGCATCGCTCGGGGTCCGGATCGATCACCCGTTATGGGCCGGTCCACGACCTTGGGCCTTCCATGATGATAATTCTCAGCTACCTAATTTTCTTTGTCTGATGCACATCGACTCTGTCGTCCTCCTCGGGTGTCTAGCTCTTAGCAATATTACGCGGGACACATGGCTAACTGGCTCAAGAACTAGGAACTACTACTACCTCATCCGGTACGGTACAATAGCAGCTAACTCTGGGATGCCCGTAGGATCATGGCCTGCGATAGAGAAGACAAATATGAAGGCCTGGTAGAAGAATTCTCCGGAAATGTACGCAAACTGTGTTGTCTTGCCGGACCGTTTATCCATGTCCAATGTGACGCAAAGAGGACAGTGCTGAGACCGTCTGTCTTTCCAGAACAATGTGCAAATCCTCCGCAATGGACACCTAGTCAGCCGAGCGAGCGACTACATCATCTACAGCGTTGAGGCGGCCTCGATCGGCAAGGTCGTGGCCCAGTACGGTCCCTGTGCGTAGCATCTTCTCTCCGCCGTCCTCGTAAACCATGCCATCCCTTTCTCACATTGCTGTACTGCAGCAACCAAGCTAGGCGCCATCGTAGGCGGCCAGACCTCATGCAAGGACCCTGAGATAAGAGCCTTCGAGGCCTACCTCCCCTCGGACGTGGACATCGTATCCTGCCACTCCCTTCACGGGCCCAATGTCGACCCCCGCGGCCAGCCCCTCGTCCTGATCAAGCACCGCGCCTCGGACTCTTCCTTCCGCAAAGTCTCGACCGTCCTCGGCTGCCTGGGCAGCAAGGTCGTGCACCTCACCGCCGCCGAGCACGACCGCATCACGGCCGACACCCAGGCCGTGACCCACGCCGCCTTCCTCTCCATGGGCAAGGCCTGGCACGCCAACCGGCAGTTCCCGTGGGAGGGCGCCCGCTACGTCGGCGGCATCGAGAACGTCAAGATCAACCTCTGCCTGCGCATCTACGCCCAGAAGTGGCACGTCTACGCCGGGCTCGCCATCCTCAACCCGGAGGCCCACCGCCAGATCAGCCAGTTCGCCCGCAGCACCACGGAGCTCTACTACCTCATGCTCGAGGGCCGGGCCGACGAGCTGCGGGAGAGGGTCTACGGCGCGAAGGAGAAAGTCTTCGGCCGCGAGGGCGCACCCAAATGGGGCGCGTCCCCGCTCCTCCGCGGGGAGATCCTCGACCGCTTCAGCCTCGGCAAGAGGCCCGACAGCAGGCCGCTGCCCAACAACCACCTCAGCCTGCTGGCCATGGTGGACTGCTGGTCGGCGCTGGGCATCGTGCCCTACGACCACATGATCTGCTCGACCCCGCTCTTCCGGCTGTGGCTGGGCGTCGCCGAGCACCTGTTCCGCACCCCGGGCCTGCTGGACGAGTGCCTCCGCGTCGGCATCGAGGACAACACCTTCCGGAGGGACGACCTGCAGTTCACCATCGCCGCGTGCGGGTGGGCCGAGTGCGTCTCGCTCGGGCAGTTCGAGACGTGGCGGCAGCGGTTCGCCGTCACGCAGGAGTTCTTCGAGGAGAGGTTCGAGGGGGCCATCGAGGTTGGTAATGCGATGATCAAGGCTGTGTTGGAGAGTGACAAGAAATGAGCTAGAGCTCAGGATCGGGTTGGGCGAGTTCGGGTCATTGCTTTTGCGGCTTATGTTTGTGCTTCTGGGGAAGAATTTACAGCACATAATCGAGTTCTTAAGGATTCGTATTCTGATTACAGGCTTGACAGTATAGCCTGTAGGCTCGAGGTAATCTCTATGTCCCTCAGCCTGTTCTAGGGGTATCTCTACAACAACAAAAGTCATTAATCCGCGCACCACGTCCGAAGCCCTTACTTTTTCCCCTTCGGGATCTTGACCCGCATCCCCCGCGCGCTATCCCAGACACTGTCGCTCACCCGAGCGGGTATCTTCCTCCCCCTCAGCCGCTGGTCGATGAGCCACATGCCCACCACGAACTCCTCCCTGTTCAACCCCCCGCTCCGGCCGTGGTACACCAGATCCCACACCTCGGCGAGCTCGTCGAACGGCAGCCTCGACCGGCTCCAGATGTCCCGCACCACCACGTTGAGCACCAGGTCCGGGGCGGGCGTGTCGGCGGCGCTCTTGCCCTCGGGGCCCAAGCGGTCGGAGAACAGGCCGCGGTTGCTCGCCCACACGGCCTCGTAGCGCTTGCGCTCGCGGGCCGAGACCTCCTCGCGCCAGCGCTTGCGCGAGCCCTCGTGGTGCGCGTGCTTCTTCTTCGACTGCAGGGGCTTGCGGCGCCGGTGGTGCTTGCTGGTGTCCTCCTCGTCCGAGAGCGGGTGGGAGGGGGCGTGGCGCAGGGTGGTGAGGAGGGTGCCTGCCTGTCGCGGAGGCGAGCGGGAGGGGCTGTGGTTGCTATTGGTACCGGAGTGGTGGGGTATCAGAGGGACGTTGTGGTGGTGGTGGTGGTGCGGGTGGAGATGTTTGGGGTCGTGGCGGCGGGGCGCCGGGACTGGTGGTGGCAGGGCGGCGGAGTGAGGTGCGCGGTTGGCGGCTAGGCTGCCAGCCATTATTGCGCTGGTTAGGGAGTCGAGGGGCAGTGTGGAGGCACTGCTGCTGGGGTGGTTGGAGTCCATTGTGGTTGAGGTGCGGGTGACGGGTCGGAGACGGGTCGGTTTGGATGGCTCGATGTGCGCCATTGAGGATGTGCGCCGGAGGTCGGGTTTGGGAGGCGAGGGTGCTCGCTTTGAAGCTGGGATTCGCGACAGGTTCTCGACGCTAGCTGCTGGACCTTCGCGCCCTGCAATCGGTGGGCTGCGCGAGGGAGAGCGCGTCGAGGATGCGGATACGAAGGTGTCGTCTGATGAGGTCGAGCTTGCTGACGTCCGTCTGATGAGTGCCAGAGCTGCAGGTTCTGCATTCCCTGTGTTGGGCTGTAACTTGGCAGCTTGTTCGTTTGAAAGCGAAGGAGATGGAGCCTTTGGTTCCTGCGCTGCAGGAGGTCTATCTGACGGTTTCGTCACCGTGCGGAAACTTTCCCCGGTTGCCCCAGGTCGTACTGCAGGAGGTTGCAGGCTTGGCTTGGGTGCCAGTATCCGGGGCTTTGGGGACAGTATCTCCGTGGTTGCACGTCGGACGACTTGGGGTGGTGTCTTTGTTCGCTCTGGCGCAGGCCGCGGCTTAGGTTTTGGCGGTGGCCGTTCAGTATTCTGCTCGGCTTCCGCCTGTTTGTCCCGACCATCGCCTTCCTCGCGGTCCTGGGGATGCACTTTTGCTTGCGGACTCGGTAGGCTTGGCGGAGTACGAGCTCGTAATATCGGTCGCGCTCCGAGTTTAGGCTGCACCGGCGAGGTATCAAACTTCTTAAGAGGATCCTTGACGGGAGCCGCGCCGTCCTTCTGCTTTTCGAACATGGATATCAGGGAATTGGTCGGGGCAATGGAGCTCGTGTCTGTGAGGTCCACGTCGGCGACAGAGGGATTGACGCTGCCAGGCCCAATGCTCCTCCTCCGCATCGTGCCCGGGTTCAGGGGGCTGTGAGCTGCCTGCGGAGTCTGCGCAAAGTAGCCTTGTCCGTTGTGGTGTGGACTCGGAGATACAGACCTGCTGGCAGCGAGAGTGGCAGCGATGAAGGAGGCCGACCGATGGTCTGGCCCAGTCTTCCCGCCAGGAGACAGCAGATAGGGGCTGGTCGGCGATGAGCCAAGATATTGTGACAGCTTGCGTGTAACCGCCCCGTGCTCGAGTTCCCTGCCCAGCGCCCCTTGTCCACGGTCTTGTACACTCCCGCCTGTGGTCTGCCTACTGACTCCACGGCTCCGAGCACCACGGTCTGACCTGCCAGATGGGCTCGTCGGAGACCGTGAACGCGATTTGGTGCTGTGTTCCCTCGAGGCTTGTGTGGCAGCGAGCAACGCTCCACGGTCTTGGTCCTTCAGGTTCGGGGCCTTCGGGCCGGGCTGTGGTCTCGACTTCGGCTTGTCGCTGTCCGTCTTCTGGCCGTTGAAAGCGAGAGTCGCACCCTTCAAAGCGGCGCTCAGAGCCGCATTGGCATCGGGGCTCGTCATCAGGAGGTGAGGTGGTAAGCGAGGCGTCCAGCATTGGATTGCTGCTGCTGCAAGGGAAATAGCAATTCAGTCCATCACTTCTCGGTAGGTCGACTAGTCAGGAAACCCTGCACAGTTCCCACAGCATCCGGGAAACATCGCGATGTCGTCGGATCCCCGGAATTATTAGCAAGGCAAAGTACTAATGTTTCTCGACGCTGCAAGGCTGATGAGGGAGGACGGGACCCCTGTAGATTGCTCGTTGACGGGTCCGTTTCAGGTGACGCTAAGAATGCACTGACGTCGTCAGTTAATTGGAAGACACGGCCCTTCCCTTTGTTAGTGGATGGATGTAAGTGCCCATTTTAGGCACACCGATCAAGTTGTCAATTGAAGTCCAAAAGACCATGGAGAGCACAAGGATCCAGAAGCGCGTAGCTTAATATTTCGGAAGTCAGAACAGCGCGAAGAGCCTTCCTGCATCTAGCAACGCAAAGCAACGCCAGGAACGCCCCATACGAGAAACCGTCCGAAACTCGAATGGCAGTCCACAACAAGTCGGACCTCGCCTTCATCCCTCCCTGTCTCCGAGAGGCAAGTCCCTCCAGACACGAATCCAGATTTCCGCCAAAGACTTGAGTCACCGTCTTCCCCTTGGTACCGGCCCTCGAGGTCAGAACCGGCTTTGCCCAGAAATACCAAACTGATATGCAAACAAACGCAAATACAAGAAACGAACAACATGTACTTCCGCAAGGCACCAAGAATGTCATCAAGCGACGCATTCTCTCCCACATCACATTGCCCATAACCCCTAGAAGGCGTCCTCGTCAGTCCACTCACTCCCACTAACCCCGCTCACAATCCTCCCCTCCGCCTCGCCCTGAGCAGGCGGCGGGATCCCCCGCAACCTCTTGGCCTGCGGCTGATACCCGTTCCGGAGGCCGTATCCCCTCCCCTCCGCCTCGGGCGTCAACCTCTTCCCCCCGCTCCGCGCGGCCCTGACTTTGGCGTAGTACGCGTCCGACGCGTCCGGCTCCGGCTCGCTGTTGTCGTCGTACGTCTCCCAGTTCTCGCTTCCCGAGATGGCCGTGCTGGACGTCTGGGATATCTGTCTCGCGGGAGGGGGCGCCTGCGGGTACGACGCTTGTTGTTGGGCTTGGTTGAGGTAGTGCGAGATCTGCGCCTGGCTGAAGCGCTCGTTTTGGTGGGTCGAGGTGGAGGAGTAGTACTGTCCGTCGCGCGACGGGGGAGGGTGATGCTGTTGTTGGTTATGATGCTGCGCATGGAAGTAATCCCGCGACGTCGGGCGGGAATACTCCCTGTGACGATCGTCGTAGACGTCTTCTGGGTCAATGTGGCGGACGATGCTGTTGGAGCTCAGACCGGCGCCACGGTAGTGGTTCATCGGCGTCTCGAGCTGCTCTGGAGGTGGGAGGAGGTCGCGCATTTTGGGTGGTGGCGCCCGCATCGCTCCTGGAGCGTGGCGGGCGGTTCCATTGGTGTCGTGCCGGGACTCTGCTTTTGGCCGGTCCGGCGAGTTGCCTCCGTGCTTGAGGTTCGATAACGGCACGCGGGCTGGAATGCGTGACGGGCTACCCTTGTTGGTGACCGTTGAATGCGGCCTGCTGCTGGCTGTCTTGGCCGCCGCGCTGTGGGCAGTTGGTGTCTTGGCTCCATTTCTCAGGTTGCTGACGCTCTTCTGTCGGCTCAGAGGTGGCTTGGCTGTGCTTTTCGCTGCTGAAGGCGGTGGGCCGGCCGGGGTCTTTGATCGCGGACCTGGGGCGGGTCGCTTACTGCTCTCGTCGGCCTCGAGGATGTCGAGGTATCGTTCACCATGAACCAGGAACGGGCGGCCGTACTCATCCTCCCACTTCTCCAGTACCTTTCGTAAGTCGGCCGACACCTTGGGCAGTTCCTTGGCGATCCGTTTCCGCATCTTCTCCTCACGCAATAGCTTGCCGGGGTCACGTTTCTCTCCCTTCTGCGGCTTCAGCATCAACCGCGACGCATCCTGGCTGGAAGCGGCTAGCTCGTCCCGGTCGTGCACAAGAGTCCTGTGCTTTTCGACCAGAGCAAGTGTTGGTGCGCGCTGCTCCTTCAATACCTCAAGACGCGCGATCTCTTGCTCATGCGCCTCGAGCAGGGCATCGCTGTAGACGTCCGAGAAGGCCGGCGTAAACTCCAGCATCTCGTCCTCAGACAGGTACAGCGAGTCCCAAAGCTCCTGTAGCTTGTATCGGGCATCCTCGACAAAGAGGTGCAGGTTCTGATGCTTCAGCTCATTCAGTCGCGCGAGCTCGTCCTCGAACTCGTTGATCTGTCTCACTCCGCATCCTCGGTTGGCATTCAAGAACGCTTTGCGCTCCCTCTCCTCGACACCCAGCTTCTCCCATAGTGCCTCGACTGCCGTCTTCAAGTTGCTGAGCCGCTTCTCCCGGTTCTTCTTCTCGTCAGACAACTTGTCGCGCCTTGCTTTCAGGCGAGCGAGATCCTCCTCATGCAGGCCAAGTTGCTCAGGCGCGTCGCGGTAGTACTTCACTATCGCACCGTCGGTCTGGGCCTGTGGCGTGCCAAGTTCGGCCCATAGTTGGATAATGTGTTCGGACAGGGCCTTGACTGTATCAACACGGCGCATGTACTCCTCATACACACGAGTGAATTCTGCGTCTAGCCTGTCGACATAGGATGGAGAGAGGTCGAAGCTGGGGGGTATGGATTGGTCGGGGCCTGTTGGTGGGAGGGGAAGCTTCACAAACGTCGGCTCAAGGTGGGACGAGTACGATTCCAGCGCTTGGACGAGCTCTGTGGCAGGTGTAAGTGGATGATCAGCTCGTGCGTTGGACATGGTGAGTCATACTCTTGACCTGCTCGTACCGCTCGCTATGCAGCCGGCTGACCTGGATATGTCTCTCCTTGAGCACCTGTAAACACCTCGTCAGGGGGAATGTGACTTTGAGCTCGTCCTCGTCGGACTGATAGTCGCGTCGGGGTTTGTTGTCGTCAAGCGACGCTTCCATCTGGCGGATGGTTGTGATCATGTTTTGCGCGTCTTCCATCATCTTTTTCTTTTCGGATGTGACAAGTCGCACTTGGTTATGTAGCGCTTCGGACAGCGCTGAGAAGAGCTAGGAAAAGGGCGAGCAGGTTAGCAAGAGCTTGACCGATGGTGGTGTTGATCTTGCGCGTACCTCTGATTCCCTGGTCTGCCGGTCATGGTCTGGCACGCCGATCTCGTCAAAGAGGCCGTGCAGCTGACCGATGATGGTGTTGACCTGCTGGGCCAGGTAACTCGTGTCCATTTTGGAAATACTGACGCGCAGTAACGATACTGGTAATAATGATGTTGGTAATGATACGGGTTGGCAATGCTAGCAACCACGGGTCCAGGTAAAGGGCCCAGAGATGCTGAGAGTCGTGTTGTCGCTTTGGCGGGGTGTGCGTGTCACTGATCGTGAAAGACGTGCATGGAAAATAGTTGTTGTTTTGATCTGCGATCGTTCGGTTTAAGATACCCGTAGGCGGAGCGCGCAGTTCTCGAGTTGCATCTCAGGAGCAAAGCGTCCCGTTAGCAATGCTAGAAGTAAAAAGGAAACCAGCAATTCGCTCGTTGTAGTGGATGGAGGGCGCTGCTGATGGAGGTTGGTGATGCTTTTGCAAGTGTGTCAAGGTGTCTCGGTGAAAACGGATGGCTTCGTCCAAGGCGCGACCGTCACCACAGCAACCCGCCTCCAAACTGCCCTGTTTCAGAATGCGACCCCACTAATCCCGGAAGCTACCCCGCGCTAAGACAAAAGCGTGGTCGTCCGTCCCGTCGCCGAGCCCGGAAAGCGACCCCACCACGAAGCTCCAATGTCAGTGATCAAGTGTGAACTTTGATTGCTTCGACACGACTTTCGATCAAACAAGTTAAGCAACTTTCTCGACTCTTGCCCTTACCGCCGCCCGACTCTTTCTACCCAATAGCCAACATAAACCTCTCATTCACCACCTGTTGATATCTCCATTTCAGAGTCGCAAGGCCTTTAGGGCAGCGCAGCGCAGAAACCATGGCTTCCATGGGTAAGTCGTCCTCGACTTAGCTCCTTTCATGCTGGCAGGCACACCGTTGTCGCCAAACGAGCCCATTGTTAACAAATTATCCGGGCAGAGCTCCCTCCCAACCCCTCCCTGCTCGACAACCAGCGAAACTCCCTCTACGCCTACGACGCCGCCGCGCAAAAGGACATCAACGCTGCCAAGCCCTGGCGCCAGGACCCGCACTACTTCAAGGCCGTCCGCATCTCCGCCGCCGCCCTGATGAAAATGACGATGCACGCGCGTTCCGGCGGCGAGCTCGAGGTCATGGGCTTGATGCAAGGGTACGTCGACGGCGCCGCTTTGGTGGTCACCGACGCCTTCCGCCTCCCCGTAGAGGGCACCGAGACGCGCGTCAACGCCCAGAGCGAGGCGGACGAGTACATGGTCGAGTACAGCCGGCTGTCGCGCGAGGAGGTGGGCGGCGGTGGGCGGCAGGAGAACGTGATCGGGTGGTACCACTCCCACCCCGGGTATGGGTGCTGGCTGAGCGGGATCGACGTCGAGACGCAGAAGCTGCAGCAGACGTACCAGGACCCGTTCGTGGCGGTCGTCATCGACCCGCACCGCACTGTCAGCTCGGGCAAGGTGGACATCGGCGCCTTCAGGACTTTCCCGCAGGACTACAAGGGTGGTGATGATGCGGCCGGTGGTGGTGGTGCGGATGGGGGAGGCTCGGTCCCGCTCGACAAGGCGGCCGACTTTGGCGCGCATGCCGACAAGTACTACCCGCTCGAGGTGGAGCATTTCAAGAGCACGCTCGACGACCGGTTGCTGGAGAGCTTGTGGAACCGGTACTGGGTGCAGACGCTCAGCCAGAACCCGCTGCTGACGAACCGGGACTATGCGGCCAAGCAGATGGGCGATTTGGCGGGCAAGGCCACGCAGGCGGCGGGTTTGATTGAGAAGGCGAAGGCTGGAGGCGGAGGTTACTTGCAGGCTGGCGGTGCTAGCGCGAGTGCCGGAGGGGGACCGGGTGTCAAAGCAGCGGATGCGGCGGTCTCGAAGGTCGTGGCTGATGCGAAGGCGGTGGCTGCTAAGGCGGAGGTGGGCTTGGTGGCCGGTGAGGTGAAGGCTATGATATTCAAGCCGGCTTGTCGTGACCAGAAGGATGAGGATGTCGTGCTATAGGTGTGCTGGCGGAGAAGCCGTCTGGTCGTTTAGAGGAAGGGGATGGCACGCTTCGGACGTGCTTTTTGTGCATATCCCGGTCAAGGCATAAGGCGGGAGTTATCAAGGACAGCTCGGCGTTACGGCTGATATTCTGCTTTCGGAATCGGACTATGATACACATATTGTACATACAACTGGGTATCCTACATGTTAATTACCGTCCTCCTGTTGTACAGCGCTCTTCTCCCTTGGCCCCTTTCTTTCGCTGCGTGCTTTCTCCTTCTTTTAGTCGCGCTTCCCCTGCCCACGGGCCGGGGCCGGAGCCTCGGCTTCCACCCAGTCGAATCCCTCCGGCTGCCAGCCAGGATCTTCTGCCGCCTTCCGAGCCACCCTGGCCGCTGTACTTATCCGCTTAAGCGACTCCTCCCGCCCCAACAGTTCCATCACAAGCTTGTTGGGAGGAGCCGAATCGGACGCCACGAGGGCCCATCGCATGATCTCCGACGACGCTATCTCAATCTTCTTGCTAGTGGTCTCGGGTGAGTCTTCAGGTTGCTCCAGCTGCGCAGCCAGCAGCGTTCGTAGCTCCGTCCCCGCGCTCAAAGGCACATATATCTCGGACTCCGTCCACGCTTCTTGTGGTATTTTCTGGAGCCACTGCCCCGCAAGCTCGAGAGCCCGAGATATGAGTGCATAGCCGCGAGCCGCGAGCGGGTGATCCGACGTGTCACCCTTAGCCGCCGCCTTTGTACCGAGCACGGTGTCCAAGAGACGTCGTCTGTGCAGAGAGCGCACCAGGTACGGCTCGGGTATCTCCCAGATCAGATGTCGGAAGTGGGCGGGTATCTCTGCCGTGGGCTGACTTCTCTTGAGTTTGGCCGCATTAAGCCTTAGAATATCTAGGAAGAAGTCAAGATCAACGATTTTTTTCGTCTCCGTCGAATATGCAGCTGCTGAACGTGCAGTCATCTGCGGTCCCCCATCCTTTCCCGTTGTTTGGTGGTCGCCACTCTGTTGCTGCGAGACGTACTCGTCGATGCCTCTCTCAAGATCCGTAACAAGATATTGCCGGAGCAGGGGCACATTTGGAGGGTCCCTTTCGAGTAAATATCGCTTGTGCGCAAAGTCAAAGTGAGGGAGCTTGCCTGGCAGCTTGACCATGACATCTCCTTTGGTGAACCTTAACCGGAACTACATGACCGGAAGGTATCAGTGTATGGTTCTAAGTGAGATCATGAGCACAAGAGCGACCAACCTTCTGGATCATGTCTTCGAGGGTGAGAACTTCATCTTCAACCGCACCCGGGCTCCACCCGAGTAGAGCAGCGAAGTTGAGAAGAGCAGCCGGAATGATGTTCCCCTGCCTGTACGAGGACAGGTCAGCGCCTAGCGCTCGCTTGCTCAGCTTCTGCCTTTTGGGGTCTACAAGGAGGCCGACGTGAGCGAAGGCGGGCGGCTCCCACTGCAGAGCTTTGTAGAGCTCAACGTGCTTGGGCGTTGAAACTAGCCACTCTGCGCCGCGGATGACATGCGTAATCTTCATGGCGTGGTCGTCCACCACGTTAGCGAAGTGGTAGGTCGGAAAGCCGTCTGTCTTGCGGAGGATGAAGTCGTTTTCTGGGAGCTTCCTCTTGAACGACCCATATACGAGGTCTTGGATCTCGGTCGGCTCAGGGGATGCTCTGAACACGACACAGTGGCGTTCGCCTTTTGCTGCGCGCTCAGCCGATTCATCGGCTGAGATGTGGATGCACGGATTAGGAGGTGGTGGTGAGTTGTGGTCCTTGTGCGCAAGCTTATGTGCTGCGAGTTCGTCCGGGGGACAGAAACACCTGTAAGCCTTTCCCTCCTCAACCAAGCGTTCCGTATGCTCGTCGTAAAGGGACAGTCTCTCCGACTGCTTATAGGGGCCATACGGGCCCCCGACATCTGGACCTTCGTCCCATGTGAGGCCTGCCCATCTCAAGTCATCGTAGAGTCTCCGCTCTGCATCTGCAACAAGACGACTCTAATATGTCTCTTAGTCAGTGGTCCACTGACATCCTACTGTTTGGTCGTCTCTCACCTGGTCTGTGTCTTCGAGACGCAGCAAAAACTGGCCGCTAGTGGCCTTTGCGAGAAGATAATTGTACAATGCCGTCCGCAGAGATCCAAGGTGCAGATATCCTGTCGGAGACGGGGCAAAGCGAGTACGGCAAGGCGTTTCTGGGAGCCGTGAGCTCGATTCTCTGGACTGACCGGCCTCCTCTCCCTGGCTGGCTCTCGCCTTGTCACCTCGTTTCAGTGTTGAGATTGATCGGCTCGCCGGCCTGGGCAGATTCCGCAGGACCCGAAAAGCCGGACATCGTTGCCTCCGCAAAACAAGATGACCATTCATCATCCCGTACTGCGACAACCTGAGCAAGGTAATGCCCGATTTCCAGACTTTCCTACCTCAGAATGCTTCACAACTTGTACGAAGTACGTAGTAAACATTGACGCTGGAGTCTCGGCGAGGAAAGGTGTGAAATGTGGATCCCACCTTTTTTTTTTTTTGAAGGGACTGCTTCGATTGACAGGGATTTCTAGCATCGCCTCAACCGAAATTCTGCAGTGTTAGCACTAGCATTGCCGGATGACTCGAATCTTCCGATGACCAAGCCTCCCGTCTTTACCTACCTTAAGGCAACAAAGCAGTCAAAGCTACCTTGGGTGGGCTTCGCATATGCTCCATCTGAGACGATGACGTGCGTCCTAAAGGAACCTAATAAGGGAAACAGACCTTATGAATGAAGAGAAAAGACACTATAAGATGTCTGAGGCAGCATCTGCAGCAGGCTTCTTGCCCTCTTATCAAACCACTTACTCATCTTTGGATTCCCTCACACGCAGTCTGAAAGACTCGAGCACAGAACCAGAAACTTCTCACAGAATGTCGTAAGAATGTCTCCATCCCGCGACTCACCAGTATTGCAGCCACGATTTCTCGTCGTGAGCCTGGGCAACCCACCACCAAATCACCAAAGCTACCATTCGGCCGGCCACGTAGCCCTCTCAGCAGCCCAGCAACTCCCCGGCAGCGCCCAGCCAGACTTTACACCCCAACGGCTGGGCAAGAAGACCACCCAGGCCTCCGTCGGCTCCAAGTACATCTTTCTCCAGTGCCCAACCCTCATGAACCAGACCGGTCCCTGGCTGTCAAAAGCCTACAAGGACATCCTAGCCCAGGAGGACCTGTTCCCCTCCGAGCTCGGCGTAGTGATTGTACATGACGACCTGGAGCACAGTCTCGGGGCGGTCAACGTGCTCAGCTGGAAGAAGAGCCACCAGGGGCATAACGGGCTTAGAAGCGTCCAGGATAGCCTACCTCGGCGGAGCATGGAAGCACCCTGGGTTAGGATAGCGATCGGGATTGGAAGGCCGGTTGAAAGGGATGCTAAGACTGTTTCGGAGTATGTTATGAGCTCCCTCAGCGAGCGGGAGAGGAGGGTTTTGGAGGAGAAGGCGGAGGGGTTACTGGATGCTCTGGAGGAGCTTGAGGGGGAATGGAGGAAGAGGACGGCGGCGAAGTACTAGAGGAGGCCCCCCGGAGAAGGAGGTGTGAGATTGCTTGATCGAGGCCTTACGCCACAGGATTCTGGCAGCACAGTTGGAGACGTTGTCTGTTTTCTTCGGTCCTGCTTTGTTGCTGTCTGGTTGCAAGGTGTTCAGGAGTTTCATCATTTGGGATACTCATGAACGTCCAACGAGGCATTGTCACGAGGCGTTTTGGATAAGGACGGAATAGATACCAGTTTCGGCCATGTCCTCTCATTTTTGACAAGAGGAACAAAGCAGTCGCCAAAGGCAACTATGGAGTATTTATCTACCTCGATTCTTATTATGTCTTTGGGGTGGCTTGACGTGTCCAAGTGGAAACGGCATGCGCGGACAAACAAGCCTTCTGTTCCAGAAGTACCTACTAGCAAGTGGTAGGATCACAACAATAGGAGCTTTTTAGATGTCTGTGTCCTTCTCTCAAATCACGAGCACTTAGCACCCTGCGAGTGAACAAGCTCAGAAAAGAAAGGACACTGAATAGGGCAACTCGCAAGGGATTTCATGTCTCACAGGCTTTGCGTGCCCTTGCCAGAGGTCCGGCTTCAAGATGTTCTTTCTAAGGCATACTGTGATAGCTTGCGCCTTACGAATACATGCTGAGAGTTCGAGACAACCGGATAGTAGTGGAGTCCCAGCCCAAACCCCACTGCGCGGGGGTCAGATAACGCTAATCGCTAGCGGCCTACCTTAAAAGTTTGGGTCCCTCAGCCTTGCAAAGAGACTTTCTGCCCCCTCCACCGGCAGGCTCACTGCCATCATCACCACCAGTATCATCTCCGCCGTCTAATCCCTTCTTCCGAACCTTTAACTTCCAGTCACACGCAATTCACCATGGCGGAACCAGGTTCTAGTGGATCCCCGCCGGCAGGTGCCGCAGATGTTGATCTCTACGGTATGCCAAGTCCATCAATATTTGTTATCTAGTTTGGCCAGGCTAACGAGTCATCCTCGCAGAGCTCCTGGGCGTTGACAAGACTGCGAGTCAGAACGATATCAAGAAGGCTTACAGGAAGGTATGCCGAGAGGCCTCCGGAAGTGCTTATCAAACCGAATCGAGTGCTCACATCCTTACGCACAGCTTGCCCTGCAACACCACCCCGACAAAGTGCCCGAGGAACAGCGTGCCGAATCAGAGGTCAAATTCAAGGCCGTAACCCAAGCCTACGAGATCCTCCGCGATGAAGAGAAACGCCACCTCTACGACACCCACGGCATGGCCGCCTTCGATCCCTCGAGAGGCGCCCCCGGCGGTGCCGAAGTCGACCTCAACGACATCCTGTCCCAGATGTTTGGCATGAACATGGGAGGCATGCCCGGTCGCGGTGGCCCCAGGCGGCCCCGGAGAGGAGAGGATGAGGTTAAGGAGTACAAAGTCACTCTCGAAGACCTCTACAAGGGCAAGACGGTCAAGTTTGGTGCGACCAAGCAGCTCGTCTGTCCAACCTGCAAGGGTACCGGTGCTAAGGACAAGGTCAAACCGAACCAGTGTGACCGGTGCAAGGGGGCGGGCGTGCAGGAGTTCTACCGGCAAGTGGGCCCGGGTCTCATACGGCAGGAGCAGGCTGTCTGCGACCACTGCCACGGCTCCGGAAACTACTACAAGGAGAAGGACCGTTGCAAGAAGTGCAAGGGCAACCGGACCGTCAAGGAGGTCAAGGCGCTCGAGATCTACATCCCGAGGGGTGCCATGAACCACGAGAAGATTGTGCTCGAGGGCGAGGCCGACCAGGAACCCGATCAGACACCCGGAGATATCATTTTCGTGCTGGAGGAGGAGCCGCACGACGTCTTCACACGCATTGGAAACGACCTCTCAGCGGACCTGAATATCACGCTGGCCGAGGCACTTACCGGCTTCTCGAGGGTCGTGCTCAAGCACCTCGACGGCCGCGGTATACACATCGACCATCCGCGGGGCAAGGTCATGCAACCGGGCCAGGTACTCAAGGTCGCCGGCGAGGGAATGCCGCTGAAGCGGAGCGACGCCAAGGGTGACTTGTATCTCATTGTGAAGATTGAGTTCCCCGAAGAGGGCTGGCTCAAGGACGAGAAGGAGTACGATATCCTAATGAAGCTTCTACCACCTCCTGAACCCCCTATCACGGCGGACGAGGTGGACGAGGTGGCCTACGACTCCGATGCGGATATTCAAGAGGTGAGGGCATACTAGCAACTCCCCATTGTGAGATCCTAACTAACAGCATCCAGATGGGCGCAAACCAGGGCGACCCAAGGTACGCCCAGGAGTGGGAGGATGACGATGATGACGAGGGCGGCCAGCCCCAGTGCGCCACCCAGTAATGGAATGACTGAATGACTCTGGACAATGGTTCATAGATTAGACGGCTGGACAATACGGATGCCCGGACGATGAGTGCCTAAGGTACCAGGCAAGAGATCACAGAGCAGGTCCGAGCGGTGCGCCGTTTTGCACATCGGCATGGAGGAAGATATGTTGTCGGGCTTGCCTCTACGGGCCTGGTTCAATCAGGTGTCCTCCTGTGACCTCTCGCCTTCCAGCGGCTATTTGGGTGTGCTACTTTATGTATTCCCAAGAGCGGGCTCAAGTTGATACCCCATCATGAAGCACGTGCGAGCGGGCTGATTTCCGAGGTTTATTGCGAAGCTGGCTCGTCGAGCTGCTCTTGGAGCCCAGGCAACACGCAGCATCAGTAGCGTCAAAAGAAATATGGAGAATTCGTCAACCATGCATTATAGCAGATGATCAACAGGCTACCTTGGAAAGAGCCTGGGTCCTATGTGTTGGTGAATCAATGATACATCCAAGTAACCGGATTTAGCTGACGCCAACCGGAGATAAAAGACAGATGAGGATTGGCTGGAGCAGTAGAGGTAGTGTTCGTTTCACGTGACCTACTTAGCTGCGCACTGACCCCACTCCCACAAAATTGCCCTAAGCCCTCACTCGGGCGTAAAACAATTTGCAGTCGCGATATTTTCGGCCCAGACTTCGAGGTCACCCAGGTAAGGCAAAGCCATCAGTCGACAACCCACAACACCGTCAAGGTTAGATATACCGCCCTCCAATCCTCAAAGAAGAGCAAACCGATATACTGACAGTCAGCCGTCAAGATGGTTTCCGCAAAGAAGCATGTCCCGATCGTCAAGAAGCGTATGTCGAACCCAAAAACACACCCACCCCACCCTCCGGGAGAGTCGACGACAGCAACATAACATCCATACATATCACCGAGATGGAGGCTACGATAGGGAACAATTGTTGACGCAACATGTGACATACAGGCACCAAGGGCTTCATGCGCCACCAGAGCGACCGCTTCAAGTGTGTCGACGCGGCATGGCGCAAGCCCAAGGGTATCGACAACCGGGTGCGCCGGCGGTTTAAGGGCAACCTGGTCATGCCATCGGTACGTTGGACACACTTTTCTTCGAGCTGGACCGAACCGTTATCGAGTAAGAGGAGGGAAACCACCAAACTGGACTTGGGGTCTTGGGGGAGAGGGGATCGATAATGGGTCGGTGGTGTCTGGTTATGTGTAATTGGAGGCTAACGCAAGCAACTCCAGATTGGCTATGGCTCCAACAAGAAGACCAAGCACATGATGCCCTCCGGCCACAAGGCCTTTGTCGTCAGCAACGTCAAGGACCTTGAGCTCCTCCTGATGCACAACAAGGTCTACGCCGCAGAGTACGTTTATCCTACTTGGCTCCGATCGAAAAACTCGCAGAGAGAAAGCGAAATTAGTTGGACATGGGGAACCGTGGGTAGAACACAGAGCACTAACAACACACGACAGGATCGCCCACAACGTCTCCTCAAGGAAGCGGATCGACATCATTGCCCGCGCGAAGCAATTATCCGTCAAGGTCACCAACCCCAAGGCGAAGGTCACGACCGAGGTTTAAGGGGACGACAGCGGCGGCGGCGGTGTGGGGGTGTTTCGCAACGGATCTTTTCACGTTTCCTACTACGGCATCAGGCGGTCTATCAACGGAAAGGGTCTTGCTCTTTGGTCTGCGCAGGGATTGTTCTTGGTCTGGCATAATACCTCGTGCTAGAGAGAGAAATGAAACGCAGCTTGTTCGGTGACAGCCACGGGGTTCATCGTGATATCGGAGCAAGTGATGATCCCGGATACCCAAGGATGACTTTGGTTGACGCTTGGAGGCACGGCATGGTCCGAGACGTCTGGTCTTTCGGAGATGCAACAACATCACACAACGGGAGACGATGCAGGTCAACGAACAGTTATCTTAGACAGAGAAAGAACTAAACTGTTGCTATCACTAGGGATTCCTCGGAGTCATTCTCATGATAAAACTAATCCATGCAGCTGTTTCCTGTCCAGGCCGAAACGCGGTCATCACTCATAACCGATATACCATTCGATCCCAACCCTTCAGAGTACTGCAACGCACGCCAATCACCGAGCCATTTCGAGGGGAAAAAGACAACTCTCCATAGGAAACCGGCACCAAGACTCAACGGAAGCAGTTAAACCGTCCCAAACTGAACCTCCACGGGCCACGCCGAGCACCGTGGCGATCGACAGTGACATTGGTGCCAAAGTGGCGACCACCGAAACCCTTGCTGTAGAAAAACGGCATTTTCCCTGTTGTTCTCCTTCTCTTATTTTGGCTTTTCAATCTAATCAAAGAGTAGTCCGGCTGCCCTTCTTATGCACCTGGTGTCTCCCGGAGCGGAGCAGCTGCCTCTCCCAGAACTTGGTCTGCTTGGACGCGTCTTCCTGCTTCCTCTTCTGCTCGCGGAGCCAGAGGGGGAGTCTCGACACGGGCCGTGTCCTGGTAGTAGTGCTCGGCGTGCTGGACGACTCGGTCCCGGCCTCTGACGGGTCCGGGCTGCTGTCGAAGGTCGGCGGGTTGACCTTGACGATCAACGGGTGGCCCTTTTTAGGTTTCGGTCTCCTGGCGGCGGCGGCCTTCTTCTTGTCCTTCTCTTTCTTCTTCTTCTTCTTCTCCCCGTAAGTAGGCGAGCGGACGGACGAGGGCCGGACCGGAGGGGTCTTATCCGGACGGCTGCTGCGGGGGGGTTTCCTGCCGCCGAAGGAGATGCAGGGCTCCGGGTCGAGGTTCTCGTCTTCGACCTGGTAGTAGAGCGCGAGGGCCGGGTCGACGGGCCAGTTGGTGATCTTGCGGCCGGGCTTGCGCAGGTGGAACTCCAGGTGCGAGTGCGGCTGGTACTCTTCTTCTTCTTGCCGCCTCTCGATGGCGCGGGGTGGTGATCTCCGCTCGGCGGGGGAGATGCTGTGCGGTGGTGGCACGTAGGAGGGGACGTAGGCGTTGTACGGCACGTGCGACGTGTACGAGGTTATCGTGACCTATGGATTGATGTTAGAGGAAGCAAGAGACGGGGGTTGGAGGGGTGGAAGGGGAATACGTACGTCGTTTGATGGCGAGGTCTTTGGGATGGGGGTTCTGCTCGGCTGGAAGTTGAGCTGGATTCGTAAGAATGCGAGCGTGGTGTGATTATTGTATGGGATAGAATGTTGGGTTATGATGCTATGTTGAAGTTGGATCTTAATCTCCTTTTATCTAGGGGACAGCACAGGGTTAAGCAAGGCCAATGGGTGAAACGTCGTTGGTGGTGCGAGTGACGAGACCTGCCCACCTCAGTGGAAGGCCCCGTCATAGGCGTGACGTCAGTCGTTCTTGGCGGTTGTGTTCCAGGCTATTATTTGGGCAAGCCAAGCAGTCGCAAGTTGCGACTCGCAACTTAGCGACAATTCATTGTTCCCTTCCTTGTTCACGGCAAATGTGAGAGTGCCTGCCGTGTTGGTGCGCACTATGGCATTTGGCAATTGGAATTGCAGTCACAGTGCTACTGACGTTGGAGGCGAAGGCCTGACTGGACGGCCACGGCGGTCCTCACCCCTCGACTGCGCGGCTTGTGATTCACGATAGGTACTGTACCTGTGTTCACCAGCTGCTTATTTGGTGTTGATGTAACCATGCGTTTCTCACCGGTCCATTGCTCGAATATGAGACGGTAGTGGTTTCCTCTCGTCACATTTGTTAAGACAACAATCTTTGTCCGTGATATCCGGGGACACTACAATCCGCTCGTTGGGTGACTATTTCGTACCTTACTATATGACCCATGTCCGTAGTCGGGACGGTCACCGCGGCCCATCCGGGAGCTAGCCTCTCGAAACACGGCCACAACGACCAGCATTGCCTGCCGCAAGCGCAGGTTGCGCTGGTGAAACCCAAACCGCGGCAAGCAATGGCGGATGACTGAATGCGGTTGGAGTTACCTTACGGCGCGTAGTTCCTGTCATGACGAATAGCGATACACCACGCAGTCATAGGCTGTCTCGCAACACTATCTCATGCCTCCCACCACCAAACTTGGCCACAACAAACCCCTCCTCATACCTCGCAGCATCTGTCACCGTGACATCCCCATCCTTAAACAACACCTCCCCATCAACCCTGACCTCCACCCCTTCCTCCTCCCCAACCGGCACCCAAACCTCCCCCGTCGTCCCCTCCGGCGCACCAACCACAACCGCCAGTCCCCCCTCATCCCTCCACTCAACCTCGATCCCCCCCCTGGGAGTCGGCACCACCCCTCTAGCCCAAGTGACCCCTCCCCTCTCCCTCAGCACCCTAACCTCCCAGCTCTCGTACCCCACCCCGGTCGGCCTAACCCCGAGCACAAACCGACTTAGCAGCGGCACCACCCCGGTCGACCACCCGTGGCACATACTCGTGAACCCGCCCTCGTACGGGCTCCCAGCCCCACCGCCCGCTATCCCCTCCCACATCGTCACCCCGGGATCCCCGCGCGCCATGGTCCCGTACATCCGGCGCAGCTGGTCGAACCCCGTGGCGACGGTGGCCGGCGCGGGGGACCCGAACCGCGCCGCCATGTCGAAGAAGGAGACGAAGGCGTAGACCCTCGTGCTGAACGCGTCTAGCGCCGAGGGAGGGGTACTGCCGAGTAGGGCGTCGTTGTCGAAGAAGGCGTTGCCGTAGGGCAGGCTCGTGGCGGACTGCAGGTGGGAGAGGATGCTCTCGGCCTCGTCGGATCCGGAGGGCGTCACGCCGGAGAGGATGGCGAGGGCGTTTGCATCTTGCGGGTGGGTGGGGCACGTCGTCCCCTCTCCATCGTCGTCACCGTCACCGGGGCACGGCGAGCCGTCGAAGAAGGCGCCGGCGGCGGGGTCCCAGTTGTGCGCGAGGAGGGAGGCGGAGACGGTCGAGGCGCGCTCGCGCCACCGGTCGGCGTCGGTGGGGCGGGTGAATGTGTCTGCTAGGAAGGCGGCGTGCTGCAGCGCCAGGACGTAGAGGGCGTTGTAGTAGGAGCCGGGCCCGCTCCGGGGGAGGAAGGCGTAGTCGCCGTAGCCGGGTGGTCGGATCAGCAGGGATGTCGAGGGGGAGGTCTGGGATGGGTAGTAGGCGTCTAGGACTTTGAGGAGGACGGGGTAGTATTGTTCGAGATAGGCGGTGTCACCAGTGTAGAGGACGAGGTTGTAGCTGCATACCACCCACCAGAGGGGGTAGTCGAAGAGGGGGAGGCTATAGTTACGGCTGGTGGGCGCGTCAGTGGGCTACGTGTGGATAGATAGAAGCGGGAGGCGCACATGCTGGCGGGCGGTATCCAACCGTCTTCACGCTGGTGCTCGGCAAGATCGGCCAGCACGTTCCTTGCTGCCTCTGGGGTGTAATGCGAGAGATACGATGTCAAGGCTGAAACAGCAACGTCTCCCACATAGGGGTCTCGGTCTCGTTTGGCGCCGTCATGGAGGACCAGCTTTCCGAGGAGCGACTGGCTGAGAGCCTGTCTTGGCTCCGTGTCGTCCTCGCGGAAGACGTCGGTGGCGAGGTCGTTGGTGTAAACGCCGTCGTACCACCACTGCGTCAGGTCTTTGTCCGAGCACTCGAACCAGCCGGTGAAGGTGTCAGGAGTGCCGCGGAGGCCAGAGAATGTCAAGCTCACCGACGAGACGGATACTGTACCAAGGGACGTCGTGTATGGTGCATCTTCGGGCAGGGCATCGAGCGATATTTTTACGTAACGGAAGCCGTGGAGGCCGTCAGAGCATACTTTGGTTCCGTACTCGCAGCCCAGCTTGTTCGTCCATTCGTATTCCTCTGTTTTGACAGCTATCTGGTCACGGTGTTAGCTTGTTTTTCAATGATCATACGCGGAACAAGACTTACCTGATCTGTGCCATTGAAGACGAGCTTATTGATCGTCTGGAGGAGACTCAGCACGCGCGGTAGTCTTTTGGTCACTCTGTGAGCTACTCACATCATCTGGGTCTGCATTGTCGGATCTCGTGAAGTCACTCCTGTCTGTGAGATATTGCAGCGTCTCTGAGAAGGCGAGTCTGAGTCCCGGCAGCGCGTTGGATGAGTTCGAGCTGCCTTTCAACTTGATGTTCAAGTACCCGGCAAGATTCTGGCCGAAGTCGACAATCAATGACGGTATGGGATCACTTGAGTGAAGCCGGCTCAATACGGTTGGCCCATATCCGTTGATCAACCCTGACGGGTTACTGACGCCACCAGTCGGGGAGCCAGGCACGATTCCCTTTGGTGTGACGGTCTCACTGGACGGCGCCCTGACATATTTGTGCCAGCTGTTGCTACTGGGTATGTCACGGTCCACAACGTTTTCGTCATTTTGGTGCTCATGATCTGCGGATGGTATGAGTGGAATGCATGTAGATAGCTCGGCGGCCAAGAGGCATACGAGAGTGACTCTCACTGAGCAAAGAGACGGCATCATACCTTGGTCTGCAGCGTGAACTTGAGACTCTCCGAAGAGGGCCTCAGCGAAATCCGGGATATAGTCTCCCATATTAATGCTTTCCAATATGTGCTTCACTATCAATCATTTTGCGGATGTACCACGCAGTGCCGCGTGAAGAGCAAACGACGCACGGCACTACTCCAGATCTCCTTGCGGGGATCTGGAGTTAGTCAGGGCGCTAAAGAGCGTTGCATGAACTTAGATGTGCACTTAAGGTAGTATAACAGGGATTGAGAGCCGAGCAATTGCAGAGATATCTCGGAGATGTGATAGGATTTTGGCGTATTCTGACTCGGTCTTTTCGAAACCGAGAAGATCGACGGATTAGAACCTTGTCTTATATGTTGTTGTGGTTGCAGTAGCAGTCTGTGGCCATCACGCGATAACCTCAATGCTACCATACAAAGTGTTGGTATCAACCCGAGGAAGGTCATGGGCTGCTCGGCGTCATCTGTTCTTCTGCTACTTGTCTTTGATCTCCTCAATCGTTAGCTTTGGAGATCTCGGGTTGTTGAGAGCCGAGGCCAGAATAACCAGTACTGCGGAACGATGGACGATGGACAGCAACATGCGCGGGCTGCGGGGCGACATCGGATGCGGTAGCCATGGCAATACTCGTGACGATACGAGTCCAGGCGTATGCATCACCGTCAGAGTCAAAGTGTAGCACCCTGAGGTGGGAGTGTTTCCGCCATCCGTCCCCTCGGGCTGTAGCGGGAGAGCACTGAGTGGTCCAGTGAAAGTAGGTTATCACAAGCATGTGGGAAACGAACAGAAAACATTATCCAAGGGTTGCCGGCTGCATGCTAGGACCGCCCAAGTCACTCTGCCTGGGACGAAATGACGCGCCATATCTGTACACTGGAGCATGATGGCTCCACTCTACCACTCCCTCATGATCTTCCTTGACGACAGACGGCAAGGGCTGCGGAGAAAGCATCAATGAATCCAACGCAGTCCTCGAATGTGTTGTAGAGAGGTGCTGGCGCCACCCGGATAACATCCGGTTTCCTCTCGTCGACAATGACTCCTCGAGCTTCGAGCTCCTCCATAACCGTATGAAGGAGGCCATTGGATAGCATGACACTCAGCTGGGCACCTCGCTGATCGGGATCTGACGGTGTTATGATCCGGAAAAGTTTCCTATCCTCTGGTGGCATCTCGTTGAAAAGATTTTCGAGGAAAGCCGTCAGCCTCAGTGACTTCTTCCTCAGCTCAGAGACTCCACCAGCGAGCCGAAAGACCTCTAGCGAGGCACTCAAGCTGGTGATGTCCAGGATACTCGGGTTGCTCATCTGGAATCCAGCCGCACCACCGACAGGATGGAACTTGTTCGCCATGACGAACCTCGTCCTCTTGTCGTTTCCCCACCAGCCAGCGAGGCGGTTCTGGTAACCTTCCTCGGGCTTCTCGTCGGCGATGTCCTTGGTCACGACACTGTTGCGATAGTGCACAAACATGCCGCCAATGCAGCCCGGCCCTCCGTTGAGATACTTGTAGGTGCACCATGCTGCCGCGTCCACGTCCCAGTCGTGCAGAGATAGCGGCACGTTACCGACTGCGTGGGCAAGATCCCATATGATGAAGATGCCGTGCTTGTGCGCGAATGCGGTTATGGTGCGGATGTCGAGCAGCTGGCCTGTGTAGTACTGGATTCCGGGCAGCAGTATCAGGGCTGTGCTATCTGCATGCTCTGCAATAGCCGACGTGATTTCTTCTGTGGTGAGTACGTTGTCTTCCGAATGGCAAGATTTGAGCGTAACCATGGACGTCTCCGACGACAAGCCGTGATGGCGAAGTTGTGTCTCCACGGCAAACTAGCACACGGCATTAGGTTGTGCGAGACGGCATAGTGGCACAAGGGCTCCAAGTATGTGCCGAGGAGGTACGTACGTGGTCGCTTGGGAAGGCTTTGCTTTCCAATATGATCTTATGTCTGCCGTTGATGTCCGGACGGTAGAAAGCAGACATCAGGAAATGAAGGTTTGCCGTCAAGGTCTGCATGACGGCGACTTCGGACTTGTCGGCACCAACCACGGGCGCAATCATCTCGGCCGCTCGCGCATCGGCATCGAGCCATGTAGGGAGAGGAGAGTCATCCAGAGGCTTGAAGTGCCCTTGAACCCCCTGAGTAGCCCAAGTGCCGAGGTACTGTTGCAGTCTAGTGACTGTTCTCTTGGGCTGTAGGCCGAGCGAATTTCCGCACAGATAGACGCTCTTCTCGTTGTTTTGGGACGACCTCAGCTCTATCGCACGTGTCAGCACATATGTCTTTATTGTGTATGATCTTCCAAAAGTTTGCAGCTCACCGCTCTTATCGACAAGTCGAGAGCTTGCTATCTCCGCCTTGGTAGGGATGTTGAACTCGTCTCTGATGAAGGCGAGAGGGTCTTCTTTGTCCAACTGGCGTGCTCGGTCTCTGCTGTGTGATGAAGCCATCTTGGGATGTTGTTCGGACTCCCCTATTTGAAAGTGGTATATATAAGGTATATTCTGATAATTTATCCGCGATGTTTGACATGAAGCGCCAGGTCTGTATCTACCTAACCCAGCTAGCTGTGGCTGCCGATGGCGCTCTGAGATAGTCGTCCCGTGCAGACTTTACCTCGACGGCTTTCGATCCTGTAGGATTATGAGCTGAGAGTCTAGCACTAGACGTAGTTCGTACAAGGTTTGTTCAATTCGGCCGGCCCCCCATGGTATGGACTCGGAGAGTCCGTAAAAGTCATAACGTCCCGATAACCTTCTGAAAGTACCCACCCTCGGCAAGATGCGTCCGTAGAGGCTATACCTATTCGCGTCGCTCGCGTGGTCGGGCGTTTTGAGGGCCCGACGTGCGAATAGGCGGGATTCTAGAACACCGTCCCGGCATTCGGCAGAAAGTTTTCAATGCCGCGGTACCTGGACAGGGACCGCGAAGGCAAGCTGCCAGCCACCCGCACGATGGGCATGTGCGCCTCGCTGCAAACTCCAGTTTCGGCAACCGCGCAACGAAGTAAGGCATATCAGAGCCCCTATATATGACACGGGGCCAAGTGCATACTTCGCCGTCCTATAACACTCGTATTTGCTGTTCGCTGGCCAATTCTGGTCATGGTTGGTCTTTTCAGTCCTGTGATTTGGCGATTGTCATTGCGGAACATGGCGGGTGTGTGAGCTTTCAGTGGCCGAGATTGTGGCTCACGCCAACGCATGCAGACATACAGGGGGGCAAAGCGCTGCAACCGGCATGATGTCATGCCCAGGAACGGAACTTACGAAACAAACGAGGAACCGACTAAACTGAGTGCCTGTGACTGCTCTATGTCACATCAATGATCGCATGTGCTTTTTACTTTCACACCTGCTGCATTTCTCCATGATTACGTTCTTTCTCCTCACTCGTTCAAAATGCCAGTGACGACTGCTAGAAGACCGTGACAAAGTCCGATCTGTCCCTCACTTAAGGTATACAGTTCCGAATAGTGTCGTTGTCCAAATCGCCAATTCGTCTTGTCGTCACGTCCTCCCGTCGTAGAAGGTAGGCACCATCGATATCATCGTCAGGTCGGTCACTGTCGCTGGATTCCGCGCTAACATTCATAACCCTACCACAGTAGGTGCGCGGCCTTGCTTGCTGAAGAAACCTCATTGCTCGCAGCTTCGAGCCAACCGGAAGCACCCAGGATCTCTTCCGACTTTACCTCTAGGCCATAATCTATCATGGCCACGCTGGCAACACACACGGCGATCACGCCGTCAGACGACGAAGCGAAGTCGCCAATCCACCTTGATACCACCACAAACGAGCAAGGGCAGAAAGCGACTGTTGCCCGTGACGAACAAGACCATGTTGCCTATCCGACCTACGTGCCACCAACGACCGAAGATCTCGACGGTCTCTCGCCCCGGACTCGCGGCCAGCCCGACTCCGAAAAGTTGCCCCCGAAGACTTCTCGGCCCAAGAGCCAAAGCGATCCGTTGCAAAATGGTGGAAATGGAGGCGCCCAGTCACAGATCCCCAAAGCCAAGGCGAAACAAACGAAGTCGCGGCCCTCGACCGTCAGCAAATACGCCACTGAACTACCTCGCGGTAGCGGCGAAAGACGCATGTCACCCTTTCCGGCGGTCATCAAGCGCGCTGGCACCAACATCTCCCATCTTGGCGGCGTCAGGACATCTCGCCGCCCACAAACTCAACATGAAGACGACTCGACCAGTAGTGATGACTCCTCTTCGTCGTCCTCGGACGAAGACGAGGAGGATCATCACGCAAAGGAGCACTACCGGCGATTCAAAGTCGGAAACAACCACTACCATACGAGAGGCAAGGTGTCGAAGCGGGATGGAAGGCTGAACATCTCCTTGAAGGATACGAGCAATACTGGCTATCTTGCCAAGGCGCTCGGAATGGCTGTAAAGAAAGTCGTCACGTCTGGGGACGGCGAAGACGTCAAGGGTACTCCGGGCGCACGTCACGAGAACATGCCGAACGTCGTGTCGAGACTGTCATCAGCCTCTACCACAGCGGGCAAGGACACTCTCTCCTGTCCCAGGCTGAACATCGTTGTAATGGTGATCGGGTCCAGGGGTGATGTCCAGCCGTTCTTGAAGATTGGAAAGGTACTCAAAGAGCAGTACGGTCACAGGGTGCGCATTGCGACCCACCCTGCTTTTCGCGACTTCGTCGAAAAAGACAGTGGGCTTGAATTCTTCTCTGTCGGTGGAGATCCGTCCGAGCTGATGGCCTTCATGGTCAAGAATCCGGGCATGATCCCTACTCTGGAGACTGTGAAGGCCGGCGACATTGGAAGACGCCGCGCAGCCATGGCTGAGATGTTCGAGGGCTTCTGGAGGGCTTGTACTCGCGCTACAGACGACGAGAAGGACACGCAGAACCTGAAAATGATGGGTGAGAAGGAGCCTTTCGTAGCGGACGCCATCATCGCCAACCCGCCGAGTTTCGCGCACATCCACTGCGCCGAGGCCCTTGGTATCCCGCTACATCTGATGTTTACCTTCCCCTACACGCCTACAGAGGCTTTCCCCCATCCACTGGCCAGTATCAAGAAGTCGAACGTCGACCCCGGCTATACGAACTTCATCTCGTATCCGCTGGTCGAGATGATGGTTTGGCAAGGCTTAGGCGACCTCGTCAACGACTTCCGCATGAAGACGCTCGGTCTGGATCCGGTATCGACCCTCTGGGCACCTGGAGCTACCTACCGCCTGCACGTGCCCTTCACCTACCTCTGGAGCCCTGGTCTTGTGCCGAAACCAGCTGATTGGGGCCCGGAGATCGATGTCTCCGGCTTCGTCTTCCTTGACTTGGCTTCGAGCTTC
>Ga0209127_100099_pt1 | contig 40020 bp, 38 predicted proteins | sample LakSupMetagenome_FD_187469 | JGI IMG/M metagenome (GOLD analysis project Ga0209127, IMG submission 187469) | Freshwater microbial communities from Lake Superior, Canada - Sta WM archaea (SPAdes) (version 2) | ecosystem: Environmental > Aquatic > Freshwater > Lake | place: Lake Superior, Canada... | reverse complement strand
GACGGCCGGCAAGGAGTGATGCCATGAGCGAAGCCATTGCCAAGCTGCTGTCGCCGCGCAGCGTCGCCGTCATAGGCGCCTCCGCCGACCTGAAAAAGACCACGGGCCGCCCGGTGGCCTACCTGCAGAAACACGGATTCTCCGGACGCATCCTGCCGATCAATCCCAAGGTTGAGCGCATCGGCGAGCTGACCTGCTACCCCGACATCGCTTCGCTGCCCGAAGTACCCGACGTGGCCGTAGTGCTGCTGGGCGCCGAGCGCGCTCACCTGGCCGTAAAGGAACTGGCGGAGCGTGGCTGCGCCGCCGCCATCGTACTGGCCAGTGGCTACACCGAGACCGGAGAGGAGGGCGCGCGCCGCCAGCGCGAGTTAGTGGAAGCCGCAGGGCCCATGCGCATCCTCGGCCCCAACACCATCGGCCTGGTCAACCTGACCGACAAGATTGTGTTGTCGCCCTCCGGCGCGCTGGAGATGGATGAGTTTCCGGTGGGCAGCATCGGTGTGGTGTCGCAAAGCGGCGGCATCCTGGGCTCGCTGCTGTCGCGCGCCGCCGCGCGTGGCATCGGCCTGTCCAAGCTCATCTCCACCAGCAACGAAGTGGATCTGGAGCTGGCTGATTTCATTGACCACCTGGCCGATGACCCGGCCACCAAAGTGATTGCTCTGTACGTGGAGACGGTGCGCGACCCTGCCAAGTTCCGCGCTGCATGCCTCAAGGCGGCGCGAGCAGGCAAGCCGGTCGTGGCCTTCAAGATCGGCCGCTCCGAGGCCGGTGCCCAGGCAGCCGTTTCGCACACTGGCGCGATGGCAGGCGCCGACAGCATGTACGACGCGCTGTTCAAACAGGTCGGCGTGATCCGCGCACAGAGCTTCGCGGACCTGCTGGACATCCCCGCCGCGCTGACCACTGGCCGTCACCTGCGCGGCAAGCGCGTGGCCATCCTCACCTCCACCGGCGGTGCCGGCACGCTGGTCTCCGACGATTTGGGCGTGGCCGGATTTGAGACGCCCGTGCCCGACGCCGACACGGCCAACGCGCTGCGCGCGTTGCAAACCGGCAGCGAGGCCGTGCTGGACCGCAACCCCATCGACGTGACCCTGGCGGGCCTGCGTCCCGACCTGCTGCGCGGCGCCATCAACGCACTGCTGGCCAGCCCGAGCTACGACGCGCTGGTCATCATCGTCGGATCGTCCAGCTTGGCCATGCCTGAGCTGCTGGTCGGCGCCATCCAGGAGTGCCTGCCGAACTCCGACAAGCCTGTACTAGCCTACGTAAGCCCTCATGCGCCGGAAATCGGCGCGCTGCTGACGCAGCGCGGCGTGCCGGCCTTCGCCGCGGCGGAAAGCTGCACTGCAGCCCTGGCCGGCATGCTGCGCGTGGCCGGCTTCCAGGCCCCGCCTCCGGCCGAGGACGATGGAGCGGCTGCACCCGTTGCACTCGACACTCTTCCGAGCGGCTCGCTGGACGAGGCGGAGGCCAAACTGCTGTTCAGCCGCTTCGGTGTACCCTGCGCAGCGGAAAAGGTGGTCGCCAATGCGGATGAAGCGCAAGCCGCTGCGCGCGCCCTGGGTGGCCGCGTTGTGCTGAAGATACTGTCCTCGCAGATCACGCACAAGAGCGACGTGGGCGGCGTGGCCGTAGGCTTGACGCCCGAGACCATAGGAGTGCGGTTGGCGCAGATGGCCGCTGAGGTCGAGGCCAAGGCCGGCGTGCTGCCTCAGCGCTTCCTAGTACAGGAGATGGTCGGCGGGGGCTCCGAACTGATCCTGGGCATGCACCGCGATGCGCTGGGTACTGCCATCATGCTGGGCATGGGCGGCGTGACGGCAGAGCTGTTCAAGGACACCACGCTGCGCCTGCTGCCATCCAGCGGTGGCCTGTCGCGCGCCGACGCGCTGGCGATGGCGCAGGACCTCAAGACCTGGCCGCTGCTGGACGGTTATCGCGGCCGGCCCAAGGCCGATGTGGAGGCGCTGGTAAGTGCCATCGTCGCCTTCTCACAGATGGCGGTGCAGCTGGGCGACCGTCTGGTCGAGGCGGAGATCAATCCCGTGTTCGTGCTGCCGCAGGGTCAAGGCGTGCGCGCAGCAGACGGTGTGGTGGTACTCGCGTGATGGCCACCTCACTCTCGGGCCAGGTACGCCTGGAGCGCGACGGCGACGTCGCCGTCATCTGCATCGACAACCCGCCAATTAACGCCGGCTCCGCAGCCGTCCGTGCCGGGCTACTACATGCCATCGATACGGTGGCGCGCGACGACAGTCTGGTCGCCGCCGTGCTGATCGGCGTAGGCAGTACATTCATCGCCGGCTCGGACATCCGCGAGTTTAGCCAACCGCTTGCCGAGCCGCAGTTGCCTGGCGTGATAGCGGCTATTGAGACCTGCCCCAAGCCCTTCGTGGCCGCGCTGCACGGCGCGGCGCTGGGCGGAGGGTTCGAGCTGGCACTGGGCTGTGATGCGCGAATCGCCGTACCCGGCACCGTAGTCGGCCTTCCCGAAGTGACGCTGGGCATCATCCCGGGCGCAGGCGGCACGCAGCGCCTGCCGCGCCTGGTCGGCGTGCCGCGAGCCATCGCTATGGTCTGCAGCGGCGAGCGTGTGAAGAGCGCCGCAGCCCTTGCCGCCGGTCTAATCGACGCCGAGGCCGCAGGTGAGCTGCGCGCCGAGGCTGTGGTCATGGCACGCAGCCTAATCGGAAAAAAGCAGCGCGTGCGCGATCGCGCCGTGCCTCCGGCTGAACCCTACGCCGTGGCCGACGCTGCCACAGCCGCGCTGAAAGCCGGCAAGAACCGCCCTGCCGTAGCTGCGGCGATCGAATCCGTTAAGGCCGCAGCAGTGCACGACTTCGACACCGCGCTGGCTGACGAACGCGCAGTGTTCCAGCAGTTACGCAAGTCGCGCGAGGCCTCTGCACTACGCCACCAGTTCTTCGCTGAGCGCGACAGCGCTAAACACCCTTCGTTGGCCGGCGTGGCGCCGCGTGAGGTGCGGCGCATTGCGGTCATCGGCGCCGGCACCATGGGCTCGGGCATTGCCATCGCTGCGTTGGACGCCGGCTACGAAGTGCTGCTGCTGGAGCAGGACGGTGCGGCGCTGGAACGCGGCACCACCCGCATCCAGGACCACTACGCTGGCCGTGTGCGCGCCGGCAAGATGACGCCCGGAACGGTCCAGGCGCGCCAAGAGCGCCTGCGCAGCAGCCTGCGATGGGACGACCTGGCCTCGGCCGACCTGGTGATAGAGGCCGTGTTCGAGAACCTGGAGGTCAAGCGCAAGGTGTTCGCTCGTATCGATGCCGTGGCCCGGCCCGGTGCTGTGCTTGCCAGCAACACCTCCTACCTGGACCTGGACGCCATCGCTGCAGCCACGGGGCGCCCACAGGACGTGGTCGGCCTGCACTTCTTTAGCCCTGCGAACGTTATGCGTCTCATGGAAGTGGTGCGCGGCCAGGGATCAGCGCCCGACGTGCTGGTCACCGGGCTGGCTGTGGCAAAGAAGCTCGGCAAGCTGCCCCTGCTGACCGGCAATGCCTTCGGCTTCATTGGCAACCGGCTGTACGCTGCTTACCGGCGCCAGTGCGAATTCCTGGTCGAAGAAGGAGCTTGGCCCGAGCAAGTAGACGCAGCACTGCAGCGCTTCGGCTTCGCCATGGGGCCGTTTGCGGTGGCCGACCTGTCGGGACTTGACATTGCTTGGCGCATGCGCCAAGCCCAGGCAGCCACGCGCGACCCGCAAGCACGCTACGTGGACATCGCTGACCGGCTGTGCGAGGCCGGGCGGCTGGGCCGCAAGACTGGCGCTGGCTACTACGCTTATGCAGAGGAGGGCAAGCCGGCGGTGGACCCGGCCGTGCATGCGCTGATCGAGCAGGCACGCGCCGATAGAGGTATCGCACCGCGCGTCATAACTGACGAAGAAATCGTGCGCCGCGCGCTGCTCGCCCTGGCCAACGAGGCCGCGCTGCTCCTGGCCGAAGGTGTTGCGGTCTATGCCACCGATGTGGACCTAGCGCTGGTCAATGGCTACGGCTTCCCGCGTTGGGAAGGCGGCGTGGTGTTTTGGGCCCGCGAACGCAGCGAAGCCGGACTACAAGCAGATTTTGCTTGGCTGGCTGAGATCAGCGGCCCCGCAAGCAGGATCGGCGACCCGCGAGACCTACTGCTGTCACCAACTAACGCGGGAAGTTCTCGCGCAATCCTCGACAGACTGCCTTAAGGCAGCACAAACCCAGGAGACAACATGCCCTACACCTCTGTTCATACCCCGTCGCGTCGCGCACTGCTGAAGTGTGTCCCGGCCAGTTTGGCCTGCGCCGCAGCCCCGGCTTGGGCGCAGTCACCAGCCGGCAGCGAACTGCCGGCGCCGGCCCTCGCCAGTTACCGCTTCATCGTGGGCTTCGGCGCGGGCGGCGTGCCCGATGCGGCTGCGCGCCTGATCGCGGCGACCCTGTCCGAACGCTGGAGGCTGCCGGCCATCGTGGAGAACAAGACTGGCGTGGGCGGCACGCTGGCGGCACGTGCCGTGCTGGCCGCGCCGGCCGACGGCAGTACGCTGCTTAGCGTATCGCCTGCCCATGCCACGGCTCCGGCCGTGTTCCGCAACCCGGGCTACGACACGCTGCGCGATTTCGCCCCGGTCACGCTGATCGGCGAAGGCCCAGCGCTGATCGTGGTGCCCAAGGACCTTCCCGCCAGAAACCTGGCAGAGCTTGTGGCGCAGGCCAAGGCGCGCCCTGGTTCGGTCAGCTACTCGTCGGCGGGAGTGGGAAGCAGCTCGCACTTCGCGGCAGCTCTGTTCTGCCAACAGGCGGGCATCGAGGCCGTGAACATTCCGTACAAAAGCGTGGGCGAGGCGATGACCGAAACCATCGCCGGGCGCGTGCAGTTTCATATCGCGCCCTACATCTCGGCCGTCGGTATGGTCAAGGACGGACGGGTGCGCGCGCTGGCAGTGACCTCCGCCTCGCGCATCGCCGAGATGCCGGACGTGCCCACCACCGCCCAGGGTGGTGTGCCGGGCTACGAATGGAGCTTCTGGTACGGGTTGCTGGCCTCGGCAAAGACGCCCGCGCCGGTACTCGCCCAACTGAACAAGGACATCAACGGCGTCCTGGGCCTGCCGCAGGTGAAGGCGCAACTGGCCGATATGGGCGTGAAGGTGGCGGCCGGCACTCCCGCCGACTTTCAAAAACTAATTGAAGCCGAGGTGGCCAAGTACGCGCGCATCGCCAAGGCCGCGAACATCACCGCGCAATGAAAGCAGACACCATGAGCACGTTCGAACCGGCCGGCGCACCGGCCATTCACTACACCGTCGACGGCACGCACGGCCCCTGGCTGCTGCTGTCCCACTCGCTCGGCTGCGACGTCTCCATGTGGGACGCTCAGGTTGCAGCACTGGCCGGGCGCTATCGCGTGCTTCGCTACGACACACGTGGCCACGGACGCAGTGGCGCTGGCCAGGCCCCGTACACGTTGGACCAGTTGGCCGATGACGCTGCTCAACTGATGGACCATCTCGGCATCGCGGCGGTCACTTGGATCGGCTTCTCCATGGGCGGCATGATTGGCCAGACCTTTGCTCTCAAGTACCCGCAACGCGTGCAGGCCCTCGTACTGGCTGATACCACGAGTCAGCACGACGCAACACCCCAATCGGTCTGGGACGAGCGCATCCGTGTCGCCCGCGCGCAGGGTATTGCGCCCCTTGTGGATCCGGCCATCGGGCGTTGGTTCACGGTCGGCTTCCGTGAGGCCGAGCCCGCTGCCGTGGCGGACGTGGCGCGCGTCATCGCGTCTACCAGCATTGAGGGCTGGACCGGCGCCTGTGCAGCCATTGCCTCGGTGCACACCACGGACGATCTCCCCCGGATCGGCTGCCCGGCGCTGGTGATCGTTGGAGAGCACGACATCGGCACGCCGCTGGCTGCCTCGCTGGAGATGCACAGAAACCTACCCCAATCCACGCTAACCGTGATCGCGGACGCGGCACACATGACCTGCATCGAGCAGCCCGCGCGCTTCAACCGGGCGCTGCGCATGTTTCTGGACAGCACGGTCGGTGTCACGTCCGACGCCACCTGAAGCTGAAGCTGCAGAAGTATCACTCCAGTTGCTGCATCGAGTAGGTACGGGCAGAACTGAGGACAACACCTGCCTCGGACATTGCGGAGCAGAGGATGCCTTGCGTACACGTGTACAGACGACAGCACAGAGATCTTCGCTGTGGTGCTGGAGCAAGTATGAACAGGCCCTGGCGCCGCAGCGTGCAGCCCCAGAAGTACAGGAAACTCTTGAATGAAACGAAATTCCACACAGACCGTCTCGACACTGCGTCGTAGCCTGTTGACGGGCACCGCTGCCAGCATAGCGCTGTACTTCACAGCACCTGCTAACGCACAGTCCTTTCCTAACCGGCCGCTACGCCTGGTTGTTCCTTTTCCTGCTGGTGGCGGGACCGATGCGATGGCGCGAGCCCTGGGTGACGCTCTGACGCGCGACCTGGGTCAGTCCGTGATCGTGGAAAACAAGTCAGGCGCAGGTACCGTGATAGGCAATGATGCGGTCGCCAAGAGCCAGCCGGATGGCTACACGCTGCTGCTGAACACCAGTGCCATCGCCATAGTGCCGAGCCTGCACCCCAAACTGCCCTACCCATCAGAGGCGGCATTCGCGCCTGTCATTCTGCTGGGGCGCGCTCCCAACGTAGCAGTCGTTCGTACCAACAGTCCTCTCAAGTCGGCCGAGGACTTTTTGGTGCAGGCACGGGCCAAGCCTGGTCAGTTTTCCTACGGATCGGCCGGCAACGGAACCTCAACACACTTGGCCGCCGAGCTGCTCAAAAGTACGGCTAACCTGTTCGTACCGCATGTCCCCTACCGTGGTGCGGCACCTGCGATGAACGATGTAATGGCCGGCCAGATCGACCTGGCCTTTGGCACACTACCCAGCGTCGCACCGCTGCTGGCCGGCGGAAAATTGCGAGCGCTGGCAGTGACGAGTGCCAAGCGCTCGCCTTTGCTGCCGGACGTACCGACCTTCGCCGAGGCCGGCGTACCAGGCTACGACGCCGACGTTTGGTATGGCGTGTTCGTGACAGGCGCTACACCTCCCCCCATCGTTGAGCAGTTGCACGCCGCCATCCGGCGTGCCGCCCAGACCGATACCTTCCGGCGCCGAGCCGCCGCCGAGGGCTTGGCACTGACGCTGGACAATCCACAGGAAACGGGTCGCATCGTGCGCGCAGAGGAAGCCAAGTGGCGCCAGGTTATCAAGGCCCAGTCCATCAAGGCGGAATGACGGCCGGGCTCGAACGGCAGCCGGGGCTCCAAATGGTGGACAGCCACGGCGGCCGTGTGGCCTGGCGCGTATTCGGCCAGGGCCGTCCATTGGTATTGCTGCACGGTGGCCATGGCACCTGGAGGCACTGGATTCGAAACATCCAGACTCTGGCCGAGCAGCGTATGGTCTGTGTGCCCGATATGCCTGGCTATGGAGATTCCGACGCGACCGATGAATCCTCGCTTACGGCTCTGCTGGAGCGGCTCGAAGGCACCCTGACCGTTTTGCTGGGTGCTGGTACGCGTATCGACCTGGGCGGCTTTTCCTTCGGCGGCTTGATGGCGGCGCACCTGGCTGCGAGCCGAGGCGGCGTGGACCGACTGGCGCTTCTGGGTGCCGTTGGGCACGGAGGCACTCGTCGTCCTCGGGCCGAGTTGCTGGACTGGCGCGCCCATGCGCAGGCGGGCGACACACAGGCTTTGCAGCAAGCTATGCGGCACAACCTGCTGGCCCACATGCTGCACGCCGAAGCCAGCGTCGACGAGCAGGCCCTGCAGATCCATACCGACGCTTGCCTGCGCACGCACTTTCGCAGCAAGCCCATCTCCCGCTCCGGCGGCTTGCAGGTTCTGTTGCGCCGCGCGGCGCCCAGCCTGCTGCTGGTCTGGGGAGAGCATGACGTGACGGCCGATCCCGTGCCACTCGCGCCGGCCTTGGCGGCCTGCCACCCACGCTGCCTCACCGCCATCCTGCCAGACGCAGGCCACTGGGTTCAGTACGAATCCGCTGCTGCCATCGATACGTTACTGAGCCACTGGCTCGCAACCCCGCACACCGATTGAAGGAGACCCATCCCATGCACGCCACAGAAGTCTTCGGCCAGTATGCCGAGCAATTCCACGGCACCCGTTTACCCGACGAGGTGATCCACCATGCCAAGCGTGCCGTGATCGACTGGTACGCCTCGCTGTTCCCCGGTCTGGCGGCCGCCCCTCTTGCTCAGCTCGAACAGGTGCTAGCCGAGGATCTGGACCATGGCCGCGCTCGACTGGGCAATGGCCGCAGCGCCACGGCGCGCGCTGCCGCCCTGTACAACGGCACGGCAGCCCATGCGGCCGAGGTGGACGACAGCTTCCGCGACGCCATGTACCACCCCGGAGCAGCGACCATCGCCGCGGCCCTGGCTGCCAGCCAGGACGCCGGTGCCAGCGGCCTGGACTTCCTGCGCTCGTTGGTGCTGGGCTACGAGGTCTCCACCCGCATTGGTGTGGTGATGGGACGTCCGCACTATCGCTTTTGGCACAACACAGGCACGGTCGGCACCTTTGGCGCGGCCGCAGCCGCCGCTGGCGCGTTGCGCTTGGGTGCCCGCCCCTTTTCCCATGCCTTGGCCACGGCCGCAACATTCGCGGCGGGTCTTCAGCAGGCATTCCGCATGGACTCCATGTCCAAACCACTGCATGCCGGCCGCGCTGCCGAGGGGGGCCTTTTGGCTGCGCAGATGGCAGCGCGTGGCGTGACGGGGTCGCTGGACGTGCTGGACGGAGAGTCCGGCCTGGGTCAGGCCATGAGCAACGGTCCGGACTGGTCACAGGTCGGCGCCACGCTGGGACAAGACTTTCACATCACGCGGCTGACTTTCAAGAACCATATCGGCTGCGGCCACACTTTCGCCGCCATTGACGGCGCATTGGCGCTGCGTGAGAAGCACAGCCTGCAGGCCGAGGATATTGCTCGCGTGCGCGTGGACACCTACCGGCCTGCACTGGACATCGCCTGTTACGAGAAGCCGGCCAGCGCCAACGAAGCCCGTTTCAGCCTGCGTTATGTGGTCGCCACGGCGCTCACACGCGGCAGCGTGCGCTTGGCTGCCTACGAGCCTGCGCAACTGGACGATGCGCGCGTGCGCGAACTGATGACCCGCATCGAACCGCGCGTGGACCCCGCAATCGACGCTGCATTCCCGGGCCAGCGGTCGGCGCGCGTTGAGATCACCACGCGTAGCGGTGCTACGCTGGTGCACCTGCAGCCCAACCGCAAGGGTGACCCGGAGTTGCCGCTGTCCGATGCGGAACTAACAAGCAAGTTTCTGGAACTGTCGGAGCCGGTAATCGGTGTTGCGGGAGCCAAGAACCTGCTTGCTCAACTGTGGGCGATGGAACGTGCCGCCACGCTGTTCGACACCCAAAGCGCCAGCTGAGAGGGCACCTGTGTGCAATCTGGCGCTCCCATGGGCCTCCGCGACTTGCGCACCCGCCGCAGGCAGCCGTGCAGATGACGGGCGAGGCTTGCTGCCATGAGGCCGAAGCTGTCCCTGTCTGAGTTGCAGGCGTTCGTCCACACTGCCGAGACCCGCAACTTTCGCCAGGCAGCCGACCTGTCCTGCATCTCTCAACCGGCGCTAACGCGGCGCATCCAGTCTGCAGAAAACAAGCTGGGCGTGCGGCTGCTGGACCGCGACACGCGGCACGTGGACCTCACCGAGCATGGCAGGGCACTGCTGCCCATCGCACAGCGACTGGTGTTCGAATTCCAGAGCTCCCTGAGCGAACTGTCTGAGTTCATCTCCGGCGTACAGGGGAACGTCACGATCGCATGTTTGCCGACGTTCGGCGCTCACTTTCTGCCGCCGGCAGTCTCGCGCTTCAAGGCGTTGTATCCGCTCGTCAAGCTGGAATTCAAGCTGGTCGACGTCGGTGCCATCCTGGCACTGCTGGTCGCTGGCCAGGCCGACTTCGCTATCTCGGCGCCTCCCCCGGATGGCTACGACCTGCTGTTCACTCCGCTGCCCGTGCAGGACGAACTGGTGCTCCTTTGCGCGTGCGACGACCCGTTGGCCAGGCAGCGCAGCGTGGCGTGGCACGCCGTCGCCCAACGCACCTGCATCTCGATCGGGCGGCATAGCAGCACGGCCGCTTTGATCGAACAGGCACTACACAGAAATGGCGTACACGTCGAGCCCTTGTACGAAGTGGCCAACATCGCCGTGTTGGGACGCATGGTCGCCAGCGGATTGGGCGTAGCCATCGTCTCGCGCCTGGCGCTTCCACTGCTCAACATGTCTGGCCTGCGGGCCATCCAGTTCTCCGACGCGCAGGTTGCACGCGAATGCGGCGTGCTGCGCCTGCGCAGGCGCGCACTGGCCGCCGCGGCGAGCAATTTCCTTGAAATCCTCGCCTCCGTTGCGGGGCTGGACAGCAACTCACCGTAGCGTAGGCCACGGCGCCAAGCAAGCCTGCTGCTCGATCACGCGGCCGACGCGGTACACCGTGGCCTCGTCGAATGCCCTGGCCGCCACCTGCACCGTAAGTGGCAATCCCTCGGACGATAGACCCACCGGAAGCACCATGGCGGGCAGTCCCGTAACATTGAATATCATCAGTGCCTGCCCTAGATGGCGCTTGAGCGCAGCAGCCTGATCGTCGACTTTCGGGTGCGGGGCGTGGCATGCCGTCGTCACCACCGCGTCCACCTGGTCGAGTAAGGCGTGAAACTGCTGGTTCAGCCGCTCGCGCAGCCGCTGCGCACGCAGGTAATCGGCAGACGAGATCAGCGCACCCTGCATCAACCTCGTGCGGCTGTGGCGACCGTAGCGGTCGCCGCGATCGCGCAGCCAAGGCTCATGCACCGAGTAGGCTTCAGCGCTCATGAGCGCCCGTGCTACCTCCGTGTACAACGTCGGCTCGGGCAGCTTCAACTCGATGATTTTCGCGCCTGCACGCGCCAAGCCGTCCAGAGCACGCGCGTAAGCGGCCGCCTGTTCCGGGTCGGTTTCGGGGTCATCTAGGTGGATGTTGCGCATAGCACCCACGCGCAACCCGGCTACTCCCCGGTCCAATGCATGCCCCACGGCGGGGCCTGCCGCCTGTCGGCTGGTCGCATCATTCGCATCAAAGCCCGCCATCGCAGCCAGCGCCAGGGCGTTGTCCGCCACGGTCCGCGTCATTGGGCCCGCATGGTCCAGCGAAGGGGCAAGAGGGAAGATGCCATCGCGGCTGATGCGGCCGTACGTAGGTTTCATCCCGACGATCCCGCAACGTGCGGCGGGCTGCCGGATCGAGCCATTGGTGTCCGTTCCGATGGCTAGTGGAACCAGCCCAGCTGCGACCGCTACCGCGGAACCGCTGGAGGATCCCCCTGTGACGTAGCTTGCGTTCCAGGGATTGAGCGGCGTGGGATGCGGGCAGCCCTCAGGGGGACCACCGCATGCGAACTCATTCGTGTTGAGTTTGCCGATGAGGATGGCTCCTGCCCGCTGTAGACGTTGCGCCAGCCAGGCGTCCCGCGTCGCCCGGTGTCCGTTCATGACGTGCGAGTTTGCCCCGGTCGGAAGACCTTTGACGTCGATGATGTCCTTCAGTGCGAAGGGCACGCCGTGCAGCGGCCCGCGCAGATGTCCCGAGCATAGGTCTCTGTCTGCGACGCGCGCTTGTTCCAGCGCTTGTTCGGCGCACACCAGCGTGAAGGCGTGGAGCCCAGGGTCCAGAGCTGTGATCCGCGACAGCACCGCCTCGACGCAGGTTTCGGCAGACAGGTCGCCGCTGGCCAACCGGGGAGCGAGTTCAGAGATGGAGCAATGGTGTAGGGAGGTCATGGCAACGCCTTGGTGGCAAGGTATGGAGCGACGAATGAGGGCTCTTCGGGGGCAAGGTCCAGCTGTATGGCCAGCAGATAGCTTGTGGAGATCGCCACGCAGCGCTGGTACTCTTCCCTGCTTGAGAACACCTCAGGAATGGCGCTCTGCGCTGGCTTTGGATCCAGGTCGGTGCCGCTCATTGGAGGCTACCCTTGAAGCCTCGGATGAACTGGTCCCATTGCTGCATGTCGCGCTTGACGAAAGCATCGAAGGCATCCAGGCCCATGCTGGTGCGCTCTGCGCCCATCTGCGCCAGGCGCTGCACGATTGCCGGATCACCCATGGCCGCGTTTACGGCACGGGCTAGCCGCTCTCGCCGGTCCTTAGGTGTTCCGGCCGGAGCAAGCAGCCCGAACCAGGAGTCAACATCGGCATTCTTCACTCCGGACTCCGACAACGTCGGAACGCCCGGTAGAAATGCCACACGCTGCGGCGCCGCAACCGCTAGCGCACGCAGGCGGCCCGCATCAAGATGTGGCTTGGCTGCGGCCAGCGAGGCATACGTGAAATCCACTTGGCCTTGCGCCAGCGCCATCATTGCGGGCGCAGACCCCTTGAATGGCACGTGCAGCAGGCTAGTTCCGGTGCGGGCCCCGAACAACACTCCGCCCAAGTGGGGACTTCCTCCTGAACCCGCCGAAGCGAACGATACGGCCTCGCTCCGTGTCTTGGCCTGCTGCACAAGGTCGCTGACTGTGGCGTAGTGCTTCTGTGTACTGGTTAACAGAAGATATGGCGTGATGCCGAGCAGCGCCACTCCCTCGAAGTCCTTGAGAGTGTCGAAGGGAATCTTTGGTATGACGCCTTTGTTGGCAAACCCGTAGTTCAGCGACATGGCTGAAGTTCCGACCAGCAGCGTATACCCGTCGGCAGGCGCCTTGGCCACCAAGGTATTGCCGATCACACTACCTGCGCCGGCCCTGTTCTCGTACACAACCGGTTGGCCCAGTTCTTCCGCCAGGCGCGGCCCAGCCAGGCGCGCGAGAGTATCCGTACTGCCACCAGGCTCGAATGGCACGACGATGCGTATCGGGCGGCTTGGAAAGACTTCCTGCGCAGTCGCGAAAGCGGCTCCGAAAGAAAGAGCCACGGCCAGAATGGCACGCGGCACAGTTAAGGGGGATTGCATCATGGACTCGATCCTCTGGAGTGGTACAGGGTGTTATCCACTGTAGATTCCATCGTTTGGTCCTGGAATTGCGATCATCTGATCGGATTGATGCAGGGGGTGCATCGCTGCCGCCGGCGCTGGCACAGCGAGCACCACCGTCGACAGCTTTTGACCGAAGGCTGGATTTTCCTAGTCCCTGCTTCGGCTCCATGAGGAGTGTCGAGTAGAGCGTTCTTCCGCAACGGGGCACTTGTAAAGGCCACCCTCACGGAGTCGCCTCAATCGGCCTAAGGCGCGAATCGATAAAGCGCCTGTGGGTTGTGCACCAGTAACTGCTCCAGATGCAGTGCGTCTGGCGCGATTTCGGCAAGTGCATCCACGAGCACACCATCATCTGGGATATGGGTATGGTTGGGATGCGGCCAATCGGTGCCCCAGACACAGCGCTCTGGAAATCGCTCGACCAGTGTTCGCGCCAGCACCACGCCGTGGCGATAACGCTGCGCAGGTGGCGCGTTGGCGTCGATGCGGTCGATGCCGCTGACCTTCACATGGAACCGCGGGTTTTCGAGCAAGCGCAGCAAGCCTTGGAAATCAGCATGCTCCGGTCCGCGCGTGGCATCCACTCTGCCCATGTGGTCGATCACAACCGGCACCGCGCTGCGCTGCAATGGTGCTGCCAGTTCATGCACCAACTCGCTCTCGAAATGCACCTGCAGGTGCATGCCTACTGCGGCCAGTCGTGGCGTCAACGCCAACACCTCATCCACACCCACGCCGCCGTCAATATGGCGCATGAAATTGAAGCGTACTCCCCGAAAGCCAGCCTGCGCCAAGCGCTGCAGCTCGGCGTCCGGTATGTCGGTCGCTACCAGCGCCACGCCCAGGTAGCGACCTTCACCTGCAGCGATCGCATCCTCGACGACTCGGTTGTCGGTGCCGTGCACGATGGACTGCACGATCACGCAGCGTTCGATTCCGAGCTGGCTGTGCAGGAGAAACAGAGTCTCCTTTGACGCCTCGAGCGGTGTGGCTCGCCGATTCGGTGTGTATGGAAAGCGGGCGACTGGGCCGAAGACATGTACATGGCTGTCGCAGGCCAGTGGAGGAAGGCCCAGTGCCGGGGAGGATGGCTGCGCCAAGTAGGTGCGAACGGGTGCGTTGGGGTAGACGGTTGCAGTTGACATACGGCGGTAGTGCTAATTTGAGCGTCAAGTGGCAATCGGACTGCCGACCAGACGTAGAACTGGGTGTGGGATAGCCCATCGACAGCGTCGACCGGTTGCAGACGCTGCGGCGTGCAGGCCGAATTGACCAGATCGTTGTAGATGGGCTTGACTCAAGCCTGGCCTGTCACAGAGGTTCAGTCCTCTGTTCAATGCGAGATATTCAGAGCCACTAGGAAGCGCGACACCATGTTGTAGGCCGCAACCGTGGCCACGAGTTCGACAACGCCCTGCGGATCGTGGCGCGCGTTGATGCGGTCCATCAGTTCGCTGGGTACCTTGACGTCGCGCGTCATGCGGTCGGTCAGCTCCAGCAGCAGTCGCTCCTCTTCGTTGAAAACTTCGCCGGGTATCGCTTCGCGCAATGCATCAATCTTGTGTTGCGCGAAGCCAGCCTTCAACGCATGCGGCACATGAGCGTCGAACTCAAAGGCGGCGTCGTTCAACACGGCGACCCGCAGGATCACCATTTCGCGCAGATCGGCCGGCACGCCAGTGCGATTTCGCACCGCCGTCAGCATTGCTTCCCAGCCGGTGACGATTGGAGCGCTGTTAAGCAGCACTTGATAGAGCAAAGAGATGCGTCCGCGCTCGGCAAGGATGCGGGACTCGATGGCGGCCAACTCGGGCCGGGTGCCTGGCGTAACAAGGGGGACGCGGATATGGTCCATAGCTATTACTCCGCTGTGATGTTGCGTGACTTGATCAACGTAGCCCACTTTTCCGTGTCTGCCTTCAATAGCGCCCCCAGCTCCTGCGGGGTGGACGACTTGGGCTCGGCACCGCCGCTCATCAGCCTGGCATTGACCTGCGGGTCGGCAAGCGCAGCACGAACCGCCTTGTTGAGCTGTTCGACTACGGGTGCGGGAGTCTTGGCGGAGGCAAACAAGGCGTACCAGTTGTTGGTGTCCACGGCCTTGATGCCCTGCTCCTCGAAGGTCTTCACGTCCGGCAGCGCTGGATGACGCTTGCTGGATGCGATGCCGATGGCCTTGAGTCGGCCGCCCTGGACCTGAGCCATGATCGCCGCCACATCAGCAAACACGCCCTTTACTTGGCCACCCATCAAGTCGGTAAACGCTGGCGCCATGCCCTTGTAGGGCACATGCAAGAAGCGCGCACCCGTCGATTCCTCAAGCTGGATCAGTGCCAAGTGAGGGACACTGCCTGAGCCTGACGACGCCATGGCGGTGGACTCCTTACTCGCTTTGACTGCCTGAATGAAGGCTGCTGCGTCAGACGAAGGATCCTTGGCATTGACCACCAGCACCTCGACGTTGTTGGCCACCAGGGAAATCGGCACGAAGTCGCGCTGGGTGTTGTATGGCAGTTTGGGAACGAGGACTGGGTTGATGGCAGCCGCACCTACGCTGGTGATCCACAGCGTACTGCCGTCCGGTTCGCCCCGCAGGGTCTCCATGGCTCCTAGTGCACCGTTCGCACCGGGCTTGTTCTCCACGATTACCGGCCGCTTAAGCTCGCGGCCGAGCTGCTCGGCCAGTGTGCGGGCTACGAAGTCCACTGGTCCACCGGGGCTGAAAGAGCTGACGATGCGCAGCGGCTTACCGCTAGCTTGCGCAAAGCACAGGGGGGCCATCGCAAGCAACGCCGACGCCAGCAGCAGATTTCGCTTGTTCACGGATATGTCTCCTTACTTGTCTTTTGAATAGCTCAGTCGCAACGTGCGGTCATGCCGCCGTCGACGACGAGCTCGGTCCCGGTGACAAAGCGTGCTTCGTCGCTTGCCAAATAGAGAGCGGCGCTCGCCGTGTCACGACCGTCGCCCATGAAGCCCAGTGGGATGCGTTTGACGCGCGATGCCAGGAGCGACTCGACGTCGCCACCGGTGCGCTGCTTGGCCAGTCGCACCTCCACCATGGGCGTGTGCAACTGTCCGGGCACTACTGTGTTGACACGAACTCCGTCGGGTGCGTGCTGCACTGCCACCACGCGGGACAGATGGATCACGCCGGCCTTGCTGGCTGCGTACGCCACCTGGGCGCTGCCTGTCCAGCGCAATCCAGAAGTGGAAGCCACGTTGACGATGGCGCCGCTCTTGCGCTCCACCATGTGCGGCAGCACATACTTGCAAGTCAGAAACACACTCTTGAGGTTAATGTCGATCTGGCTGTCCCAGGCTTCCTCGCTCAGTTGGATGGGACCGCCGGCGGAAGAGCCTCCGACGTTGTTGATCAACACGTCCGGCGCACCGTAAGCTTTCAGGCAGGCCTCGACCATGGCCTGCACGCTGGCTGCATCGGTCACGTCACAGATGCACGTGGTGATCGACGCTGCGGAATCTCCAGCCAGCGACAAGGTCTCGTTCAGACGCTCTTGGTCGCGGTCAACCGCTAGCACCTTGGCGCCTTCCTCAGCCAGACGCACTGCCATGGCGCGACCATTGCCCCACCCCGTGCCAACGCAACCGGCGCCGGTGACGATAGCGACTTTGGATTTAAATCTCTGCATTTGTGCTCCTCGTTGTGTGCAGCGGAATGCTCGCCAGTGTGCTTGTTGGGTAGGCGAAGTTAAACTCGATAGCTCCTATATCAGCTATGTCGATTAGCTATGCATCCGCGGCAACTGCAATGCTTCTTCGCAGTAGTTGAGCAGGCCAGCTTCTTGCGCGCCGTATAGGCCCTCAACCGACACAGCCCAGCGTCACCGCCAGAACGCTTTGGTGAAGGATGAGTTAGGCCAGCGTCTGTCGGTGCACTCCTCGGCGCGGAATGACCTTCCTCGCGGGACAAGCCTTGATTGCCCATACGCACAGGCTGTTTCGCACAGCCGACCTAGCCGGTGAGATTGGTGGTGCTCGGGCTGAACGAGCGCAGTTGGCATGGAGCCGGTCGCCGAACGTACGTATACAGGGCTGGGTCCCCCTGAGCCAGTACAGCTCTCGGCCATAGACAAAGTGGGCCTGAGGGACTGCAACGGTCGCCAACCGTTGCGTCCCAACTGCTGAGGAGACCAATAGTCAAACGACATAGCTGATATAGGGCAGCAATGCTGTTGGCCGCGCGCTTTGAAGCCCAGACTTAGCGCATGAAAAACACACAAGAGACAAGCGTCAGCACCCGCCATCTGGTGCACTACCGCGCCCCTCATTCCGAGGTCGAGGTGCAGATCGAGTACGCCGACCAAGGCTGCGGCCCGGTGATCTGCATACTGCCCTCGCTGGCGCGCTCCGGCCGCGACTACGACGTGGTCGCCGGCTTTCTGGAGGCAGACGGTTACCGCGTGATCCGCCCAGAGCCACGCGGCATCGGCAACAGCCACGGCCCCCTGCACGCGCTCAGCATGCACGACTTCGCGGCCGACGTGGCGGCCGTGCTCGACCATCTTGGCACCGGCCCCATCGTCATCGTCGGCCATGCCTGGGGCAGCCAGCCGGCGCGCATGCTGGCCGCCGACCGGCCTGATCTGGTCTGCGGCGTCGTCATGGCGGCGGCGTCCGCAGGCAAGCTGCCGCCCGGATCGACCGAGAAGCCCTATGGCCGCCTGCGCGACGCCATCGACGGCGCAGGGGACCCGCGCCTGTCCAAGGCTGAGCGTATCGACTGCCTGCGGCGTGCCTTCTTCGCACCGGGCAATGACCCGCACGTCTGGCTGGACGGCTGGAGCGTGGCAGCGCACGAGGCACAGGCCCATGCGCGCCAAACCACGCCGGTGGACGAGTACTTCTCGGCCGGCACACACGTGCCCATTTTGGATCTGCAGGCCGAGCACGACGCCGTGGTGGTCCCGAATGTCATGAAGCCCTACCTGGGCGAGCGCGTCACGGTACAGACCATCCGCGGCGCGGGCCATGCCATGGCGCCGGAGCAGCCGCGCGCGATGGCGGATGCCATCGCGGCATTTGCCCATCGCGTCTATCTCGCACAGAGCGCCGCGTAGAGCGCCGTGCGGGCACGGACTGCCCACCTTCACAGCCCAACGTCAGCACGCCGCATGGCACGGCGAGCGACTCGCTTCCGAACGAATACAAACAGGAGACTCCATGCGCCCCCCCCTTTTTTCCATCGCCATGAAGCTGGCAGTGGCTGGCATCGCCTTGGCCGCCAGCAGTCTTGCCGGCGCGCAGGCCTATCCCCACAAGCCCATACGCATGGTGATCCCCTACACGCCCGGGGGCTCCATCGACAATGTCGGGCGCATGGTCGCCGACCAATTGCAACGCCAGCTGGGCCAGCCGATCGTGATTGAGAACACGCCTGGAGCCTCCGGCGTACTGGGTGCGTTGAACGTGAAAAAGGCCAAGCCCGACGGCTACACGCTCCTGTTCAATGCGTCGAGCCAAGCCTACCTGCCGCTCGTAGTGGCCAAGAAGACCTATGACGCAGAACGCGACTTCACGCCGATCGGGCAGATCGGGTACGTGCCCCTGATCGTCGCAGTCAACAACGACGTGCCCGCGAAAACCATTGCCGAGTTCGTGCAGTTGGTCAAGGCCAATCCCGGCAAGTACACCTGGGCCACATCCGGCCTCGGCACGACAAGCCATCTGAGCGAGGAGATGGTCAACCGCGCGCTGGGCCTGCAGATGGAGATCGTGCCCTACAAGGGCGCCATCCCGCAACTCACGGACGTGGTCGGTGGCCATGTTTCTGCCGCCATCTCGCCGATGCCTGGCGTGACTTCCTTCGTGCAGGCCGGCAGGCTGCGACCTCTTGCGGTCACAAGCAAGTCCCGACTCTCCTCGCTGCCTAATGTGCCGACCCTGGCAGAGAGCGGGATGCCGGGTTTCGAGCTGCTGTCTTGGTACGGAATTTGGGGGCCAGCCGGCCTGCCCGCTGAAGTGACCGAACGCCTGAACGCTGAGATCGGCAAGGCTGTACAGGTTGCATCGCTCCAGGCCAAGTTTGCCGACATGTCGTTCGTGCCCACGCGGTCCACACCTGCCCAGTTCAGGCAATTGATTGCCGACGACCTGGCCAAGATCGGCAAGGCCGTCAAGGAAGCGGGAATCCGGATCGATTTCTAGGTAACACGCACCATGAGTAATCATCATTTTTCCGCCGGCCGCCGCCACCTGCTACACGCGGGCACTGTGGTGCCCGCCAGCCTGGCCCTGGCCAGCCTGGTTGCCTCGGCAGCCGAACCCTTCCCCTCACGCACGATCCGCATCGTGGTGCCGTTCACCCCGGGTGGAGGTACCGACGTGGTCGGTCGCGCTCTCATCGTCGGCATGCAGAAGGTTCTCGGTCAGGCGCTGATCATCGACAACAAGCCGGGTGCCGGCACCGTGATCGGGACCGATATCGTGGCCAAGGCCCCGGCAGACGGCTACACGCTGCTGATGACTACCTCGGCTATCGCCATCAACGACTCGTTGGTCAAGAAGCTGCCCTACGACACCGACAAGCAGATCACGGAAGTGGCGCTGATCTGTACCGGTCCCAACGTACTGGTGACGCACCCGGGCAGTCCGTTCAGGACTGTGGCCGACGTGATCGCTGCCGCCAAAGCGGCGCCGGGCAAACTCAGCTATGCATCGTCGGGCAACGGCTCCGCAGTGCACTTGGCTGGAGAGCTGTTCAAGGCGATGGCCAAGGTAGATATCACGCACGTGCCATACCGGGGTGCCGGTCCGGCATACAACGACCTGATGGGCGGTCAGGTTGACTTGCTGTTTGGCACGGCCGGAGGCGCAGCAAAGCTGGTGTCCAGCGGCAAGATGCGCCCACTGGGAGTCACCTCTACCAAACGCGTGGCCGCTTACAAAGGAATTCCCGCCATCGCCGAGACACTGCCTGGCTACGAGGCCGATGTCTGGTATGCCCTGTTCGCCCCTGCAGGAACGCCGACAGATGTCATCCAAAAGATCAATGCCGCAGTCCGCACAGCGGCTGAAACACCGGCCTACAGGGAACGGCTTGCCCATGAAGGACTGACCGTCGCGGTCAACACTCCGGCACAGATGACCCAACTAATGCGCTCGGAAGAGGCGCGCTGGCGCAAGGTCGTGGTCGAAGGAAAAGTTACGATCGAATGAAAGGCATCCGCATGCAAGCCTCATCAACCGGCCGCCTCCAAGGAAAAGTAGCCATCATTGTCGGTGCCGGCCAACTGACTGGCGACACCATTGGCAATGGCCGCGCCGTGGCCGAGCGCTTCGCCCAGGAGGGGGCCACACTGTTGTTGGTGGACATAGACGAAGCAGCCGGCGAGGCCACGCGCAAAGCGGTCGCTGGCTACGGCCAGCCCGCCACTTTGCTGTGCGCGGACATCACGCGCGAGGCCGACTGTCGGGCCATCGCCCAGGCGGCCATCGACCGGTATGGCCAGATCGACATCCTGCACAACAACGTGGGGCGGTCCAAGGGCGACAGGTGCACCGCCGAGATGGACGCCGGCATGTGGGACGAGATCATGGCCATGAATCTCAAGGGCATGTTCATGACCTGCAAGCATGTGCTGCCTCATATGGTGGCGCATGGCGCTGGCAGCATCATCAACGTCTCGTCGACGGCGTCCCTTGCAGCCCGCCCCACCGTCACTTACAAGACCAGCAAGGGTGCCGTGAACGCTTTCACGCAGCACTTGGCCATGGAGAACGCAGCCCATGGCGTGCGCGCCAACGCCATCCTGCCAGGGTTGATCGATACGCCGATGGCGATCGAGCGGCGCGCGCAGGAGCGAGGTGTCTCTCGGGACGTGGTACGCGCGGAGCGCGAGGCGCTGGTGCCGATGCAGCGCATGGGCACGGGGTGGGACGTGGCGCATGCTGCCGTATTCCTTGCCTCCGACGAGGCGCGCTATCTAACCGGCGTGCTGCTGCCGGTGGACGGTGGATTGCTGTGCAAGCGAGGCTGAGATCCTCCATGCTGTCCGATCGTCTGCCGACCGACATGGTCCTGCTGCGCGTGCAAGGCCTGCCGGCAAATCCGCAAGCCCTCGCTCAACGTCTAACCGGATTACCCGCTTACCAGAGCCTGGGCGCGAGTATCAGTCTGTCTGCCTGGTCAGCCGATACCGACATGACATACGTCTATGTGGCGCTGTCTTGCCGCATTGCGCTGTCACGCGGTGCGGTCGTTGGTCTGGCCGCCGTGGCCGCTGATGCAGAGCGTGTAGAGGTAGCCCGGCTCACGTTGATGAACGATATCGCAGGCCACAGCACAGGCGTTCCCGCGCCATTCCACTACGCTGTCGAGATGACGCCCGCAGCAGGCTTCGGCGTGGAGCTGCAGCGTTGGTACGACACAGAACACCTGCCCGGCCTCGCCGGTGTTCCTGGCTGCGTGCGGGCAAGGCGTTTTTGGAACCACGATGCCGGACCACAATCCCTGGCTTGCTATGACCTGCTGACACAGGAGACGCTGGGATCGCCAGCCTGGTTGGCGGTACGAGGCACAGCCTGGAGCAATCGCATGCGGCCGCACTTCACGCAGCCCCAGAGGACGATGTTCACTGCTCTTTACTGAGCACACAGCTCCAGCAATCCGAGCGGCAGCAGGCCATTCTTCATTTTGCTGCAGACCATTGATACGGGTATCTGCAAGTTCAATGGCATCGAGAAAAGGCATATCAAGCCGTACAACCCCTGGATGAACGGCATGGTCGAGCGAATGAACCGGACCATCAGGGAATTCACGATCGAGGCGTAGGAGTGCGAGGACCTGGAACAGCTACGGGAGCATATCCAGGCATTCGTTCGAAGCTACAACTTCGGCAAGCACTTGAAGGTGCTCAGGAGGAATACACCATTCCGGGCGATGTGCGATGCATGGGAAAAGACTGGCGCCGCTTTGGACTTCATCCGCACCATCTCACTGTGGGACTGCACACCGACATCCGGTAGTGCCAGGCCACTTCAACGAGCATGCGCCGCGCCGCGCTGTTGCCCGTCTTGGTGACGGCGCCTAGCGGCGCTTCGTGCCGAATTTGTTCTCGCAGGGCAACAGCCCCAGATGGGCCATGAACTGGCGCGGCGACGCGAAACGCAAGAAGTCCTGCAACTCCGCTGCCAGCGTCATCGCCGCTATTCCACCGGCTGCGTTTCCAGCCAAGCACCCCACCAAAACCCATCAACTACCTACACAGCGTCAGCTAATGCGGAACGCCACTGAATACGCCGCGCGCCACGCAGATAACTCGTTGATTTCTCGCGTTCTCGCAAGCCATGCGCCATTGATCTTTCGAGAGATGCGCCACTGTACTTTCGTCTGTACGGAAAACGCGCCACTGTACTTTAGATTTTTTGGCCAGCAAGGCTGAGGAGCGAGCTATCGACCGAGGCGCAAGCGCTTAGAGCCTGTTCAAAGTCTTCTGAGCAGTAGTGCCAAGAACGCCAAATGCATGAACTGCAAGCTGGTGTTGAGCACGCGCTCGCAGTTCTTCCACAACCGCCTGTTCTTCTCCAGCCACGCAAAGCTGCGCTCCACGATCCAGCGTTTGGGCATGACCTTGAACGTATGCAGTTCGCTCCGCTTGGCGATCTGCACTGTGACGTGTCCTCCCAGGATGTCTTGCACGCCCTGGGCGAACGGCTTACCCACATAGCCGCTGTCACACAGCAGGGATTGCACCCGGCGCAGCGCAGGTTTGCAGCGCTGCAGTGCCTGCAAGGCCCCCTTGCGGTCCGTAACCTCTGCCGTGGTCACAGCCACAGCATGGGGTAGTCCTTGTGTATCCACGGCAATGTGAAGCTTGATGCCCGAGACCTTCTTGCCCGCGTCATAACCCTTCAGTGCCGCCGTCTCCGTGTTCTTCACGCTCTGCGCGTCCACGATCAAGAACGCGCTTGAAGCGCTGCGCCCCAGTTTCTTGCGGGTCGCGCCAACCTGATTTTTTTAAAGCCTGCTCCAGCAGGCTGCCACCCTACGCGGCGTAGTCTTCCTGCGCGCGCTCTCCAACAGTGGCTTGATGGGCTCGAATTTTTCGCGACTGATGTCGCTTGGATAGCTTTTTCTCACTCCACGAGCTTCTCACATCCTCGGGGGAGACTTTGAACACGTTCTTAGTCCGCGATCACCTGCAGACCGCTGCCGTCCCCATGCGCCTGCAGGCACATTCTTCCAAGGTCGTTGAGAAACCGCACTACCGGCATCTCGCCCACGCAGGCGGGGATGGTGGCCATGATGTCGTTGTGCAGTTCCAGCAGTTGGTCGGAGGCGACAAACATTTCTGCGGACGCTCCGTAGTAGTGCCTCCAGAAGTCCTGCAGCAGTCCGTGCCGGGCCTTGCCGACGACGAGGGGGTAACCGTTCTCCCAGACCTGTTCGTCCATGGAGAGGCTGTTCAGGCCGGGGTCAACAGGCCGCGCACCCGCGGGCACCAGCAATACACGTCGCATATCCAAGCTCATTTGCAGTTTCCCGGTGCGCCAGCAAACTCGGGAAATTCGGTGACGACCGTTCCGTCAGTCGGCGAATTGATGATGAGGCGGCCGCATTTCTCACCTGCCGTGCCAACGATTATTCCAAGGTTGGAATCGTAGCGGACGCGCCCATCGGGTTGGGCCGTGCGTGTCTGGTTGGGTGCGTTTTGCACCATGCGGCAGAAGTTCTGTGCGGCTGCTGCATCGGTGCAGTATTGGGGCAGCAACTGGCTGGCACCGGAGGAGGGCGTGCAGTGCCTGGCGTAGATGTGCTGGTACCCGGCCGATGTGACCACGCAGGCCGCATCAGCACCCAGTTGGGCTTGTGCGGGCGCTTCGGCCGTGGGGAGCGACATCTGGTTTTGTGTCTGGCAGCCGGCAAGCAGGGCGACGGCCGCCGCGAAGAGAAGGACAAGGCGGTAGGGGCGGTTCATGGTGGGTACTCAGCGGTATTTGATGATGTAGTTGACAGAGAGGTTCTTCGGCCGTGTTTCCGTGGTGGTGCGGGCAGGCTTGTCGGGTTCCGAGGTTTGCAGGTCTCCGGACGCCTGGCCGGCCGCATTGCCGTCTTGCGATACGGCTACAAGCACGACAGCCTTGTAGGTATGGGTGTGGGCCTGCAGGGCATCGCACTGGTAGCTGCCCACGCCGTTGCGCGGGTCGCCGCTGACGGGGTCCAGACGCTTGGCGGCATCAGGGTCCATGCCCGAGCCTGCGTCATTGCCGCGCAGGAACAGGCCTCGGTAGTCGGGGATGTTGAAGCTGTCGGCGCTTCCCCCATACAGGTAGCCGAGTACGGCAAACAGTTCCGGATAGGCTGCGGCCTTGAGCGAGCGCCCGTCGCAGAGCATCCAGCCCTGGGCCTCGACGTAGGTGGTGGGAACGTCTCCGCGCAAAGGCGCTGCCGCAGAGTTCTGGCTGCTGCAGGCGGTGTCTTTCCAGGTGTTGTTTGCGTCGCCCGATACCGGGTTGAGCTGTCCCGCGAACGCACAGATGCTGCCCACGCATACATCGAACATGTCGAGTTCCTTTCAGCTCCGGCCCCGGAAGGATTCCGGGGCCAGAAAAGCTATGGCAGGGTCTGTCAGGTGGCGGCCAGGAGCAGGCGTTCCTCGTTGGCCTGGGCCAGGGTGACCGGGTTGGTCCAGGTGCCGTCCGCATTCAGCGTGGTGGTCAGTGCATAGACGCCCGTGGGATACGGCAGAAGAAGCGGGTTGTTGATCGTGCTGACGTCGATCACGTCACCTTCCTCGTAGTTGCCGTATGCGAGGTAGTAGCTGGGGTGCGGAGAGAAAGTCAGGTTCTGGTTGGGACGCGCCTGCACGGCATAGACGGTGCTGCCGGACATGGTGACACCGACGGCAGCCTTGGAGCCGACCGGGATGTTGGGGGACTCGGCGAGGTAGAAGCGCGAAGGGTCCTGGCCTTTGTCCGGATTCGTGAAAAGGTAGGCGCCGTTGTAGTCCAGCGTGATCTTGTTTTGGCCGTTGGAGGCGTCGAACACTTCGGATGCAGAGAACTGGATGCCGGGCTGCAGCTCACCTGTCTCGGCCCACGAGAAGCCGGTATCCACTCCCCATTCGAACTTGACGCGCGAATTCGGATTCGAGAATTTTGCAAACCAGGCCACGGCCATGGCGTTGGGTGCCCATTGCGTCGGATCGTTCTGGAACACCATAAGGTAAGCAGAGTTGCTTGCCCGGTTGTTGACGGTGATCGAGTATTTCTTTGCCATGTCATTTCTCCCAGAAAGTGGTTGATGAGACAGTCCGCACCAGCATCGGTGATGAACTGAGGTCCACTCTAAGGAAGCTGACGTAAGAAAAAAATTACAGCTGATTACATGCCTGCGCCATGTCTTAGAACACGTTCAAAGTCTCCCCCGAGGATGTGAGAAGCTCGTGGAGTGAGAAAAAGCTATCCAAGCGACATCACTCGCGAAAAATTAGCCTGTTCGGTGCGCAGGCTATAGTGTTTGTAACGAATTCGCTCACGGACCTGATTCAGCGACCGCGTGGCGCGCAACACAGGAGGGGCGTCGGGTTTCATGGGAAGATTTAGTACTGTATTTTCATGCAGCGCACATACCGAAAAGCTTGCCTACAAGCCCCTTCCCGCGTTCTTTTTTTGCCAATTTAGACCGCAGGCGCCAGATATGGCTTGGTGCTTGGTGTGTTCTTCATTACGTTAAGGCTCACAGGAAAGATGGCTACGCTTCAGCTATTCCTCAACTCATTGTCTAGCTCGGCAGACGCCGCTAGGGCGTGGTTCATGGCGGAAACATCTGCTAAGAGTCGAGATGAATACTTTGCCAAGGGCAAGCTTGGGGATCCCGGCAATGGAGCGGTCTACGCTTACTTTTGCAAAGACGGCAAACTGCTCTACGTCGGAGAGGCGAGTCGCCCCATCAAGCGTCGGATGCATGATCAGACCTCGCCGCACAAGAATGCTCAATGGCGGAAGTCTTGGGAGACGGTTCGCCTCTTGCCGGTCGGAGACCGCACTGACAGACTCACACTAGAATTGCTGTTCGTGCTTGCATTTAATCCGCAGTTCAACGTCAAGCCAGGCCAAAGGCAACTCAGTCAAATGTTCCAGCGTCAGCCCTAGCAATTCATTTAAGACGACGCCGCTTCGAGGCGAAGATTTAGACAGCAAAACCATGATCACAGACATCGACTGCCGTTCTGAAGTCGGCCCCGACTTGGATCGCACAAAGCTGAATCCGTATTGGGCGGAGTACTTCGCCTTTGTTCAGGACGCGCCGCGCTTGCACGCGTTGGCGGAGGAGGCATTGCAAGCAACCATTGATGCCGCCCGCGATCAGCCGCGCCCGTTCATCGATTCGCAGCGAGTGATTTCAGAGATCCTTACGAGATTCGGCTCACAGCATAATTTTCACCGGCAGTTCAACGAACTATTCGCCATCGCGAAGCCGCCCCAGGTTCTGGGGATGCATCTGTATGAGTTGGTGGCACGGGCTCCGGATTTTTGGGTTTATTTTCCAACGCAGCACGCGGGGCATGCGTTCCCACACGCCACGTACTTCATGCCTGGAGAAGATACGCGCTATCAGCGCCTTGTCCGCCGCCATGCGGTCTAACCCTGCGCTCCAGCTGACGGCTTCGCCGCCCGCTGAGCTTGCTCGTTGAGTGTCCGCTTTTTCTCGCAGCCACCGGCTTCTCCTGCCCGGTCGTACGCGTTCTACAACGGACACCGGATGACCGCAACCGACCCTGAGCCGCCAGTGGCAGCCCTCCCCCAAAGCGGCCATTGACTCAAGCCAGACTGATCGCTTCCTAAGCGAACAGTCGGCGCTCCCAAGCCAACGCCAAAGATTACCGACTGGATGCTGCCGGGTCTCGCGGAATTACTATACTTCGAGGTTTAAAAAAGGCTCTTGCTGGCAAGCCTAGATGCAAGCCCGTTCGGAAGGGAATCAGTGTCCAGAATATCTCGCATGCTCCAGGTTATCAGGTAGGTTCTTCGATTTTCATCACGTTAGATGGCGCATTCACAGCCCAGTTGTTAGAGAAATAAAAATGAAAAGTAATTTCTTTTTTAGTGAAGCAGAAGAGCATGCGCACCGCCTATTTCAAATCGGGCGCGAGACCGAAGCCGACAAACTAAGCTCTTCAATACTCGAAGATCGCAGCAAAATAGTAGCAATTACTGGCCATAATGCCACTGGAAAAACATTGCTATGGATGCACTTTTTAAAGACCAAAGGTATAGCCCTTGCGGAGCATACCGAGGTAATTTCTCTAAGCCGGCCATCAAGTGCTATCCCAAGTGTGGGCAGAAAGACCAAACTAATTGTCATCGAGGATCTCAGCTACGATTTTACTCATGGGCTAACGGGATACATTTCTTCGCTATTGCAAAATAATGCAGACAAGCAATTCATCCTTGTTGGCTCATTATCTAATTTCATAGAAAAATTCTCGCCCAACACACACATCAGGCTTGGAGCACTATCTCATGCCGGATCGCAACAGTTCCTGCTGACGGCGTTTGAATCAATGCTCTCAGATGTTGATATCGCAAAGGTCGCAGATTTCACGAAAGGTAGTCCCTATCTGATGAAATTAATTGCAGCTCGCCTCAACAGACGTGGCGCGAGTATCGACAGCATCCTGACTTCAATAACAGAAGATCTTAAATACACGTCAATTTTTCATGAACTCGAGAAGGACAAGAATTCTCAAAAAATAATTCAAATTGAAAGAGATATTCGAGTCGTAAATGGAAGGCTGCTTAAAGCTATTCAAAGAGATCATAACGCCATTCATGCATTAACTTCTCGTCAATTTGAGGAGTTCGTTGCCGAACTCATGGAGAGCAGAGGGTACAAAGTAGACCTTACCAAGGCAACACGCGACGGAGGGAAGGACTTAATAATTGCAAATCATTCGGACATTGGAAATTTCATATTTTATGTCGAATGCAAGAAATACTCCCCCACCAATCCGGTTGGCGTCAATTTGGTTCGGGAGCTAGCGGGTACGGTACTGACCGACAGAGTAACGGCAGGAATAATGGTAACCTCATCGTACTTTTCACCAGACGCCATAAAATTTTCCAACCAAATCAAACATCAGTTGAGCCTGATCGACTACCTTAAGTTAAAAGAGTGGATCAAAGAGTGCAGACAATAGCGATAAATTTGGCGATGCTATTACTCGGGCAGGCACAGTATAACTGTCGGTTCAATGCGGACGCTAGCACTGATCATGCCTTCGGCGTTTCTATAGCCAGTGTTGGTACCCTTCGCGCACCGGCACCGATTAACATGGGCGCTGAGCGTCGGCTTTCATTTCGGGTGACCGGCTGCTGCTGGCCGACAGCGGTCCTTGCGCAGGGCAAGCCTTCCTAGCGCCATTGGTGTCTCGCATAAGCCTCCTTGTAGCGGGCGGCGTGGTGGCCGCAAAGTCCCCGGAAGCGCGTCACTCAGGCTCGATTTGAGCCGTCCAAACTATGCTCACCCCTCATCGCACCAGTGAGGCAGGGCGGCCGAACACTCAAAACCACCCCGCATAGGTCATCGCCTGAGTCTTCGCTCCTCATCGGCGCCCGACCTGGTCAAGCTCCCCTTTAGGACTGGCGCGCCATCGGGCCACGAAGGCGGAGCTTCCATCCCTCCGACTCCACAGAGGTCACCAGCCGAGGCTTCGGTCTTGTTCGCGCCTGATCTAGGGCAGTCACTCTGCAAGGCTGGCTGATCTTGGGTGCGCTCAGCCCTGCGGCCAGGGCGCCCTCGATGCGATGTTAGGACACAGCCCGCAAGGCTGCATGGTGAGTCAGCGGCAGCCTTTCGCCGGAAGTTCTGTGTGCTCCTGCAGGCCGCGCTTCGCCGCTGGCCAGCGCGGGCGCGTCCCGAAAAAACTAAAGATCAGTGGCGGAAAAACTAATGTGTAGTGGCGTTCCGCAGCTAACCTGCCCATCACTTGGGCCTCTCTGTGAATGATCGATAAGGGGGCAGGGGGCAGGGGGCAGGGGGCAGGTAAATATAATTGTGCTATTGCGATAACTATTCTTATCAAAATAGCTTCTTGCTTTCCGTAAACTGACAGGATGAAAAGTACTCAGGCCACCTTGATGCCTCTTGCGCAAAGCGCAGCGGACTTCCCAAGCGCCGATGAGCTGGCTGCTTTGCGTGCTTGGTATGAGGGCCTGCAGGCGCGTGCTGCGGTATCGAAGTACCTCGGCCACAACAAGGCTGATGGCCAGTCTTCTCGAGCCATGCTCGGGGCGATCCGCATTAAGCTGGCTGCGTATGCAAACGTGCGTCAGCGCCAAGACCTGGCCAGCATGTTCGAGCACTCAGCCAAGGAGCGGCACCATCGTCGTCGTGCCGTCCTTGCCACGATTGAAAACTTGCGTCACATGCCGGCTCCTGAGCCGTCTGTGACGGACGATGTGGAGCGCTGGCTTCCAACTCGCGCCGCTAACGCACTTCAGAAGCATGGGCTCAGAACGTTGGCAGACCTCACCGTCCGCGTACCCCGTCGTCGCCGCTGGTGGACCGTTGTGCCTGGACTTGGGGCTACGAATGCCAAGGTGATAGAGACGTTCTTCGCGGCTCATACGTTATTGACCGAGCAGGCTAGGGCGCTGCTCCCTGAGCATTTCGTACAAGATGTCGTGCCGTGGGAGCGCCTGGCTGTGCCGGCTGAACTCGATGGCTCGCGTGGAGCCTTCCGAGCTCCAAGAGCGACCTGTACGCTCAGCGCAAGCACCGATTACCAAGCGATCCAATCATGGTTGTCTCTTCATGAATCAGAGTCGACGCAACGAGCTTACAAAAAGGAGGCAGAGCGGCTCATGTTGTGGGCTGTACTTGAGCGTCGCAAGCCACTTTCTTCATTGACTGCGGACGACGCGATCGCATATCGAGGATTTCTACGCCGCCCGGCTCCAGCCATCCGGTGGATTGGTCCTGCAAGGCCCCGTACTGCCAACGACTGGAAACCGTTTGCTGGGTCGCTGTCGCCTCGTTCGATCGGCTACTCGCTGTCTGTGATTGGCGCCATGTTTCGATGGTTGATCCAGCAGCGCTATACCCTGGCCAACCCTTTCGCGGGAGTCAAAGTGCGTGGCGCATCTCGAACCGAGCCTTCAGCCGCCTCAAGAGTGTTCACTGAAGGGGAGTGGGCCTTGATCCAGGCTGCCGCACAAGGTCTGGAATGGCGCCATGGTTGGACAGCTCCAGCGGCACAACGCGTGCAATTTGTACTCAGCTTCAGCTTCGGCACGGGACTGCGTATTGGGGAAATGGTCAGTGCAAAGCTTGGTCAGATCGAAGTTGATGGCCGGGGAGACCATTGGCTCCATGTAATGGGAAAGGGCGGTAAGGAGGGCAAGGTTGCACTGCCGCCGTTGGCGCGGTTGGCACTAGAGCGGTACCTGGCCCACAGGCAGCTGCCTCTGACCTACAGTAAATGGAACCCTGAAACTGCGCTTGTGGGGTGTCTGGGCACGGGCGACGTTTGCGGTGTGACAACCGCTCGGCTGTGGGCAGTGCTGCGCCGGTTCTTTCACCAAGTGGCGGAAATGGTCCATACGGACCATCCGGGCACGGCCAAGAAACTACGTGCTGCAAGCGCGCATTGGATGCGCCACACCCATGCCACGCATGCTCTGAATCATGGAGTTGACCTAACGATAGTTAGGGATAACTTGCGCCATGCCTCTGTGCAAACTACTTCAAACTATCTGCACAGCGATACGTTGACGCGGGCCAAGCAGATGGGCGAAGCTTTCAAAAGCTGTTGAGTGCCTTGAGATGACGTCCTCCATGCCTTGAGTTTCGTGCTGCGAGCCGATGAGTTTCGCAGGATGCCGAGCTCTAAGGTTTGCAACGGAGCTTTGATGCCGACGATGCTCAATGAACGCTGTGCGCTGCACTGCGCCAGGCCAGCTGCAGATTTTTGACCTCCACCAGTTGTCTAGATCAGCAGTAGGCCTTTGCTCTTCAGGAGTTGATCAAAGAACCGCTTCAGCATGTCCTCGGTCTCTGTGCCGATACTGGAGCTTTCAAGCTCTACATCGGAAAATTCGGCTCCTCCAAAACGATACACCTCGTACCCGGCGAGACGTAGCCGACGGTCTTCATGAGCCATCTCCGCATACTTCTGAGCACTGGCAAACCACCGGCCGTTTTCGTCTGTTGTGCCGTAGTGATGGCGGCCATCGACTTCGATAACGATACGAACTCCGTGTTCTAGCATGAGCAAAAAGTCCATCCGCTGCCGCGCGAGGAACTGCTCGTCGCCACGCTGTCGTTTGGTGTAAGGGTCGTAATGCAAGTAAACCTGTGGCAAGAGCGCCGGCAACCTATCACCCAGCAAAGGGGCGTAGATCTTGTAGTAGGTGCGAAAGATGGCGTATTCACCTGCAGAGTTTGCAGACCGCACTGATTGCTGCAGACGGTAGAACAACTGAGTCTTGGCAAGGTCTTCGTCAACGCCGCGCGCTTTTGCCCACCATTCACGAAGATGCTTCCACTCGAGCGCGCCGTTGGCGGGCATCGGCAAGTCATAGACCAGCACATGCTCCGCGTTGCGGGTGATCTCGACATCGTTATTGATAGCGTCCCGAAACACTAACTCGGGCTTAGGGCCGGTTGTGGCGAAGATCAGGTTTTTCATGGCCCCACTAACCTGGGGCCTCACCTCTACAACTTCGTAGATCGCATACCCGGAATCTGTGCCGGTAGCTGCCACGCGGTAGCCCGATCTGGCTAAAGTCGCCGAGATCGTATCTGCCAGTTCTGACTGCGTGTGGTCTCTTCTGCTGGCAGGGTGCAAGATCTCTGCAATCAGGTGGAAGAATCTTGATTGGCTACAGCTGAGAACGCCGCATTCGATCAGCATGGCTTCGATCGACATATCTCCCGCGTTGCGTAAGTAGTGTAGGTCGATGTAGTCCTTGCAGCTCAAGCCCAAGGGGCTGGTGATGTCGTGAATGTAATTGAACGCAGGCCCGAACACAGTTTCGAGGACCTCGAACAGGTCACGTTCTCCGAACAGGCCGTTGAGCCCATTCAATGTTTTGAGCAAGTCGCGGCGGACCAGTGCGGTCACAGGCTTGTCGGCAAAGCGAATTGCGCTGAGGATGTCTTCAAGCGCGCTGCTTGTGTGCTGCTCATGCAGTTGTCTGGCGACTTCAAGTAGCCTGGTGGAACTGAGGTCCTGCAGTCGCGAGGAAACATAGAGACGCTTGCTGCGATGTGCTTCTTGATCCTCTCCATCTGCAACGTGCTCCTGGATGCCAAGACGTACGCAAAAACGCGGAACGTTGTAGGACTTGATATCTCGGGCAATGATGGAGGCGACTTCCCTGCGGAGCTCCTCCTCGTCGAAGAATTTTTTGGTGGACATCGCGATGGAAAAGGGTTGCCAGAACGCAAGTCGACAGCCACGAGTGCATCAGCTGGCTATATCAAACAAAGCATGGTCAAAACTGACCCTTCTGGAAGCCTGATCGACTGCGACCAAAGCTCCATCCGATAAGTGCTTGGGCCGCTGATCCAGCGCGAGGCACTCTCTCGCTTCGGACGGCTGAGGCCTTTGGCTGCCCCAAACGCCATGTCGAAAGCGATCGTATCCTGGTGCAGTTCGTTGAGGATGTAGTAGTCGGTCGAAAAGCTCCGACTGCGTCGATACCATTTCAACCTACGCTGGTCGTGACACATGATGGCGGTGGGCACTGTGCCGCGCTGTAGCAACTTCAGAGCTGACGCCGTCAGGCTTGCCTGGAATTCCTCACCCATCACACTTGCAAGATCAAGGCTTGGCCGTCGTTCGGCGACCCATGGCCAGACCAGATAGTCTGGAAGGATCAGCTGACTCGAGAAGCTATTGGCATCGGCCTCGATGGACTTGGCTTCAGCATTCTGTGGCCCGATGTCCGCACTGGTGCACTTGAACGATGTTCGTTGTGCATCCTGCATCCAATGGGCCAATTCATGTCCGAGCGAAAAGCGCCTGCGTCCAAGGTTGTCGTCTATGGCTACGCTGATGACGGCGCGATCACCTGCGGCAACTAAGCGAGCAGCGCATCCATCCAGCTTCCTGTAAATGACGTGAGCGCCTGATGCACAGGCAATGGCGTCCAGATCAATGTGTTCGGGCTTCCTGACGCCGTTCGCCCAAAGCAAGCGCTCTGCACGGCTGAGCCTATCGACGTCAACTGCCATCGTCTGCGACAGGGATCTTGCCCATCAGTACAAGGTCGTCATAGAGTGTTTCCAGGTCGGCATCGCTTTGTCGGTTTCCCTCTCTAAAGGCGGTTGCTAGTTGCGGGTCTGCCGAGAAGGCCTGCGCAATTTGCTCTTTAATTCGATCCAGAGTAGGCCTAAGTGATGTCATTGGAGACGTGCGAACCTGCATCACCACCTTGGCAGCAGCTGCTTGCTGACGAAGGCTGGCTGCCAGAACATCATCCAGACTGCTGGCAATACTGGCCACCAGTTGAACGGGATCGAAGCCTTCGGCGGCGAGCTCGGCTCGGATATCGTCGTCAGTCGCAGCTTCGAGGTCCTTAAGCGCGAGGGCTCTAATTGAATCGAGCGTCTTCTGCGTTTCGTTGTTCATCGCTGTTTCCTTCCAGGCATCAGCTTGTCCACCTGCCGCCGAAGCCTGCGCCTTGCCGAGTTATAGGCCTTTTGATCGAGATCGAACAAGGCCAGTACCTCAGCTACCGGCAGTCCGGCTTTTTCCCCCTCAATTACCGCCAGCACTTCTTGGTCGTTCCTGAAGTGCCCCTCAATGGTTTGCACGTCAGCCTGAGCTCGTTGCTGCCTGTCAAGTGTGTCTTCCATTTCAATGGCTTGCTCTACGACATCAGTGTTCCAACGCCCCGCTCGGTGGAGCACTGTGTCTACCTCCCCGCTCTCGCCCGCCAGCGCTTCCAATCGGTCGGTCTGGGCTTGCCCAAGGGACTCTCGGGACGCATTGGCGATGCTATCCATGCAACCGGACAAAAAGGCTGCAATTGGCACCCGTTCAATGGGCCAAGGTCGGCCGCGTTCACCGTCCTGCTTAGCGTCGCTTGCGGCAACGAGGGAACGTTTCACCGCCTCATTGAACAGCTCTTGGGGGTTGGAGTACTCGGTACCCCAAACAAGCAGACGGGCTCTAGCGAACAGGCGAAGGAGCTCGGCTGGGGTCAGAGTCGTCAACGCACGGGACAACTCCTCAATAGTGGCATGGCGTTCTGAAGGCGGTTTCGTCGGCACGGCTCCTCCCTTGGCTTTTATGTGTGCGGTCATCATTTTCCACGCGGACACAGGTTCGATGGTTGTCCGCCTCAGATTTGGCAACCGCATACAGGTATAGCGGCAATCACGTCGCGATGAGGAACATCGAAATGAGCAAACGCAATCAACATGTCGTTCCCCGTGAAGATGGCTGGGCTGTCCGGGGCGCTGGAGCCCAGCGTGACACACAAGTGTTCGACCGCAAGCAGGATGCGGTAGATCGCGCCAGAGAGATTTCGCAAAACCAGAAGTCTGAGCTAGTCGTTCATAGTCAGAACGGCCGGATTCAATACAAGGACAGTCACGGGAACGATACGTTTCCTCCGAGGGGATAAGCATGGCTAGATGTACAGCTCCAATTGAAGGTCATCGCTCATCTAGCGCAGCAGCGGCCTGCCCAGCATGTCGCAGCAGCTATGGGCGTCGGTACGGCGGGTACAGTAGTTATGGCAACAGTTACAACCCATCCTATTCATCGGGCGGTGGTAGCAGTTTCAGTGGGGGAGGAGGATACGGCCGCAGTGGGAGTTCTCGTCCACGTTGGTCTCGCGCCAGCTCGACCGTTTCCTATACACCGGCTCAAGTTGTCTCCCTTACTCCGGTGCGGGAGGCTGTCGAAAGGCAGGTCGCTGCGAGGCCTGAGCTTCGAGACTGCTTCCTTTGCCACGCTTGGGATGACAGACAAGGATCCGCGAAAGAGCTGCATGATTTGCTCGAGGCAGCAGGGGTGAAGGTTTGGTTCAGCGAGAAGGATCTCGGGCTCGGAGTGCCGATGATGCGGGCAATTGATAAAGGCTTGGCCACCTCCAAGATCGGCCTTGTCCTAGTCACCCCAGCATTGCTTGCGCGCCTGCCAAAAGAGGGTGTCGCAGACAAAGAGCTTTCGACGCTCCTCCAAGGAAACCGGCTTGTGCCCATCGTGCACGGTACAACGTACGAGGCACTACGCGATGTCAGCCCCATGCTGGCCTCGAGAAGCGGCCTTGATACGACAGAAGACACCATGAGGGTGGTTGCGAGCAAGATCGCGGAACTGGTTTCCATCTGGAACTGACGAAGTCGCAACTATCTTCAACTTGGCTGGTTCACCCTGGTTTGCGCAGCCACACGCCAGCGGACAGTTTCAGCACTTCTGCGCGAGAATTCCACAATGCGACGCGCGGACGGTGCCGGAACAGCTGCCTGCGGCCCTCAAGCACTTCAAAGAAGTGCATCTGCATTCTTCGTTGAACGTGCGGTCGCCTCGCGAGTCACATGGATCCGATGCAGAGGGTGATGTGGCTTGTAGTTACACAATGACCAATCGAGCGGAACAGGTAAAACACCTGCACCCGATGACGCTACTGCCAACAGATCTATCCGTACTGCCAGCCATATTGGTAGTATAGTTAGTATTTGCTATCATTGTCATTGTTTGTGGGTATGGGTTTCGGGTGACGTCAGATTTACTTAAACACGACGTCGGTTTTACTTGTGTGTACGGATGTCCCGGCTCATATCTGCAAATAACTGCCTGGCAGTTCACAAATAACGCCCGACTTCGATGGCAGTTAAGCGTTTTGTTGTGCAGTTCAATTTTTCGCTGGAATCCACAAACGAGGAGGAATAGGGTCAATGCCGCGTGCGAAGAACTACAAGTCGGCTGTGGTTCCAACGGTCGCCAAAGACCGTCGTGGTCGCGCTCATCGCGAGGGACCTGCCGCGTTCAGCTTCAAGGAAGTCTTGGGCGAAGACGTTCGGCTCGTTCACTATCGTGGCGTCAATCTCGAAGAGTGGATTGGAAAAGGGATCGACGAATGGGTCTGGGCCTGTCTCGACGCATTCGAGTATCTGCTACGAGCCGGAAGGCAAACGACAACTGTCAACGCCTACTACTCCGCTACAAAGAGGTTCTTCCAATTCATTACTGAAGGAGGAAGCAAGCCGCTCGTGGCCAGCCCAGCAGATCTGGTACCGCTGCACGTCACACAATTCATTGCCTGGCTCCAGCGCCACGAGGTGAATAGGCAGCAGAGCACGGAGACAACGCGTAATTATTACAAGTCCACCAAGGCAATGCTCGTGGCTCTCATGGACATCGGCGAGATCGACGCTGATCCGAACCGCTTCTTCCCAGGTGCTCCGCTCCCGCATAAGAACAACAGCGGGCCAAGGTTCGGGCCCTACTCCGCAGCCGAGCAGCAACGAATCGCCGACGCCTTAAAGGCTGATTTGATTGATTTGCACCACGGTCGGCTTCGACTCATTGGCTCGGAGGTGATGACCACCTACTTCCTGATCGTCGCTATGCGCAGTGGTTGCAACACTACCCCACTACTGGAGCTTGAGCGCGACGGGCTCAAGCCGGGACTCCTTCCAGGTTCCAGCTTCCTGCGGCTGATTAAGTATAGGGGTGGTAAGGTTGTTCAGTCGATGATTGCGACTTCACCCCGCCGCCGAGATATCCCAACGCGGATTCCTGCCGATGCGGTGGCGGTCTTGACCAAGGCGCTCGATGAGACGCGGGAAATGGCGAAACTGGCGCCGCCTCAACTGCGCAATCGCGTTTGGCTGTTCCGCTCGATGGCGCCCTGGCAGAACGGTGAGATCAAGTGCCTCTCCTTTGAGTCGTTGGGGACGACGATACGAAATCTCACCAAACGCCGCGACCTGCGTGACGATCAAGGGCGGCCGATGATCATCTCGCCCAAGCGGCTGCGCGAGTCGCTGGGAAAGCGTGCCTGGCGACTTAGCGATGGCGATCCACTCGCTGTGGCAGCGGTGCTCTCGAACACACCTCGAGTGGCGGACTCTCACTACTTGCGGATCGATGAACAGTTGCTCCGCGACGGTGCGATGTACATCGAGAAGGAACTCGGCTCGCAGCTACGCGGAGCCAGGAAAACAATCAAAGTCGTTGTAGCGTCTGCGGAATCGGATGACACTGCGACACCCGCAGGGCGTTGCGTTGATTCTCTTCACGGATCGCTGGCGCCAAAAGACGGAACACACCACTGCGACCAGTTTGTTCTTTGCTTGACCTGCACATCGTTTGCGATCGCAGGAGAGCTGCCCGACCTGTGGCGCCTGTTTAGCTTCCAGCGATTTGCGATAGATGAGCTCGACTATTTGAAGAGCGGACGGGCAAGTCTCGACGGTCGAATCCACGGCTTGGTGGCTCTCTACGAAGTCGCGATTCCCTTCATCGATCGATTCTGCGAGAAGTCGTTCCCCGGTCGCATCGTCGCTATGGCGCGGCGTAAGATGGAGTCGGGACTGCACCCTTTCTGGGCCCAGCAGTTGGCCCGCGCCAAGCGTCGCCGCGAGGCCAATCTCTCGGACGAGCATTGGACTGCGAAATGAAGAACACAAAGACCCTGGTCGACGCCGCGCCTCGAAAGCCGACGCTGCCTTCGGCAGTTGAACCCATACGGGTGGTTCGTGCCTACGAACTTCTTGCATCCCAACCTGGCTCCTTGATCGGTCTCGACGCTGCGGCCAGGAGTTCGATTATCGTCACGGCGATTGCAGATGAACGCGGGCGGGAGCATGTGGTCAGTCGCTTCGGCGATGAGGTTTGGAACTTCGAGAGCTTCATTGAAACGCGCAACACGCTACCCAACGAACGTAGCGTTACTTGGCCCGCAGACCTGCCGCCTCTGCTCGTAGCCGACGCGAAGGCGGCGATGTACGTCTGGTGGAAGCAAGGGCGACCCGGTTGGAAGCCGGTCAAGGCAAAGACGCTCCTAAACACGGTTCGTCAAGCGATACCCGTCCTGAGGTACTTGGCAGATCGCGGCGTAAAGCGGTTCGCCGACGTTAGACCGATTCATATCGCCAGCTACGTTGAGGAGTTGCGTGCGGGTGGCCGTGCAACTGGGACCACGCACAAGCTTCGACTGATCGATGTTGCGCATTGCTTTGCTTTGGAATTGCAGCACCCGCTGCGTAGTACACCGTGGGGTCCGGGCGGGCTGCAAGCGTTCTGTGGAGTCTCCATGGCGTTTGGCAGCACAATGGCTGCGGCCCGCACGCTGGTGATCCCGCCGTCGGTGCAGGCCTCCGTGTTCTGCCATGCGGAGAGCACCATTGCAGGAGCGAAGGAGTTGCTTGATGCCAGGGATAGAGGAGAGGTATCTGCAACCGACTCCCGCTGCATCGCGGTCCGTGACGCAATTTACTTTGTGGTGCTGATAAGCACGGGGATGCGCGCCAGTGAAGCCGCGGAAATTCGCAGCGGCGCATGCCGAACAGAACTCAGGGAAGGCGTTCACTATTACTGGATTCGCACGAGGGAGCATAAAACGGGGAAGGGTGAAGTCGACTTTCTCGCGCCGCCAGAAGCGCTTGAAGCAATAGCGCTTCTGGAACGGCTCGCAGCACCGTGGCAGGAAGTACTGCGCGCGGAGATGATTGCGATTGAGCATCGCTTGGCGCACGACAAGTCGCTCAATGCGACCCGTCGCGCCGTCCTGTTGCAACGTCACGCAACGGCCCGGGCCTCCGCTTCCTGCCTCTTCCTAGCTTCTAAGAGTCGGCTACGTGACGAGGCCGGTAACCCTCGCGTGAACGTCCTGTCCTGCAGAACGGTCAACTACCGATTGGTCGAGTTGGCCAAAGCGGCAGGTGTTGAATGGCGGTTGGCGTCCCATCAGTGCCGACGAACGTTCGCGTGGAACATTGCGCAGAGCCGCCTCGGGCGTCGGTCCCTGATCTTCCTTAAGTGGCAGTTCAAGCACACGACGATGAGCATGACCGAGCTGTACGCGGCCAGCCCTATCCAGGACGAAGCCCTGTACGACGAATTCCTTGAAGAGATCATGGAGTCAAAGGTTGATCTGATTACATCGTGGTTCGATGACGACACGCCGCTCGCTGGAGGTGCGGGCCGCAAGATCATTCAAACGCGGGCGATCAAGCTGAAGGATCGCGCTAGCCTGTTGCGTCACACGGCGGAGCCGGTGACCATCCGAGCAACAGCCCACGGATGGTGCTTGGCAGAGCAACAAGGGTGTGTGGGCGAGGGCATGTACGAAGCAAGCCGATGCGTCGACTGCGGCTCCGCTGTGATCGATCCGTCGTACCGCGACACCTGGATTGAGATCCACGCGCAGAACCTTGAATTACTTGCGGTGAACGACTGCGGTCCTGGAGTGCGACAGAGAGCTGAGCGCGAAATCGCAAAGTCGGCGCGGGTGCTCACAGATCTTGGGGTTGTGCCATGAACGATGTCGTGCGGTCCACTGGAAGAACGGGAAACCGAACGAAGACAGCGGCAGCGATTCGGGCCGCGCTGAAGAGAGTGCAGGCTAGCGGCAGGCGTATCAGCATCAAGGCAGTGGCCGAGGAAGCCGGCGTTCATCCATCGCTGATACATCACTCCTACGCCGAATTGGCCGAGACCATTCGAGCGGCCACTGGACGTACCACAAGGAAGCAACGTGACGATAGCCGCGCACGACTTACTCAAGCTCGAATCGAACTCGCTCAGCTCAAAGACGATGTTGACATGCTGCTCGCCGAGCTTGCCGAGGCGGCGTCCGTGAACCTCTCGCTGGCAGATGAGGTCGAGTTGCTCCGAGCGGCGGTGTCCGCAGAGAATGTTCACCCCTTGAGAAAACTGTGAGTCGTAATCATGTTCACTCCCTCCAGGGAGATGAAGCCCTCTTGGTCGGCTCACACTGTGAATAGTGTTCAGAA
>Ga0209127_100098_pt1 | contig 40490 bp, 40 predicted proteins | sample LakSupMetagenome_FD_187469 | JGI IMG/M metagenome (GOLD analysis project Ga0209127, IMG submission 187469) | Freshwater microbial communities from Lake Superior, Canada - Sta WM archaea (SPAdes) (version 2) | ecosystem: Environmental > Aquatic > Freshwater > Lake | place: Lake Superior, Canada... | reverse complement strand
AAGCCTATCTCGGCGACGTCATCGCCCGCATCGTCGCCGGTCATCCTCAGAGCCAGATCGACGACCTGCTGCCCTGGGCCTACGCGCCCCAGCCGCTCAAGGCCGTGGCCTGAAAACAGCGGTTACGGCATACTGGCACAGCGAAGCGCTTCGGGCGGCGCGATTGTGGCGGCGCTTCTCATCGGGCTTGCGGCGCTTACCCTGGTTTTTCTCGGCGGCTCGCCGATCATGGCCTTCGTGTCTGTAACCGTGTGGGGCTTGGCCTTCGGTGCGTTTCCGGTCTGCATCACGACCTGGACCGCCGAGGCCGCACCCGATCGTGCCGAGAGTGCTGGTGCGCTCATCGCCACCAGCTTTCAGGTTGCGATCGCAATCGGCGCAAGCGCGGGCGGGCCTCTCTTCGACAATAGCGGCGCGTTTGGCATCGTGAGCTTTACGAGCATTTCGCTGTTCGCAGGCGCTCTGGCCATGCTTGTATTGGGTCTCCCCCTGGAGAGGGGCGGAAAGCTGATGTCATCGAGAGCAGGCGCGACGAGGGGGCACTAGTCAGAACCGCCGCGTTCGGCCAGTCGCAGCCACGTGAGCAGAGCTTGATAGACATAAAACGTCATCGCCAGCTCCAATCGAAGTTTGCCCATCAGCCATGTTCTCTCATCACAGCATGAAGCCAACCTGAAGTCGCGGTCCTGCCAGCTTCTCAGTCTACAGGGCACCTAATCCGTCCATGAAGAGGTCCGAGATGTCTACGAAGAAGTTAATCGGTGCATTGGCCATCGCCTTGATCAGCTCGTCCGCATTTTCTGCTGACAACGTGCTCGCGCCCACAGGCGCCCTCAGGGCCGTCTACTTGGCTGGGAACCCGGTCCAAGCCATTAGGGATGCTCACACCGGCCAGGTTTCAGGCGTGTCTGCCGACATAGCCAAGGAACTGGCGGCAAGAGCAGAGGTACCTCTGCAGATTGAGGGCTTACAGGGAATTGCGGCCGTAATTGACGCGGTTTCAGAGGGCAAAGCCGATATTGGCTTCTTGGCACCTGATCCGTCGCGGGAAGGCAAGGTTGTCTTCTCCCAAGTGTACCTCCGTAATCCTCAGAGCGTCGTCGTTCCCTTGGGGTCACCTATCAAGAGCCTTGAAGACCTGAAGAGCGGCAGTTTCAGGATCGGTGTTACAAAGGGCGATTCCATCGCCAACTTCCTCAGGCGGAATTACTCGAACCTCCGGCTTGTAGAGGTCGAAGGTGCCTCCACGGCGGCTGCGCTCGAGCTACTGCGTTCGGGCCATGTCGATGCGTTTGCTGCCAACAATACCCGGCTTCAGGCAATCGCAGCCGAAGACACGAGTATGGCTCAAATTGAAGGAAGCATCACCGGCGTACCGCAGGCCATCGCCGTGTCAGCGAGCAATCCGGCGGCGTTGGAAAAGGTGAATGCGTTCATTGACGCTGTCCGGGGCGATGGCCGGCTGCAGACCTGGATCACAAAAGCGAGAAACGGCACGGTCATGGAGCCTGCAAAGCAAAACTAGTCCTGAGGCCTAACACTCAGAATTTAGTCATCTCGGTCTCCATTGATACATGAATGAAGGCCACTTCCTACGGCGTTTCCGCTCTTCCCTCAAATGTGCTGCGGTCTTGGTCGCAGGCATGAGGTTGACACCGGTAACCTACGCAGCGCAGGTTCAATTCGAGCCTGGCAGACCAATGTCCGTGAAGCGATCACAGGTGGCCGTCGCAAGCGATGGAACGCGCCTACCTCTTTCATTGCGAGGCGGGGAAAGTGAGAGGGTCACGTCAACCGGGTGCATTTAAGTAAAAGCCGCGCCACCGCACGCTTGATGGTCGCGCGGCGCGCCCGGTGCTCAACGTCGTCTCGCGCGGGCTCCGCCATGCACCAGAGCTGAGAGAGAGCTGCGACCAGCCTGACCACTTCCATCGGCTCGAATTCGGACGTAATCCGTCCGTCGGCCTGGGCTGCGGCAATCGCGTCGCGCTTGTCACGCAGAATGTCCTGGCCTTCGGGTAGCATGAGTACGTCGAGGCCGCGTTCAAGATGGTGCCATGCCAAAAGGCGCCAGAGTCGCGGTCGCTCGACGAGCAGATCATAGGTCCTTCCCGCATACCCTTCGAGATCGTCTGGGTCGAATCGGTCCCTACCGGTCGCCGCCAAAACTTCCTGCGCGAGCGCCGCGGCGAATAACGCCTCCTTATCCCCGAAATAGGCGTAGAGCATCGGCTTGCTGATGCCGGCTGCGGCCGCGATGCGATCAATCCGTCCACCCGCCAAACCATTGGCCGCGAACTCTTCGGTCGCTGCGGCGAGCAACTTTTGCCGAGTCAGCTCGGCATTTCGTTTGGATCCGGTTTGCATCGCTTCCGTATGGCTTGACCAATTGAGAATCGCAAGTTACCAACTAGTAGGTAACAAAGAAAGGACCGTGTATGTCTCATCATTGGTTTCTCACAGGCGCATCCAGTGGCATCGGGCGTCATCTCGCGGAAGTCATCCTGGCTGCCGGCGACGTGTTGACAGCCGCGGTTCGCAAACCGGAAAGCATGAGCGATCTGACCGAGAGATATGGCGAACGACTGGTGGTCGAAAAACTCGACGTCACCGTTGTCGGTGACATCGCGCCGGTCGTCGCCCGGGCGCAAGCTCGGCGACCCGTGGACATCGTGGTCAACAACGCGGGCGGCGGCGTTATTGGCGCGACCGAGGAGATGTCGGACGCGGACATCGAGGAGCAGATCGCGCTCAACCTGATGGCACCCGTCCACATCACTCGCGCGTTCATTCCCGCCATGCGCGAACGCCGCAGTGGTCGGATCATCCAAATCTCGAGCGCCAGCGGCCAAGGCTCTCTTCCTACCAGCAGTATGTATCATGCCGCCAAATGGGGGCTGGAGGGCTTCAGCGAATGCCTCCGGCAGGAACTCGAGCCGTTCGACGTCTTCGTCACGCTGATTGAACCGGGCGGCGTGCGCAGCAGCTTCGGGGGCAATCTGAAGTTCGCTTCGGCGATCGCCGCCTATCGCGACACGTCCGCCGGCGCCATGCGCAGTCTCTTCGAGAGCGCCGGCGATGAACTCTACACGCTCGATCCGCAGAAGATCGCCCAGGCCATCTTCGAGATCGCAACGAGCGAACGACCTCCCGTGCGTGTGACCTTGGGCGGCGACGCCTATGAGGTGGTTCAAAATGCGTGGCAATCGCGACTGGCCTTCCTGCAATCCCAAGAGCAGCTCGCCCGGTCCGTCGCCTTCGACGACTGAGCCCCGCCCATCGAGTTCGGTCAAAGAACGATGGCAGCTTGAACGATGAGCGCGGGAGCACACACCCGGCTTGTCGCCCCGCTACGATGTGCGTCGTCACGCCGGACCGGCACGCCGGATCAGCGCGATGATATGTGGCGTCTATGCCAGATCATCGCCAGCAAATAGGCGGAAATGACGGCGCCCCCAAAGCAGAACACCGAGATATAGGCGTAGGAGAAGAACACATAGGTGACGACGAGGACGCCGGCGACGAGCAGGCCGAAAATCTTGATCCCCCAGTCGCGCACCAGGAGGAACGGCACGATGACGACGGTGACGTAGATCGCGTACGTCACAACCCGGGAGACCAGCCCGTCAAGCAGATTGACGTCCTGGTAGCGAACCGCCCAACGCAGGTACGTCGTCGTCAGCCAGCCTTCGTGGACAAAGTATGGGATGAACTGCAGGCCGCCCAGCATCGCGCCCGCGATTACGAACAAAAGGATGAGGTTCCGGCGCCCACCGCTCTCCAGGAAGTAGGCTGAAAGAGGCACCCAGATCGGCCAGGCAATCCAGGTGAAGAACATATAAAGCAGGGAATATTGGGCGACGTGATGCAGGTTGCCGGCACGGCCTTCGATCCAGACCATTCCCTCCACCAATTGCTGCAGGCCGAACAGAAATGGCAGTGTGGCGATCATCACATAGCGGCGATCCTGCCGCCATGCCGCCGCGCCGGCGACCGCGCCGGCCGGGATGAGGATGGCGGCGGCGCCCAGACTGACCTGTGCAGACAGGCACATCTCAGGCCACCCCGACGAGATTGACCGGGCGACCGGCCGCAAAGCCTTCGACGTTGGCAAGGGTGGTGTCGATGATACGTCGCAGCGCCGCGTCGGTGTTGTAAGCGTTGTGCGGCGTGACCAGAACGTTCGGAAAGCGCAGCAGCACGTGGTTGGCGACAAGCGCCTTGAGATCAACCGCGTCGACCGTCATGTCCTGGCGGAAGATCTCGGCCTCCTCGCGGATCAGCGGCTCCTGCGGCAGCACGTCGAGACCGGCCGCGCGCAACTTGCCGCTTGCCAGCGCCCGCACCAGCGCCTCTGTGTCAACCACATTGCCGCGCGCCGTGTTGATGAGGATGGCCCCCTCCTTCATGGCCTCGAACTGCCGTGCGCCGATCAGCCCGGCCGTCGTGGGCGATGACGGCACATGCAGCGTCACCACATCGGCCTGCGCCAGGACTGCGTCGAGGGGGCCATAGGTGAATCCCCACCGTGTCGCCACGGCAGCGTCCTGGATTTGATCGAATGCGACGACACGCATGCCGAAGCCGCGCGCGATCTCGATCGTGCGGCGCCCGATGCGCCCTGTCCCGACAACCGCGATGACCTTGTCACGCAATTCGAGGCCGCGCGTGCCGGCCATTGAGAAGCCGCCGCGTCGCGTGAGCGCGACGCTCTCAACGATGTTGCGCGCCAGCGCCAACAGCAGAGCGAAGGCATGTTCGGCGACTGTCGCATCCCCGTAATCCGGCACGTTGGCAATGGCGACGCCGTGCTGCCGGCAGGCGGCCAGATCGATATGGTCGTAGCCCGCCGAACGGGTTGCGATGAGCTTCAGCTCGGGCAGTCGATGGATGATGCCCGCATCGAGGCGGGAGGCCACGAAAGGACTGATCACCTCCGCGTCCTTGAACTCGCCGACCGTAGTGATGTTGAGCGGAACTGTCGTGCAGCGGACGTCGTGCTGACGCATCAATCTAGCGCAGGCTTTCTTCTCCCAGTCCTCCGCCTCGAACAGAACAACCCTCATCCAGGCTCCTTCTCGACTGTCAAATCATCCTTAAATCCCGATCCCACCACGCTGTCGACCACCATCCGCACGACGTCGATCTCCTCCTGGGAGCGCATGGCGCCCGTTACGTGCACCCGGCCGGCCGCGACATGGAGCTCCGGCTGCCGGTCCAGCACGGTGCCAGCCTCCTCGAGCCGTGCCCGCAACGCCCGCAATACGGCCCCATCACCCTTGACCTCGGCGTTAGGACCGCCGGCCGAAATAACCTTGAGCAGGTCTGCCCGGCTGACGATGCCCACCAGTTGTGCGCCGCGCAGCACCGGCAGCCGTTTGATCCGATGAGCGCCGAGCAGCTGCGCCACCTGCGACAGCGGCGCATCCTCCTCGATCGTCAGGAGCGGCGACGACATGAGCGCGCCGACCTTCCAGCTCCGGCTTCGGACATAGGCGCGGGCGCGCGCTTCCACGCCACCGTCTGCGAGGGGCGTTCCAAGCTCGGAGCGCCGCAGCAGGTCGCCTTCGGTGATCAGGCCGACCAGGGCCCGGGCGTCATCCAGCACAGGAAGGCCACTCACATGTTCACTGAGCATGATCTGCGCGGCGTGCCAGACGCTGTGCTCGGGGCTGATCGTGACCAGCCGGGTCGACATCACATCCCGCACGCGCATCGTCCGTCTCCCCGTCAACGCAAGTAGGCTTCGGTGACGTAGCGCCGAATCATCCGATGAGAGTTGAAGGACGGGCCGATCTTGCTGATCGCCTGCTTCATCATCCAGATCCAATGGCCGCGATCACCGTCGTAAAGCGGAAGCACCACGTCCCTGAGCTTGTCGTACAGAGCGACCGCGTCATTCGCGTGGGCGCCATTGCTAGGGATCGACCAGCCTGTCACGCCGTCGACGCAGCCCTCGATCCACCAGCCATCAAGGACGCTGAGATTGAGGACGCCGTTGAGCGCGGCCTTCATCCCGCTGGTGCCGGAGGCCTCGAGCGGCGGCAGCGGCGTATTCAGCCAGACATCGCAACCAGCGACCAGCGCCGCCGCGATGTCGAGATTGTAGCCCGGCACGAACACTGCCGGGACCACACCGTCCAGCGACTCGATATGCGCGCCAAGCGCGCGGATCGCCTCTTGCCCGCCGCCATCGCCTGGATGCGCGAGGCCGGCCAGCACGATCTGAAACGGACGGTCTTTCGCTATCTCGCGCAACCGGTCCAGGTCGGAGAAGATCATCTCCGGGCGCTTGTAGGCGGTCATGCGCCGCGCATAGCCGATCAACGGCAGATCGGCACGCAGCTGTTTATCCGTCGCCTGGGCGACGCGCGCCAAGAGATCGCGCTTGGCGTTTTCGTGCGCCGCCCAGAGCGCACCGTTGTCTACCTGGTCGGCGAAGGCGAGGACTTCGGGCTCATGCGCCCAGTTCGAGAACTGCTGCTCGAAGAGCGTTGCGATGGCGCCATGCGTCCATCGATGGACATGGACGCCGTTCGTGATCGAAGCGATCTGATAGCCTGGAAAGAGTTTGCGCGTCGTCTCCGCATGCCGGCGGGCGACGCCGTTCACATAGCCGCTGAGGTTCAGCGCCAGCCGCGTCATGTTGAGATGATCGATGCCGGCCAGATGCGTCAGGACATCACGTTCGATGTAGTCGCCGAGGACGCGGTCGACGAGATCATAGTCGAATTTGTCGAATCCCGCCTCCACGGGCGTATGCGTCGTGAACACACACCGTTCGCGAACCGCCGCGATGTCGTAGCCGCGGACCGGATCCGACGAACCGTCGGCGTCTGGTCGCTGGGTCTCCCGCAACAGGGGCAACGTCAATAGCGCGGCGTGACCTTCGTTGAGATGATACTTGTCGATGCGGAAGCCGAGCGCGCGCAACACGCTCTGGCCGCCAATGCCGAGCACGATCTCCTGCTTCAGCCGATAGGCCTGATCGCCGCCATAGAGCGTATCTGTGATCCGGCGATCCTCGACGGCGTTCTGCTCGAGATCGGTGTCGAGCAGAACGACCGGAACGATATGCCCGAGCGGGCATTCCAGCCCATAGAGCCAAGGGCGCACCCATACGGCACGCCCCTCGATCGACACCGCGATCATCTGCGGTAAGGCTGTCGCGAAATCCTGTGGCGCCCATGGGTCGGGCTTGCTGATCTGCCCATGACGGTCATCGATCGCTTGCCGCACATAACCCTGCCGGCTCACGAGCGTGACGAATACCATCGGCAGATCAAGATCGGCGGCCGAGCGTGCCGAGTCCCCGGCGAGCACCCCCAGTCCGCCGCTATAGGTATGCATCTCGGCGCGAAGCGCGATCTCCATCGAGAAATAGGCAAAGCGCGTCCGCCGGATAGACCGATCGAGAAAATCCAAGAGTGCTCTCCCGGCGTGAGGCCAGCGCTCGTCGATGCCGCTCGCGGCCGCGCGATTATTTCTTCTTCTTGGCAGCTGCTGCGGCCTCACCCGTCGCTTCTGGCTCGGCGCCCTCGCCCGCGATCTCGGTTTCGGCGCGCAGCCAGTGCTCTACGTCGTGGCCCTCCGGGCAACCCTCGTGTACCCAGATCTCATACGCCCGCAGCTCGATCTTCGGCCAAAGGACATTCTGCTCCGGGGTGGCCTGCGCTTCTGACATGATCCTGCTCCTTCCTCGATGTCGGACTGTGTTAGGCGCCCGGCAGCTTCCGCTCGCGACACGCCGACATCGTTGATGGATGTTAAAGATCGCTGCGAGCGCTACCTCTTTCAGTAGCGCGCGAACACCTGTCGCCCGCGCGGACCAAACAGCACCACGTCATAGCGCTCGGCTTAACCGGCGATCTCCATGCCTGGAGATCCCGTGGGCATTCCAGCGACAGCAAGGCCCGTCGCCGCCGGTCTTTCGGCCAGGATGCGGAGGATTTCAGTCGCCGGCACATGGCCTTCGATCACATAGCCTGACAGCGTCGCCGTGTGACACGATTGCAGATCGACCGGCACGCCAAGCCGTGTCTTGAGAGGCGCGAGATCGTCCAGGAGCTTGTCCTCCACCGAAAAGCCTGCCTGGCGCAGATGGGCGATCCAGGCCGAGCAGCAGCCGCAGCTCGGCGAGCGAGTCACCGAGATCGGCGTGCCGGCGGCCGAGACGCTGGTGATGCCGATGAGTGAAGCACCGAGCCCTCCGGCAAGGCCGATGAATTTCCTGCGGCTGAACGTCACGATTGTCTCCCTGGATGCGAAAGTATGGTGCTGCTCGATCATGGCGCGCTATCGATGGCGCCGCGCGAGCGGCGCGGCTTTCCCGCCTCGCCCTGTTCGAGATCTGCGAGGATCGGGCAGTCGGGACGCTTGTCTCCTGAGCAGCAGGACGCGAGGTGCTCCAGCGTCGCCGCCATCTCTTCCATCTCCTGGATGCGCCGGCGCAGATCGGCGATGCGCGCCAGCGCGATGCGCTTCACATCCGCGCTTTGCCGGCTGCGATCCCGCCAGAGCTGCAACAGCTCCTCGATCTCCGCCATCGAGAAGCCGAGATCGCGCGACCGCCGCACGAAACGCAACATGTGCACATCGGTCGTGGAGTAATCGCGGTAACCGGCTGCCGACCGGCCCGCCTTTGGGATCAAGCCGCTTTGCTCATAGTAGCGGATCATCTTGGCGCTGACGCCAGAAGCGCGCGCCGCCTCGCCAATGTTCACGCCACGCTCCTTTCCAGGGCCGCAGATGCACCCGTCGATCCTGTGAGCTGCTGATTCGAAGCGCCATGCGCGCCCAGCGCAAGCCCCGGACGGAAGCGCCGCAGCCGCAGCGCATTGCCGAGCACGAACACGCTCGAGAGCGCCATGGCTCCCGCGGCCAGCACCGGCGAGAGCAGGATGCCGAATGCCGGATAGAGCACGCCGGCGGCGACCGGAATGAGCACAACGTTGTAAGCGAAAGCCCAGAACAGATTCTGCTGAATGTTGCCGATGGTCGCCTTCGACAGCGCGAACGCGTCTGCGACGCCTTTGACGCTCCCCGACATCAACACCACGTCGGCCGCCTCGATGGCGACATCGGTGCCGGTGCCGACCGCAAGCCCGACATCCGCTTCCGCCAGCGCGGGCGCGTCGTTGATGCCATCGCCGACGAAGGCGAGCCGGCCATAGGCTTGCTTGAGGCGCCGGACCGCTTCGACCTTCCCTTCCGGCGGCACCTCGGCGACGACCTCGTCGATGCCGAGCTGACGCGCAATGGCGCCGGCGGTGCGGGCGTTGTCGCCGGTGATCATGGCGACCTTCAGCCCCAGACCGTGCAATGCCGCGATCGCGTCGTGGCTCGTGGCCTTGATGGGATCGGCGACCGCGATGATCGCGGCCAGCTTGCCGTCGATCGCCGCATAGAGCGGCGACTTGCCCTCGTCGACGAGGCGGCTCGCGGTCGCCACAAACGGCGACACATCGAGGCCAAGCGAGCGCATGTAGCGATCGGCGCCAATCTCCACGCGTGCGCCGTCGGCATCCGCGGTGACGCCAAAGCCGGTGATCGACTCGAACCGGCTGATCTCCGGCAGGCGCAGGCCCTCCTGCGCTGCCGCATCCACGATCGCCCGCGCGATCGGGTGCTCGGACTTAGCCTCTACGGCGGCGACCCGCGCGAGGACCGCGCCGCGCTCGAATCCCTCGGCCACGTCGAGATCGGTGAGGACCGGCTGGCCTTTGGTCACGGTGCCGGTCTTGTCGATCGCCACCACCTTGGCATCCTTCAGCAATTGCAGCGCCTCGCCCTTGCGGAACAGCACGCCCATCTCCGCGCCGCGTCCAGTGCCGACCATGATCGAGGTCGGCGTGGCCAGCCCCCATCGCGCAGGGGCAGGCGATGATGAGCACGGCGACCGCATTGACGACGGCGAAGGTGAGCGCCGGGTCGGGCCCGAAGATGAGCCAGATTTCGAACGTCGCCGCCGCCACGGCCATGACCGCCGGCACGAACCACATCGTCACCCGGTCCACCAGGGCCTGGATCGGCAACTTCGATCCCTGCGCCTCCTCGACCATGCGGATGATCTGCGCGAGCACCGTCGCATCACCAATCGCGGTCGCCCGGACGCCCATCGCACCCTTCTGATTCACCGTGCCGCCGACGACGGTGCTCCCCGCCGCCTTGGCAACCGGGATCGGCTCGCCGGTGATCATCGATTCATCGACGTAGCTCTCGCCCTCAACGACTTCGCCGTCGATCGGCACGCGCTCGCCCGGTCGGACCTCGACCACGTCGCCAGCCACCACCTCGCCGATGTCGACGACGCGATCGGCGCGGCGGACATGGGCGATCCTCGGCTGCAAGCCGACCAGTCGCTTGATCGCCTCGGACGTCCGCCCCTTGGCGCGAGCTTCGAGGAAGCGGCCGAGCAGGATCAAGGTGACGATCACTGCCGCCGCTTCGTAATAGACGTTGACCGTGCCGGGCGGCAGAAGCTGAGGCGCAAAGGTCGCGACCAGCGAATAGAAATACGCGGCAAGCGTGCCGACGGCCACGAGCGAGTTCATATCGGGGGCCAGCCGCGCCAGCGCTGGCAGACCCTTCGTGTAGAATCGCCGTCCCGGCACGACCAAAACCAGCGTCGTCAGCGCGAACTGGATGGTCCAGTTCGCCTGCATGCCGATGGTTCGCATGATCAAGTCATGGATCGCGGGCACGAGATGCGAGCCCATCCAGCACGATGATCGGCGCGCTCAGCACCGCAGCTATGGTGAGATCGCGCCTAAGGCCCGCGGTCTCCGCATCCTTGCGCGCGACGGCCGCTGCATCCGGCGATCCGGCAGCGACGACGCGCGCGTCGTACCCGGCATCCTCGACGGCGTTGACGAGCAAGGCCGTGTCGACCGATCCCTCAATCGTCGCGCGCTCGGTCGCAAGGTTCACCCGCGCGGCCGTGACACCCGGGACGGCCGCCAGCGCCCGCTCAACCCGCGCCACGCAGGAGGCGCAGGTCATGCCTTCGATGGCGAGCTCGGCTCGTGTCGATGGCACGGCGTAGCCGGCATCTTCGACGGCGGCGACCAGGGCCCCATAGGCGATCGGCGCTTCACCCGTGACCTCGGCCCTCTCGGTCGCAAGGTTCACGCTGGCGCTCTCGACGCCAGGCACGGCCCTCAGCGCCTTCTCCACACGTCCCACGCAGGACGCGCAGCTCATGCCCTCGATCGCCAGACTCACTGCGGTTCTACCGGTAGAGACGTCCCTGACTGGCGCGTTCATGGCGCTATCCTTCCGCAACTGATGCAAATTCTGGAAGGTGGGGCTTCCAACCGTGGGAAGGTCAAGTCCAAAAAAAGGTGCTCTCACCTCTTGACCTTCCCACGCTGGAAACCGCCATCTGAATGGGCATGAGAGACAAAAGGAGATTCTCATGCAGTTCCACATCAAGAATATGACCTGCGGCGGCTGCGCCCGCAGCGTGACCAAGGCTATCCAGAGCGTTGACGCACAAGCCAAGGTGACCATCGATCCGAACACCCGGAAGGTCGAGGTCGCCTCACTGCGCCCGCGCGCCGATTTCGAGGCCGCGTTGCAGCGCGCCGGTTATCCGGCCGCTGCAGCCGCGTGACACGAAAGCACCCGGCCCGCCGGCGGGCCGGGTCTTCGTGGATTTTAAAGCCAAGCCCATCCGGAATTGGTCGCGGAACACGCCAGAGTGGTGTGGGGCCGCCGGATCGACGAAACAATCGTCTTTTCAGCGCGTTATCCTGCTGCACCCCGGTCACGGTGTCACCAAATTGACCGAACAAAAGGAAGCGGCCCATGAATAAGACAGAGCCTCATCAAGGACAGACCCACTCTGGAAGAGGCGCATACTGGATGCTCGGCCTCAATTTACTGTTGAGTCTCGTCGTGATGTACCTCGTGATGTACACGATGATCGATGGGTGGCGGGACTATCGCAACAATGCCAACATGCTGTACATGGCGCTTACCATGTGGGCTCCAATGGGTATACTGATGCTCGCGACGATGGCGGGGATGTATCAGGACGCGCGCACGAACATTGTACTTTATGTCTTGTTCGCAGTGGTGACTCTCGGCTCATTCTGGGCCACGCGCAGCCAGGCGCTAGTCGGCGACCGCCAATTCATCCAGTCGATGGTGCCTCACCATTCCGGTGCTATTCTGATGTGCCGCGCGGCCAAACTCCAGGATCCCGAACTCATCAAGCTTTGTCTGGAAATCTCGCAAGGTCAGCGGCAAGAAATTGAGCAAATGAACGCAATCGCGGCGCGTCTGCAGCGAGCGAAGTGATCAGTGTCGAAGGCACTCTTCAATCAGCATCTTGGCATTGATGGATGATTTTGCCCAGAGGCTCATCTGGTTTGGCAGCATGAGCCATGTCGATCGCATCGCACGCCTTAAATCGAGCTCGACGACCGGCGCCCCGTCATCTGGCGGCGCGTCGAGGTGCCGCTGACCGCTTCGCTCAAGGCTCTGCACGACGTCATCCAGGCAACAATGCCGTTCGAGGACTATCATCTCTTCGAGTTCCGTGCCGATGGGAAGCGCTTCGCCATCCCCGATCCAAAGTGGGACAGCCTGCGCGACAGCACCTTCTCTGCCCGGACGGCCAAGCTCGGCGCGCTCGTCGATCGCGGTGTCACCCAACTCTCCTACACCTACGACTTCGGCGACGAATGGCGGCACACCGTCACTGTCGAGACAGTCTTCAGCGCCGATCCCGGCGCCGACTATCCCCGATACATCGACGGCGCCCGGCGCGGCCCACCGGAGGATGTCGGCGGAATCCCGGGCTTCGAACTCTTCCTCGACGCCATGGCCGATCCCGAACACGAGCAACATGACGAACTCATGCGCTGGCACGGCCGCCCCTTCGATCCGGAGCACCTCGATGACGCCGGCGTCCAGGCCCGCATCGCCAAGCTCGCCAGGCGTCGAGCCATCGGCAAGGCCGCGTTCGCCAAAAGCCGAGGCCAGGTCAACTGATCAGGCCGGACGCACCCGTGGCCTAACCGGAGGGATACTCATGACCACGCCTTCGTGATCGATGACCTGCACGCCCGCTGGCCCTCGAGGGCCTATTGATGGGCTTGTAGAGAGCAGCTGATCTGGCTTCACGGATCCCCTGTGAAATGGGTTGGTCATCGAGTGATCAGACCTCTACGACGCAAAGAGGGTCGAACCATCGATTCTCTCGATCGCCGTGCAGATTTGGATAACCGGCCTGGTTCGCAAAAATGCGAGTCTTCCCGATCCGATAATCATGCAAACCGTGATCGTGTCCATGGATCCAGAGCTCAGGCTGAAAATCTTGTATGAGATGCCCGAGATCAGAAGCGAATGCCGGTGTCAAAGGGCTGCCTTGGTGCCTTGGCTGAATCGAATTCGGATGCGGCGCGTGGTGGGTAACTACGACGGTTGGCCCGGCGAACGGCGTCGTGAGTTCTTGCCGGATGAAGGCGACATCAAGTCTGTGCTCCGCCGCTGCGTGCCAGGGCATGAACCGACTATAGTGTCCGTCCTCCTGACGGTATCGGATCAGACGATGGTCGTTTAGATTCTGGCCCGCATGAACCATCGAAGGCTTCGGCGTTCCCAGGATCCGGTAATCGGTCCAAAGGATGGCCCCGAGGAAGCGTACGCCCCCGACCACGACCGCTCGGCGAAGTAGGAGCTCGATGCCGGCGAGTTCCGCAGCCGCGCTACCCTCGGCCAGATTGGCTTTGAACTCTGACCGGTAGAACTCGTGGTTGCCTGGGACGTAAATAATCGGACGTTCGCGAAGTGAGCCGCCCTCACCTCGCTGCTGAGCCAACCATTTAACTGCTGCGGAAATCGGTTGTCCGATATCGCCGGCGAAAACCGCCACGTCGAAATCCGGCATTGGTGACGGGAACTCGAACGGTCCAAATTCTAGATGCAGATCGGACATGACGAGCAGTCGCATTGTTCCTCCAGATTGTTTCGATGAATCGAATTCCGCCGCGCTGAGCGCGATATCCGACTATTGCGGAATCGATGCTCTCTTGTTGGGTTGGCCCGGAATCGTCGGACCTACATGCCCATCCCTATTCGGGCCCTCGTTGGGCCTTTTCGTCAGTTGGGCCGGCGACTTGCACTTCGTGGTCGGAAATAATCTGCTCGATTTGTTCGGCCGATAGGTAGCCGGTCTCGGCAAGAGCATCTGAAAGAGCGCGCAGGGCTGTTTCGCGACGAGACATGATCTCCGTTGCTTTGGCCTCGGCTCGATTGAGCTGACCTTGAACCGCGGTCAGCAGGCCAGGAATATTCGCAAAGTCCGTTGCATTCTCGATATATACACTTCCGAATTGACCGATTCCGCAGCGCCCCTCGATCGCGCACGCAATGTTGGTCGCTCGACAGAGGTCGGAAGCCGGGGCAAGGCCTGAGCCAATACTGACGTCGCCCAAAAGCAGATGCTCGGCGACCCGGCCGGCGAGCAGAACCGCAATTTCGGCTTGGCAGCGTTCAAGCGTACTTGCGCCCGACAAGTCGGCTGCCAGATCGAATGAGCCGCCTTCATCGTGCAACGAAAGCCCCACCGGCGCTCCGGTCTGCAGCTCGTGACTGACGATGGCGTGCCCAGCCTCGTGGATTGCAATCCGGCGGCGATGTTGCGCGGGAAGGCCAGTGCGGCCGGCGCGAATTTCGGCAAGCACGTCGTCGAGCGCAAGTGGACGTTTTGCCCGCCGAGCAGCTCCCTTCGCCCGGCGGACAAAGGCCTCAACATCAGCGCCAGTCGCGCCGCGCGCCGCGAGCGCGAGCGGCATCAGATCAACGCCGACCAAAAGCTCCTCGCCAAGGTGATGCCTGAAAATCCGCGCGAGCGTCGTGGGATCGGGCTTATCGATGACGATTTCCCTATCCAGGCGCCCTGCCCGCTTGATTGCAGCGTCGATCTTGTCGGGATGGTTCGTCGCGGAGACAACGACGACGCCGGGCCGATCATCGACGCTTGCCAGCTGCTCAAGCAGGAGATTGACGATCTGGGTCCAGTACTCGGCGAAATCGCCCCGCAATTGGGACCGATCTGAGATTCCGTCGATCTCATCGATGAAGAGAATGCAGGGCGCCTGGCGCTTGGCTTGCGAAAAAGCGTCCCGGATCGCCTGCAATGTGTTCGATAGATAGGTTTCGGAATTCCATTGGGCGACTGACGTCGAGACGAGTGGGACACGAGCTGACTTCGCCAAGGCTCGCGCGAACTGGGTTTTGCCGACACCTGGGGGGCCCGACAGCAACAGACCCTTGTTGGTCAGCTCATCCCAACTAAGCCGACCGGCTTTGAAATCGGCCATATCCTCCGCAAGTTCGAGCCCCCAGGTCTTGGCGGCGCCGTAGCCGTCGAGATCCTCAAGCGAGGGGCCCGAGCCGAGAAAATCTGTCTTCCTACGAACCATTTCGTCCAGAGCGACGACGCATTGATCGGCTGTGCGATGCGAACGGATGGCCAGCAACAGGTCATCCAGATCGAGCAAACGAATGATCTCATCGCTAATGGCTTGAGTGGGCGCCTTGCCGGTCACGACCTCAATGACCAGCGCAACCGCAGTTTCATCCAGTGCCGGCAAGGATAAAGCGTGTTCGACTGATTGAAGAAGAGTCGATGGCAGATGACGGACCGGATCCGGAGCAATGCCAACGATTGTCATCCGCCGATGGAGGGCCGATGCGACGCTGCGGTTGCCTTTTTCAGGCCGATGATCGCTATCCGTGCCATCTCGTGCTACGAGCAAAGCCGTCGCATCGTGATGCGTTGCCCGTTTGAGTGGGTTTTCTGCTTCCAAAACCTGAGCGTGTGCGGGCAGCACGCAGCGGACAAATATATCTTTGACCCTTTCGACCAGGTCCGACGTGTGGGTTGCGAAGATTACGACTGGCGCTCCGCGGCGCAGTCGCCGGGCCAATCCGGGCTCAGCCTCGATCGCCCGGGCCGTCAGGATCGCAGCGGCAGCAACGTCGGGGCGGAGCACAACCTCCCCAACGCTTGTGGTTGAGCGATTGAGCTCATCGAGTAAATTTTCGACGTCGTCATCCATGCTGGAGTTGCGCAGCATGGGCGTCAGCCTGGCCCCTTCGTCACGAGCCAAGATCTCTAGAAAAGCGCGCGCCAAAAGATCGCGCGGACCGATCGGAGCGGCAGCGCCTGAAGCAGGTGTGGAGTTCTCTTGAGACATGAAGATCTCCTCTGGCGGGTGCACCCGCAAATGATCGGCTTGAACGAAGGCGAGAGGCGGAATCCACCAGGACGGGCAGAACCGTGGCGCGAGCGGATGAACTCGGATTCCACTGGAATCCGACGATCCGAACGGATTGGTAAGCGCTACTGGAAATGCCTCAGCTGCGATCGGCGGTTTCACTCCGCCGTACCGCGGCAATTCGCTCGAACAGCTCGGTGACTTCACTGGGCGCGAAAAAGGATACGTGCCCCGCATATGAGCGCTGGAACTCGTCGATCGGCATAGCGATCGCGTCGATGGTGCCGGGGCCGAGCACGTCAGCTTCCAGATCGTCACCGCAAAATAGAACCTCCGAAGGCTGCAGCCCCAACTCGCGGCATACCAATCGGTAGATTTGCGGCTGCGGCTTCATCAGCCCCGCGCGAAACGACAACACCAGCGCGTCTGGTTGTCCGGGGAGCTTTTCGAGCAAAGCGCTCTCGTAGGGCTGCGCGAGATTGGAGCAGACCGCGATCTTGAATCCCGCACGACGCAGGTCGGTCCAAATCCGTTCCATGCCGTGTCGGACACGCGTCGATGCACATTCCGCCGCGACATCTGCCTCCAGCCGCGCCAGCAGCTTTTCGCTCGCCGGGCGCGCCATCCCTTTTGCCAGCTCGCGCAGCCCTATTGGTTGAGTCAGCACCATTGCACCGAGCATTGCAGAAGGTTCGTGGCGGAGCAGCGTTTGATAGGGACGCCTCTTGTCGGCGATCTCAACCACTGTGCCGAAGGCATCGAAGCAAACCGCCTTGATGAATCCGGAAAGCACCCCGCGATCCGCTTCATTGTCCGGCTCTGATGTGCCGACTCGCCCAAGCTCAGGCCGCTCGGATGCGCCATCGGCGACCGCGGCCAGATGTCGCCTGACGGCCATCTGGTCTTCGAACGAGCCAGACAGAACCTCGAGCGGCGCACGTCCATTGAATGGATGGAATTGACGCGCCCGCATTAGCCACCGCCGTTCCTCGCGACTGCCTGCGAGCGCAAATACCAAGCGCCGGAGATCGGCAAAAACGCCGAGGACGACCGAAAGCCGCATCAAGGTATCCGTTTCGAGCGCAAGCGGCTTTTGCTCTCGTGCAACCCTCCCCCATTTTCGCAATTGCGCAACCGTGCAGCCGAGGAGCTGAGATTGCTCTCGCACAGATAGATCCCATCGGCGCGCGATGTTCAGGAAAGTACGGATGCAGGGCGCGCTCACGCGGGAGCGCTCCTCGAGGCTTCGCTCTTCGATCATTGCAATCCTCGATTTGGATGAACCTGGTCGCAGAGAGGCAAATAGACGGAACGACACCCCGGGATTTGGGGGCTTACCGCGAGCGTTCGTTGAAACCGGATCGATCGGCGCGATCGCGCCGCGACTATTGTGCAGGGGAAATCATCCCGCTGCCCTCGACCGTCAGCGAGGCATTTGTCATGTTTGCCGGACGACGGAACTCGACATCATCCGATGCCCCATCTCGCATTGTCGCTCGCTGTGCTCAGCGGGGCGCAGTCTGATGACGGGGGTTCCGCGGAAATCTAGGGTGAAGAGTGCGGCACGGATGAGCTCTCCGTCGAAAATACCCATGCAAAAGGATGGATCGCCGAGCCCCGCCAAGCCGTTCGGCGACAGCTCTTATTATACAAGCTCCATAAAATTATTCCATAAAAATGATTGCGGCCCTGCTCTCCTGACTGGAGCGGGCTTCCTGCCTATGCCTGCAGACGCGCCGATCCGTGGGTTCGTTTGCAGGGCCGCGAGGCTTCTTTTGGGGCACACGCAAGATTGGCTTTCAGAGACCGCAGATGTGTCCCGGAAAACGCTTTTTGATTTCGAGGCCGGCGATATTGAGCCAAAATTGGCCTTGAACATGCGTCTCCGCAGAGCCCTGGAGGGAGCCGGGGCGAGCTTTGTAAGTGGGGTTTCCGTTGAGGGCGTCGTGGTTTTTACAAAACCCCAGCAAACCGACTTCTAAGCTCGCCCTAACTGCGCCCGTTAACCATAATGTGCGACATTTGATGAGATTATTTTACATTTTGTATATCATCTAACGAGTTCCGGACGAGAAACCCGCCTCATCGTTCCTGAGCGATAGCTGCTGCCTGCTCGCTTCCTGGCTTAATCCAACGCGAGGGTTTCAGATGATCCACAGCAAGCGGTCCCGTCTTTCTTCCGCCGCCCGCACTGGCTTGCGCTCGGCTCCCGTCAGCAGTCCGGATGGGCGACGTCCATATTCGGCTCACCGTTGGCCGGGAGGAGAACTTCTCAATGACCCAATGCTTCTCGATGAGGAATTTGACGAGATCGGCTGCGAGGTGCCCATACTTTTGCGGATTGTGAACCAGCCCTAGCACCAGTCCGAAGATGTGGGGTCGGTCGCTCGGCCAATTCTGCCGAGACGCCAAGCCATCGGCAAACGCTATAGCGGCGCCTCGCTCCTTGCTCCGAACCGTTGGCAATAGCCTCTGGCCGGCCGCGAAGGATATTCCGCAAGCCGGTTTAGCCGTCGACGCGCAAAGACCGCCCTGGCGTTGTCGGACCTATGACACATCGGGCCGCGATGCGTTGTTCAACCAAATTATCTCGAGCAGCGAGCCTGCAAAGAAAGAGGCGATCATTGGACGAATACCGAACGCTTTCGCTCTTCAAGCCATTGACAAGAAATAACATTTCTGAAGCGGAGCGGCGAGAAGGACTTGTTCATATACAATCTATTAACGCTATTTTCATGGGCTCGATTTCGTAATCGTCCTCAACGCTTAGTGAATAGGAAATTGAAGGGCGAAATAATAAATTTCCGAAAAATTCTGTGGCGAAATAAAATTGCCGACCTCGCGCATGCGTCCGCGCGTGCATTATACATGCGCGCGTGTCAGCCGGACCGACGGCTCGTCAATGCCGACTCCAAATTGGAGGAGCCTCCGAAATTCGCCAAACGCATGGCGGAAATTGGCCTGATTTCTTTCTGCTTGCCTGGAAAATGGGTGATCCGTCAGACTCGTGGACGTCGAGCAAATTTCGCTCGATTAGGAGTGATGACGCATTCGCTTGACCAATATTGAAATCAGATTTGAACGCACGAGGTCGTGGCCGTCAGGCCGCCCTTCCCTACCATCGCAAACGCCGATCTCTTCAGCACGCTCCATAGGGCGTGCTCGTCGTCGTCGTTCGCCTGTTCAAGGAGAGCTTCTGAGAACCAACACATGTGCAGCCCGGCAAAGGAGCCCGAGCATGGATAAACTCGCAGGCCTGATGGTCCGCCTGGTCCAAATGAACAGCGAATTCGGAGAACACGTGTTCGATCGAGCGGTAAATGCCGCGTCGATCGAGATTGCCCGTGTTGCGCTCGAACACGCCGAGGCTGCCGCAAGCCGACGCGCCTGGCATCCAGAGATCATTCTGTTCCCGATCGAGCGGGCTCAACTTGGAGGAAGCGAGAAAACGACCGACGACGATCAAAAATGAAAAGGGCATTCCGCGCTCAAACGGAATGCCCTCTTATTCGAAGCCACTTCCTAACTGGCCTGAGAAACCTCGGAAGCGGCCCTCCCTGAACCCGGCGTAAGCCGCATCCAGTGCCTCTCGTGTACACGTGCGCGCGACTCCGCGCAAGCGTAATGCGAGTGTTCTGGGCAGGCGGCTGCGCGTCATCAAGACGAAAGCAGCATGTTTATAGAAGCTCTCCCCCATTCACCTGCTCCAATTTGGCAGGGCCCAAAGGAATCCCGCGCGCATCGAGCAGTCAATAGCAGAAGCAAGGGCGCTTGCCGCGTCGCAACGGTTGTCTTTGGCTACAAGATATTTTGCGAAAGCTACCTTGAGCGACATGTTCTCTATAGTGGCGAGGCCAATCCTAACGTCGTTGACATCCAGGAGCAGCTGCCGCCGCTGTTGTATCCGGCCCCGGATGGCAAGCTGCGTCGGCATCATTTCGACTACCGGTTCACGCTTTCATGCGGAACTAGGCTAGCGGTTGCGGTGAAGCCAGCCGCGAGCGCCGAAAAGCATCAGTTGCTAGAGGAACTGAAAGCGATCGCACCACACATGCCAATCGAACTTGCCGATGGCGTTGTGCTTTTGACTGAAAAGGACGTTCCGAAGGACCTCGTCGCAAACGCAACGTTTCTGCATCACGCTAAGCGCGAGTCCAATCCTGAGCATGACGAGATCGTCCGCGCGATCGTGTCTGAAGGCACAGTCATGACCATCGGATCTGTTGTCGCCAGAAGCGGCCTGGAAGGGGCCGCCTTCAGGACGATCGGCCGGCTGATCGGTCGTCAAGAGATCAATGTGCTCGACGACGGGATATACGACTACCCCACCCGGATTCAGTCTGCAGCAGCTGGCGTTGAGGCGCTGGCAGCATGAGTGTCCTGTACTTCGGTTTCAACGCCTCGGACCGCATCTGGATCAGGGGTAAGGCTTATCGAGCAGTGGCACGCCTGCTGGCGGGCCACCTGCTTGTCCATGAAGACGCGCCCAGAATTCGCGTCTACTCGGATGTGGAGTTGGACGAGTTGGTCTCGTCCGACCTAGTCCGCGTGGAGCGTAACGCATTTCGACAGGACGCTCTTCCCCCGTCAATGCCCGCTGCAGCAGCCCCACCCGCCCTGGATCTGTCACCACGGGGCTGCGAGCAACTCATCCGCCGCGAAATGTATCGTCACCGCTTCGTGGAAACGGGGCATGCTGCTCAATCAGAGCACCCGCATGCGCTCATCTATCGGGCGATTGCCATCCTCCAAGCTGAGCTCAGTACAGCAAGAAGGCCAGCATCGCTCAGACTGAGCGACGACCGTCAGCAAGTCGGTTCCGGACCTAAACAGAGGCGAATGAACTCGCAGCCACCGAGCCCCCGAACGCTGCGCCGGTGGCAGCATGAATGGGACCGCGCCGGAGAGCCAACAAAGTCGACTTCAGCGCCGCAGGCTGAGAGGCCGGCGAAATGAGCTCTCCCATCCTGTATTTTCGTTTCAATTCAAAGGACCGCCTGTGGATCGAGGGCAAGGCTTACCGACCAGTTGAGCGCGAGGAGGAGGGTCACCTCCTCCTCCGCGAGGATGACCTCGAGACTGAGCGCCTCTTCACCAACCAAGAGCTGGACAAGCTGGTGTTGGCCGGCGAGGTCCGCATCGAGCGCAGCGCCTTTCGCCCCGAAGTCATGCGGGCACGGGCGAAAGCGGAGGCTCACCGCATCAACGACCTGCCCGAGCGCGAACGGAGCGAGGTCGCCCGTCGCGAGATATACTGCACGCGCTTTCTCGAAATGGTGCAAGCCGGAGAAGCGACGCGTTCAGATAAATCAATGAAGCGCGCGATCTCGACTATCCAGGGCGAGATCAACGAAGCTGAATGGGCTGCGGCAGCCAGAATGGGCAAGGATGGTGACCTCATCCGCCCCCGGGTCGATCAAGAGATAAAGACCCATAAGCCGCCAAGCCCAAAAACCCTCCGCAAATCGCTGAAGATACTCGAAGGTGCTGAAGGTCAGCCGTTGGCTTTGCGTAAAGCCCATCGGCGGTGCGGTGATCGGCTCACGAGCCGACATCCGCCAGAGGTATGTGACCTCGCAGATGACGTCGCGGCGAGCTTCAAAGAAGACGCTGCCGAGGGTCGCGGCTCAGTACGGACTTTGCACAATCAGCTTGGTGCAAAGTTGCTCGTCATCAATGTCGAGCGGAAAGCCGCTGGCTTAACTGAATACAAGACACCATCCTACCAGTACCTTTTATCAAGAGTGAAGGAACTGCATGCCCTTGAAACGCTGGCGAGTCGATATGGCGTAGATATAGCTGAAGCAAAAATGGCCGCCGTCGCCCGCGGCGTTATGGCCACTCGCCCGCTAGAACGTGTAGAGATCGATGAATGGAAGATCGATCTTTACACCGTCTTTGAGCACCACGGACTGCTTGAGGATCTTACGGCGGAAGAGATCGCCGACCTGAAGAAGCGGCGCTTCTGGCTCTGCGCGATCATCGATGCCGCGACGCGCGTCATCCTCGGCATGAAGATTGGCAAAAAGGTTGGCGTCCAACTGGCCTTGGACACCGTCGAGATGGCCGTCTCGCCGAAGGTAGCCTACGCTCGCATCGCCCCGTCTGTTTCTCGCTGGCTATTCTGTGGGCCGTTTGAGCAGCTCGTTCATGACCAAGCTAAATGGTTCATGTCGCTTGATTTCCGCACCCCTATACTAGACTTGGGATCCGAGGTCCTAGCCCCGCCGGCAGGCAAGGCTCGCATGCGGCCAAAGATCGAGCGCTTCTTCCGAACAGCGAAGGAGGCGCTCGCATTCTTTACCGGTCGGACATTCGAAAACGTCGTCGTAAAGGGCGACTATGATCCGGTAGGCCGGGCCAGCCTTACTGTTCCAGAGTTATGCGAAGTTCTGGTGCGATGGACGGTGGAGCAATATCACAACTCTCCGCATCGTGGACTAAACGAGCAGACGCCTGCGAGAGCATGGGAAAGGCTCACCAAGAAATATGGCGTAATGCTGCCACCGCATTCACATGAATTGCGGGCAATATTTGGGGTTAGGGTCAAGAACCTAACCGTACATCCGTCAGGGGTAGAATTCTGCGGCCTCTTTTACAATTGCCTGGAGCTTCAGGAATTCTTTCAACGCCGAGGGAGTGCTGTCGTAGACATCAAAGTAAACCACCGCGACATCAACTGCATCTCGCTTGAACTGGGGGATAACTGCTGGTTGGCAGTGCCTTGCATGCGGCCGGGTATGGCGCACGTCCCTCTCGATGTTTGGCTTGCGACGCGGCAGGCTCTTCGGCGGCAGCACCAAGACGAATCCAAGCTCGATGACTCGATCGTCAAGGAATCGGTTCTCAAGATGATGGAGATCGCAAAAACTGCAGAGCAGCGGACAGCATTGGTTACGACGCGTCCAACCACCGAACAGCTCACTAAGCTCCATCGAGACGTAAATTATCCATTCGAATTCCTGCGGCCTGACATCGGACCAACACCTCTAAAGGGGAATTTGCTCGCAGCGGCGATCATCCCCGCTCGGAAAGCCCTGTCCGCTTCTCCTTCGAACAGCAAGCCGTCGCGAACCATCAAGTAATATTACAGGATATTTTGAAAATGACCGAAAATTCCAATTCTTCAATCAACGCTATCTTCGCCTCTATGTCGCTGAATGCCCAGGCGGTAGTGGGCAAGATGGAGGCTATTAGAAACAACTACATTGAGACCGATTGGGACGATGAGCTCAGGCGGCGGTTCGACAAACTACTCCGGACCATCGTTATGCGTCGCTCGTCGGCCGATGAAGCCTGGAAAGAAAGGCGTGAATGCAGGGCCATCGTCTACACCGGCGAAGAAGGCATCGGAAAGACTGAATCCCTGGACCGGCTTTTCCGCACCCATCCCGCCACCGCCGGCTACAACGTGTTTGGGTCTGGCTGCACTTTGCTGTCAGTCTCGGTTCCCGCCTCTACCTCGCCGATAGCACTGGGCCATACGATCCTGCAGAAAGCTGGTCGGCCGATCTACAAGCCCCTAGCGGAACACGCCGTTTGGGCTCAGGTTCACCACCAGCTGGAACTTGCTGGCGTCGCGATATTGCATCTCGACGAGATGCATAACCTGACCGATAGCGCGAACGTCAGCCAGATCGATCACATCAGAAAGCGCCTGAAGGCCTTGATGGTCTCGCCGACATGGCCAGTCGCTTTGGTGATCTCAGGGTTGCCCAGCATCGTCCCGGCAATGCGGGCAGTCGGAGAGATCCGGAGACGCGGTCAATTTATCCAAATGCCATTGATGGAGATGCCGGCGGATGCCGATTTGGTGAGCGCGGCGCTCGATAGAACCTGTAAGCTGGCAGACCTGACTTGGTCAGACGATCGCAACTTGCTTGTTAGTCGCCTCGTCCATGCGGCCATCTATCGTTTTGGCGTCATGATCGAACTCATACAAGAGGCGGTCGAGCTAGCACTGCTGGACGGAGTCGAGGAGCTTACTGTCGAGCACTTCGCTGCTGCGTATGCTGATCGCACGGGTTGCGGACGTCGCATGAACCCGTTTCTCGCTGCTGACTGGCTGCACTTGGATTGTTCGCTCGTGTTAATGGCCGCCCCCCCTTCGCAGATCTTGCCTGCAGACAGTTCGCTCGTTGGCCGCGCGCAGAGAGGCAGCAAGTAAAATGCGCCTCTATCCCACCCTGCCGCTCATTGAAGATGAGGGGCCCGTTAGCTTTCTCTCGCGTCTTGCTCTGCTCCACGGCTTCCAGCGTGCAAGAGTGTTTGCGAGCCAATTGGGTCTTCATTCACAGCGGCTAGCAGACGGCGATACCGCAGCCCTTGCTTCGCTTTCAGAATTGAGCGGCGCTTCGCTGATTGATCTCTCGCGCGCCGCAATCACCAAAGTTGGACGCGACTATCGGATTCGCGGACAATCGCTCGCCAAGAAGGATAGCCACAGAGCTCATCTCATCGTTTGTCCACGATGCATTGCCGAGGACCTGGGCTCGCACCGGGACGGATGGCGAACGGGAATGCGGTTCCAGTGGCAATTGGAACCACTGCGATACTGCCACACCCACAACGTTTTGCTCAAAAAGTTTGCATATAAGCCAAGGTGTCAGCTGTTCGACCATGCCAGCGCGCTTCAACCGGAACTTGGCGAGGTTCTAGCTGCGGCTGACAGCGGCAGAACGAGACCGGCTTCACCTCTGGAAGAGTATTTAACGGCGCGCCTTGACGGAGCCTGCGCTTCGCCGTGGCTGGATTCCCTCCCCTGGTACGCCGCAGCTAAAACTTCCGAAATGCTCGGGGCCCTACTCATTGATGGCAGCGAAGCACTCATCAGCCATTACACAGCGGAACAGCTAATCGATGCGGGGAGCGCCGGATTCGAGGTGGCGTCAAGAGGTTCTGCGGCGATCTACGACGCACTGGATGGTGTGAGAGCTTCCGTTGATGCTAGGGAAGCTACCAAGAATCCGCACTTCGGAATTTGGTTTGGGTCGTTCTTTAAATGGATCAAGCTGCTTACCGATGATGGCGTTTACGATCCGCTTCGCGACATCATGCTCGACATCGCGAGGGCCAACATTGCTCTTGGCCCGGAAGACCTCTTTTTCGACCGGCAGGTTGTTGGAAAGCGGAAACTGCATTCGTTATCGTCTGCGCGGGCCTACACCGGGCTAGGTTCGGTTAGCCTTCGCCGCAAACTGGCCTCGGCGGGATTTATCCCTCCTGATCACAAGAAACACATCGAGAGCCGGCTCCTTATGCCGGCGACTCCCCAGCTCGAAGAGTTCTTGGCAAGAGCGCGACACTCGCTATCGCCGCCGGAAGCTGCAAGATATCTGAATGCCAAATCCGTTCAGTTGAAGATTCTCGTGAAAGAGGGCCTGATCAGGCCCTTCCCCGGACAGGAAGGGGTGCGCAATCGCTCATACGATCGGCGCGACCTTGATGCCCTCTTGAGAGAGTTCGAAGAGGGCGCAGAGCTGGTCGAAGACCCGTCCTATCCCCTGCTTACCATCCCAGCCGCATCGCGGCTGTCAAATTGCAATGCAGGCGAAATCATTCAGGCGCTCCGTGACGGGCGGTTGCCCTGGAAAGGTAAGGCGGCAGGCAAGAAGGGGTACGAGGCACTGCTGGTGAATTATGATCAAACCCGCGAAATCCTGTTCCAAGCGTCCAAGGACGCACTGGTGATGCCCGCGGCATGTCAAGTTCTCAACTCCACGCGCCAGGTCATGGTCAATCTGATTCAGATCGGCGCGATTGACGCGACGCGGGTCACTCTACCCCGGCAGCGCACTCAGTATACGCTTGTGTCTCGTGCTTCGATCGACAAGTTCAAGCGTGACTTTGTTTCGTTGACGGAGCTCGCCAGCGAGCACCGGCAATGGCCTATCCACATCAAGAAGGTCTTGCGGGAGTTGAACGTACCGCCGGCCTTTGAGAAATCCGCAATCGGCGCGACTTTTTACCGTCGAAAGAATGTGCCAGCCACGCTTCCCACTAGTAGCTAGTCTCATGTTTCATTAAAGGGGCGTTTGAACCGCCGAAGCGCTGCGACCCTACTGGATCGGTGAAACCTGAGCCTTTGCCTCGTTGGCTTTGGCCATCATCGCTTCGAGCTTCGCGAATATCTCCGGCGAGAAGACGAGGTTCATCACCTGGCCGCTCGCCATCTCGAAACAGATCATTGTCTCGCCCTGCGGATCGGTCGTCAGCGCGATCCGCTTCACGTCGGCCACGTCGAGATCGATTTCCGGCAGATCCGTCGGCTCGGCCATCAATCTCGATCCTCGAGAGGGCGCCAAAGTTCGTCGGGTTTGGCTCGCGCAATGGTGGTGTCGTCGATGATGTGTTGTTCCTGCAACCTGGCTTCGATCAGGGCCGTATCCAGGAAATAGGCCAGCGTTCCGAACCCACGGGCGGCCGCTTCGTTCTTCAGCGCCTCGATCCGCTCGACCAAGTCGTCGGCTCGACGGATCGAAATTCGCGGCACGCCTGATCCGATCCTGACCGCATCCGGCATGGCGCTGTCCCTCCCTAATCAGGGTATTCGCCCGCAAGCCGATCATACAAGTCGACTTCCGCGGCATCTGCTGCCAGAGCCACTTCGAGCTCCCCGGCCGGCGCTATGACACCGCCGAAATGAGCGTGGAAGGCCCGTGCGAAACGGGCTTCTTCGAAAGCGACGCGGATCAGGTCCTCGGTCATCGTGCCGAGAACGCGGAAGCCGATTTGCCAGTCGGTGCACCATGCTTCGATCCGGCGAAGACGTTCGGCCGCGGACGCCCTGTCCAGCTTGATCTCGACCTGGTGCGGCCAGTGCCCGGTCATCGCCACATGCCTCGCATCTTGGCCCTGACATCCACCTTCGGCCCGCCTGAGGGCATCCGCTGCGCGTCTGCCACCGCGATGGGCCAGGCCGTCCGTTCGAACTGACCGAGCAGCGCATTGGGGATGAAGCGGGTGCGGTTGGCGTAGACATGACGATCGCCTGTAGCGGACTGGCCGTGCGTGAAGAAGCGCTGCGGCACGACGAGATGTAGATCGTCTTTGGCTCGGGTCATCGCGACATAGAGCAGGCGACGCTCCTCCTCGATCTCGTCCCGCGCGCCAGCGCCAAGGTCGATCGGAATGCAGCCATCGACCGTATTCATGACGAAGACCGACTTCCATTCCTGCCCCTTGGCGGAATGGATCGTCGACAGGATGAGGTAGTCCTCGTCGAGACGCGGCACGCCGGCCTGATCGCTGGTCGCATCCGGCGGGTCGAGCGTCAGTTCTGTCAGGAAGCGCTCACGCGACGGGTAACCGCCCGCTATCTGTTCGAGCTGCACGAGATCGGCCTGCCTGGTGCTGGCGTCCTCATGGATCCGCTCCAAGTGGGGCTCGTACCAGCGGCGAGCCCGCTCAATCTCTGCCGGCCAACCCGCCGTGCCGGCGCGCAGCTCACCTACCGCGGCGATGAACGACGACCAGTCGTCGCCAGACCGCGGCGGAGCAGGCGCGTTCTCAAGAGCCTCGAGGGGCATTGAAGCCTGTGCCACATGCTCAAGGACGCGCTGGGCCGATGTCGGGCCCACGCCCGGCAGGAGCTGCAGGACCCGGAAGCCCGAGACCTTATCGCGCGGATTCTCCACGAAGCGCAGCAGCGCCAGGAGATCCTTGATGTGGGCGCTGTCCAGGAACTTGAGGCCGCCGAATTTGACGAAGGGGATATTCCGGCGCGTGAGCTCGATTTCGAGTGGGCCGCTGTGATGCGACGCGCGGAACAGGACGGCCTGCTGCTTCAGCGTCGAACCGCCCTCCCGGTTCTCCAGCACCTTCTCGGCGATGAAGCGTGCCTGATCAGCTTCGTCTCGCACATGGACAAGCTGCGGCGGCGAGCCGGTCGCGCGATCCGTCCAGAGGTTCTTGGTGAAACGCTCGACTGCCAGATCGATAACGGCATTCGCAGCAGAGAGAATGGCGCTGGTCGAGCGGTAGTTCTGATCGAGCGTGATGACCTCAGCCGGCGGCACGAAGGCGGCGGGGAAGTCGAGGATGTTGCGGACTGTCGCGGCGCGGAACGAATAGATCGATTGGGCATCATCTCCGACCACCGTAACCCCGCGGCCGTCGGGCTTGAGCGCGAGCAGGATCGAGGACTGGAGCCGGTTGGTATCCTGGTACTCGTCGACCATGACGTGGTCGAACCGGCCACCTATGTCCGCTGCGATATCTGGACCGGTTACAGCCTGGGCCCAGTAGAGAAGCAGGTCGTCGTAATCCAGGACGTTCTGGCTCTGCTTGGCCTCCACATAGGCAGCGAAGAGCTCTTTCAGCTCGGCGGCCCAAGTTGCGCACCAGGGATAGGACAGGCGAAGAACCTCTTCGATTGGCAGCTCGGCATTCACGCACCGCGAATAGATGGCCAGGCAGGTGCCCTTCGTCGGAAACCGCGACTCTGTCTTGGAGAAGCCGAGCTCGTGCCGGACCAGGTTCATCTGGTCGGCCGAGTCCTCCCGATCGTGGATCGTGAAAGCGGGATCAAGGCCAAGCTGCTCGGCATAATCGCGCAGCAGGCGCGCGCCGATGCCATGGAAGGTGCCAGCCCAGGTCAGGGCGTCGGCCAGGACGCCGGCACCTTCGCCGAGAACCTTTCGGGCGATCCGCTCGACTCGCTTTGCCATCTCAGACGCAGCCCGGCGTGAGAAGGTCATCAGCAGAATTCGCCGCGGATCCGAGCCGCTGACCATGAGATGGGCGACCCGATGCGCAAGCGTGTTGGTCTTGCCCGAGCCGGCACCCGCGATGACAAGCAGGGGCGAGGACGCCACCGCGCCAACGCCATGGATCACCGCGCGGCGCTGGGCCGGGTTGAGCGCGTCGAGATAGCTGATCGGGGCAATGGCATTCATGCCTTCAATTCCCGAACCGGCCGCGCTCCTTCCGAGAAACGACCGCGAAGGAAGCCCAGCGAGGCTGCCCGATCGGCATCTCGCAACAGCTCATCACGGTTGTGAAGCAGAGCCTCAATAGCAGCCCGGGCATCGCCCTCGAACTGCGCCAGTACGGAATCGATCTGTTGCTCCATAGGCTTCGGAGCAGGCGCCTGTTTCAGCACGACCGGGGGCATGGTTGCGTCCTCAAGAATGAGAACATTATGAGAACGATCGCCTTCGAGGAGTCAAGCTCCGAGGCAAAATCCACAGCCGAGCGTCTGCCCGAATGAACGCCGGCTAGGCTCGATATCGATCGAGCGCCGTAAGCCGCTGGATCAGCGGTTCCGCGTCCTCCCAGCAATAAATCTCGGTGCGGAGATAGCGGAGCTCCTCCTCTTCGAGCTCGTCATCGATCTCGATCCACCAGGCTCTCGGCCTGCCGTCGCTTCCATCCGACCAGCGATAGCCTCTGCCTTTGAGGTGGTCCTTCATGTCGAACGGCGCATTGTCAGCATAGATGCGGACGCGGCTACGCTCGCTTGATCGTAAGAGCTGCGTGAACGGCGGCGTACCACCCTCCCCGACCGGCCGCGCCAGCACCTCCAACAGCGCGTGGCAATCATCCGTCGCGCGGTGGCCCTCATGGAACAGACCAGATTGGCCAACGAGGTATCCGAGCTTGTTTCCCTCGAAGCCAAGATCCGCCCAGGGGATCTCCTTGACCGAACACGCCCACGCCTTCGATCCGAAGGCTGGCGAGAGCCTTTCGCAGAACGGCCGGTCGAACGCTGCATTGTGGGCGATCACAAGATCAGCAGGCTCGATAAGAGCATCCAGCGCTGCAACATCGATCTCAAGACCGGCGACCATCTCGTCGGTGATGCCCGTCAGTCGCGTAATCTCCGCTGGGATCGGATCCGAGGGCTGACGCAGGCCGCTATAAATGCCCACGACGTCGCCGACCGCTCCCTCGTCGTCGTAGGTGAAGGCGACAGCTCCAATTTCGATGATCTCGTCCTTGGCGTGATTGAGCCCTGTCGTCTCCGTATCGACCAGAACCGCAAGGTTTGGAAACGCGCTCTCCGCCCGCGGGATCACAGTGCGCGGCACGAGTTTGCGCAGAACCCTGTAGCGACCGCGCTGCTCTAGCCGCTGCGCAGCTTCTTCCTCGTTCCAACCTGCCGGCAGCGAAGGCGCATGGGCTCCGCGCTTTCGCGGGGCTGGCCGAGGCGCTTCCCTGTAGCCGGGTGCGTCGTCAAACAGGTCAATCTGAGCGGACGCCGTTTTCATTGCTCTGCTGCGGTTTTCCGAAGTCGGCGCGGAGGAGCAAACGTCGCCGGCTCCGGGACCTCCGGCACAGTGGCAACCTATGCGGTCTTGCCACGCGTCCGCTTCCGCCGCTGCCCAAGCCCCATGGACTTCGCCAGGTTCGAGCGCGCTTCAGCGTATGAGGGGGCGACCATCGGGTAGTCCGGCGGGAGGCCCCACTTCGCGCGATACTGATCCGGCGTCATGTCATAAGCCGTGCGCAGATGGCGCTTCAGCGATTTGAATTTCTTTCCATCCTCAAGGCAGATCAAGAAGTCAGCCGTGATCGACTTTTTGATCGACACTGCCGGTGCGGCCTTTTCGGTCGGCGTCGGCGCCGGCGGCTCCTTGCCCAAGCCTGTGATCGCCGAATGCGTGGTAGCGATCAGCGCGGGAAGATCCGCCGCGGGAACGCTATTATTCGAAACGTAGGCCGATACGATATCGGCAACGAGGCCGATAATCTCGTGGTTGGCTTCTGACATTGTATTCTCCAACTGCAATTTGACGCAGTATCGATTGCGATTCAGGCGCGGCTATTATTTTCACGAACGAATCACGTCAACGTTAGAACCCAACATGGACCAATTCTATTTGCGCCGCGAGATCTCGCCGCGGCCTCGTTGAGGACAACCTGGTCAACTACCAGTTGACGATCAGGCCATCGATCTTTCTTTTGCGGCCCATCTCTCTACAAGGCTCGCACCCTATGCCCGAGGACAAATTTTGTATCAGATCAAAGCTGTCGTTCGTAACGAGAAGCTAGCGCATCGCACCGCCTCAGCTACCGAGGCGCTCGAAAAACTGAAGGAAGTGCAATCCCGGTCAGGCCTCAGGTCGTGTGCCGCTTTCCGCAAGGGCGTTCTCCTGACACAGCAAGAACTTGAACAAGCAGCGCGGCGGGATCGCGATTGGCGGCCGTGATCGGCGCCTATCCGCTCAGATAAATTCGCTCCAACATTGCATTTTTGACGGCTTGCCCATGGCAACGAGTGTGCGAAGCTGCACCCGCCTCAAGGAGACGTGCTCGATGGCAACAGGTACCGTGAAATGGTTCAATGCGACAAAGGGCTTCGGGTTCATCCAGCCCGACGAGAGCGGGCAAGATGTGTTTGTCCATATAAGCGCAGTCGAGCGCGCCGGACTTCGTGAGCTCCGCGACGGCCAGAAGATCGCCTACGAGCTCGTCCAGGATAAGCGGTCAGGCCGGAATTCCGCAGATCAGTTGCGCACGCTCTAGCCCACGTTTGTGAGCTGGGAACGGTGAGGCAATCGCATGACTGCCTGCCTCATTCCCGGTCTCGTCGGCCAAACTAGCTCAGGTCATCCTGAAGGTATGAGCACCGCTGCGGGTACGTCCGAATGCCTAATCACCCGGACAGTCATGAGCTCGACGACTGGTTTCTCTTCGGCCCCAAGCGGACCTTGTTGAGGCGGTTCTCACGTTATCCGACGCGATAAATCTGGCGCATCCAATGTGTGCAGTCGCGCCGTCGGGCAGACGCGCTGGACGATCTCGCAGAGATGCTGGTGGTGGGTCAGGTAGATGACCTGCCCGCTCCGTGCCATGTCCGCGAACAGGCGAAACGCCTCTTCGGCGCGGAAATCGTCGAAGGTCTCCATGATGTCGTCGGCCACGAAGGGCACAGCGCGCCGCGCCTTTGCGAATTCATGATACCCGGCGACGCGCAACGCGAGATAGAGCTGGAAGCGCGTGCCCTTCGAAAGCTCGTCCGCGGCCTTCGAGCCGCCGCCGGTTGCAAGGGCGATCAGCGTCTCGCCATCCTTGCCGGGCTGCGCCGCGAGGCCGGAATAGGCGCCCCGGCTGATCGTCCGGAACGCGGCCGAGGCCTGCTCCATCATGGAGCTGCGATGGCGCTCGCGATAGATCGTGAGGGCCTGCTCCGCCGCGGCGATGCCGGCGCGCAATTGCAGATAGCGCAGCGCCCCGTCCTCGATCTCCAGCAAGGTGGTCCGGCGGCGCTCTTCGATCTCGGCAACTCGGGCATCGCCGCCGATCGCCTCGACCTGGTCGATCGCCGTCGCGCGGGCGGCGAAGAGCTCGTGGCAGCGCCGGTCCTGATCCTCGAAGCGCACCTTCAGCTCGTTCCATTCGGTCTCCAGCGCCGGGCGAGCCGCGCGGGCGAGCGCCGCCTCGGCGCTGGCGAGGTCGTCGCTGCGCATCGCCTCGCAGATGTCGCGCTCGGCTTCGGCAGCTCGCTCCCGCAGCGCCCGGCGCTGGGCGATCCGCTCCAGCGCCTCGGCGACATCGGCCAGCGAACCCGCCTCGAAGAAGGCAATCATCCGCTCGGTTTGGCCGGCATGGATCCTGTGCCTCTCAGCCAGCCCGCGCTGCCGTTCCTCCGCGGTCTCCAGCTGGGCGGATAATTGCGCGCGGCGGTCCTCGCCGGCGCCCGCCTGCCGGACCCTGTCGACGATCTCGCGGACGCAATCGAGCACCGGCATCCCGCACGGAAGGTCCAGAGCCTGCGCGAGCATCGCGAGCTCATCGCGAAACGCCGACTGATCCTTTTCCATCTTGTCGATACGATCGACGAGCCCGGCGCGCTTCTCGAGCGTCGGTGCGAGATCGGCCATCACAATGAGCGTCTCGCGCACGACGCCGAGCGCGGGGACGGAACCCGCTTCCGCCAGCCAGCAACCGCGGCAGGCCGCCGACCAGGCCTCGACCCAGTCCCGTTCCTTCGCCGCCGCCTGTTCCGCCGTGCGCTCGCGCATCGCCAGATCGCGCTGCCGGTCCGCCAGCTCGGCGTGGAGCCGTCTCATCTGCGCCTCGCTCTCCAGGCCGGCCTGGGCTTCCGCGAGCAGGGCGCCGACATCGGCCCCCTCCGCCGCGGCGAGCCCGGCCCGCCCCAGCGCGGCCGAAAGCTGCGCCTGCGCCTCCCGGGCGTCCGCCTGAGCGGCATCCAGGTCCCGCTCCGCCGCCCGCACGGCGTCCCGCGCCTCCAGGGCTCGGTCCCGAAGCGGCAGCCAATCCTCCAGCTCCGGCAGGGACGGCACCGGCGACCAGGACGGCGCCATGACGCGCACGGCCTGCGCGAGCTCGGCGTCGATGCCGGCGAGAGCGGTCGCGGCGGTCTCGGCCAGCTCCTGCGCGCGGGCGAGATCGGCCTGCGCGACGGCCAGCGCCTGCCCGCTCTGATGCAGCCGCGCCAGCTCAGACATATGCGAGAGACGCCCGGCACCGACGAGATCGTCCTGGCGCAGGGCGGCCTCGAAGACATCCGCCGACGCGGCATCGAGGTCGCGCCGATGCGCGGCCCAAGCCTGTTCGCGGCGCGCGCGGATCTCGGCCGCCTCGCGATCGGTCACGATGCCGGTCGTCGCGGCCAGGCCAGCCCGCTCCGCCTCGACATGGCGTATCTGGGTCGTGAGCCGCTCGATCTCATGCCGATGCTGGGTTAGCGCGGCTTCGCTCTCGCGCCGCGACGCCTTCCAGCGCTGCAACAGGTCCGGCCTGGGAACCGTCATGCCGACGAGCTGCGCCAGCGTGCCGTGCCAGGGCCGCAGCGCCGCCATGCGCGCGTCGAGATCGTCCTGTGCCGATGCCCGCGCCCGCCCGGCGAGTCGCGCGCGCGGCTGATGGTCGGCCGATCGCAGGGCCTCGACCGTTGCTGCCAACGCCGCCATGGCGCGGGCCCGCTCCGGGGGCTCCGCCTCGGCGCCCTCCGCCCGCGGCAGCTGGTCCGCGATCTCCGCGAGCCGGCGCTGCGCCTCGTCCCGTTCGTCGACGGCATTGCGCAGGGCGGCCTCAATGCCCGATCTCGCCTCGATCAGAGCGCGCAGCCGGCCCATCGTCGCGGCGGTCAAGACGAGGCGCTGCGGCTCGCCCTCCCCGTCGCGCTCGATCCGCTGCAGGATGCCGGCGATCTGCAGGTCGAGCTGGCGCAATTGCAGCCGGCGTTCGGGGATGTCCTTGTCCGCGGTGATGTAGCGCGCCCGCAGCTCGGTCAGTCGCTCCAGGCCCTGCGCCTGGCGAAGGGCGGCCTCGTCGATGACGGTCGCGTCGATCTCGGCGCGCAGCCGCTCGATCTCCTCGCGAATGGCCTGGCTCTGGACACCGAGTGCGATCTCGTCCTTGCGCAGCGCCGGCAATTCGGCTGCCCAGCCGGCCGGGGCTTCCGGCAGCCCGGCCAGAGGCGCCAGGCGCTCGCGGTCGGTCCGCAGCGCGGCGAGCCGAGGCAGCGCCGCGAGATGGCGCTGGATCTCGTCCAGGCGCGCCTGGAGACGCGCACGCTCTCCGACCGCTTCGTCATATTGGCCGGCGGCACGGTCCCGCGTCTCTATCAGTCGCGCATAGTCCGACGCCAGGGTGTCGAACTGCTCGCGCTCGGCCTTCAACCCCGCGAGCCGTGCCTTGAGCTCGGCGAGCAAGCCGCTGCGGGCCCGGAACTTGTAGAACCCTTCCGCCTCGGCCCGGAGATCGACGAGCTCGTGGCTGAGATGAGCGAGGCCGGCGCTGGCCGAGAACAGCAATTGCCCGAGATCGCCCTTGCTCGCCAGGATGCTCTCGCCGCCCTTCTCCAGGGTCTCGTCGTCGAGCGAGAACATGGTGCGATAGGCGTCGCGCTCGATCCCGCCGATCTCCGCGCGGATGGCGGCTTCGGGCAGCGAGCGATCCTCGGCATCGAGCAGACTGTTCTGCGGCCGCTTGATCCGGGCGAATTCCCGCGTCTCGCCATCGAATTCCAGAGCCGCGCCGATCCGCATCGTGGCATAGGGATGCAGGAAGCCGAAAGCGCTCTGCGAGCCGATCCCGAACAGGAGATCGAGCAAGGCCGAGAAGGTCGTCGACTTGCCGGCCTCGTTCGGCCCGTAAATCACATGCAGATCGGGCTCGCCTTCGCGGAGCGCACCGAAATCAATGCTGTGATCGGTGAACTTGCCATAGCGGGTCAAATCGAGGCGACGAAGGCGCATTCAGCTGCCCTCCCCCGCTGCCTGCAGCCGCGCGACCACCGTCTCCGCGCCATCGCGGGCGATGCGCGCGAGATGGGCGCGGAAGGCCTCCTCGTCGGCGCCCAGCACGTCGCGGCATTCCTGCGGAAGCTGTGCCCGGATTTCCTCCGCCATGCCGGCCAGCGTAGCAGCGAAGGCATCGGAGCCGAGGATCTGCTCCTCGATCAGGCGGTGGAGGTCGGTCAGTGGATCGCCGCTCGTCTCCCCCGGCAGCGCAGGCGGATGACAGGCGATCTCGAGCTTTTCCACCCAGCATGAGCCGATGACGGCAGCCCGGTCGTCGGCCTCGGTCTTCAGCAGATCCATGTCGCGGCGAATGCGCCAGGCCAGGGATGTTGCTCCCACGACCTGCAGCCGCGCGACGAGATGCGCGGAATCGACCGCGCTGCGTGTCGTCTCCAGGGCCCGCGCGACACCGGAGACCAGCTCCCGCCAATCCTCGATTCCGGTCGCGTCGACCGTGACCCGCTCGAACTGCGCGACGCTGGTCACGCGCTCTTCGATCGTGATCGAGCGGTCGTCGCCGACCGTGACCAGCGATACGGATTTCGGACCGGCCTCGTTGATGTCGCGGCCCTGCGGCATGCCCGGCATCGCGATCAGGCAGGCATCGTCGATGACGGCGCGCTTGTGGATATGGCCGAGCGCCCAGTAGCGAAACCCCGTCGTCCGAAGGTCGGCCAGGCTGCAGGGCGCATAGAGGTCGTGGCCCGGGGTGCCGGCCAGGCTGGTGTGCAGCATGCCGATATTGACCGCACCCTCGACCAGCGGCCGATACTTGCCGAGCAGGCTCTCCGGAGCGTGGGGCTGCGCGAAGCTCAGCCCATGGATCACGATCGGGACCCGCCCGGCCGGGCCCGGAAGCTCCAGCGCCTCGGCGCGGCCGCCGAAGACCTTGACCGAGTCCGGAAGCACCAGTTCCTTCGTGATCCGCGACATCGCGTCATGATTGCCGCGGATGACGAAGGTGCGGATGCCGGCCTGATCCAGCCGCCGCAGCTGCTCGGCCAGAAAGCGCGCCGTCTTCATGGAGCTCTGGTCGCCGTCGTAGAGATCGCCGGCGATCAGCAGCGCATCGACCTGCTCCGCGAGGCAGAGGTCGATGATCCGCACGAAGGCTTGCCGTGTGGCGTTGCCGATGAGCTCAGCCAACTCCGGATTGCGCAGCGCGAGGGAGCGCAGCGGCGAATCCAGGTGAATGTCAGCAGTGTGGATGAAGCGATAAGTCACGATCCATTTCCTTAGCCGACCTGCATCCGCTCGCCGACAGCAATCTTTACAACTAGAGCGCGTGACGAACATTCTCCTCGCGGCTAAGCTCCAAAAACCTGACTGGATACAAGGGCGAATGCGGGGGCCATGGCGGACGTAAGCCTGATCGAATGGGCGGCGAACCAACCCGATTGGGCGCGTGACGCCCTTCGCCGAATCGCCACGACGAGCGAATTTATCATTCGGGACGAGGACCGCGCGGCCGTCCTGGAGCGGCTCAAGCATGAAGCCGGCGGAGTTGGAACGGCGCCAGATTGTGAGCCGATCACCGGGGAACACCTGTCCCAGTGTTCAGAGATCGGCCCCCGCGCGGCGCTGGCGTCGATCGGACCGCTGCAAAATATCGATCGCCTGGCCAAAGATCAGCAGCTGCGCTTTGCGCCCCGCGGTGTCACGCTGATCTTCGGTGAAAACGGCAGTGGGAAGAGCGGATATGCCAGGATAGCAAAACGCCTCTGCCGCAGCCTATCGATCGACGAGCTCAAAGGAGATGTTTTCAAGCCGAAGCCTGACGAGCCTATGCAGGTCAAACTTCGTTTCCAGCTCGGAGACGCGGCCATTACGGAATTGGACTGGGCGCCGGACACCAAACCACCAGGCGCGTTGAAGCAAATTTCGGTCTTCGACAGCCGAAATGCCCGCCTCTACGTCGACCAGCAAAACCGGATAGCATACCTTCCAGTCGAGATCGCGGTTCTCGAGCACCATGGGCAGCTATGCACTGCCTTCGGCGCTGAGTTTTCGATCCAGCAGACGGCGATCGAAAAGCGTCTCAAGACACCCCTCCCCGCTGGCTACGCACCCGGTGGGACGATGCAAAAGCTGTTTGGGCAGCTTGAGGCAAAGTCCCGGACGCTTCCGGAAAAATCCGAAATCGAAAAGCTCGCCGGCCTAAGCGAGGCGGAACTGGGGGAGTTAGGCGGGCTTGAGCGCAAGCTTGCGCAAGATCCCGTCGCGCAGGCTGCGACGCGCAAGCGTGCGATGCAGCTCTTGGCCCGTCTCAACGACGTGCTGAAATCGCTTGAAGAGGGTTTGTCCGATGAAGTCGGACGGCAGCTTGCGGGTTTGGCGCAGAATGCCAGCACCACGGCCGCCGCGGCCGGGCTGGCGGCAAGCCAACAGTTTGCAGCTGAGCCTTTGAATCTCGTCGGGGGCGACGCATGGCGGCTGCTTTATGAAGCCGCTCGGGATTTTGCTATCCTTTCCGGGGGGCCCGCTGATCGGATATCCGACCATGCGGGCAGCCCCTGCCCATTATGCCAGGAGCCGCTCAGCGACGAAGCCGCGAAACGCATGGCTCGGTTCAATGCGTTCGTTCAAAGCGAAGCGGCAAAGCGTGCGGACGCCGCGCGAGACGAGCTTGGAAAGGCCAGGGAAGCACTGGAATCGTTGACCGTCCCGCCGACCGACGTCGTAGCTGGAACCTTGACCGCCTACGCAGGCCTAGACGGCTCACGCGCCAGTTTGCTCAGCCAGATTGAGACGTCCCTCACAGCCTTTGCTGCAAGGCGCGGCAATCTTCTCGCGCGTATTTCCGATCCAGACCAGGAATTGGCTCCGCTTCCACCGTCTCTGCGATCAGCCCTTTCCGCCGATATCGAAAAGCTCGGCACCGAGGCGGCCCAGTTGGATGCAAGCGCAACGCATGCCTCGGCGCTCGATGCTGATCGTGCTCGAATCGCGTTGTTGAAGGACCGATTCAAGCTTCAGAATGATTTGCCTGTCGTATTGCAGCGTCTCGTTGAACTTCGGGAACTCGCTGCGGTAAAGGCCTGCCAGGTCCAAGTGCAGACCAGGGCGATATCGATTCAGATCAGCGCGCTTCGCCGCAAGCTGGTGACCGATAGCCTGCAAAAGCGCATCCAGGCTGAAATCCAAAAGCTCGACCTCAATCACATTCCTTTCCGCGTTAGCGACAGCAGTGAACAAGGCCAAAGCCGGTTCGCGGTCAGCTTGCAGGGCATCGACAAGATCGCAAGTAATCAGATTCTCAGCGAGGGCGAGCAGCGCGCGCTGGCGCTCGCCTGCTTTCTTGCCGAAATCGGCGACGAAGGTAAAGGCTATGGCTTGATTGTAGACGACCCCGTGTCGTCGTTGGATCAGCGAAGAATCCGGCTCGTCGCCGAGCGGCTGGTGCAAGAGGCCGCGAAAGGTCGACAGGTCATCATCTTCACTCACAGCCTCGTATTCTTCAACGAGGTTGTTGCCCAGACCGCCAAGGCTGGCGATGCGGCTCCACTCATCAAAATGGTCATCCGGAAAACAGAAGCCGACGGATTTGGTGTCGTCGAGGAGGACACTGACCCCTGGCTGGCCCGCAGTGTCAGCGCTCGTATCACCGATCTTCGAGCCAGAGCCAAACAGCTCTCTGGCACGACCGATTTCACATCCGAGACCTACCGGCGCCTGGCCAAGGATTTCTATTCCGATCTCCGCGAGACCTGGGAGCGGAGCGTCGAGGAGGTGGTTCTGAACAAGACGGTCGAGCGTCTGGTGCCGGACGTGATGACGAAGCGGCTCAGCGCATTAAGTGTGTCCGATGAAGACTACAAGGCCATTTTCTTCGCGATGAAGCATGTTTCGGAGCGATCAGGCCACGACATGCCCGCCGGCCGGGACATTCCAGTCCCAACGCCCGCGGAGATGCTGGTCGACGTCCAGGCGCTCGATACCTTCCAGGCGGACTACAAGAGCCGAGGTAAGGCAGCCGCGAAAGTTCGTAATGCACTCGAAGAACCAGCCAAGGCTGTTTTGGTTTAAGCCAGCAGCGACCTCGATTGCTGGCGGTTTTTTGATAGTGGTAGCGCGGCTGGCACCTCGCACCCAAGCCAACTCGCAGCGCCTGACAGCTGTACGAAGCACGAGGCAAGCGCTCCGAAGGGCCGTTGGCACAACCAGGCTGCACTGGCGTGCGATCGCTCATTGATGATCAGAAACTTGAAAAAGGGGACAGCGCAAATGAACGAAGCAAGAGCGGACCAGGCTCTCGACGCCGATCCACTGGAGCCTGCGGAACGTGCGCGCTCTAACTTCGTGCGAGACATGGTGCAGCGGCGTGCCCCCTCTCCACTCGATCCGATGACTTGGTCGGGGTCGACGCCAAAGCGTATTGTTCAGTTCTGGGATGATCTGCAGCGATTACCTGAGGACGTCAAAGCCTGCATGAACTCCTGGAAACAGCTAGAGCGGAGCGGATTCGAACTGGAGGTGTTCGACAGGAGTTCTGCAAGCATGTTCATCCGAACCCGGCTGGGAAATCGCTACGAGAACGCTTTCAACGCGTGCTACCATCCGTCAATGATGTCCGATTATTTCCGTTATTCGTATGTTCTTGTTGAAGGTGGTTTCTATATCGACGCCGACGATGTTTACCACGGAACCTCGATCGACCACCTTTTCGCGGATCGACGACTCAAGCTTCAGCCGTTCTGCTACGACATCGCAACGGCTCAAATGGTGGCCCCGTCCATCTTCACAGAGCCGGGCGCCAATCAACCAGGGTGGATTTTTTACTTCAATACGACGCCTCTAATCGCGTCTCGCAATCACCCCATTGTTGAAAGAGCGTTGTTGAACGCCACGGCCTCTCTGGAAGCGGACAGCTCGAACGGGCTGCCCGAGGTTCAGGCAACGACCGGGCCGGGAAATCTCAGAGTCCGTCCCGGAACTCATGACGCTCGCGCGATGCGGCGGATAAGAACCATGGCGGCGGCTGCGTAGAGGAAGGCCGTCGCGGAGGCGATGGTGGCTTCGGCGTCCTTCCAGAGCCGTCTATTTC
>Ga0209127_100096_pt1 | contig 43016 bp, 47 predicted proteins | sample LakSupMetagenome_FD_187469 | JGI IMG/M metagenome (GOLD analysis project Ga0209127, IMG submission 187469) | Freshwater microbial communities from Lake Superior, Canada - Sta WM archaea (SPAdes) (version 2) | ecosystem: Environmental > Aquatic > Freshwater > Lake | place: Lake Superior, Canada... | reverse complement strand
GACTGTTCAGCAAGCTCAAGAACTGGCGGCGCATCGCCACACGCTACGACAAGAGCAAGGAATCTTACCTCGGATTCGTCGCCATCGCCGCAGTCAAACTCTGGCTACCCTTTGTCCACGAGGCCTAATATCGCGACGATACAGCGCTTGCGTGTTCAGAATGCGAGTTCCGGTGAGTGGGTTGTAGCCTCGGAAACTACTCATCGAGACAAGGAAGGCTTGGATGACGGGTACGAACGGCCGGGAGGTGGACGTTCAATCGGTCAGCTCAGGGCCACCTTCGGCTGTCAGACCGCCTTGCCCATCAGGCGACCCGGAAGCAGACGTTCCAGACGTCGGCTATGGGCCAAAGATGCCCCTATCGACGGTCGACGGTCGATGCGAGGCATTTCGCCTGCGGCGCCGTGGCCGGTAGCCCGATGGAGAAAGAAGTTCGGAACCCAGTGTAGGGAACCCCCGGGGAATGGGCAGGTGAAGCCGTCCCGGGCTCTCGAGCCGGAACGGATTTCCGATGACGACGATCAATGATGGCGCCTCGCGGGCCGAGGATGAGGCGCGCCCGACGGCTGGCGATCTCGCGCGCTATGAGCGGGCTTATCGGCTCAGCACCGAGCATGCCCGGATGTTCCCGATGTGGCAGGCGGCGCTGGCCCACGCGCTGCTGCTCGAACATGATGGAGACGCTGTCCATGCGGACCAGGGCAACCTGAACGGCCGACAGCTGGCGGAGGGCGCGCGCGCGACGGCGCGGAGCTTCGCGCTGCTGATCGCCGAGGCGCCGGCGCGCAACGAGCAGGAACTCGAGCAGAAGATCCAGATCTACGAGACGATGAACTTCCTGCCGGGCGAGATGGAACGTTCGCGCACGGCTTACATGGTGGAGATCGCCATGCACGCCGACGCGAGCGCGCTCGGCATCAAGCTGCGCAAGGAGCCGGTCGCGACTGGCTCCGGCGGCGTGCAGTAGGAGCACGCCGATGCCCTTCATCGTGTACGATCTCGAGACGAGCGGTCTCGATCCGGCCTGGAACGTGCCGCTCCAGGCCGCCCTCATTCACGTCGATGACGAGCTGCGCCCGCTCAGCGAGCTCTCGTTGAGGTGTCGTCTGCCGGCTTACATCGTGCCGTCGCCGGGCGCCTTGCTGACCACGGGTATTCGCCCGGACCAGTTGGATCAGGCGCCGATGTCGAGCCTCGAGCTGCTCGGCCAGATCGGCCGGGCGCTGCGGGCGTGGGCGCCTGCGACGATTCTGGGCCACAATGTGCTGCGCTACGACGAGGAGGTCCTCCGCCACAACTTCCTCACCCATCTGTTGCCGCCCTATGCCACGCAGTCCACCGGGCTGAAGCGGGCCGATACCCTTGTCATGCTTCGCGCGTCGATCCTGATCGAGCCGGGCGCGATCACGGTTCCCGTCGACGGCAACGGCAAGCGCTCGCTTAAGCTCGGCGCGGTTTGCCGCGCCAATGGGATCGCCCTCACTGAGGACGAGGCGCATGATGCGCTGTTCGATGCCCGCGCCACGTTGGCGCTGTTTCGGCTGCTGCGCGAGCGCGCCCCGCGCAGCGTCGAGCTGATGCTTGCCAACGCGCACAAGTCGGGACCGATCCGTCTCCTCTCCCGCGGTGACCTCATCTGCCTCGGCGGCCAGTCGGCACTGGTGCCCGCGGTCGGTGTCATGGCCAACCCCAATAACGCGACGTCCTGGGCCGCGCTCGATCTTTCGATCGACCCTGCAAGTTATCTCGACGGCTCCGCCGAGGACGTCGCCGGCCTGCTGACGCGGTCGGGCGCAAGGCCGGTGCGGATGGTCAAGACGAATGCCCAGCCGATCGTGCTGGCCTGGGAGGATGCCCAGCACGCCTTGCCGGCCGATCGGCTCGATGACGCGGTCTACAACGACCGCGCTCGCCAGGTGCGTCGGCATCCGACCTTCCAGCGCCATCTCACCGAGGCGCTGAAGAACCGCTTCGCCGATCGGGAGCCATTGCCATATCCGGAGGCGACGCTCTATTCCGGGGGCTTCCTCTCGGATGCCGACATGCGCATCTGCGCGCGCTGGCATGAGCTGCCCTGGGATCAGCGTGGCGCCCTGGTCAAGCACCTAGGCGACGTCCGGCTCCAGGCCTTCGCCAACAGGCAAATGTTCCTGGAGGCGCCTGAGTGCCTCGCGCCGGAAGCCTGGCGCAAGGGCCGCGACTGGCTGCGCGAGCGCCTGACGACGGAGACGGACGTTCCTTGGCTAACCTTGCCTAAGGCGATCAGGGAGGTGGCGGAACTGCGTTCCTCGCTCGATGCGCAGGATGCGGATCGCCATGCCCATCTCGATGCGATCGAGCGCTGGCTGCGCGAGCGCAGCGACCGCCAGCAGATGGCGGCGTGAAGGGTAAGAGGCCGGCGCCCGAAGCGCCGGCCATTCCGGAAGGAAGCGGAGAGGCGCTGCCACGAGGCAGTAACCCCCAAAAACTTCTGGATCCGACATGAAGACCACCATCCCGACCACCTCGCTTGAGGACATCGACCTCGAAGCGACGATCCGCCCCGTCACCGACGATCTCGATGGGATCGCGCGCAGGCTTCCCCTCTCCAGCGATCGCGACACGGCCTATGCCGCCTTCGCCGGCGAGCGCTTCCTCATCAGCGCCACGGCCGGCCGTGCGCTCGGCTTCGCGGAAGAGACCGAGCGCTTTCTCGCGCTGGCCGAGACCTCGCCCAAACCGCAGGTCGCCGCCTGCCTCGACATGCTGACGGCGCTGACGCTCCTCAACTCGGCCAGCGTCATCGCGCTGGCGATCATGCCGCCGCGAACCGGCGAGGATGTGCTGGCGCGCGCGTTCATCGCCGACAGCGTCGACTGCAAGCTCCGCCTGACCGGCGATCCCGCCATGGTCGAAGCTGCGGCGCTCGCCTTCGAGATCGGCCCCTTGCCGATCACCATCGGCGAGCGCCAGCGCAGGACCTTCATGCTGGCGAGCGCCGTCCCGTCCTCGGTGAAGAACGCGCGGCAGGGCGAACCCGCCATGGTCGCGCTCGAGCAGGGCCTGAGCCTGACGGCCTTCATGCGGGATCTTCCGCAGGTCGCGGCGCTGGTCGAGCGGGCCGCGCTCCAGCTCGACGATGCGGATCGCCACGCGCGTGAGATCGCCGAGGGCGATATTGGGCCCGAGGCGCTGGAACGGCTCGAACGAGCCCGGCACGGGGCTGCCCTGCTGGCGACAGTCGACCTCGCACGCGCCTGCCTCTACGCCGACCTCGTCGATGACGGGGCGGCCGCAAAGGATCGTGCGCGGGCTCTCGCCTCGCGCCTCCCCGAGCCGAGGCTGCGCAGCATCGTGACCTTCGCCACGATGACGGGCGCGATCATCGGCGAGCTCGGCAGGACGGCTCGCACGATCTCGGCGGCCGTGCGCGGCCGCTGAGGGTCCAAGTCCTTCCAGAAGACGAAGGGGCGTCCCCACGGGCGCCCCTTCGTGATTCCAGAGAGCAGTAGGGGATGCAGTCGAGATGGCTGTAACCCACGGAAAAACACATCATGTCCAAGAATGACGATCAGGGCAGGCTGCCGCCGCCCCAGAACACCACCCTCGCGCTTCGCGAGGGGGAGAGCTTCCCCGACCCGATCGAGGCGCTGACCTCGGGCCTCGGCGATGACCCGGCGCTCGGCGACCTCATCGCCTTCCGGCAGAGCCGGCCCGACCTCAAGGAGGCGGCGCGGATGTCGCGGCAGTTCAACAACGAGGCGCATCGCGTCGCCTATGCCGTCGATCGGCACCCGCAGGCGAGCACGGTCGCAGCCGGTCTCGGACTCGCAGCGCTCCTCTTCGACAGCCTGGTCTGCGTCTGGCCGGCCGACAGCCTGGACGAGGTCGATGCAAAGCTCGCCCTCGCGCACGCGCGGGGGCCGTTCGGCACCGACCAGGAGGCAGACTACATTGCGGCGCTCGAGCCCGCGACGGCGCGTCGGATCCGTGTGATGCGGGCCGCGTTCCATGTCGGCGAACTGACCGTTCCGCCGGCGCCGCCCGCGCCCTCGCTCGACGACCGCAACCTCGCGGCCTGGCCGCGCCTACGCTACGATCTGCGCGACCTCCTGCCGCTGCGCGGCGGTCAACCGGTTCTCACCATCGCACCGGAGAGCTGGATCGCATTCGCGCGCAGCGGTCCCGACTTCGGCGGCTTGCGAGACCGGATCGTCCGGATGCTGGCGACCGCTGAGCGGCTGTTCGACCTCGCCCGTGCCAATGAGGACGGCAAGAGCCGCGAACTGCGGCTCGCCGCCGAGGGTGCCCAGATCCTGGCCTATCTCACCGCGTGCCAGGCCATGGTCTGGCCGGCGCGCTCGAAGGCCGACCTTGATGTGAAGCGTGACGTCGCGCGGATCATCAACGATCGCGCTTGCCGCCCCGATCCCCTGCACCAGCAGGCGGCCGTGCGGCACATCGTCGACGAGGCGATCTGGGTTCACCGTCGGCTTGGACTGAGCGAGCCCGCGCTGTTCACACCCGACTGGATCGAGATCGTCTGACCGCTGCGCGTCATCGACATCGATCAGGCCAGTGCGAGGCGGCGCCACCCGGCGCCGCCTTTCATCTTGGGACGGGCGTGGGCGGAAGGCCGGGATGGCCGACCCCGCGGAAGGCAGAATGTCTCGCGGAACCGCGGAACGCGATGATGACCCAATCCGCCGACGATGAACGGGCTGGAACCGCTCAAGACCATGCCCACGCCGCAGCTTCGCCGGACGACCCGGCCCAGCTGCGCGCCGATCGACTCCTCACAAGGCCTGGCTCGGCTGACCGCATCGGCGGCGTCGAACTCGGCGATGACCCGTGCGGTGTCACCTTAGACGCCATCTGGAGGCGCCATAGCGCGCAGATCTTCGATCCCGGCGACGTCTACGAGCAAATGCGGCTCCTTGCAGCCGGAGACGATGACGAAACCGCGCATCTGTCCAGCGAGGACACGACACGTTTTGAGAAGCTGCGCTGGCTCTCCAGGCAGAGCGCGAGGAAGCCGGTGCTCTTCGGCACCGTCCCGATGCGCGAGCAGCTGAGCGAGCTGACAGCCCGCTGTCCCGGCTTCGTCGCCGTGACCGCCCTCGTCGATCGGGCGGTCGCCTTGTCGATCATGACCGGCACGCCGCTGAGCCTGCCGCCTCTGCTGCTTGCCGGTCCACCAGGCATCGGCAAGACGCACTTCGCGAAATCGCTCGCAGCGGTGCTCGGCGTCCCCACGCACGCGTGGTCCTGCGCCACCAACTCCGACGCCATGCAGCTGATCACCGGTCACCCGACGTCCTGGCGCGGCGCAAGGATGGGCCTGCTGACCGAGGCGATCGTCACCTCAGGCTCGGCGAACCCGGTCGTGCTGCTCGACGAGATCGACAAGTTCGTGACGCATCGCGACGAGCAGCCCTACAACATCCTGCTGAACGTGCTCGAGAGCGAGAATGCCGAGGCCCTGCTCGACGAGTACCTGCGGGTCCGGTTCGACGTTTCGCGCGCCTGCATCGTTGCGACCGCAAACGACGTCTCCGTGCTGCCGGACTTCATCCGGGATCGGTTCCTGATCGTTCGGATCGTCTCGCCGACGGGCGCCGACCTGCTCGCGCTCACGCGGCAGATCGCAGCCAAGATCATCACGCCGCTCGGTCTGCCCATGCCGGGCGACACGGTGATGGCGGCGCTTGCCAGACATCATCCACGCCGGATCGCGCGCGTCCTGCGCCTGGCGCTGGGCTTTGCCGCTGCCCAAGGCCGCGACGCGCTCGTCCCCGCCGACGTGGCGGCGGCTGATGCCCTCGCATCGGCGCAAGCCGCCGGTCCATCGATCGGATTCATCCGCCCGAGGAAAGAGACAGAAGCAGATCGGGAGTGAGGTGAGATCGGGAATGCCCCCGGGAAGCCCCAGACGGATGGATCAGATCATGACGACCAAGACCGACGACACCAGCGGGAAGCCGCACGCGAAGCGAGAGATCGGCAGCGCGCTCCTGCCCGAAGGCTCGGCCGGCGCTGTCCGGCGCTGGTACCCGACGCAGTGGCCGCGCATCTGCGGCACGAAGCTTCTTCCGCTGCCCGCCGATGCGTTCCTGACAGACGCGTTCCTCTCGCGTTACCGGCCAGGCTTCCTTACCTTCGCCTACGCGGCTGGGTGCGGCTACCACCCGCACAACCCCGCGGCGCAGGGCCTGGCCGGGATCGCCCGGCGGCTGAATGCTCCCCTGCACAAGCTGTCGGCGACGACACAATCGGACCCAACGGAACGGCTACGGGAGCTGAATCTCGACCGCTATGGCGCGCTCACAATGACCGAAGAGGGCCATCTGTGCAGCGAGCTCGGCTTCAACACGTGGACCTTCCAAGTCCTGCTTCCGGTCGGCAAGCCGCTCGAAGGATCGCCGGTGACGGTTCAGAAGCGTGGCCTGTCCGTGCGCCTGCCCCACAACCTCGGCAGCGAGGAATTCGAGAAGCGCATGCACGACCTGATGCAGGGCTGCTCGCTCGGCGCCTGGCTCGAATCGCCTGACGGCATCGCCCATTGCAAGATGGCCGATATCGACCGCCGAACGCTGCGGCGCTACTCGGCCTACGGCTTCAACGCGACCTGGCGCCGCTCGGTCGCAAACGAAATCTACTTCTTCCGGCCGAAGACCGACGATGTCGATCGCCTGATCAGGATCATCGAGGTCATCATCCATCGGCACGTCACGCTCGGGACTGCCGTCGCGAATGTGAGCTTTCTGTCCCGCGGACAGGGCATCGAGAAGGAAGGGGACTTCTGAAGGCTCAAGTCCGTCAAGAGCCTTTTGCGAGGTGGCCTGCAACGGGCCCGCCACGCTGGGACGCGGTCGGCTTTCCTAGGGAATGAACCGGGCTTTCGCTCATTCGGGGACGGCGCGTGGCGCCGCCCCGTGATGCGATCCGTCGTCCGCCAACGACACGAGCGGCCGACGCCATCATGACTGGACTATAGGGCGTAGCGGCGGAACCTCTTCATCGCCTTGGCCAACTCGGCGGTGGTCGGTCTTTCGTACTTGCGTCCGACCGATCCCGGCGTGTGCCCGGTGATCGCGTCACGGTATCGTTCCTCGATACCGAAGCTCGCTGCGATCGACTTCCAGGTACCGCGCCATCCGTGGTTTGGATCGACCTCTTTCCGTAGGGTGGCCTTGGCGCGGATGAAGACGGCGACGCCTGAAGCCCGAACCTCGGAGGCATCTCGCGATGCGCTATCGGTGCGACCAGACACCTCGGGCGGATCAATGAAGAGGGGCCCTTTGCCGACGCTGCGGACGTAGTCGAGAAAGCCGATTTCGATGACGTGCTCGTGAATCGGAACGGTTCGGTCCTCGTCCGTCTTGGTCTTGAAGAGATCCATCACCCACGTGCTGCCCTCCTTGCGGATATGCTCCGCCTCGAGGCTGACGAGTTCTTGGATGCGAGCACCCGAATAAGCCGCGAGCCAAGGCGTCCAGCGGTTGCCCGCGGCGGATTTTGGATATCGCCCTCCCATCTCGACCGCGTTTGCGGCCGTGAGGATCGAAACGATTTCGGCATCATGGAAGCGTCTCTCGTGCTTCGTCTTCGCGGCCCTGGGCAGTTTGATCTTGAGGCCGTGGATCGGATTTTCCTTGATCCGCGCGCCGCCTTCCTCCGTCATCGCGAAGTTCAACACCGACTGGACGGCGACGAGGTCGTTGTTCCTGACCGTCTTTTTGCTGATGCCTTCCTGGGTCGTTCGGTGCTTGATCCAAGCGTTGACACGATCTTTGGTCAGCGAGCGAAAGTCGGCATGGTCGGTGAACGCAGAGAGCTTCTCGATCGTCGACTGGTAGCGACGCAGCGTCGAGGGCTTGACGAACTCCAGCATCGCTTCGCGCATCGCCTCGAAGAGCTGCGCGATGCTCATGGCTCCATCACAACGGGAGGCTGGTGGCAGCGTGGCAGATGACGCCGCCAGCGGAGGCTGAGGGGGCTCAAAGGGCGGAAAGTAGGCCGGCTTCTCTTCGTCGCTGAAATCGCCCTCGAGCATGCGACCAAGCGCCTTGCTGCCGGCCAACTCCGCTCGACGGAACTCCCATAGGAGGTGAGGGCGGCTGACGTCGTCGGACTGAACGCCCTTGAGCGCCAAGGCAGCATCGACGCGGGCGCCGTAGCGGCTCTCCAGAGCCATCGCTTCCTTCTCAGCCGAAAAGACGCCCGGAACCACGGCTGCCAGGATCGCGATGAAATCCGCCCCCTGTTCATCAAGAAGGCTTTCCAGCCAGCCTACGAGGGCTGTCTGTTGATCGTCGGGACTGAGATGGGGGTATTCTGCGAGAAACCGGTCGAACTGGGCGTTCATCGCCTCGCGCGAGGTCACGGCCGAGGGATCGTCGATCTCGCTGATTCGTTCACGGTACGCATCGGCCGACAGCGCGACCACCTGACGCTTCGAGAGCGATGTCGGACCGTCCTTGATCGCCTTCCAGTGCCGGAGCAGGGCCTCATGGGCTTCCGCGTACCGCCGGGCCGCCTCATCGGGGTCGGAGGTGCGGAGGCTGACTTCGACGTAGCCGGCGCTGATCGCAACAGGCGTTCGCTTGCCCGCGATGGGCAGGACGACGTGTCCACGTGCCTTATCGGCGATTTCCGAGGGAACACGCACTTTGAGGAGCCAGTTGGCGCTGGATCCCCGCTTGATCGGTCTGGCCATACGTAGAGCCATTGAGTGAGCTTCCTGAGTGAGAGTGAATCTCACGGAAACCCTCGTTTTCACTTAACTCCCTGCGATCAAACAGGAAGAAAAGTGGTGCCCAGGAGAGGACTCGAACCTCCACGCCCTTGCGAGCGCCAGCACCTGAAGCTGGTGCGTCTACCAATTCCGCCACCTGGGCAACGGCGGTTCGTTTACGGGGGCCGAACGCGCCTGTCAACGGGCGAAGCCGGCTTTTTGACAATAGTGTATCGGCCGCGGGGCGGGCGGCGTCGCGCTGCCTTCACAGCCGCGCTGCGATGCACTAGGACAGGCACAATAGAGCCAGTTTTCAGCGCTTCCAAACGGAGCTTTGCGTCATCATGACGGTCCTGCCTCCCGCCTCGCAACTCGTCACTGTCTTCGGCGGCTCGGGCTTCCTCGGACGGCATGTCGTGCGGGCGCTGGCGCGGCGCGGCTATCGCGTGCGCGCCGCCGTGCGCCGCCCGGACCTCGCCGGCTTCCTGCAGCCGCTCGGCATCGTCGGGCAGGTCACCGCGGTCCAGGCCAATCTGCGCTATCCCGATTCGGTCGCGGCCGCCGTCAAGGGCGCCGATGCGGTGATCAACCTCGTCGGCATCATGCAGGAAAAGGGCCGGCAGAATTTCTCCTCGGTGCAGGCGCAGGGCGCCCGTACGGTCGCGCAGGCCTGCGCGCAGTTCGGAGTCGATCGGCTGATCCAGGTCTCGGCGCTCGGTGCCGACGCCGAATCGACCTCCGCCTATGCCCGCAGCAAGGCCGAGGGCGAGGCGGCCGCCCATGCCCTGGTCAAGCAGGCGGTCGTGCTGCGCCCCTCGGTGATGTTCGGGCCGGAGGACACCTTCTTCAACCGCTTCGCCTCGCTGGTGCGCATGCTGCCGGTGCTGCCGCTCGCCGGTGCAGAGACCAAGTTCCAGCCGGTCTTCGTCGGTGACGTTGCCGAGGCGATCGCGCGCGCCGTCGACGGCAAGGCCCCGGCCGGCAAAGTCTATGAGCTCGGCGGCCCGCAGGTGAAGACGCTGCGCGAGCTCGTCGACTATGTCTGCGAGGTCACCGGCCGCAAGCGCCTGATCGCGCCGATGCCCTTCGGCCTCGCCCGCCTGCAGGGCCAGGTCCTCGAGCTCGCCGACATGCTGACGCTCGGCCTCATGCCGAACGAGCTCATCCTGACGCGCGACCAGGTCAGCCTGCTCGAGAGCGACAATGTCGTCTCAGCGACGGCCGAGAAGGAGGGCCGCACCCTGCACGGCCTCGGCATCACCCCAGTTTCGGTCGAGGCCGAGGTGCCCGGCTATCTCTGGCGCTTCCGCAAGGCCGGCCAGTTCGCCACCGCCCGCGCCAGCTGAGCCCGGTCACGGCAGCAGCACCAGCTTGCCGGCGGTTCGCCGGCTTTCCAGCGCCGCATGGGCTGCGCTCGCCTGCGCCAGCGGAAAGCTGGCACCGGGCAGCAGCCTGAGCTCGCCCGGGATCGCCAGCTTGAACAGCTCGCCGAGTTCGCTTGCGAGGCGCTCGGGCGCCAGATGCGGCAGCAGCGAGAAGCCGGCGATGGTCCGGTTGCCGAAGATCAAGGTCTTCAGCGCCTCGGCATCCGGCCGAAAGTCGGCGAGCGAGAGCGGACCATAGAGCACGAGCCGGCCGAACGGCGCCAGCAATGTGAGGCATTGCGCCGGGATGTCGCCGCCGGAGGCATCGAAGATCAGATCGGGACCCGCACCTTCGGTCAGAGCGCAGACCTGCGCAGGCCAGTCGGGCTGCGTATAGTCGACGCCGGCATCGGCCCCGAGTTCCTGCGCCAGCGCCAATTTCTCGGCCGAGCTCGCCATGGCGATGACCCGCCTGGCGCCGCCGCGCCTCGCCAGCTGGACCAGTAGGCTGCCGACGCCGCCGGCCGCGGCGCTGATCAGGACATTCTTCCCCGCCGCAGGGTGGCTGCGCAGCAGATGGAGCGCGGTCAGCCCCTGGACTTGCAGCGCCGTGGCGCCCGCGAAGGAAGTCTCGTCCGGCAGGCGTACGACGGCATCCGCCCTGATCGCGACCTGTTCGGCATAGCCGCCACCCTGCACGCCCGCGACATAGAGCGCGGCTGCGACACGGTCGCCGACCGAGAGGCTCGCGACGCCGTCGCCGAGAGCGGTGATCGTACCGGCGATCTCGACACCGGGAATGAAGGGCAGCGGCGGCGTCACCGCATAACGGTCCTGCCGCATCATCACCTCGAAGAAGTTGACGCCGACGGCACCGACCCTGATCAGCACCTCGTCGGGGCCGGGCGAGGGCGCCGCGATCTCGACGATCTCGAGCACGTCGGGGCCGCCGAAGCGGCTGTACTGGATGGCTTTCATGGATAGGCCTCACGCGAAGGGGATGAGCGTGGGCTGCGTTCTGGGCTAGGATGCCGGCCGGTGACTACACACCGATTTGTTTGCAGCAGACGAAGAGGTGAGCATGGCCGATCCGATGAAGCGCCTGCCTATGCTGCCGGTCGAGCGGGCGCTCAAGGTAATCTCAGGTCGCTGGAAGGCGGTGATCCTCTACCAGCTCTTCGACGGCCCCAAGCGCCTTTCGGAGCTGCAGAAGCGTATTCCTCCGATCACGCAGAAGGTGCTGATCCAGCAATTGCGCGAGATGGAGGAGCACGGGCTCGTCAGCCGCGAGGTCTTCGCGCAGGTGCCGGCGCGTGTCGACTATGCGGCGACGCCGCTCGGCCAAAGCCTCGCCCCGGTGATCGCGACGCTGTGCGACTGGGGGCGCCGGCACGCCGCCGATCTTGGCGAGCTCGATGCCCTGTCGGAATGCCGTTATCGCCCGGGAGCGCGGTCCGAGGCGGCGTGACGAGGGATGGCCAGGACCGAGGAGGTCGCGTCAGGCGACCGCCCCGGTAGACGTCTCAGAGCATGCTGGGCAGGACGCGATCCGGCGGTTTGTGCCCGTCCATGAAGGTCTTGATGTTGACGATGACCTTCTCGCCCATATCGGCGCGGCCCTCATGCGTGGCCGAGCCCATATGGGGTAAAACCACGACGCGATGCTGGCGAGCGAGCTTGAGCAGGCGCGGATTGACCGCCGGCTCGTGCTCGAACACGTCGAGCCCGGCGCCGGCGAGCTCGCCGGCTTCCAGCATGCGCGAGAGCGCCGATTCGTCGACGATCTCGCCGCGCGCCGTGTTCACCAGGATGGCGTCCGGCTTCATCAGCTTGAGCCGGCGAGCCGAGAGCAGGTGATAGGTCGCCGGCGTATGCGGGCAGTTGACCGAGACGACGTCCATGCGCGCCAGCATCTGGTCGAGCGAGTCCCAATAGGTCGCATTCAGCGCTTCCTCGATGCGCGAATCGAGCCGGCGGCGGTTGTGGTAGTGGATCGACAGGCCGAAGGCGGCGGCGCGCCTAGCCAGCGCCTGGCCGATGCGGCCCATGCCGACGATGCCGAGGCGCTTGCCGGTGATGCGGCGCCCCAGCATCCAGTTCGGCGACCAGCCGGCCCATTCGTCGTCGGTGATGATGCGGGCGCCTTCGGCGATGCGCCGGGCGACGGCGAGGATCAGCGCCATCGTCATGTCGGCGGTGTCGTCGGTCAGCACACCCGGGGTGTTGGTCACGGTAATGCCGCGCTGCACCGCGCTGGCGACGTCGATATTGTCGACGCCGTTGCCGAAATTGGCGATCAGGCGGAGCTGATCGCCGGCTTGGGCGATCAGCCCTGCGTCGATCTTGTCGGTCACGGTCGGGACCAGCACGTCGGCGGTCTTCATCGCCTCGACCAAAGCGGCCTGGCTCATCGGCGTGTCGTCGAGATTGAGCCTGGCGTCGAAGAGCTCGCGCATCCGCGTCTCGACCACGGCCGGCAGCTTGCGCGTGACCACGACCAGGGGCTTTTTCTTCGACATGGGCGGCTCCTTGAAGTCCCCTCGGGCTCCGATATTGCCGGTACAGCGCCCGATAGGCGTGACCAGTGGCCGCAGCGTCGCCATTCCGCCTCAACCCCCCATTAACCGAGGCGCATCAGGAATTGAGTCGGGCCGTTTCGACGGGCGGCAGCCGTTTCGTTCTCTAGCAGCGTTGCGGCGGAACACAACCTGACCCTTCGGTGTGAGTGCGCCGAAAGCAGGACAGGCGAGGAGTGGGTTTGATGACGGTTCAGACGATGCGCGCTGCGCTCGGCCTTGCGGTTGTGGCGGGCCTGGCCCTGCTGGCGATGCCGGGTTCGGCCCAGGAGGTCGCCAATGGCCCGGTCTCGGGCCTGCCGCTGCCGCGCTATGTCAGCTTGAAGTCGGACCGGGTCAATCTGCGCGAGGGGCCGTCGAAGGAGCATCGCACCAGCTGGGTGTTCCAGCGCGCCGGCCTGCCGGTCGAGATCACCGCTGAATTCGAGACCTGGCGCCGCGTCCGCGACGCCGACGGCACCGAGGGCTGGGTGCTGCACAGCCTGCTCTCGGGGCGACGCACCGTTCTGGTCTCACCCTGGTCGAAGAACAAGGGCGAAACCTTCTCGCTGCGCGAGACCACCAGCGAGAGCGCGCCCGTGGTGGCGACCCTCGAGCCGGGCGTCATTGCCAATGTGCAGTCCTGCCAGAACGCCTGGTGCCGCGTCACGGTCAGCAAGATGTCCGGCTATATCAAGCAGGATCGGCTCTGGGGCGTCTATCCCAACGAGACCGTGCAGTAGCGCGCAGGCGCTACTCACGAGGGGTTCAGCCGCCGACCTTGCGCAGCCTGACGACGACGTCGACGCGGCTGATCTCGTAGCCGTCGGGCGGCGGCGGCAATTCGGCGACGTCGACCGCCGAGGCCGGGATGTCGATCACCTTGTCTTCGCCATCGACCACGAAATGGTGATGGTCGCTGTTGTCGGTGTCGAAGAAGGTCTTGGCGCCGTCTATGGCGAGCTCACGCAGCAGGCCGGCCTGTGTGAACTGGTGCAGCGTATTATAGACGGTCGCGAGCGAGACCGGCACCCGCGCCTTCATCGCCTCCTCATAGAGCATCTCGGCGCTGATGTGCCGGTCGCCCTTGGCGAACAGCAGCCAGCCGAGCGAGACGCGCTGGCGCGTCGGCCGCAGGCCCACCCGGCGCAGCTTCTGGCGCACATCATGGAAGGGGCAGCCCTGCCGTGCGTCCGCTCCGTAGCCCTGCTCCTGCGTCTGGCCGTCCATGCCGCGCGTCGACTCCATGAGATCGTCCCAGCATCGGGACACCATCGTTTAGATTCGATGTAAGGCCTTGGCTCCCTGGCCGCAAGCATAGGGGCGCTGCTGACAGGCTTCGGCAACTGATCTTGGCAGGAAGCGGGCCTCGTTCCAGGAGCCGCCCATGCCCGACGCCGCCCTGCTCTGGCTGTTCTTCTGCTTCGTCTTCGGCATCATCATCGTGCCCGGCATGGACATGGCCTTCGTGCTCGCCAATGCGCTGACGAGCGGGCGACGGCTGGGGCTTTATGCCACGGCGGGCGTCGTCGCTGGCGGCGTTGTGCATGTCGTGGTCGGAGCGCTCGGCGTCGGTGCCGTGCTGAAGTTGTTTCCGTCCCTCTTCAAACTGCTGCTGTTCGCCGGCGCGCTCTACATTGCCTGGATCGGGCTTTGCCTGCTGCGCAGCGGCGCTTCGCTCGGCGCCATCCCTGCTGCGCGGTCACGCATTCCGGCCGTGGCGTTCCGGCAGGGCATGCTGACCTGCCTGCTCAACCCCAAGGCCTATCTGTTCATGTTCGCCGTGTTCCCGCAGTTCCTCAAGCCGGAGGCCGGCGGAATCTGGCTGCAGGCGGCGATCCTCGGCGCGATCATCGCCGTGACACAGTTCAGCGTCTATGGTGGTTTGGCTGTCGCCGCGGGCGGCGGACGCGGTGCCCTCGCCGGCCATCCCCGGGCCGAGGCTGCCCTTGGGCGTGCGGTCGGCGTGTTGTTGATCGTCGTTGCCGCCGTGACGCTCGTCCAGGGCTGGCGTGGGCTCGCCGGCTGATCATCCACGGCCCAGCCGGCCTTGCGCCCTTCCGTTCCGCAGCGACACCGTGTTAGGCACGTTGCATCGAGAGTTGGCTGCCGGATCATAGGCGGCCGGAATGGAGTGAAGTCTGATATGGAGCGGCAATCGTCATTCAGCTACGAGGAGATCCTCGCTTGCGGGCGCGGTGAACTCTTCGGGCCGGGCAATGCGCAGCTGCCGCTGCCGCCGATGCTGATGTTCGACCGCATCGCCGAGATCAGCGAGACAGGCGGCGAGCACGGCAAGGGCATGGTGCGCGCCGAGCTCGACGTGCGCCCGGACCTCTGGTTCTTCGACTGCCATTTCAAGGGCGATCCGGTGATGCCGGGCTGCCTCGGGCTGGACGCGCTCTGGCAGCTCACCGGCTTCTTCCTCGGCTGGCTCGGCCTGCCTGGCCGCGGCCGGGCGCTCGGCGTCGGCGAGGTCAAGTTCGCCGACCAGGTGCTGCCCTCGGTGAAACACGTCGTCTATGGCGTCGACTTCAAGCGCGTCTTCAAGTCCAAGCTCGTCCTCGGCATCGCCGATGGCTGGCTCGAAGCCGACGGGAAGCGTATCTATACCACGACCGATATGCGCGTCGGCCTGTTCAAGCCCGAAGCGGCCTGAGCAAAATCAACCCGACGACTTGCCTTCGCCGGCCGCGCGGTCCATTTGCGCGGTAGGCGATCTATTACAGGTCCGGGGTTGGCCTCCCGGCCCGTCACCAAAGAGCCGGAGAAGCAGCATGAGACGCGTTGTGGTCACCGGGATGGGCATCGTCTCGTCCATCGGCAACAATACGCAGGAAGTGCTGGCCTCGCTGCGCGAGGCCAAGTCCGGCATCTCCTATGCCCAGGATTTCGCCGAGCACGGCTTCCGCAGCCGGGTCGCCGGCGTGCCCACGCTCGATCCTGCGACCGTGCTCGACCGCCGGGCGATGCGTTTCCATGGCGGCGGCTCGGCCTGGAACCAGGTCGCGATGGAGCAGGCCATCCGCGACGCCGGGCTCGAAGAGAAAGAGATCAGCCATGAGCGCACCGGCATCGTCATGGGCTCGGGCGGTCCTTCGACCCGGGCGCTGATCGACGCCTATGACAAGGCGCGCGAGAGCGGCTCGTCCAAGAAGGTCGGCCCCTTCGCCGTGCCCAAGGGCATGTCCTCGACCGCTTCGGCGACGCTCGCCACATGGTTCAAGATCAAGGGCGTCAATTATTCGATCTCCTCGGCCTGCGCGACCTCGAACCATTGCATCGGCAACGCCTATGAGCTGATCCAGTGGGGCAAGCAGGACGTGATCTTCGCCGGCGGCTGCGAGGAACTCGACTGGACGCTCTCCGTGCTGTTCGACGGCATGGGCGCGATGTCCTCCAACTTCAACGAGACGCCCGCTGTCGCCTCGCGCGCCTATGACGCCCGCCGCGACGGCTTCGTCATCGCCGGCGGCGCCGGCGTCGTCGTGCTGGAGGAGCTCGAGCACGCCAAGGCTCGCGGCGCCCGCATCTATGGCGAGATCGTCGGCTATGGCGCGACTTCGGATGGCTACGACATGGTCGCTCCGTCCGGCGAGGGCGCGGTGCGCTGCATGCGCATGGCGCTCGACGGCGTGAAGGCCAAGATCGACTACATCAATCCGCACGGTACCTCGACCCCGGTCGGCGACGCCAAGGAGATCGAGGCGATCCGCGAGGTCTTCGGCGCCGGCGAGAAGAGCCCGCCGATCTCGGCGACGAAGTCGCTGACCGGCCATTCGCTGGGCGCCACCGGCGTGCAGGAGGCGATCTATTCGCTCTTGATGCTCAACAACGACTTCATCTGCGAAAGCGCCCATATCGAGGAGCTCGACCCGGCCTTCGCCGACATGCCGATCGTGCGCAAGCGCATCGACAATGCCGGCCTCGGCTGCGTGCTCTCCAACTCCTTCGGCTTCGGCGGCACCAACGCCACCATCGTGATGAAGCGCCTGGAGGCCTGAGAGAATTCTACCAGCATGGCCGTCTAACGCGGTCGCCTGCGCTTCCGGTGCTCACGGACCAAAAGTCCGCTCCGCTCCGGTTCTCGGCATCCACGCCAGCTGACTCACGCTGGCGAATTCTTGGAAGGTCTCTCCGACATGCTCTTCATGGTGATCGAGCATTTCGACCAGGCGCGGGTGAAGGAGATCTACGCCCGCTTCCATGAGCACGGCCGGATGATGCCCGAGGGCCTGACCTATGTCGACAGCTGGATCTCGGCGGATTTTGCCCGCTGCTTCCAGGTGATGGAGTGCGACGACGTCACCAAGCTGCAGGAATGGGTGCTGGCCTGGGGTGACCTCGCCCGGTTCGAGATCGTGCCGCTGGCGAGCTCGAAGGACACCGCGGCGGCGGTGAAGAAGCACCTCTGAGGTGACAGGTCTCGTCTAGACGATTATATGCCTCGTCTAGACGGAGCATCCGATGGCGTTCCACATCCGCGACCCCAGAACGGACAAGGCCGTGCGGCAGCTCGCGGCCCGCAAGGGCGTGAGCATGACCGAGGCCGTACGAGAGGCCGTCGAAAGCGAGCTTGCGCGGCTCGAAGAGGACAAGCGGCCGATGCTCGAGCGTATCCGGGATATTCAGGAGCGCGTCGCTGCTTATCCGAAGACCGGTTTGAAGGCTGACAAGGCGTTCTACGATTGGCTGTCGGGCGACGAATGATCTACGTCGACGCCTCGGCGATCGTCGCCATGATCCTGAGCGAGCCGGATGCGGCCGATCTCGCCAGCGCTCTTGATGGAGGCGATGCCGCGATAACCTCGCCCTTGGCGATCTACGAGGCATCGCTTGCGATCGCCCGGGTCAATGCCATTCCCGCGGCGATCGCCAGAGACGAGATTCATCTCACCTTGACCCGGATGTCGATCGCCATCGCGCCGATCGACGCGAGCCAGGGTGATATCGCCGTCTCCGCTTTCGACCGTTTCGGCAAGGGGCGCCATCCGGCGGCGCTCAACATGGGCGATTGTTTTGCCTATGCCTGCGCTGCCGTTCATGATGCTCGCATCCTGTTCAAGGGGCAGGATTTCAGCCAAACAGATCTGCCCTCCGCCCGCTCCGGCCCGTAAACACGAATAGTGATCCCCATGCTCCCCCTGATGCACAACAAGCGCGGCCTCGTCATGGGCGTCGCCAACCAGAATTCGATCGCCTGGGGCATTGCCCGGACCCTCCACGCGCATGGCGCCGAGATGGCCTTCACCTATCAGGGCGAGGCGCTCGGCAAGCGCGTCAAGCCGCTGGCAGAGAGCATCGGCTCGAAGCTGGTCATCCCCTGCGATGTCGAGGACGTCGCGACGGTCGACACCGCCTTCGCCGCGATCGACGAGGCCTGGGGCGGCGATCCCGAGCGCAATACGCTCGATTTCCTGATCCACGCCATCGGCTTCTCCGACAAGAACGAGCTCAAGGGGCTCTATGCCGACACCACCCGCGAGAACTTCTCGCGCACCATGGTGATCTCGTGCTTCTCGTTCACCGAGGCTGCCAAGCGCGCCGCGGCACGCATGCCGAACGGCGGCAGCATGATCACGCTGACCTATAGCGGTTCGACCCGCGTGATGCCGAACTACAATGTCATGGGCGTCGCCAAGGCCGCGCTCGAAGCCAGCATGCGCTACCTCGCCGCCGATTACGGGCCGAAGGGCATTCGGGTGAATGCGCTCTCGCCCGGGCCGGTGCGCACGCTGGCCGGCGCCGGCATCTCGGATGCGCGCGCCATGTATTCCTGGCAGCGCGCCAACTCGCCGCTGCGCAAATCGGTGACGCTGGAAGAGATCGGCGGCTCGGCGCTGTATTATCTCTCGGACCTGTCCGGGGGCGTTACTGGCGACATCCATCATATCGATGCCGGCTACCACATCACCTCGATGCCGGTTCTGGACGGATTGCGGGCCGCCGATACCGGCAACGGCGACTAACCCGACCAGGCCCTTCCGCCGCTCGCGCGGCAGGGCTATCCTCCTCGCCGGTGGAACCTTGGGCGCATGCCGTCGGTTCGATCAGTGAGCCATGGAGGGCGCTCATGGTCTTGGTGAAGTACGAGATCGTCCAGCACGATGGCGGCTGGGCCTACAAGGTCGGCGAAGCTCTCTCCGAAACCTTCCGCTCGCATGATGCGGCGCTCAAGGCAGCCAACAAGGCGGCTGCCCGCCAGAAGCGGCCCGGTGTTACCGATGGCATCGTCTACCAGGACGCCAAGGGCGAGTGGCACGAAGAGCTGGCCGATGGTCGTGACCGGCCCAACACCCGGATCGTCGACGGCCGCTGAAGCGTCGCCTCACCGCTGGGTGAAAAAGGTCAGAAGCACCTTGCCCTTCTCGCCGATGAGGCAGAGGAAGCGGCGCGGCTTGTCGGATTTGTCGGTCTTCAGATAGGCCTCGCCCATGATGATGCGCGTCACCGGCGTGTCCTCGACCTTGGTCTCGGCGACCGCGATCGTCAGCCCGTCCTCGTCGATATAGATGTCCTTGATCTCCGGCTCCCGCGCGGTCAGCGCCGCCATAGCGGTGGCCTTGCAGGCGGATAGTTCCGGCGAGGACGGTTTTTCGACGGGCGCAGGAGAAGCGGGCGCGGCGTTCTGGGCGAATGCTGGCGTGGCCAGCAGGATGAGGAACGCGGTCGTACAGGCGGTCTTGCGGATCATCATTTGAACCTCGGTTGTTGCCGAGGTTCAAACGCGCGGCGGCGAGACTGGTTCGAATCAGCCGTCCAGCGCCTGCCGGAGATCGGCGATCAGGTCGTCCGGGTGCTCCAGTCCGATCGAGAGGCGAACCAGCCCGTCGCCGACGCCCATGCTGGCGCGCACTTCCGGCGTGAAGCGCTGATGCGTCGTCGTTGCCGGATGCACGATCAGGCTCTTGGCGTCGCCGAGATTGTTGGAAATGCGGATCAGCCTGAGCCGGTTGAGAAAACGGTAGGCCGCATCCTTGCCGCCCGCCACCTCGAAGGCGATCAGCGTCGAGGGGCCGCTCATCTGCCTGGCGATGATCTCGGCCTGCGGATGGTCGGGGTCGCCGATGAAGGCGACATGCGGCAGGTCCTTGCGGCCCTTGAGCCAGGCGGCGACCGCGGTCGCGTTCTGCGCTTGCTGGCGGATGCGCAGGGGCAGCGTCTCCAGCGACTTCAGCATCACCCAGGCGTTGAAGGGCGACAGGACCGGGCCGGTCTGGCGCAGATAGGTCTGGATGTCGGCCTCGATCAGCGCCTTCGAACCGAGGATGAGGCCGCCGAGGCAGCGGCCCTGGCCGTCGATGTGCTTGGTGGCGGAATAGACGACGAGATCGGCGCCGAGCGCGAGCGGGCGCTGGAACAGCGGCGTGGCGAAGACATTGTCGACCACGAGGAGGATGCCGGCTTCCCTGGCGATCGCGGCGACGGCGGCGATGTCGATCACCTCCAGCGTCGGATTGGCCGGGCTCTCCAGGAAGAACAGCTTGGTGTTCGGCCTGATCGCGGCGCGCCACGCAGCAGGGTCGGTGCCGTCGACCAGCGTCGACTCGACGCCATAGCGCGGCAGGTGGTCCTCGATGACGTAACGACAGGAGCCGAACAGAGCGCGCGCCGCGACGACATGATCGCCGGCCCGGACCGGCGCCATCACGGCGGCAGTGACGGCCGCCATGCCGGTCGCGGTGGCGCGGCAGGCCTCGGCGCCCTCGAAAGTCGCCATGCGCTGCTCAAGCATGGCGACGGTCGGGTTGGAGAGGCGCCCGTACTGGAAGCCGGGATCAGTGTTGAGGAAGCGGCCCTCGGCCTGCTCGGCGCTGTCATAGACATGGCCTTGGGTCAGGAAGAGAGCTTCCGAGGTCTCGCCGAACTGCGAGCGCAGCGTGCCGGCGTGGACGAGCTGGGTTTCAGGGTGCAGCGCTGCCGCGCCGATCGCGTCGTTCGCCATGATATTTCGTCCAGTCCGTTCGGTATAACGGACGAAGGGAATATCACTGCCGCTTGCGTTCGTAAAGGCGAACGAATTTTCTGCATGAGGGACGCCGAAGCGGGCTTTAGGCGTCCCTCATGCCATGGCCGATGCGCTCAGGCGGCGAGGATGCGCTCGCTCTCGGTCATCGCCTCGCCGATATTGGGACGGCCCTGTCCGGTCATGATCAGGTCGCGCAGGCTGCCTTCGACATACATGCGCCAGCCCTGCGAGCAGGCCTCAAAGCATTCATAGCTCGGCACCAGACCGCGATGGGTGAAGGTGATCTCGGTGAGGTCGCCCTTGCTGGCGATGTCGAAGACGATGTCGGTGCCCTTCCACTCGGTCTCGTCCCGGGTGAAGCTGAAATAGTTGTCGAGCACGTGCCAGACGATCCTCTTGCCGGGGGTCGCCTCGATGATCGCGATGCGGCAGCGATGCAGGTCCTGGTAGCGGTAGGCGAAGACGTCGCCGACATGCTCGGTGCCGCCGCTGATCTCCTGCGACCACCAGCCGCGCACATTGCCGATGGCGGCGAAGGCGACGTCCGGCGACTGGGCGACGGTGAAGCTCATCGTGTAATCGCGATTGGTCATGACGCTCTCCCTTGCTGGTGCGATGGGAGAACCGTAGCCGGGCGCCTCGGGTCACCGAGAGTAACAAGTCGGGCGCGAAACCAATCCGGTATTGCAGTAGGTCGCCCCGGCGAGCGATCACACGGTGAGCGCGGCGTCAGGTTCCCGGGACGTTGGCGGGACTGACGACTTCGCCATCCTCCTTGGTAAACGGGCCGATCTTCGGGTTCGGCAAGATCTTCAGGACCTCCTCCGAAGGCCTGCAGAGCCGGGTTCCCTTGGGCGTCTCGACAATCGGGCGGTTGATCAGGATGGGGTGTGCCAGCATGAAGTCGATCAGCTCGGCATCGGTCCATTTCGCATTGCCCAGGTCGAGTTCAGCATAGGGCGTGCCCTTCTCGCGCAGGAGGCCGCGCGCGCCGATGCCGATGGCCCCGATCAACGCGACGAGCCTGGCACGGGTTGGCGGCTCGTTCAGATACTCGATGACGATGGGTTCCTCGCCGCTCTGTCGGATCATGGCGAGCGTATTGCGGGAGGTGCCGCAATCGGGATTGTGGAAGATCGTGATTGTCATGGCTGTTCCCCTGCGGTCTGGATCGCCGCGTCGCTGACCTGTGCTTGCAGCAGCCAGGTCATCGCCGCCAGGGCACAGAGCGCCCCTGCGAGCTCGGCCAGGATGAAGCCCGGCACATCGACGGTGCGGATTCCGGAAAATGTCTCGGTGAAGGACCGCGCGATCGCAACCGCCGGATTGGCGAAGGAGGTCGAGGCGGTGAACCAGTAGGCCGCGCAGATATAGAGCCCGACCAGCCAGGGGATCGCTTTCCGGTCGAAGCGAAGGCCTGCGAGGATCGTCGCGGCGAGGCCGAAGCTCGCTACCCCTTCCGAAAGCCATTGGGCATCGCCGGTGCGGATATTCAGCGACCTCTGGAGCAGCGGCAGCCCGAACATTGCATGGGCGATAACAGTGCCGGCGATGCCGCCGGCGACCTGGCCGAGAGCATAGAGGCCTGCCTCCCGGCGTGGCAGCTCGCCCTTGAGCGTAAGGATCAGGCTGATCGCGGGATTGAAATGCGCTCCCGAGATCGGCCCGAGCGTGGTGATCAGGACGACGAGCATCGCTCCCGTTGCCAGCGTGTTGGCGAGCAGGGCCAGCGCGGCATCCCGCGCGAGCGTGTCCGCCATGATCCCGGAACCGACGACGGCCGCGACGAGGAAGGCCGTGCCGACCGTTTCGGCAGCTACACGTTGCGGGAGCGGACTGGTCACGGTGCGACCGGCTCGCAGCACGTCGCGAGGGCGGCCACCGCCGGGCCGCAGACCTCGGGATGCCCCTGGCAGCAATCGCGCATCAGGAACGCGACGAGCCCCGACAGCGCCGGATAGGCCACGCTGTAGATGATCGAGCGCGCTTCGCGCCGTGATTGGATCAGGCCAGCCTGTTCGAGGTGGTTCAGGTGGAAGGAGAGTCGGGACGAGGAAGCGCCGACCGCTTCGCCGATCGCGCCGGCCGCGAGGCCATTCGGCCCGGCCGTCACCAGAAGCCGTACGATCCGCAGACGCGTCTCCTGCGACAGGGCGGCGAAGGCGTCGAGGGCTTGTGCTTCGGTCACTTTTATCTCAACATCTCAAGAGTAGTTGAGATGAATTTAGCGCAGGATGCATCTCGAAGCCAGCCCTGCTTTGATCGATTTTCAGGGCGATGCCCTGGAGCCGCATGCGTCCACGCCGCTGCTGCTCGATCATGCCGAGCGCATGGTCCAGCCGGGCTATCATGTGACCGAGGTGAAGGCCGGCGCATGACGGGCGCGGCCATATGCTCGTCGGCGAGTTCCGGGCGATCCTCGCTCAGGTCGCCGGGCGGATCGGCTTGGCCCCGAGGCACACCTGACCTTCGAGGTCGGGATGTGAGGTGAATCGATCCGGATCGTCGACATCGGCGCGTGCAGCTGCAGAATCATCGCATCATCCTGCGGCTGATTGCGCCGCCGGCGATCTGCAAGCCGCGTCACCGGGCTGCAGAGCGGGAAGCCAGCGCAGCATGCTGCGACCTGACATCGAAATCGAACTGCTGCTGACCTGCTCCGATCTAGCCGGCCGCGCGGCCGTTTGCCGGATTGCTATCCGCGGTCGCTCTCGCGCAGATGTTGACGGTCGAGGGCCAGAGCCATCAGGCTCGCAACGAGTTCGACGAGCGTGCCGGGCTGTGTCGGACGTTCCTGCGGGTCGAAGGCCAGGCCGATCACGGCCCGGCTGCCCGCGGAGCCCATCACCGGCCAGAAGTCGAAGCGCGAGCCGTCGAACGGGTAGACGTCGGCAAGAGCGACCTTGCCAGTCGTCAGTGAAGAGCGCGCCGCTTCGATATCGATCGGGGAGGGCTCGACGCCGCCACGCCTCAAGGTGAGCTCGACCGCGTCCTGCTGCATCGACATCAGGACCACAGGGACCTCGAAGAGCGCTTCAAGCGCATCGGCCGTGCGGGAGAAGATTGCCTCTGGACCGTCGGCGGCGACGAGGTTCTGGCCGTAAGATCGGGTGAGGGCTGCCTGCCGCATGGCCAGCGCTGCGTCGTCCGCCCTGCGACGGGCGGTAGAGGCCACGGCACTCGCGATCACGCCAACGATGAAGAGCAGGCCGATTGCCCAGATATTCGCGGGATCGTCGACGCGGAGCGTGAAGCGCGGCTCGGTGAGGAAGAAGTTGTAGGCGAGCGCCCCGAGAACGGCTGAAGCCAGCGACGGCCCCAGGCCAAAAGCGACGGCCGCGATGAGCACGGGCACGACGAAGACCAGCGACAGGTTCGGAATGGTCACCGTGCTGTCGAGCCCGACCCCCACCACCGTCGCGATGCCGGTCATCGCGCAGGCGATGAGATAGCGAACGGGAAGAGGAGTGCTCGACAGCTGCAAGGCGGGCAGCGTACCGGGCTCCGGGAAGAGCTTGAACTCCTGCGGAGAACTTTGAGCGCTCATCGCGACGTCTCCTTCTGCGATTGCCCTCTTGTCCGTGGAGTGCACCGGCATCGTCGGCGGCGATCTGGCTTCCGGGACAAGAAGGCGAATGATCACTCACAACGGCATCAGGCGGCCATATGATCCAGCTTCGGGCCGCATAAGGCCAGCATAAGCGCTTTCGAGGCGTGCTGCCGACGGTCGGAGTGCTCAGATTGCCGCGCCGTCGCTGACGATGTCCGCGCCGAGGTCGACGCGTACCGCCCGCACGATCTCCGCTTCCGCCTCGGCTCCGCGCCGGCGCGGATGAGGGGCCGTTATCCTGTGCTCGGCGATGATCTGGCCGGGAGCACCGGAGAGCACCACGACCCGGTCGGCGAGATAGGCGGCCTCGTCGATGTCGTGGGTGACGAACAGCACCGTCTTGCCGGTGCGGCGGCGGACCTCGATCAGCTCGTCCTGCAGGGTCTCGCGGGTGAGTGCGTCGAGCGCCGAGAAGGGCTCGTCCATCAGCAGGATCTCGGGTTCGACCGCGAGCGCGCGCGCCAGCGAGACGCGCTGGCGCTGGCCGCCGGAAAGCTGGTGCGGCCAGCGTTGGGCAAGCTGCCCGAGGCCGACGAGATCGAGCATCTGCTGCGCCTTGGCGAGGCGCTCGGCCCGCGGCGTCTGGCCTTCGAGGCCGAAGCCGACATTGGCGATCACCTTGCGCCAGGGCAGCAATCGTGAATCCTGGAAGACCAGGGCGACCGGCCGGCGGGTATTGTCCCTGGCATTGATCACGACCTCGCCGCCGCTCGGCCTGGCGAGGCCGGCGATGACGCGCAGCAGCGTCGACTTGCCGACACCGGAGGGGCCGACGATGGCGAGGAACTCGCCGCGCGCGACGGAGAGGTCGAGCTTGTGCAGCACCTCGGTCGCTTCGCCGTCGCGGGTGAAGGTGAGCGACAGCTCCTTGATGTCGATCACGCTTTCCAACGCAGCACCCATCCCTGGAAGGCGACGAACAGCGTGTCGAGCAGGCCATAGAGTGCCGCCATGGTCAGCATGTAGATCACGACGAGATCGGTCGCGAGCAGGCTGGAGGCCTGCATCATGCGCTGCCCGACCCCGGCGACGCCGAAAATCTCGGCCGCGACCACCGCCATCCAGGCCTGGCCGAGCGCGGTGCGCACGCCGATCAGGATGCCGGGTAGCGCCGCCGGCAGCATGATCTTGGTGAGGCGCTGGAGCGGCGAGCGGAAGCCGAAGGCATCGGCGACCTCGATCAGGTCGCGGTCAACGCCGCGGATCGCGCCCTGCGCCGCGAAGAAGACGATCCAGAACACGCCGATCGCGATGATGAACACTGCGGCCTGCGGGTTGACGCCGAACCAGATGATCGCGAACGGCACCCAGGCGAGGCCGGGGATCGGCCGCAGCACGCGAACCACCCAGGCGGTCGTCTCTTCGGCGATCCGGGACATGCCGGTGAAGACACCGAGGGCGATGCCGATGCCGGCGCCAGTGAAGAGGCCGATGAAGTAATGGCCGAGCGAACCCGTGATCGCCGAGAGCCAGGCGCCGGACCTGACCTCGCGCAGGAAGGCGGCGGGCAGGGCGCTCGGCCCCGGCAGGAAGGCCGGGTTGACGATGCCGAAATAGGGGATCGCCTCCCACAGCAGGAGGAAGGCGATAAGGCCCGTCAGGGCGAGGGCCGGAGCCCGCAGTGAACGCAAATCCGTAGCCCCGTCAGCCCTTGAGGGTGCGCTCGTAATACTGCGTCTCGAACAGGCCGTCGAACGGAAGTTCCTTCTCGAGCGAGCCGAGCTTGACCTGATAGGCCTGCATGGCGCGGGCCGGCTCGATGATCTTGCGCGGGTCGATCTCGAAGTGCGTCGCGGGCGAGGTCAGCGCCTTCTCGATCAGAGCGGGGTCGACGATGCCCTTGCCGAGCGCGGCGCCGACATGGGGCGCGGCCTTGGCCGGCGTCTTGACCAGCACGTCGGCGGCCTTGACCAGGCTGGAGACGAGCTTCTGCACGGCATCGGGGTTCTTGGTGGCGAAGGCGCCGGAGACGGCGACGACCGTGCCGGGCTGGCCAGGGAAGACGTCCTCGCCGCCGGCGATCAGCTTGATGCCGGGATTGCGGGTCTGGATGATGGTGAGCGCCGGCTCGCGCACGATCGCGCCCTCGACGGCGCCGGCGAGCACAGCCTGCTGCGTCGCATCGATGCCCATCGGCACGATCTCGACATCGCCCTTGTCGGCCTTGGCGACCTCCCAGAGCCAGTATTGCAGCACGGTGTTGGGCACCGAGCCGGCGGGCTGGGTGGCGAGGCGCGCGGGCTTGCCGGTCGAGGTTTTGTGCGCCTTGAAGGCGGCGGCTGCGCTCGTGCCGGTCGTGAAGAACTTCGCCAGGGCCGGGGCGGCGACGAAGACGTTCTCGCCGGTCGCAGTCGAGGCGACGACGCGGATGTCGACGCCGCGCGAGCGGGCGACGGCGAGCGGGGCGACACCGGCGACATAAAGGTCGATCGTGCCGGAGGCGAGCGCCTGGATCATGTTCGGGCCGGATTCGAACACGGTGAAAGCCGGAGCGAGCCCGGCCTGCTTCAGCCAGCCCTCGCCATTGGCGACGAAGATCGGCGCGGTGCCGATGATCGGGATGTAGCCGATCCGGGCGGGAACCGCTTCCTGGGCGAAAGCGCCGCCGAAGGGCAGCGTTGCGGCGAGCGACGAGCCGGCGAGCAGGAACTGGCGGCGGTCCATGATCGTAATTCCCCAAGCGGAGTGTGTTTTCAGTGCTATTGACGTCTGATAAAAGGATTTTCTATCTAAAGACAAGCATTGCCCTTCAAAAAGAAGAAAATTCTCCATTGCCTCAGTCTGGCAAAGGGTTTTTTCTCCATCGCTATGGATCGAGAGATGGACGCCATTGATCGCAAGATTCTGACTGTGCTGCAGGCTGACTCCAATATCTCGATAGCGGAGCTCGCCGATCGGGTCGGGCTGTCGCAGACCCCCTGCTGGAAGCGCATCCAGCGCCTCGAGCAGACCGGGGTGATCATCAAGCGCGTCGCCCTCGTCGCGCCCGAAAAGATCGGACTAGGCCTCACCGTCTTCGTCCAGATCGAGACGGCTGATCATTCCGGCCCCTGGCTGGAAAAGTTCGCGCAGAGCGTCGCGGCGATGCCGGAGGTGATCGAGTTCTACCGGATGGCCGGAGACGTCGACTACATGCTGCGCGTCGTCGTCGCCGACATGGCCGCCTACGACACCTTCTATAAGAAGCTGATCGAGACGATCCCACTCAAGAACGTCACCTCGCGCTTCGCCATGGAGCGGATCAAGGCGACGACCGCCTACAAGGTGCCGGACCTGCCGAAGGCGTCGTGAACGTCATTGCGAGCGAAGCGAAGCAATCCAGGGAACGTAGAACTCTGCCCTGGATTGCTTCGTCGCTAACGCCCCTCGCAATGACGCTTGAGCGCCGCGCAGCCCCCTCCAGCGACGCCAGGCACTTGCTCCCGCGGCCCCGCTCCCGCATGAACGCTCCGGGATTTCTCGAACGGGGCGCGCGCATGTCCAGCTATGTCATCGATCAGCCGAAGGTCGCCGCGATTCCCGTGGCCGGCGGCGGGCTCTTCCCGGTGCGCCGCATCTTCTGCGTCGGTCGCAACTACGCCGAGCACACCCGCGAGATGGGTGGCGATCCCGATCGCGAGGAGCCGTTCTTCTTCACCAAGCCGTCCGATGCCGTGCTGACCGGCGGCGCCGACATGCCCTATCCGCCCAAGACCGCCGACCTCCATCACGAGATGGAGCTTGTCGTCGCGATCGGTAAGGGCGGCAAGGATATCGCCGAGGCCGACGCGCTCTCCCATGTCTTCGGCTATGCCGCCGGCTTCGACATGACCCGTCGCGACCTGCAGGGCGCTGCCAAGAAGGCCGGCAAGCCCTGGGACATGGGCAAGGGCTTCGATTCCTCCGCTCCGATCGGCGAGCTCGTGCCGGCTGCCAAGGCCGGCCATCCCGACAAGGGGCTGATCGAGCTCAAGGTCAACGGCGCGGTGCGCCAGAGTTCCGATCTCGCCAAGATGATCTGGAACGTGCCGGAGACGATCTCGTACCTCTCCGGCTTCGTCACGCTGGCGCCGGGCGACCTGATCATGACCGGCACGCCGGAGGGCGTCGCCGCCGTCGTCAAGGGCGATCTGCTCGAAGGCGTCATCGCCGGCGTCGGCAGCGTCCGTGCCAAGATCGTCTGAGCAGCCGGCTCCAGGAGAAACACAATGCCTCTGACCCCCGACGCCTCCGGCGTGTTCCCGATCGCGCCGACCCCGTTCAACCCGGACGGCAGTGTTGACTGGACCTCCGCCGACCGGCTGTTCGAATTCTATCACGGCATCGGCTCGGATGGCGTCACCGTGCTCGGCATCATGGGCGAGGCCCCCAAGCTGGAGCCGGAGGAATCGATTGGCCTGGTCAAGCGTGCGGTCGCCAAGATGGGGGCTAAGCCGATCATCGTCGGCGTTTCCGCCCCGGGCTTTGCGGCGATGCGCTCGCTGGCACGGCAGGTGATGGACCTGGGCGCCGGCGGCGTGATGATCGCCCCGCCGACCAATCTGCGGACCGACGACCAGATCACCGGCTATTACGCTCAGGCCGTCGAGGCGATCGGTGCCGACATCCCCTTCGTCATCCAGGATTACCCGCTGACGCTCTCGGTGGTGATGACGCCGGCGGTGATCCGCAAGATCATCCAGGACAATCCGTCCTGCGTGATGCTGAAGCACGAGGACTGGCCGGGCCTGGAGAAGATCGCGACCCTGCGCAAGTTCGAGACGGAAGGGACGCTGCGGCGGGTCGCAATCTTGACCGGCAATGGCGGGCTCTTCCTCGATTTCGAGATGGAGCGCGGCGCCGACGGCGCCAATACCGGCTACGCCTTCCCGGAGTTGCTGATCGACGTGGTCAAGGCCAGCAAGGCCGGCCGCCGCGACGATGCCCACGACATCTTCGACGCGCATCTGCCGCTGCTGCGCTATGAGCAGCAGCAGGGCGTGGGCCTGGCCGTGCGCAAATATGTGATGATGAAGCGCGGCATCCTCAACCATGACGCGCAGCGCAAGCCGGGTCCGGGCCTGACCGCCGCCGCCAAGGCCGAGGTCGACTATCTGCTCGGACGCCTGGCAAAGCACGATCCGCGCGCGAAGCTGTGAGATGTAGCGTGGATCGTTCGGCTGGCCGTCAACCACCTTTGCCGAACTTTCGCTGAGGCTGTGGACGCAGAAGCCCAAGCCATGCAACCCTGAGCTGCGGCTTGGGGATTTGATATGCGTTTCGTTCTTCTGCTTGGTGGTGCTGCGCTGCTCGCGCTGGCATCGGCTGCGCCTGCATTTGCTCAAGCTGGCATCCGGCCGGAATGCCGGAGCATGGGAAACCCGCGAGCCTGTACCTGCGCGCTCAATAATGGCGGACAGATTAAGCAGGATCCGGGCCGCAGCTCCGGCCGCCAACGCTGGACCTGGGCCAAGCCGGGCACCGCCGCGCATATGGCCTATATGAATTGTGTCAACGGCTCGGGGTGAGCACCGCCGAGGCGTGATCGAAGCCGCCGCAACGCATAGCGCCGCGGCGATCTGTCCCGTCAATTCGCCAGCTGCACCAGCCGGTCGAGCGCCGGGCCGAAGCCGTTCAGCGCGATGTTGAACGAGACCACGTCGTTGCTGGACAGGTTGAGGGCTGCCGCCGTCAGCGTCTTGCCGCCCTTCATCGCGTCGGTCGCCACGGTCGGGAAGGAAATCGGCAGCAGGCAGCCGGCAGGGACGCAGGTCGAGAAGCGCAGGCCCTGGCCGAGATCCTTCTCGTCGAGCTTGAGCACGGCGCCGTTGTCGAGCTTGAGCCCGAACGGCATCAGGATCGTGCCTTCGGCGCGGCCATCCTTGGGTGGCCGCAATTCGATGGCGAAGACGCGCTGGTTGGTGCGGCTGTCGCCCTGCGATTGCGACAGCACGCAGAGCTTCTGGCCGTCGGTGATGCGGCAGTCGACCGTCCAGTCGCCATAGACTTCATTGACCGCCGAGGCGCCGTTCGGGAGACGCGCCGTCGCAGCGGCAGGCTGGCTCACGCTGGGCGCGGCGGCCGGAGCCTGTGCCGTCGTGGGCCGGGCGGCGGGGGCAGCCTGGCGCGGCGCCGGCCGTGCGGGAGCTGGGCGGGCGGCTGGCGCGCGCGGTGCCGGCTCTGACTGCGACTCCTCGGCCTGCTCGTTTGCCGGCGGTTCGGTCTGGGCGAAGGCAGAAACGGCCGGCAGGCTGATCCAGCCGGCGAGTAAGGTGGTAGCGAGAAGAAGATTTGCTTTGGTCACGTCAGGGTTCTCGTCGCGGCGGCTGGTCGGCGCGGGCGAGATGCGGTTAGGGCATTAGTCAGGCATGTGCAAGTCTTCGTCGTAGCAGAGAAGCCCTTCTGCTCTGAGCTAATAGCTCAAAACTTGTTTTTATTTATTGCAAGAAGAGTTCTTGTTGTCGGTCCGGTCGCTTTGGCTGGTCGGATGCGGCTCAGGCCAGTCTGTCACGGCGACCGGCTTGCTGCGAGCGGCCCATTCCATACGCCGGCCAGCCAGGCCGGCGCCATATCGCGATGGTGGAAGCCGCGGCGGGCTCAGGCCTTCTTCTCGTCGGCGAGCTTCGCCACCCGGCGCAGCGAGAGCAGATAGCCCTGCGTGCCGAAGCCGGCGATGACGCCGTCGGCACGCAGCGACATGTAGGAATGGTGCCGGAAGCTCTCGCGCTTGTGCACGTTCGAGATATGGCACTCGATCACCGTGCCGTCGAAGGCGTTGAGCGCGTCGAGGATCGCGACCGAGGTGTGGGTGAAGGCGCCGGGGTTGATGACGATGCCGACCGCCTGCTCGCGCGCTTCGTGGATCCAGTCGATGATCTCGTATTCGCGGTTGGACTGGTGGAAGCGGATGTCGAGATCCAGCTCCTTGGCCAGCGCCCGGCAGGCGTCTTCGACATCGGCCAGGGTCTCCGAGCCGTAGATGTGCGGCTGGCGCTTGCCGAGCAGGTTCAGGTTCGGACCGTTGAGGACATAGACGAGACGGGACATGGGTACTCCTGAGGTCGCGGCCGCATGTTGCCGCGATCAGCGCACGAGGCAAGATCGGGTTGCCGATGGCGAAGGCTAGCCGCCGGCCTGCCGCTCGCTGGCGACGCCGAAATGGCAGATCGCCTCGCCGAGCTTGGGCGCGGTGTTCGGGAAGATGATGTAGCCGTCGCGCGGCGCCGTCACCTTGGTGCCGTCGGCGCGATGAGCGAGGATGGCGCCGGCCTTGAGCGCATCGCCGGTGCGCCAGCCCGTATCGGCGCGGTCGCCCTCGGTCTCGCAGAGCAGGACCTCGACCATCTCGATCACGTCGCGCAGAGCGGGCTTCGGCAGCGGCGCATCGACCAGCTGCAATTGCGCCAGCGTGTTGCGGATCGCGGCATAGCCGATATCGGCCGCCTTGGGATCGTCATGGGTGCCGCATTCCAGCGTCACCGCATAGCCGCCGCTGAAGCGCATGAACTCGGTCGTGCCATAGCCCTCGGTGACGTTGAGCCTGGGCACCGGCAGGCGGGCGCGGATGTCGAGCAGCCTGGCATAGTTGTCGAGCCAGCCATGGATCGCGGTGGAGACGCCCAGGCAGGAGGCGAGCGCCATTTCCTCCTCCGCTCGGGCGAAGGGCTCGAGCTCACCGCGGTTGTTGGACGGGCCGAAGAAGACGAAGGGCTCGCCCTCCTGCCGGAAGGAGTGGATGTCGAGCAGCGCGTCGTGCCGGCGCAGCAGGGCGCAGACCGGATTGCCGATCCGGTCCTCGTAATCGCCAGCCAAAGGCCGCTCGCGCAGGTCACGGTTGAAGTTGCGGTCGCCCTCGCGGGTCTTCAGGCGGAAAGCCTTGGGATTGGTGACGGGCAGGAAGGTGACCTCGCCGCGCAGGATCTTGGTCTGGCCTGCCCGGCACTCCTCGATGACGCGCCGGATCGCGGCCGGCCCGCAGGGCTCGTTGCCATGGACGGCGCCGGTCACGATCAATTTGGGGCCGGGCTTCAGGCCGATGAAGCTGACGGTCTCGAGCGGGCCGTCGTCGAGGTCGGTGGCGGTCACAGGTCGTATCTTTCGTCGGAAAAAGTTCAGGCCCTGCGGGTCTGCGAGTGCGGATCGAGGATGTCGCGCAGGCCGTCGCCGAGCAGGTTGAGGCCGAGCACGGTCAGGAAGATGGCGAGGCCCGGGAAGATCGAGATCCAGGGTGCGGTCGAGATCTGGTCGCGCGCGTCGGAGAGCATCGAGCCCCAGCTCGGGAAGGGCGGGCGGATGCCGAGGCCGAGGAAGGAGAGCGAGGCCTCGGCCAGCACGGCGCCGCCCATGCCGAGCGTGCCGATCACGATGATCGGGCCGGCGATGTTCGGCAGGATCTGGGTGAACATGATCCGGAAGGTGCCGTAGCCCAGCGATCTCGCCGCCTCGACATAGCCGAGCTGCTTGACCGAGAGGGTCGCGGCCCGGGTCAGCCGGCAGGTGAAGGACCAGTTGGTCAGGCCGAGCGCGATCAGCAGGCTGGTCAGGCCCGGCTGCAGGATCGCCATGATCGCCAGCGCGAAGACCAGCGAAGGGATGGCGAGCATCATGTTGGTCAGGCCGTTGACGAAATCGTCCCACCAGCCGCCCCAATAGGCGGCGGAGAGGCCGAGCGCAACGCCGATGCAGGTGTTGATCAATTGCGAGACGATGCCGACCGTCAGCGAGATGCGGGCGCCGTGCAGCACGCGGCTGTAGATGTCGCGGCCTTGCGCGTCGGTGCCGAACCAGAATTCGGAACCGGGCGGGATCTCGGCGTTCATCAGGTTGGCGTCCATCACCGGGTCGGTATGGGCGAGCCAGGGCGCGAATACGCCGCCGGCGACGACGAGGGCGAAGCAGGTGGCGCCGATCCAGAGGTTGGCACGGAACTTCATCGGTAAGCCTAGCTGTACTTGATGCGCGGATCGACGACGGCGCAGAGCACGTCGACGGCGATGTTCACGACCAGGAAAAAGAGCACGATCGTCAGGATGCAGCCCTGCACCGCCGGTATGTCGCGCCAGGTCACGCTGTCGACCAGCAGCGAGCCGAGGCCGGGCCAGGCGAAGAGCTTCTCGACCACGACGGCCTGGCCGAGCACCGAGCCGAATTGCAGGCCGAGCGTGGTCAGGACGATGACGAGGGCGTTGCGCGCGACGTGCCAGCGCATCACGCGATAGGAGCTTGCACCCTTGGCCCGCGCGGTGCGAACGAAATCGGCGTGCATCACCTCGAGCACCGCAGCCCGCGCCGTGCGGGCGAGCAGGGCCAGAGGCGAGACGCCGAGCGCGATCGCCGGCAGAACGATGTAGCGGGGATCGCCATCGCCATAGCCGAAGCTCGGGAACCAGTTCAGCGTCAGCGCGAAGGCGTACATCAGCAGCAGGCCGAGCCAGAACATCGGCAGCGACAGGCCGGAGACGGCGAAGACCATCGAGAGCATGTCGACCCAGCTGCCCGGTTTCAGCGCGGCCACGAAGCCGAGCGGCACGCCGATGACGATGGCGAAGGCCATGGCCGCGAGCGCGAGCTGCAGGCTCGGCCAGAGCCGCTCGCCGATCAGGGCGGTGACGGGCTGGCGGGTGCGGAAGGAATCGCCGAGATCGAAGGTTGCGAGGCCGCCGACATATTTGGCGAAGCGCAGCGGCAGCGGATCGTTGAGGCCGAACTGCTGGTTCATCCGCTCGATCGTCGCGGCGTCGATATTGCTGCGCCCGTCGGCCATCTGGCTGGTGGCGAAATTGCCGGGGATGACGCTGAACAGCACGAAGATCAGCGCGGCGACCGCCAGCAGGATCGGGATCGCCTGCAGCAGCCGGCGAAAGACATAAGGCAACATGACGATAGGCTCCTGAGCGTCGGGGCGTGGCCGACGGGCGGAGGCGGACAAACCCCCGCCGCCATGCGACGGCGGGGGCTCGGGATGGGGTTACTTCGCGGCCGGCGAGGTGGTGTCGACCCAGAGCTCCTCATAGCGCTGCAGCGCCAGCTCGGTCGAGTTGGGCTGGAGACCGTGCAGCCAGGGCTGATAGGCCATCACCGCCTTGTTGTAGTTGAAGAACCAGACCGGCGCTTCCTCCTGCAGCAGGGCGTTGGCTTTTTTCAGGAGGTCGAGCTGCTTGGCGGCGTCGGCCTCGTTCGAGGCGTCGTCGATCAGCTTGTCATAGGCCGCGTTCTTGAAGGTGGTGTAGTTGCAGGACGAGCGCGGCGTCGAGGAGTGGAAGCACTTCAGCGCCGTCAGCGTGTCCGGGCCCGAGGTGTTCGACCAGATATAGGCCTGGAAGTCGCCGCCCACGACGACGCCGCCGAGTGCCGAGGTCTCGACCGGCTTGACCTTCACCTTGATGCCGACCTTGGCGAGCATCGGGATCGTCGCCTCGACGATCGGTACGCCCCAGCTCTCGTTCGGCGTCGCGGTCCATTCGAACTCGAAGCCGTCGGGATAGCCGGCCTCGACCAGCAGCTTCTTGGCCTTGTCCGGATCGAAGGCGTAGGGCTTGGCGTCCTTGTCGAAGGCGGGCGAGGACAGCGGCAGCCAGCTCACCGCGCGATAGGCCTTGTCGCGGACCAGGCGCTTGATGATCAGGTCGCTGTCGATGGCGTGGTTGATCGCCTGGCGCACGCGCTTGTCGGAGAAGGGCTTGAAGGTCGGGTTCATGCCCATATTGCGGGTGAAGACCTCGGCGACCTCCAAAATGCCCTTCGACAGGTTCGGGTCGGCCTTGTAGGCGACATACTGGGTCGAGCCCAGGATCGAGACGTCGACCTCCTTGTTGCGGAAGGCGACGTCGCGGGCCGCAGCCTCGCCCATCGGCGAGATCACGAGCTTGTCGGCATAGGGCTTGCCGGCGAGGTAGTATTTGTCCCAGCGCTCGAAGGCCATGCGCGAGCCCGGCACGTGCTCGACGAACTTGAACGGCCCGAGGCCGATCGGCTTGTCGAAGAAGCCGGGCTGCTGGGCTTCCTTGGCCGGCAGGATCGCGGTCTGGCCCTGGAACAGGAAGTAGCCGGGATCGGCCTTGTCGGTCAGCGTCATCGAGAAGCTGGAATCGTCGATCTTCTTCAGGCCGGAAATTTCCTTGGCCTGGCCCTTCTGGACCTCGGTCGCGCCGACGATGCGGGCGACATAGCGCGCGCCCGGATAGTTCTTCGCCCCGTCCATGATGCGGGTATACGACCAGATGACGTCGTCCGAGGTCAGCTTGCGGCCGTTATGGAAGAGCGCGTTGTCGCGCAGCTTGTAGGTATAGGTCTTGCCGTCGGCCGAGACCTGGACGCTCTCGGCGATGTCGAGCACGGGCTTGCCGTTTTTGGAATCCCATTTGTAGAGCATGCCGTGCAGCGCATAGCCGTAGATCTCGTCCTGGATCTGGTTCGAGACATGGCTGTCATTGCTGACGAAGGAGGCGCCATAGGGCGCGGTGAAGCGGATCGTGCCGCCGCGGCGCGGCTCCTGGGCCTGCGCCTGCAGGGTGAAGGCCGCGAATGTCAGCGCGGTCGTGAAGGCAAGCTTTTTCAACACGTCGAAACCTCCCAATCTGTTGGTGAACTCTTCCGAGGTCGGCGCCGTTGGCCGGCGCCGATATTCGTTCCATCTGAGACTTTAGCGGGCTTTTGCGCCCTGTCTTCTTGTTTCCATTGTGCAGCGCGACGTTCAGGCCACGGCCGAACGCTCGTACACCACCTTGCCGCCGCGAATGGTGAGGTCGCAGCATGCGTCTTTCAGGATCTGCTCCGGCGAGGCCGAGAGCAGGTCACGCGAGAACACGGCGACATCGGCGAGGAAGCCGGGCTTGAGCTTGCCCTTCACCGCTTCCTGCTTCTGCGAGAAGGCGCCGTATTCGGTGTAGGCCTGCAACGCCTCTTCGATCGAGACGCGCTGGGCCTCGTCCATCACCGTGCCGCGCCAGGTCTGGCGCGTCAGCATGGTGTGGAAGTTCGGGAACGGGTCGGGGTCGCAGACCGGCGCGTCGCTGCCGGTCGCCGGCTTCAGGCCGAGATCGAACCAGGTCCGGAACGGATAGCTCGGCAGCGCCCGCTCCTCGCCGAGCACCTTGACGTAGGCGTCGCCGAAATCATGAATGAAGACCTGCTGCGGGCAGGGATAGATCCCGGCCTTGACCATGCGCTCGTGCTGCTGCGGCGTCGAGAAGCCGCAATGCTCGATGCGGTGGCGCCGGTCGGGATCGGGATAGGCAGCCAGCGCCTTCTCATAGGCGGTGATCAACTGCTCGATCGCCGCATCGCCGATGGCGTGGCAGGCGAGCTGGTAGCCCTTGGCGTGGGCGTCGAGCACCTGCCGTTCCAGCTCCTCATCCGAGAGCATCTGGACGCCGGTGGTCTTGTCGTCGCCGAGATAGGGCTCGCTCATCCAGGCGGTGCGCCCGCCGGCCGAGCCGTCGAGGAAGATCTTGACCGCGCCGACCATCAGCATCTCGTCGCCGGTGCCGGAGATCAGGCCCGCCTCATGGCATTGCGGCACGATCGAGCGGCCTTCGTCGCCGAGCAGAGCGAGCCAGGTGCGCACCGGCAGGCGGCCGTCGCGCTTGGCCTTGTGATAGGCCGCGATCTCGTTGAAGCCGGTGACCATCCCGACCGCCGCATCCATGCAGCTGGTGATCCCGAGCGAGAGCAGATAGTTGCCGCCGCGCTCGATCGCGGCGATCAGCTCCTCCTCGCTCGGCTCGGGAATCGCGGCCTTGACCGGGGCGCGGGCGTTCTCGGCCAGCAGACCGGTGAGCCGGCCGTTCTGCTGCTCGATCAGCCCTCCCGGCGGTGTCGGCGAGGTCTCGTCGATGCCGCCGAGCTCGAGCGCCAGCGAATTGCAGATCGAGATGTGGCCGCAGGTGCGGACCAGCATCACCGGGTTGTTCGGGGAGGCGCGGTCGAGCTCCTCGCGGAACGGGTGGCGGCCGGTGTCGAGCTTGGTCTGGTCGTAGCCGCGTGCCAGTACCCATTCGCCGGGCTTCAGCTTTGCAGCGCGCTGCGCGATCTGGCCGAGCAGAGCGTCCAGCGTCGGCGCATTGGCTGGGCGGGCGTCGACCCAGTCCATGGTCAGGCCGACCGAGATCAAATGGAGATGGGAATCGTTCAGCCCCGGCGTCGCCAGCCGGCCGGCGAGGTCGATGACCTTGGTCGCGGGCCCGACCAGATCGGCGATCTCGGCGTCATTGCCGGCGGCGAGCACCTTGTCGCCCCAGAGCGCCAGCGCCTCGACCACGCCCTCCTCGCGGCCGCACCAGATCGGCCCGCCGCGCAGTACGATATCGGCCTTGACGCTCATGCCGTTTGCTCCGTCGTCATCGTCGCTTCCTGTCGTCTTAATGGCTCAGAATTCGGCGGAACACCCGAGCACTCATCCTGAGGAGCAAGCGCAGCTTGCGTCTCGAAGGATGCTCCAGATGGTTCCGGAGCCTCCTGAAACATCCTTCGAGACGCCGCTTCGCGGCTCCTCAGGATGAGGACTATGGGTGTGCTCGCCATCTTTCAGATGTCGTCGAGCGGGAAGATCGGGCGGCGCACCTTCTTGTACGGCCGCTCCTTGAAGTTCTTGGTCGAGAGCGCGCCGGTGTCGACCTCGATCACCTCGCGGGCGATCGGCTCGAAGGCGGCACGGAAATGCTGCATCGACTTGACGATGACGGTCGACTTTCGCGTGGGATCGACGCCGAGCGAGGTGAACTGGGCGAGGTCGGTCGCCTGGCCGTTATGGGTGATGACGATGATCTCGACATCGTCGACCCGCAGCAGGGCCGAGAGCCCGTAATTGCGCCAGACGCCGCCGCCCATCGGCCCGTAGCAGATGAAGTGCCCGTCGGTCAGCGCCACGACATGGGCGTCGAGCTCGAGCGGGCCGCCTCCGGTCGACGGATCGACCTTGCCGCCGAGCTTCAGCCTGACGCGGTTGCCGACGCCGGCCGCCTGCGCCGCGAGCGCGGCTTCCGGATCGCGGATGGCGTGGAATCCGACATTCCTGAGGCCGGCGTCGAGCACGGCGCGCAGCAGGTTGGTCGCGTCGCCATAGGCGCCGGAGCCGGGATTGTCGGAATAGTCGGAGATCACCAGCGGCTTGCCGCCGGCCTCCGGCCCGAGCCGGCCTTCGCCCGCCTTGGCCCTGGCCATCGCCTCCTGCAGCGGGGTGAAGTGGATCGACGAGAAATGCCGCTGGTCCCAGGCATAGTCCATCAGCTCCTCGGCGATCGCCTGCGCCTTGCCGCGATCGTCATGGGTGACGGCGATGGAGGGGCCGATATCGTGGACATCGGCCGAGGAGAAACCGGCCTGAACGCTGACCACCAGCGCATCGCCCGCCGCCTCCAGCGCATCGCCGCGGCGCAGCAGCTCCATGAAGGGCGGTGAGGTCGTGCGTCCGCCGTCGAGCGCGTAGAGGATCCGCCGACGCGCCACCGCGACGCGCGGCCTGATCTCGCCTCGCATCGCCCGCTCCAGCAGCTGCGCGCCCTGCCAGGTCCGCTCATACTGGTCGATATGCGGATAGGTCCGGTAGGAGATTGTGGGGAAAGCCAAAGTTTGCCGCACGGACCTACGATGTGCTTCGTAAGTTATTGAAATATTTAAGCGCGATCGCGGTAGTGTTAAAGTTGAAAGTGCCGCAGTTTAGGCAAAGTGCTTCCGCAACTAGTGCGATTCCGTCTTAGGAGGGCTGGCGCGTCGGCTTAGCTTCTGATCGTCTCCAGGGAAGTGTGTTTGCCGAAATTGGCGCGCATGAACAGCGCTAGACATTGATTAACCAGGCGGCTGTCGGGCGCCCCCTGCCTCAAACTTGCATGCCCGACTAGAAGCGCTTTCGGTTTGGGGAAGGGGAGAGCGATTGATCTGGCGGTAGGCATTGTTTCGGTCGCAGCTGACCGGGTGAGCATATGCCAACCCGCCATCCAGGTGCCTGCCTTACGGCTAGGGCCAATGATCAGCCTTGATCCTTACTTCAGGAACCCCGCCACACAGCGCACTTTCTATTGCCGCGGAGTCGGGTGCCCGGATTTCAAATTGGAAACCCTACTTAGCCGATTAGCGTCGTTTGAATGCCTCCAGATGGCGCACGGCGACAGGCGCTTTCAAGAAAGTTGCTTGTTCAAAAAATATCCGGTGGAAAATTCAGTGTTTAATACTCGGAGCACCTAGCGTGGCCGAATATTTTCCGGCGTTTATCCGTTCTCGCACGGGGTGGGGCTCATATCTCAGCTGCTAAACCGTCTGGTTATCGGTAGGGCAGCGTCGATCAATGAGCAGTGACATACAGGGCTTCATTGCTACTTTTCTTGCGGAAATCGACGCCGGCAACGCTGCGATTTTTGCGGGCGCCGGCCTATCGGCTCCGGCCGGCTTTGTCGACTGGGCCAACCTGATCCGTCCGCTTGCCGAAGAGCTTCACCTCGACGTCGAGAAGGAAAGCGATCTGGTCGCTGTCGCGCAATTCCATGTGAACGCCAACCATCAGAACAGGCATGCCCTTCATACTGCCATCGTCAACGCTTTCTCGGCGGATAACCCGCCAACCCGCAATCATCGACTTTTGGCACGGCTTCCGATCACGACCTACTGGACGACGAACTACGACCGACTAATCGAGACGGCGTTGAGAGACGCAGGAAAGATTGTCGACGTCAAATGGGCTGTGCCACAGTTGGCAAACACGCAGCCTCGACGCGATGCTATCGTCTACAAAATGCATGGTGATGTTGAGCGTCCCGATGAGGCTGTAGCGACGCGAGATGATTACGAGCGGTATGTTAGTGACCGAGGGGCATTCATAAACGCGCTGGCCGGCGATCTCGTCTCGAAAACATTCTTATTTTTAGGTTTTAGCTTCACGGATCCAAATCTTGAGCAAGTGTTGGCTCGAGTACGGATCACATACAAGGACAATCAGCGGCGCCACTTTGCGATTTTTCGCAACAGGACACGCCGCAAGGGCGAGAGTAAAGCCGCGTTCGAGTACGGAAAAATTCGCCAAGCGCTGGTGCTCGAAGACCTGAAACGCTTCAACATCCGCCCTGTGCTGGTCGACGAGTACAGCGAAATCACCACGATACTGACTGAAATCGAACGGCAGTACCGTAGCCGCACCGTTTTCGTTTCATCGAGCGCAAGTGATTTTGCCCCTTGGGGGGAGCCGGCCGTCGCTAGCTTCATGCGCACACTTGGTTCCGCTTTGATCTCGGCAAAGTCTCGCATTGCGACGGGCATGGGTCTCGGCGTCGGTAATGCGCTGTTTACCGGCGCGCTCGAGGCGGTTTACGCCGACCGCCAAAGTCATCTCGAAGACCGGATCGTGATGCGCCCGTTTCCGCAATACATCGCCGACGAAGCGAGGCGGAAGGAAATCTGGGAAACCTATCGTCAGGAAATAATTTCGTCAGCGGGCATCGCGCTGTTCCTGTTCGGAAACAAGAAGGCCGATGAGAGCACGGTTATTGCGGACGGAATGATCCGCGAATTCGAGATCGCCCGCCAACACGGTCTCACCTGCCTTCCCGTCGGAGCTACTGGCTATGCCGCCGCGGAGTTGGCCGATCGCTTGATCGGGAGTGGTGCTGATGGAGACGCGATGTTGCTGGCGGTCCTGAAGGAGCTCCGCGACCCGCGCGAGAATCTCAACGAGCTTATCGACCCGATCCTGAAATTTGCCGCGGCTGCGCGAAAGGCACGATAAGCCGATGCACAAAGTCTTCATCAGCTATCACCACGCCAATGACCAGTGGGCCAAGAACCAGTTGCAGCAATGGGCCTATCAATATGGTCTCTTCCTTGACGTCTCCGTTGACACGAACGATGTCAACGAAGGACTTCCCACTGAAAGCATCCGCCGGATCATCCGAGATGATTATCTTATGGATTCGAGCGTCACGATTGTTCTGGTCGGTGTTGAGACTTGGGGCAGGAAACACGTCGACTGGGAGATCTACTCCAGCATGTATGATGGGGCGGTCAATAAGAAGTCCGGAATCCTGGTTGTTCAACTCCCGTCCGTCTCCCCCCAATATTGGACGGCGGCGCACGAGGTCGAGAAAAGTACCGTTTATCCCGATTGCACCTCGTGGAGCACCATTACGGACCGGGCGGAATATGAGCGGCGCTACCCGTATTTGCCTGCCCGCATAATTGACAATTTGCTGGCTCCGAAAGCGAAGGTATCCGTCACGACTTGGGACCGTATCGCGGGAGACTTGAACAATCTCGTGACGATGATAGACGCGGCTTATAACGATCGAATGTCATGCGAATACGATCTTTCGCGGCCGATGCGCTCGAAAAACGCACCGGCATTCATTTAAGCCTGAGCTTGAATTTCAGCGAATCTGTTGGCCGCTGAGCGGCGGATAATAAGACGTAAGAAAATTTAGGGAGAACCGGTGTCCACGTTCACGGAAAGCCGCATCAGGAGGCGTGCGCAACAGAAGGTCGGAACCTCAAGGACGGCGAAGGCTGTTCTCACGGAGGAGGTCGCGACAGCAAAAGCCAAGACGAGCTTCGACATTTTTCTCAGTCATTCGACGGCCGACGCTGAGATCATTCTTGGCGTCAAAGGTGTTCTGGAGGATTATGGAAAATCGGTCTATGTCGACTGGCTCGAAGATCCACAGTTGGACAGAAGCAATGTCACTCCGGCGACTGCTGAAGTTATTAGGGCTCGAATGCGCCAGTGCGAGTCACTCGTCTATGTGCACTCCACAAATTCGGGATCGTCTAAATGGATGCCTTGGGAATTGGGATTCTTCGATGGCTTCAACGGGGCAGTGGCGATACTTCCTGTAACGAAGGTTGAGCAATACCGCTACGAAGGCCAGGAATATCTGGGCATCTATCCGTATCTGGACGAGGCGCCGGCTCAGGGTAGCGAGGTCAATCAAATGTGGGTCAACAGAAGTTCGAAATCTCGGCAATGGAACACCTGGGTCATTGATCCCAAAACATTTCGCTAGGTGAGCTAGGCGCCTTAGCCGGGCCCCTTCAAAGTTTGTCGGAGAACATCGTCGGAACCCCTTTGGCTCCGGCAAAACTGATCGTAGCAATAATCAGAATTGTCACTGCGCGAATGAGATCTCTGCAATGTCACATCTGGAACGGCGCGCGAGGCTCAAAGAGCATCCGCCACACGACTGCCTTTCCCGCCTCTCATTTCTCGCGCATGGCGCGCCCGTTCTGGATGAACAAGCTCAATAGGTTTGCATGCCCCCGAGCATCATCGATAGCTCGGTGGGTGTGCTCGACCTCACCCAGCCATTCGGGCGGATAATGCGCGACATCGCATTCCCAGCGGCCACGACTCGTACCGCCAGCGACCATCGACATTAGGCGCAGAGGCCCACGCCGGAAGAGGCAATCGGAAGTCGCCGAGAAACGCAACCCTTCTCGTCAAAAATGGTCGCGCAGATAATTTTGGTACCCAACGGACGTTTTTAACATGTAGATGTGCCCGTTGACTACGAACCCGTCTAATTGATGGCTCTTCACATAAGATGAGATATCTGAAATAGAGTTTATAAAGCCTTTGTTCTTAAAGTTTAAGGATGTATTGCATAGAACTCCATAGTTTGTTAGCGATTTGAATGCTGTTAACAGTTCAAACAGCGGAAAATTGCTTGCAGAAGACACGGTTTGAAGGCGGGCTGTTCGGTTCACATGGGTAACTGCTGCAAGCTTATCAGTGGAGGCCTTAGAGCCCGTCCCGAAAGGGTTGAGCGACTGGGGCACTCGTGATTCCAAGGGGTTGTTCAGGCCATCTTGGAGCGAGCGATGTGGACCCCAGCCACTCGCCGGCAGCATAGTCGCGCGGGACTTCGAT
>Ga0209127_100095_pt1 | contig 43115 bp, 45 predicted proteins | sample LakSupMetagenome_FD_187469 | JGI IMG/M metagenome (GOLD analysis project Ga0209127, IMG submission 187469) | Freshwater microbial communities from Lake Superior, Canada - Sta WM archaea (SPAdes) (version 2) | ecosystem: Environmental > Aquatic > Freshwater > Lake | place: Lake Superior, Canada... | reverse complement strand
GCGCGCGGCGCAGGATGCCTCACCGCATCCCGCGCCGCGTTGCCGTTTATCGCGGGGTGGAGCAGCCCGGTAGCTCGTCAGGCTCATAACCTGAAGGTCGTCAGTTCAAATCTGGCCCCCGCAACCAAATCCATAGCAAATACATAAACCCCGTCGCTAAAGCGGCGGGGTTTTGTCGTTCCAGGCGAGCTACGCCCTTTCAGCCGGGACTCTCCGGAGAATTTCGGCAAGCTGAATAATCAGTTCGTGCTGCTTCTCGTCTCGTATCTCATCGAACGCTCGATCCCAGCGCGATCGTAGCGTTGCCGCAGGATGATCGTATTGCTGCTGTTCTGCGTCGGTAAGGGCGTTCGCACTCACCAGTGCTGAGACGCCTTCGTAGAGATAGCCAACTGATACACCCAGACTGACAGCGATATGGTAAAGTGCGCCAGCTCCGAGCCGGTCTATCCCCTGTTCGTACTTCTGGATTTGCTGATAGCTGACGCCTAGGACATGGCCAAGCTTGGTCTGGCTGAGCCCGCGCTCCTTGCGACGCCCCTTGATGCGGGCGCCGACATGGCGGTCGATCAGCTCGATGTGCTCTGATGACATGAAGGCACCCCACTCAGCGCGCATAGACCGTATACGCTATCGGACGGCGGATCACGCAGTCTAGGTTCCGTTCCGTTGCTCCTGCCATATCGCGTCGGCTGTGCCGACTAGAGCTATGGCTGATTGTCGATACCGATACCGATGAGGATGCCATGCCCACCAAAGCAGCCGGACAGATCCATATCGGCATCGGCGGCTGGGTGTTCGAGCCCTGGCGCGGCACCTTCTACCCCGACAAGCTCTCGCAGAAGCGCGAGCTCGAATATGCCGCTAGCAAGCTGACCTCGATCGAGATCAACGGCACCTATTACGGCTCGCAGAAGCCGGAGAGCTTCGCCAGATGGCGGGCCGAAACGCCCGATGGCTTCGTCTTCGCGCTGAAGGGCTCGCGCTTCTGCACCAATCGCCGCGTGCTGGCAGAGGCGGGCCCTTCGGTCGAGAAGTTCGTGGCCTCCGGCCTCAGCGAGCTCAAGGAGAAGCTCGGCCCGATCAACTGGCAGTTCATGGCGACCAAGGCTTTCGACCCCGCCGATTTCGAGGCCTTCCTGAAGCTGCTGCCGAAGGAGGTCGACGGCATCAGGCTGCGCCATGCCGTCGAGGTGCGCCATCCCAGTTTCCGCTCGCCGGACTTCGTCGCGTTGCTGCGCGAATACGGCGTCGCGGCGATCACCTCGGGCGATTCCGACTTCCCGCAGATCGCCGACGTCACCGCGCCCTTCATCTATGTCCGGATCATGGGGACCAAGGAGGCCGAGGAGCAGGGTTATCCGGCCAAGGACCTCGACGCCTGGGCCGGGCGCGCCAAGGATTGGGCCAAGGGGACTGCGCCCGCGGATCTCGAACTCGTCGCGCCTGCGGCGGAGAAGGCGCCGCGCGACGTCTTCCTCTATGTCATCAGCGGCGACAAGGTCCGCAATCCCGCCGCGGCGATGGCTCTGATCGAGCGGGTCGGCGGCTAGAACGTTTTCGAACGAAGTAGGCCGGTTCGCGTGAAGAAAATGCGATAAAACAAGAGTTTGAGAAGTCCGTAATTCGGAGAATTGCGGACTTCTCAGGTCTACTGCGCGGCCAAGGCTGCCGGCTCCTGGCAGACATCAACCCATTCTGCGCCCGTGAGCGCCGCCATGCGGTCCGGGCTGATGCGTACCGCCGTCTGCGTCGAGCCGGCGGCCGGCACGACCTCGTCGAACACCTTCAGCGAGATATCGCAATAGACCGGCAACGGCGTCGGGAGGCCGAACGGGCAGACGCCCCCGACCGGATGGCCGGTGATGGCGACGACCTCGTCGAGATCGAGCATGCGCGGCTTGGCGCCGAAGGCGGCCTTGGTCTTCCTGTTGTCGAGGCGGGCATCGCCGCGCGTCACCAGCAAGACGACGCGTTCGCCGAGGCGGAAGGACAGGGTCTTGGCGATGCGGGCCGGCTCGACGCCGAAGGCCTCCGCCGCCAGCGTCACCGTAGCGCTGCTGCCGTCGGTTTCGAGGATGGCGATGTCGGGAGCATGCTCGGCGAAGAAGGCGCGAACGGATTCCAGGCTCACGGCATATTCCTTCCGAAGCGCCACCAGATCAGGGATGCAACCAGCGCCGGCACGCCGAAGACGACGAGCAGGACCGGGGCCTCCTGCAGGAAGCTATAGCCGGCCCGGGTGATGCCGACGATCAGATTGATCACCGAGACGGCGAACCAGAGCGGGATGAACAGCTTCATCGCAAAGACGATCGGGTGCCGCCCGCCGGTGTTGAGCCGCGGCGCGATCAGGAGCAGCACGCCGAGCAGAGCGAAGCCGGCGGCGATGACCTTGACGGTGTGCACTTCACGGCTCCTTCGGACGCAGGGACAAGGTTTCCCACGCTGCGACGATGATCAGGATCGCAGTCGCGCCCATGCTGAACCCGAGTGGCGGCAGGCTGCCAGCCAGCGGTGTGAGCAAAGCGAGCAGGCCGAGCCCGATCAGATGAGACAGTGGATGCCAGCCGGCGGTGACCTTCTTGAAGAACAGGTTGCCGAGGAGGTACAGCGCCGGCCCGGCGATGATCGCGATCGCCGTCTTCATGTCGGTTAGGCCGCCGGGATGGGCGAGCACGAACTCGTCGCCGACCGCCACCAGGATGATGCCGGCGACGAGCAGCAGGTGGATATAGGTATAGGCGATGCGCGCCAGCCGGCCGGGATCGTCGGATCGCGCGATCTGCTCGCTGGCGCGCTCGGCGCCGATGTTGAAATAGATCCACCACATCGCCACCGAGCTGAGGAAGCTGTTGGCGAAGGCGAGCACGATGACCGGCGTCATCGTCAGCTTGGCAAAGGTCGCGCCGGTGACCAGCACGGATTCACCGAGCGCGATGATGACGAACAGGGCGCAGCGCTCGGAGAAATGGCCACCCTCGATGGTCCAGTCGGCGGTGGTCGAGCGGCCGAGGCCGGGAACATAGAAGCCGAGCGAGGGCGAAACGTATTCGAGGCCGAGCGCCAGCGCCCAGAAGGCGAAACGGCTATTGCCCTCGGCGAGGCCGCCGGCGATCCAGAAGATGCCGGACAGGACGAGCCAGGCAGTAATCCGTTGGAAGTTGCGATAGTTCGCGAGGCTGTGCGGCTTCAGGCTCAGCATGGTGAAGAGCGAGCGGCCGATCTGCATCGCCGCATAGGCGCCGGCGAAGATCAGGCCCTTCTCGCCGAAGGCCTCGGGCAGCGAGGTCGAGAGCAGGAGCCCGGCGAACATCAACGCGAACAGCATCAGCCGCACGGCGATATGGTCGGGGTCGAGCCAGTTGGTCACCCAGCTCGTATAAATCCAGACCCACCAGACCGCGCCTAGCAGCAGCGCCGCCTGGGCGAGCCCGAGCGCCGAGAAATGCTCGAGCAGCGTGTGCGAGATCTGGGTGATCGCAAAGACGAAGACCAGATCGAAGAAGAGCTCGACGAAGCTGACCTTATTGTGCGTGTGCTCCGCGCGCGGGCGCAGCACATGTCGTCTGGAGCTGTTGCCGCTCATACCGCCCCCCGCGCTCTCGATTCCGCAAAACTCTAGAGCAAGATCAGAGGAGGCGGGAAGACAGCTTGGCCGGCCTCAGTGCCGGAAATGGCGATGGCCGGTGAAGACCATGGCGAGCCCGGCCTCGTCGGCGGCCTTGATCACCTCGTCGTCGCGCATCGAGCCGCCGGGCTGGATCACTGCGGTGGCGCCGGCTTCCGCCGCGGCGAGCAGGCCGTCGGCGAAGGGGAAAAAGGCGTCGGAGGCGACGACCGCGCCCTTGGCCAGGCTCTCCGCCGCGCCGGCGGCCTTGGCCGCTTCGCCGGCCTTCCAAGCGGCGATGCGCGAGGAATCGACGCGGCTCATCTGGCCGGCGCCGACGCCGACCGTGGCGAGGTTCTTGGCATAGACGATGGCGTTCGACTTGACGTGCTTGGCGACGCGGAAAGCAAAGCGCAGATCGGCGAGCTCGGCTTCGCTCGGCTGGCGCTTGGTCACGACCTTGAGCTCCATGTCGTCGACGACCGCGTTGTCGCGCGCCTGCGCCAGGAAACCACCGGCGACGGTGCGTAGCGAAAGGCCCGCCTTGCGCACATCCGGCAGCCCGCCGGTCAAGAGCAGGCGCAGGTTCTTCTTGGCGGCGACGAGTGCGATCGCCTCCTCGTCGGCATCCGGGGCGATGATCACCTCGGTGAAGATCTCGACGATCTTCTTCGCCGCTTCGGCATCGAGCTTGCGGTTCAGCGCGACGATGCCGCCGAAGGCCGAGACGGGGTCGCAGGCGAGCGCCCGCTCATAGGCCTCGAGCAGCGAAGCGCCCTCGGCGACGCCGCAGGGATTGGCGTGCTTGACGATGACGCAGGCGGCGGTGCGGGCCGGGTCGAATTCGGCGACGCATTCGAAGGCGGCGTCGGTATCGTTGATGTTGTTGTAGGAGAGCTGCTTGCCCTGGACCTGGCGGGCGGTAGCGACGCCGGGGCGCTGCTCGGGCGTGCGGTAGAAGGCGGCCCATTGATGCGGGTTCTCGCCATAGCGCATGGTCTCGGCGAGGGCGCCGCCGAGCGCGCGGAAGGCCGGCGAGGTGTCGCCGAGCTCATTGGCGAACCAGTTCGAGATCGCGGCGTCATAGGCGGCAGTGCGCGAATAGGCCTTCTGCGCCAGCTTGCGGCGCAGCGTCAGCGTGGTCGCACCCTTATGCGTCTCCAGATCGGCCAGCACGGCGGCGTAGTCGGCAGCCTCGACCACGACGGCGACGTCGTTGTGGTTCTTGGCGGCGGCGCGGATCATCGCGGGGCCGCCGATGTCGATGTTCTCGATGCAGTCGTCATAGGGCTTGCCGGCGGCGACGGTCGCCTCGAACGGGTAGAGGTTGACGACGAGCAGGTCGATCGGCGCGATGCCGTGGCCGAGCATCGAGGCCTGGTGCTCGGGATGCGAGCGGATGGCGAGCAGGCCGCCATGCACCTTGGGATGCAGCGTCTTGACGCGGCCGTCCATCATCTCGGGGAAGCCGGTCAGATCGGAGACATCCGTGACGGCGAGGCCGGCATCGGCGATCGCCTTGGCGGTGCCGCCGGTCGAGACCAAAGCGATGCCCAGGCGGGAGAGGGCGCGGGCGAAGTCGATCAGCCCGGTCTTGTCGGAAACGGAAAGCAGCGCGCGTTCGACGCGGCGGAGTTCGTTCGGCATGGGAGGATGAGTCCGGGTTGATGGCGGCGCGGCCGCGGAAATGCTCGCGCGCGCCCTATCACGCCCGGGCTTTGCTGCAAAGCACAAGAGATCGCAGCCTTGCCCTGCGAAGAGGTCAGAGCGGCAGATCCAGCTCTGTTTCAGCCTGTTCCTGCCGGGCCTCTTCGGCCCTGGTCTTGCGCTGCGCCGGCGTCCCGAGGCGGGCGAAGCGCCAGATGAGCTGCGGCGTCGCGACGGCGTCGAATTCGACGACGAGCTGAGCTGTCTTGTGGCGGCCATCGGCGGCGGCGAAGAAGATGCTCTCTTCCAGGGTTACCCGCAGGCCGGAGGCTTCGAAAGCCCAGATCTCGCCGGAGGGCAGCGCCAGCAGCGCGCCCTCGCCATCGCGGATCAGGCTCGGCTTGACGTTGGGATGCAAATGGAAGCGCGCGGCTGCCGGCAGGCTCGCCAGTGCGGCCGGCGGACTCAACGCATCCTCGCCGACGAGTTCGCTGCCATTGCGGGAGAGCAGCAAACGGCGAGTGTGAACGATGCCGAAGGCGCGCCGGTAGCCGTCATGGCTGGCGACCCATTCATGCCCGTCCTCGCCGTCCTGGCGCGCGACGCGGACATCGGCCGGGCCGGCGGTGATCCGCCGTTCGCCGAGCACCAGACCGAAGACGGCGCTGGAGCGGTCGTCCAGGGTCACAGTCGAATGGGCGGCGGTGGCACGGGCGGCGAGCCTGAGCTCGGGCGTGCCGAAGCGACTGGCGCCGCAATTCACCACGATGCGCTGCGAGCCGGTCGACAATTCGAAGGAGAGGCAGCCGGCATGGGCCTCGATCGAGTTGGCGCCACGGGGCGGCGGCCCGGCCTCGACCACGACGATGCTGGTGCCGGCGCTGAGCCGGTCATAGCCGGAATAGGCCGCGTGCTCGATCGGCCGGGCGCGGACGTCGTCATAGGCCGCGAGCGTCGCCATCAAGTCGGGCGGTGTCGCGTTCATGCCGTTGAACAAGGCGAGCGCGCCGTCGCCATGCCGGAACAGCTTGAGATGCGGCATCATCCGGTCGATCGCCATGATGACGGCGCGGGGCGACTCGAGCCCGCGCGCGGTGAAGGTTTCGCGCAGCGGCAGGAGATCGAGCAGCAGGTCGATCAGGATGCGGGGATTGCGGCTGAGATGGCCGCCATCGGGCAGGATCTGCAGCTCCAGTTCGTCGGACAGCGCGATCTCGTAGCGGCGCAGGCGCCGCTCCTGGCCGTCGAGGCAGATGGCGGCAAAGCAGATCGCGATCAGGCATTGCAGCCGCGCGGCGCCTTCGACGGCGCCCGCAAGCGCGAGCTGCAGCCGCTCGGCGGTCTGCGCGACATGGCGGATGAAGCGTTCGTAGAAGGCGTGGTCGGCGCCTTCGAGCAGGAGCGGCGAATGCGACAGGAACGACATGAGCCGGCGGGCGATGACGGCCGGGCGGCGGGCGATCTCGTCGCGATCATGCCGGCGCGCGATGAATTCGTCGACGAGGGCGCGGGCATTGGCCCGGGCGATCGCGGTGTCGGCGGCGCGCAAATGGCGCAGCCAGACGAAGCCGTGCAGCGCCTCGGACCAGGCCTCGCTCGGCGGCGCGACCAGGAAGGGTGATTCGCCATGGCAGTTCACGGTACGACCGGCGAGGGCGAAATAGCCGGCATAGATGTCGCTCGCCGTGGTCGGGTCGGCGGTGCGCAGGTCGTGCGGGGCGAAGAGCAGCCGGCTGGCGCGCAGGCGACCGAAGGGCCAGAGCGCACGCTTGGCACCGGCAACCTGGCCGCGCGTGCGTCGCGCCGCCCTGCCGATGGCTGCCCGTGCAAGGCCCCCGCGCTCCGACCAGCCGTTCAATGAAGTCTGCTGCCTCGCCGTCCCACCGCCTCCCTGCGAAGGCGAATCCCCGATCGAGTCATGATCTTATCAGGCGACAAGCGTAAAATCCCGCCCATCCTGAGAGGCGCGGCGTCTCGCCGGCAAGCTGGTGCGGCAGCGTGCGCAATTCGCCCTCAGCCGTCAGCGCCTCAGCCCGGCCGCCGATCTCCTCGGGCTTGATCGGATCGCGAGCGAAACCGTCGTTTCGGGCCAGGAAGGCCTCGATCTGCGCCTCGCCTTCCGCGCGTTCGAGCGAGCAGGTGCAGTAGATCAGGCGCCCGCCTGGCTTGGTCAGCCGCGCCGCCTGGTCGAGAAGTCGCGCCTGCAGGGCGGCGAGCTTGTCGACATCCTCCGGTCGCTTGGTCCAGGCGACATCGGGATGGCGGCGGATCGTGCCGGTTGCGCTGCAGGGCGCGTCGAGCAGGACAGCGTCGAACGGCTCCGCCTCGAAGGCCGTCACATCGGCGGTGACGATCTCGGCGCTCAGTCCGAGCCGTTCGAGATTGGCCTTGAGCCGGCGCAAGCGCGGACCGGAACGGTCGACCGCGACGACGTTCCCGCCCGCCTGCGCGAGCTGGACGGTCTTGCCGCCGGGCGCGGCGCAGAGATCGGCGACGCGCTCGCCGGGGCGGACGTTCAGGAGCTGGGCAGGGAGGGCGGCGGCGGCGTCCTGGACCCACCATTCTCCCTCGGTGAAGCCCGGCAGGCCGGTGACCGCCTCGCGCGCGCGCAGGCGTACCGAGCCGGTGGGCAGGACGATGCCGTCGAGCTTGCCGGCCCAGCCGACCGCGTCGGATTTGACGGTCAGGTCGAGCGGCGGTTCCTCGGCATGCGCGGCGGCGATCGCCATGGCGACGTCAGGGCCATAGGTCTGCGTCCAGCTCTCGCGCAGCCAGTCGGGCGTATCGGTCAGCGGATCGAGCTCGGCGAGGATCGCCTCGCGCTCCCGCGCCAGCCGCCGCAGCACGGCGTTGGCGAGCGAGGTGTAGCGCGCGGAGCGGGCGTCCTCGTGCAGTTGCCGGATGGCGAGATCGACCGCGGCATGGTCGGGCACGTCGAGGAAGAGCAATTGCGCCGCTGCGGCGACCATGATCGGCTCGAACGGGCCGGATTTGCGCGGGCTGCCACGTTCGAGTCGGGCGTCGATGACCCGGCGGATCGTGCCGAGGCGGCGGAAGGCGACGGTCGCGATCGCACGCGCCAGTCCGGCATCGGCCGGTTCCAGCCCGGCCGTCGCAGCCATCCGCTCGAAGGTCTCGTCCAGCGCGGTGCCGGCGCGCAGGACTTCGTCGATCAGCGCCGCGGCAAGGCGGCGTGCGGCGAGACCGGGGGCATCGTCGCTATAGGAGTGGCTCTGCACCTTCGCCATCTCAGCCCCAGGGGCCCGGTTCGCGCCCGCCGGCGAAGGGGTTCTGGGCCGCACCGCCGACGAAGCCGCCGCGGCCGGCGCCGACGCCCATGGCGCGCGCCTGCTCCATCAGCGCGGCGATACGGTTGCCGGTGTCGGGGTGGGTCGAGAACAGTGAATCCATGCCGCGGCCTGAAAGAGGGTTGATGATGAACATGTGCGCCGTAGCAGGCTTCGCCTCGGCCGTCTCGTTCGGGATGTGGGAAACGCCGCCGGCGATCTTGGCGAGCGCGTCGGCGAGCGCCACCGGATTGCCGCAGATTTCGCCGCCGATGCGGTCGGCTTCGTATTCGCGCGAGCGCGAGATCGCCATCTGGACGATGCTCGCCGCCAGCGGGGCGAGGATCATCAGCGCGATCTGGACGATGGCATTGGGGCGGTTGTCGCGCGAGCCGAAGAACATGCCGAAGGAGGCCAGCGTCGAGATCGCGCCGGCCATGGTGGCGCTGATCGTCATGGTCAGCGTGTCGTGGTTCTTGATGTGGGCAAGCTCGTGCGCCATCACGCCGGCGAGCTCGTCATAGCTCAGCGTGCGCATGATGCCGGTCGTCGCGGCAACGGCAGCGTTCTGCGGATTGCGGCCGGTGGCGAAGGCGTTCGGCTGGTCCTCCTGGATGATGTAGACGCGCGGCATCGGCAGGTTGGCGCGCTGGGCGAGATCGCGGACCATGCCGTAGAGCTCGGGCGCGCTGCGCTCATCGACTTGTTGGGCGTTGTAGGCGGACAGCGCCAGTCTGTCCGAGTTCCAGTAGCTGAACAGGTTGGTCGCGACCGCGATGCCGAGCGCGATCAGCATGCCGCCGGCGCCGGCGAGCAAATAGCCGACCACGCCGAACAGCGCGGTCAGCGCCGCCATCAGCATGCCGGTGCGGACATAGTTCATGCAGGAATCCCTTCTTGCGTCGCTGCCCAGCGCGGAAAGGCTCGCCGGAACACGGTTTCGTCCTTAGAGCCGGATGATCTCGGAGGGGACCGCAAGGCGGTTCCCTCCGAGATCTGAATCCGTCTCTCATCAAAGAGTTAGAGCAGGATCACAGCGAAAAACCGGTTCCCACTTTTTCGCATCCTGCTCTATGTGGTGGGGGCGATGCCGATCCTGCAAGAGAATGGCCGACCATGAGCGCGCAGACCAAGACGGATGAGGCCGGGACCAACGCTCCCGTAAAGGAGCTGTCGCCGGCGGCGCAGCGGGCGCTGGCGGAGGCGCAGGCGCGCCGCGCGACGATCGACGCCAAGGCCGCCGAGCTCGGACAGCAGAAGGAGGTCGATGGCCGCGGCGGGCTCGAGCCGGTGCGCTATGACGATTGGGAAGTGAAGGGCATTGCCAGCGATTTTTGAGCTGGCAGGCTCGCGGCGCCTGGAGGCGCCGCGGAATGGAGTGCTGCTCAGGCCGCTCTGCTGCGCCGCGCCGGCATTGGCGCGTCCTGCCCTTCCGCGGTGCGGAAGGTGCTGACCAAGCGGTTCAGGCGTTCGATCTGATCGAGCAGGGCGCGCGCCGAGGCGGCGCTCTGCTCGGCCAAAGCGGCGTTGCTCTGGGTCATCTCGTCCATATGGCTGACGGTGCGCGCCATCTCGTCGATGCCATTGGCCTGCTCGCCGGCGGCCGCGGCGATCTCGTTGACCGTGGACGAGACCTGCATCGAGGCCTCGACGATCTTCTCCAGCGTCTCGCCGGCTTGCCGAACCAGGCGCACGCCCTCGACGACCTCGGTGTCGGAGGAACCGATCAGCGCGGTGATGTCCTTGGCGGCCTCGGCCGAGCGCTGCGCCAGCGCCCGCACCTCGGCGGCGACGACGGCAAAGCCCCGTCCCGCATCGCCGGCACGGGCCGCTTCGACGGCCGCGTTCAAGGCCAGGAGATTGGTCTGGAAAGCGATGCCGTCAATCACACTGGTGATCTCCGAGATCTTCTTGGAAGCGCCCTCGATGCGCGCCATCGCCTCGATCGCGTCCTTGACGATCTCGCCGCCGGTGCGCGCCACGGCCGAAGCGTTGTCGGCGAGCGTCACCGACTCGCGCGAGGACTGCGCCGAACTCTTGACCGAGGCGGTGAGCTCCTCGGTCGTCGCCGCGGTCTGCTGCAGGGCCGACGCCTGCTGCTCGGTGCGTGACGACAGGTCGTTGGCACCGCTGTTGATCTCCTGCGAGGAGGCGGCGATGGCGGAAGAGCTGGTCTTGATGCTCGCGACCATCTCGCCGAGCTTGGCCATGGCGTCGTTGAAATGGTCGCGGATGCTGGCGTATTCGGCCGGCATGTCGTCGGCCATGCGATGAGTCAGGTCGCCGCGGGCAAGCGCCGCCATGCCGCTGCCGACATAACCGATCGCCTTGTCGCGTTCCTTGGCCTTGGCCTCCTCGACGGCACGGGCTTCGGCTTCGACCTTCAGGCGAGCGGCCTCGGACGCTTCGAGATAGACCGAGATGGCGTAGTCCATGTCGAGCAGGGCGGCCTTGACGATGGCGCCGATCTCGGCGCCGCGTTCGGCCGCGCCGGGAAGCTTGCCGCCGAAACGGCTCTTCGGCCAGCGCTCGTCCAGCACCTTCGCGAGCAGGTTCTCGAGCAACAGGGCATAGCCACCGATGTACCAGCGCGGCTCCAGCCCGATCTTGGCGTGGATCTGGCCGACGGTGGTGACGGCCCGGACATAGTCCTGGTCGAACTGGCCTTTGGCGATGCGGTTCCAGTGCGAGATCTGGCGGTTCTTCGCGCCGTCCATATGGGCAGCGTTGCTGAAGAAGGCCTTGGTCTCGGGGAAGGCGGAGACCTGGCTGTAGAAGGCATCCAAGGCGCCGGGCAGGGCGCCGAGGATACTCTTTTCCATCCCGGCGATGCGGCCACGCGCCTCGCCGTCGAGCTGCATGAAATCTAGCCGCCTGCCGAGTTGATCCTCTGACGACATGATGCGGTTCCCCAACCGTGATGCGCGGCGCCCCTCGGCCACTTTGGAATGAAACCAGAGTATGGTTAAGAAACGGACAATGGTTGCTTAGTCGGCGTTCTGCACGTTTTGCGCGCAGGTCGGCAGGAGCATTGCCGCCAATTGCGATGGTCCTGTCGCGGCTCACGTCGCGACGGTCCGGATTCCGATCCGCCGCAAACCGCGCTAAGAGGGGCCCGCATGATGGTGGGAACGGGCAAGGCATGAGCAGCGACGGCAAGAGGATCGAGGCGCTGCGGCGGCTCCTGACCGAGGCGTATCAGAAGCTCGGACTCAAGCTCGGCTTCTCGCTCTGGGACGGTTCGCGCATACCGGCCGACTGGCCGGCGGACGGGCTGATGATCGCGATCCGCGATGCCGGCGTCGTCGCGGCGCTGCTGCGCAAGCCCAAGCTCGACACGCTGCTGCATCTGCACGTCTCCGATCGCATCGCGATCGAGAACGGCACGATCTTCGATCTCGCCGCGGCCAGGCCGGACGGCAAGGTCGGCCGGCTGGCGCGCGGCATCTCTAAGACGGCGGCGTTCGATGTGGTCAGGCACTTCCTCTTCGCACCGGGGCAGGCGCCGCAGGCAGTTCAGCACATCAAGGGCGACGAGATCGCCCGCGACGGCAAGCCGGCGACGAACAAGGCCAACATCGCCCATCACTACGACGTCTCGAACGCCTTCTATAAGCTCTTCCTCGACGAGCGCATGGTCTACACCTGCGCCTATTTCACCGAGGATCATGACGATCTCGAGCGGGCGCAGACCGACAAGCTCGAGATGATCTGCCGCAAGCTGCGCCTGAAGCCTGGCGACAAGCTGCTCGACATCGGCTGCGGCTGGGGCGCGCTGGTCTGCTATGCCGCCCAGCACTACGGCGTCGAGGCGCATGGCGTGACGCTGGCGGAGGAGCAGCTCAAGCTGGCGCGGGAAAAGGTCGAGGCGCTCGGGCTGCAGGACAAGGTCACGCTCCACCTCAAGGACTTCACCCAGATGGAGGGGCAGTTCGACAAGATCTCCTCGATCGGCATGTTCGAGCATGTCGGTATCCGCAACCACCCGACCTACTTCCAGGCGGTGAACCGGCTGCTCAAGCCGAGGGGCCTCTATCTGCACCATTCGATCTCGCGGCGGGCCAAGAAGACCGAAAAGGCCTTCAACAAGATGCCGGCCGAGTATCGGGCGCTGGTGCGCTACATCTTCCCGGGCGGCGAGCTCGACCATTTGGGCATGTCGATCGCCAATCTCGAGCGCTACGGTTTCGAGGTGCACGATGTCGAGGGCTGGCGCGAGCATTACCAGCGCACGACGCGGCTGTGGTTCGAGCGGCTGAACGCGAACAAGTCGCAGGCGGAAGCGGAGGTCGGGCCGGAGCGGACGCGGATGTGGCTGCTCTATCTGGCCGGCTGCTCGCTCGCCTTCGAGCGGGGCGGGGCATTGATCAACCAGACCTTGGTCTCGAAGCGGCGCAAGGGCCCGTCCGGCCTGCCGCTGACGCGGGTCGATCTCTATCGCTGAGCGCGGTCAGGAAAGGCGCAGCGCCAGCGGGCGAGCGCTGAACGTCACGGCGCCGACGCAAGAGCCGGTCTCGGCGCGGGCATAGTGCAGGGCATCGTCCCGGCTGCGGAAATAGCCACCGCTGCGGCCATGCGTCTCGACCGCGATCCAGTGGCCCTCGCGGTCGCGTCCGATCTTGAAATGCGGATGGGCGGTCCAGGTGGCGGCGGCCGGCATGACCGCCTCAAAAGAAGCCGATGGTGGCGCCGAAGGCGAGGCCCGTGCCGAAGACGATCATCGAGGCGAAGGTGGCTTCGGCAACGGTGAAGAGCGTCTGGGCGTGGCCGGAGAGGACGGAGCGGGACAGCGTGAACATCGAAACCCCCAAGGGTGGAGCGTTGATGTCCCGGTCTTGTGGCGCTCTGCGCAGCTTTCGCGGCGGGGGAGAACCTTGTTTCGCAGGCGCTCAGCCGGCCTTCGCGAAGCCCGGCCAGTAATGCCCATCGGGAGTGGGGCGCTTGCCGAAGATCGCCTGGCCGACCCGGACCACGGTTGCCCCTTCTGCGATCGCTTCCTCGAAATCACCGGTCATGCCCATGGACAGGCCGGTCAGGCCGGGATGGCGCGCGGCGGCCTCGTCTCGCAGGCGGCGCAGCAGGGCAAAGCAGGGGCGCACCCGTGCCATCTCCGAGCTGAACAGGGCGAGCGTCATCAAGCCGCGCGGCTTCAGCCGCGGGAATTCGCCGAGCCTGTCGACGAAGGGCAGCAGCGCATCGGGATGCAGGCCGAACTTGCTGTCCTCGTTCGAGGTGTTGACCTGCACATAGACGTCGAGGCTGCGGCCAACGCGCTCCAGCTGCCGATCGAGCAACTCGGCAAGCTTCAGGCTGTCGAGTGCGTGGAACTCCCGGGCGAAGCGGCTGAGGTACTTGACCTTATTGCTCTGGAGATGGCCGACGATGCTCCAGTCGATGGCAAGGTCGCCCAGCGCCTCGCGCTTGCCCATCGCCTCCTGGATCTTGTTCTCTCCGAAAGCGGTGATGCCCGCCGCAAAGGCGCAGCGCAGGACCTGCGCCGGCACCGTCTTGGTGATCGGCAGCAGCCGCACCGAGGTGCGCTCCCGCCCGGCGCGCGCGCAGGCTCTGGCGATGCGCTCCTTCACGGCGGCGAGGTTGGCGCGGAAGCTGCCCACCGGATCAGGGCCGAAGCGCTCGATATCGGCGGCGGAGAGCGATGTGTCGGCCGGGGGCGCGTTGCTCGGGTCGAGCTGGTCGATGTCTGCGACGGTCAACGTTTGAATCCCCGTCGATGCCGTCGCGCCAGTCCGGGATTGGCAGAGGCAGAGCGTCATTATCTGTCCGGGCGGTTGGCCCAGCCGTGACATCAGCACGGAGCTGGTCCGGACGGAACGTCCAGTTGGATGCTATCGCGATGGACCAGTTTCTGGACGCGCCTTGGCTCGAAGCTCTACCGGGAGGCCCTGACCTTGGGCTGATAGGTCATCGTTCGCGCCACGCTTTGCGCCGGGCGCTTCTCGCCGGCCAGCACCTCGAAATCGAGATGGTTCTCAGGGGGCACCAGCGGGCAGGTGACGAAATTGGTGAAGGCGCAGGGCAGCGCCACCGCATAGTTGAAGTCGATCCAGTCGATGCGGGTGTTCGCCTCATCCGTGAACTGCAATTCGATCACCCGGCCGGCACCATAGGTGATCGGGCCGCTGGTCTTGTCGCGGACATGGGCGACGGGCTGCACGCCGGTCGGCGTGTCCTTGCCGATGAGCACGACCGTGTGGCTCTTGCCATCTAGTTCGAAGGTGAAGGTCCCCATCCGCGGTGTCGTCTCGCGAACGCCGGCTTCCACCGTCTCGGCCTCGAATTCGACGCGCTCCGCCGGGGTGTAGACGCCGGGGATGCGCCAGGCGGGATCGTAATCGAAGGCGGTGACGCCGGCATCCTCCAGGCGTGTCGCCTGGCGCGGATCGCGCACGCGCACGCCATAGAGCCGGCTGCCGTCATGCTTGGTGCGGACGATGGTCTCGACCTCGTTCACGCCGAAATAGACGGGCACGCTCCTGCCATGGCCATAGGTCTGGTTGCGCCCCGGGATGATCTCGACCGGGCCTGTGGGGTATTCGCCATTCACCGACAGGGTCGGACCGGAAGCCGGCGGAGTGAAGATGACCCGGCCCTGCTCGACCGACCAGCGGCCGGGAAGGAGATCGAACGCAACGTCGCGATCGTCCTCTTCCAGCCAGTATTGGGCGACGAGCGCGGTCCAGCCATAGGGGCGGAACATGGTGGCGACATGGGCATGGCGCCATTCGCGCCACTGGCCTTCCAGATGTTCTCGCGTCGGCATGATCGTGTCCTTCGAAGGCTCGGAATGTCAGCTTGCGGACGAATGACGGTTTAGCGGCCGGTGATCTCGGCCAGGAAGGCGAGGACGCCGCGCCAGGAGCCGTCATCGGCCCGTGCATTGCCGGAGGGCGTACCGCCGCTGGTGTAGGGCACCTTCGAGACGGGATGCTCGCGGCTGAGCTGCGTCGTCGGCACGAAGGGCAGGTTGATGGCGTGGCCGGCATCGTCGAAGTCGAGATGGCGGACGAGGTGGCGATGGCCGTGCCGGCTCAGGGTCGAGACCACCATCCGCGAATAGAGACTGGAGGGCCAGGCGCGGTCGTCGCGGCCCGAGACCAGCAGCACCGGGCCGGCGATCCGCTCGACCGGGATGCGAGCGCGCTCTGCCAAAGCGCGGTCCTTCAGCCCCTCGAAGAAGACGGAATGGTGCCGGCTGGGCGGGGCGTCACCGGCCCAGGGATGCCAATGCACGGCGGCATTGTCCTGCCAGAGATGCGGCAATGGCATGCCGCCCCTCGTCCAGGTCACGCCTTGCCAGCCGCCGCGCGCCGGGTCGCCGGCGCCCTGCGCGCCATGGACCATGGCGCCGGGGACATAGGCGATCACGGCCGAGACGAGATCGGGGAAAGTCGCGCCGAGCAGCAGGGCAAGCTCGCCGCCGCGCGACTGGCCGCTGACCGCGACGAAACCGTCCTTCGGCTGGAGTTCGCGATGCGCCCAGCGCAGGCCGGTCTCGAGATATTCGAGCGGGGTTTCGGTGATGAAGGGCGAGAGGCCAGGCGCCTTGAAATAGCCGAGCGCGAAGGCCTGGTAGCCGTGGGAGGCGTAGAGCGCGCCGCGCGGCTCGTTGATGCCGCCGCCCGAGCCGTTAAGCACCACGACGCCCGGATGCAGGCCCGGCCCGGCCGGCGTGAACAGCGTGCCGACGAGGCCGTCCTCGCGGATCTCGCGCCGCGTCACGCCAGGCGCGGCGAAGCGCTGGAGCAGCTCGGCCTCGGCGCGGGCACCGTCGGCGGTTTCGGCTGTGAGCGCCGTCCACAAGGGCTGCATGACGTCGTCGGCGAAGAGTTCCTGGCTGGTGCCGCCGGCCGGGTGCTGGCTCCAGAGCAGGCCCATCGCCGAGACCTCGGCATAGTCGCCGCCGACGGGCGCGTCGCGGCTGAGGTCGACCACGCCATCGGCGTCGGCCATGAAGGTCGCCTGGCTGTCCCAGACGACGCCGCGCGAGCGCAGCGTCCGGGCGGAGATGGCGACGAGCGCGTCGGGAGCGAGCCCGGTGACGGTGATGCGGCGCGGCTCGTCGATCTGGCCCTCGGCCGGCGTGACCGTGAGTACTGGCCGGGAGGCAGGGGGCGTCGTCATCGAGGATATGTCCGTTGCATCACCGGGTTGCCCCGGCTCGTCATGCGGTCGAGATGGGCGTCGAGGCGCCGGGCGAAGGCGGCGTCCAGTGTCGCCTCGGCCGGCAGTCCGCCGCCGCGCGGCCAGTGACCGCCGGCATCGATCCAGTCGCTTTTCAGCCCGGCAAGTCTGACCTGCCAGTCGATGGACTCCCCGGCCGCCGTGCTATCGAGGGCGAGGAGAAAGACGCCGCGTCCCTTCGGATCGCCGCGGCCGCCGCCGGCGATCCCGGCCATGAGCTCGACCACCAGGCCGAGCAGGGAGCCGACCTGGCCGCCACGCGGCAGCAAGGCCGCGACCTCGGCGGCGATGCTGGTCGGCCTGCCCTGCGCATCGAGCGCGATCCCGCCCGGCAATGGCCTGTTCGTGGCACGGGCGGTGCGGATATCGGCCATGGTGGCGCTGCTGCTGGCGACGTCGATGACGACGCGCTCAGGGCCTTGGCCCATGGCGATGGCGAGCGGGTTGGTGCCAATCACGGCCTTGGTGCCGCCATGCGGCGCGACGAAGGGCGGCCCCTCGGCCCCGGCCAGGCCGACGAGCCCGGCATCGGCGAGATGGCGGACGAAGGGAGCGAGCCGGCCAAAACCCCGGATGCCGCGCAGGAACACGGCGGCAATGCCGAACTGCCGGGCAGCGGCTTCAAGGTCGAGCGTGGCTGAGGCGACGGCGAGCGGCGCGAAGCAGGCGGAGCAATCGCGCCAGCTGATCGCCTGCGGCTCGGGCGTCGCCGCGAGGGGCGCGGCGTCGGCCCTCCATTCGTCGAGCATCGCGATACCGAAGCGCGGCAGGCCGAGCGCGTCGGCTTCGACCAGCGCCGAGGCGGCGAGCCGTGCCGCCGGGCCATCACCGAGCGCGGCCGATAGTCTTGCTACTGCATCGGGGACCGCGATCATGGGCCGGTGCTCCGGGCCGCGCCGCCGATCCTGATCTCGCTCTCCGAGAGATAGCCCAGCGTCATCAGGCGCTCGATCAGGAACTCGCGGGCATGCCGGATATGGGCGGTCTCGATCGCGGCGGCGCGCTCGCCATCGCCGGCTTCGATCGCATCGACCAGCGCCGTATGCTCGTCCGAGTGCTGCCCGGCCTTGACGGTGAAGTCGATGGCGAAGCGGAGCAGCCGTTCGAGCTCGTCGAACAGGCTCTCCGACAGGGCGACGACGCGCTTGTTGCGGGCGCAGCGGGCAATGGCGACGTGGAAGCGCCGCGCCACCTGCTGCATGGCGCCGACATCGAGCGGCGCAGCATATTCTGCGATGATCCCGCGCAGTTCGGCGATCTCGGCCGGGGTGGCGTAGCGGGCGGCCTGCCGGGCTGCGTGCGGGCCGATCGCGGCGCGCAGATCGAGGATCTCGTGCACCGCCTGGAAGGTGATGGCGGCGACGCGATAGCCGCTGCGCGGCAGGATCGCGACCAGCCCGTCGCCGGCGAGCTTCTGCATGGCGTCGCGGACAGGGGTCTTCGAGACCTCGTAGCGATCGGCGATGGCGGCGGCGTCGAGCGTCGTTCCCGGCGTGATCTCGCAGCGCATGATCTCCCGCCGGAGCGCGAGATAGATGCGCTCCGATACGGGCGTATGGGCGGTGGCGGCCGGGCTGGCGTCGAGGCTCATGATCCGGCGCCGCTCAGTGCTTCGCCCAGGGCACGAAGCGCCGCTCCAGCGCCTCGAGCGCGAGGATCGTGAGATAGCCCATGGCCGAGATCACGACGATGCCGACGAACATCCTGGAGACCGCGAAGGTCTGCCAGGACGCCCAGATGAAGAAGCCGACGCCGCTGCGCGCGCCCAAGAACTCGGCGGCGGCGATGATGATGTAGGAGGAGCCGGCGGCGAGCTTCAGCCCGGTGAAGATGCTCGGCAAGGCGGCGGGGAAGGCGATGCGCCGGAAGGTCTGCAGGCGGCTCGCGCCGGCGTTCTTGGCGACGTCCATGTAGATCTGCGGCGTCTGCATCACCCCGCTCATGGTGTTGTAGAGCATGAGGAAAAAGGCCCCGATGGCGATGACCACGAACTTGGATGCATCGCCAACGCCGAAGATCAGCAGGATCAGGGGCAGGATCGCGATCTTGGGCACGGGGTAGAGCGCCGAGAAGATCGGCCCGAGCAGCCGCCGGGTCGGCCGCGACAGGCCGAGGATCAGCCCCATGACGATGCCCGGCACCGCGCCCATGGCATAGCCGACGCCGACGCGGCGGAGCGTCGCGCCGATATGGTCGAAGAGCTCGAAGCTCAGCACCATCCGCCAGGCGGTCTCAGCGATCGCGCTCGGGGCCGGGAAGAAGCGCCGGTCGATCAGGTTGAGCTGGCTCGACGCTTCCCAGAGCAGCAACAGGAGCAGCGGGCTGAAATAGGAGGCGAGGCGGAACCAGCGCTCGCGCCGGGCCGGCGCCTTGAGCCGGCGCAGCTCCTCTTCCGTCAGGGTCGCAGGGATGGCACTCATTTCATGCCCTCGCCGGGGAGGCCAGCAGGTGCCAGACCTCGTAGGTCAGATCCCAGAAGCGCTTGTCACGCCGCATCTCGACGACGTCGCGGGGGCGTTCGAAGGGTACTTTGAGGTCGGCGACCAGGGTGCCGGGCCGCGGCGACATCACCAGCACGCGGTCGGCCAGGGTCAGCGCCTCGTCGACGCTATGGGTGATGAAGACCACGGTCTTGCCGGTCGTCTCCCAGATGCGCAGCAGCTCCTGCTGCAAAGTGAGGCGGGTCTGCTCGTCGAGGGCGCCGAAGGGCTCGTCCATCAGCAGGATGTCGCGGTCGTCGACCAGAGCGCGCGCTACCGAGACACGCTGCTTCATGCCGCCGGAGAGCTGGTGCGGCCGGGCTCCGGCGAAATCGGCGAGGCCGGTGAGCGCCAGGAGATCGCCGACCCGCTTGTCCTGCGCGGCGCGGGAGACGCCCTTGAGGCTGAGCGGGAAGGCGATGTTTTCCGAGACGGTGAGCCAGGGCAGGACGGAGGCTTCCTGGAAAACCATGGCCGGCGGTGTCGGACTATGCAGCGCGACCGTGCCGCTGAGCGTCTGTTCGAGATCGGCGAGGATGCGCAGCACCGTGGTCTTGCCGCAGCCGCTCGGCCCGACGATGCAGACGAACTCGCCTGGTGCCACGGAGAAGCTGACATCGGAGACGGCGAGCGTCACCCGGTCGCCCTCGCTGTCGTAGAACGCCTTGGTCAGATGGGCGACTTCGATGGCGGGCTGGGCCGTCTCGGCGGGAGCGGGGCTCACGAGCTTGAGCGCCGGCGCCATCAGGGCTTGCTCGCGACGAGCTCGTTGGCGCGCTTCAAGAGATCGAGGCGGTAGACCGCGTCGATCTTGGCCGGGCCCTTGTATTCGAGGGCGCCGCGCTTGCGGAAGAACTCTTCCTGCTCGCGCACCGAGGCCATGTCGATGGCGCCGTCCTCGGAGCGGACGGTATAGGGGATGCCGCGCAGGGCATCGCGCTCGGTCCCGGTGTACTTCGCGACGACGTCGAGGATCTTGTCGTCCTGCCAGCCACCCTTGTCGAGCAGGCGGGCGGCCTTGAGATAGCCTGCCATGAAGCGGACCACCGCATCCTCGTTCTTGGCGACGAAGTCCTGGTTGAAGGCGATCAGGCCGAGCTCGGTGCCGAAGGTATGGTCCTCGACCAGCCGGCGGCCGAGGTCCTGCTTCTCGAGCTGCCGGGCGAAGGGCTCGATGCTCCAGCCCGCTTCGAGCCCGCCATTGGCGAAGGCGGCGGCCGTGGCCGGCGGCGGCAGATAGACCGGCTCGACATCCTCGATCGTCAGCCCGCCCTTTTCCAGCGCCTTGGCGACCGAGAACATGCCGAAGCCGCTCGGCCCGGGAATGCCGACGCGCTTGCCCTTGAGGCCGGCGACCGTGCGTATGCCGGCGTCCCAGGCCTTCTGCGAGATCATGAAGGGCGAGGGCGACGGCACGCTCGCCGGCATCCGGGCCGAGGTCGCGATGATCGCGACGGTGGCGCCGCGGTTGAGCGCGTTGAACAGGCCGGCGCCCCAGGTCGCGGCGCCCGCCTCGGTATTGCCGGAGGCCAGCAGCTGGATGGTCTCGGCCGTGCCGCCCTTCGGCTGGAGCGTCACCTCGACGCCGAAATCCTTGAAGAAGCCGAGCTCCTTGGCGACGAAGAACGGCGCGTAGTCGGCGAAGGGCGAATAGAGGAACTCGACCTTGGGCAGCTTCTGGGCCCGGGCCGCCGAGACGAATGCGGGAGCAAGGGCTGCTGCCGCCGCTGCCATGAGATCACGACGGCTGACTGAAGGCATGCGCGCGGCTCCATAAGCCAATGTGGCCCGTAGAGCTGCTTACAACTGATGCATCACATGCGCAATCTGATATTTCCAGTACCGCTCAGCACTCCGGCAGGTTGACGGCGAGGCCGCCGAGGCTGGTTTCCTTGAAGCGCTCGTTCATGGCCTCGCCGGTCTGGCGCATCGCCTCGATGCAGTTGTCGAGCGGCATGAAATGCGAGCCGTCGCCGCGCAGAGCAAGCGAGGCAGCGGCGACGGCCTTGATCGCGCCGATTCCGTTGCGCTCGATGCAGGGGACCTGGACGAGGCCGGCCGCGGGATCGCAGGTCATGCCGAGATGGTGTTCGAGGGCGATCTCCGCGGCATTCTCGATCTGCTCGGGCGAGCCGCCCAACACTGCGCAGAGGCCGGCCGCCGCCATCGCCGCCGCTGAGCCGACTTCGCCCTGGCAGCCGGCTTCGGCGCCCGAGATCGAGGCGTTGTGCTTGATCAGCCCGCCGATCGCAGCGGCGGTGAGCAGGAAGTCGGGAATCCTGCCGGGCTCGGCCCCGACGCAGTGATCGAGATAATAGCGCAGCACCGCGGGCACGACGCCTGCTGCCCCGTTTGTCGGCGAGGTCACCACCCGGCCGCCGGCGGCGTTCTCCTCGTTCACCGCCATGGCGTAGACGCTGAGCCAATCCGAGGTCGCATGGGGCTGGGCGCGATTGCTCCGACGCTCGGCCTCGAGCTGGCGATGGATCCTGGCGGCGCGGCGGCGCACGCGCAGGCCGCCCGGCAATTCGCCCTCCTGGCTCAGGCCGCGCTCGATGCAGCCGTTCATCACCGACCAAAGCTGGGCGAGGCCGCGATCGACCTCCTCCGCCGGCCGCAGATGGACCTCGTTGGCGCGCTTCATCTGGGCGATCGACAGCCCGCTCTCGCGTGCCATGCGCAGCATCGTCGCCGCGTTGGCGAACGGGTAGGGCCAGGAGGACGCGCCGGTGGCGGCGAGTGTCGGCGCCTCGCGCTCCCGTGCCGTCACCACGAAGCCGCCGCCGATCGAATAATAGGTCTCGGACAGGAGCTCGGCCCCGGCGAAATCACGGGCGCGGAAAACCAGGCCGTTGGCATGGCCGGGCAAGGGCGGCCCGTAGTCGAAGACGATGTCGACTGAGGGGTCGAAGGCGAGCGGCGGCAGCCCGTAGAGGCGCAGGAGATGGGTTTCCGCGAGTGCGCCCAGCTGGCGTTCCGCCTCGTCCGGGTCGAGCTCGGCCGGCGTCCAGCCGAGCAGCCCGAGCGCCACGGCGCGATCGGTGGCGTGGCCTTTCCCGGTGAAGGCGAGCGAGCCGTGGAGCGTGGCGCCGAGCGCGGCCGCATCATCGCGGGACGGATGCCGGCGCAGGAGATCGAGGAAATGCGCGGCTGCCGTCATCGGGCCCATCGTATGCGACGATGACGGGCCGATGCCGATCTTGAAGACGTCGAAAACACTTAGGAACATCATTTCCCTCCCGCCGAGCGCGATCCTACACGCTCGGCGCGGAGAGGCTATCGAGACTCAACGCGGCGTCAGGGCAGCCGGACCGCCTTGCCGGGGTTCATCAGGTTGGACGGGTCGAATTGCCGTTTGACGGCGCGCATCAGCTCGGAATCGAGGCTCGGCCGGTAGTGCTCGATTAAGTCGCGCTTCATCTCGCCCAGGCCGTGCTCGGCGCTGATGCTGCCCCGATAGGCGGCGACAAGATCGTAGAGCGCGGTCTCGACCTGCTCTTGGAGAATGTGGCGGCGACTTGGATCGAGCCCGGCCGGCGCCAGGATGTTGAAGTGCAGGTTGCCGTCGCCGATATGGCCGAACACCACCGGCCGCAGGCCGGGTTCGAGCGCCTGCAAGGCGGCAAGGCAGCGCTCGACGAAGTCGGGGATCGCGCTGATCGGCGTCGAGACGTCGTGGCTGAAGCTCGGCCCGGCGCGTTTCTGCGCCTCGGTGATGTTCTCGCGCAGGCCCCAGAGTTGCTCCGCCTGCGCCAGGGACTGGGCAATGACGCCATCTTCGACGATGTCCTGTTCGAAGCCGGCGGCGAGGATGCCTTCGAGGATCGTGTCGAGCGGGATCTCGGGCGAGGCCGCATCGAGCTGCAGCAGGACATAGACGCCCCCGCGCAGGGCGGGCTGGGCGACATGGGGGGCGTGGGTCTCGACCAGCGCGCGGCAGGCCTCGGTGAAGCACTCGCAGCCGGAGAGGACATCGGCCGCATGCTCGCGCGCCAGCTGGAACAGGCGCACCGCGGCGGCGAAATCGCGCACGCTCGCCAGCGCCGTGGCGCGCGAGCGCGGCGCCGCATGCAGCTTGAGCGCGGCGGCGGTGACGATGCCGAGCGTGCCTTCCGAACCGATGAAGAGATGCTTGAGATCGTAGCCGGTATTGTCCTTGCGCAAGGTGCGCAGGCCGTTCCAGATTTGCCCGTCCGGCAGGACGACCTCCAGGCCGAGCACCTGGTCGCGCATGTTGCCATAGCGCAGCACGGCGGTGCCGCCGGCATTGGTAGCGATGGTGCCGCCGATCTGGCAGCTGCCTTCGGCAGCGAGGCTGACGGGGAAGAACAGGCCCGCCTCGGCCGCGCGCTGCTGCAGGGTCTGCAGGACGACGCCGGCTTCGACGATGGCGACGGCGTCGGCGGTGTCGAGCGCGCGCACGCGGTTCATGCGGCCGAGCTGCACGACGACGGCCTGCCCGCTGTCGTCGGGAATGCCGCCATAGACCAGCCCGGTATTGCCGCCCTGCGGGACCAGCGGCACGCGATGGCGCCGGCTCCAGTCGACGATCTTCGCGACCTCGTCCACGCTGGCGGGCCGCGCCACGGCGCGGGCTATGCCGTGCCGCCGGCCGCGCCAGTCCTCGCAATAGGGCGCGATCGCCTCGGCGCCGGTGAGGACATGCTCTCCGCCGATCATGGCTTCGAGTTCGGCAAGGAGGTCGGCAGGTGGGGACGAAGGCAAAGCGCTCTCCGGGATCGTTGCGTCTGGAATCATCGGATCTGGACATGGCGGAGCCGCCGGATCTGCGCGATCGCGGCGGCTCCGATGGACGATAGCTAGACCATTTTCGCGCGAAGCGAATACCCGGTCACGCTGAAGATTGTCCGACTGCTCGGTCGACCTTCGTCCCGGTCTCCTTGACCAACCTGGCCCAGCGGGCGAGCCCGCTCGCGACATAGGCCCCGAACTGTACTGGCGTCATCCCCTCGGGCTCTGCCCCTCGCGGGCGAAGGCGGCCTTGGTCTCCGGGGATTTCATGACCTCCGCGACGGGCGCGTGTTCGAGGCGCGTCGCCCCCGAACTCTCATGAGTTGTTCGTCCGCCGGCCCGTGCCGCGAGGCCGGTGGGTTCTTGCCGACAGGGCACCAGGCTCGCTCGACCTGTCCTGGCCTGCGCTCGGGATAGGGGCGCCTCCGCCAAGGACCGCGGATTCCTCCTCAACGCGCTCGCCCGCGAGCCGACAAAGGCAGCATCGGCCGCGAGCGGGTTGATCGCGGCCGGCTTTACGGCTCTCATGCGCTGCCCGTTCCGTTCTCGGAAAGCTGGGATGATCGGCGCGGCGATGGCCGGCCGTCCCGCTGGGAACAGGCGCATGGCGAAGCCGGGAAGGCAGCGCTGCAAGGACTATCGGGTTGCAAGGAGGAACGATGACGATCGAACTCGGACGTGCTCGAATCACGAGATGGCGATCGGCGGGCGCTGTGGCATGCGGCATCGCGCTGCCGTTCCTGCTGGCCGGCTGCGGCGGCGGCGAGGGGTTGTCGTCCTCCTCGGGCAGCGCGGCGCGTGCGCCCGCCCCGGCCGGGGTCTCGCGCGACGCTCTGGTCGGACGCTGGGGGATCGCGTCCTTCCACACCGAGAAGGACCGCAAGCGCACCGAGGCGGAGGCGCGCTCGCAATGCAAGCAACCCTACGTCATCACGCAAGGTCCCGGCGACGGGGTCATGATGCACGTCGCCGACGATCCCAAGCTCTATGAGCTCAGGCTGAAGGCAGGCGCCGGCGGCAAGGCCTATGTCGGCTTCGAGGCCCCGGCCGGCGATCCGCAGGACCGCGAATTGCTCTCGGTGAAGCCGAAGGAACTGGTGATGCGCTTCGTCGATCCCGATGCGCATGCCCGCTACGGCACCTTCATCTACAGCCGCTGCGGCTGAACGGAGGCGATCAGATGAACCAGATCATTCGCACGGCCCTGCATGGGCTGCTCCTATCCGGTCTCGCGCTGGCGCCCGTCCTTGCCTTGCAGGGCGTCGCGGGCGCGCAACCGCGCCCGCCGGCGGCGCTGCAGGAGACGATGGATATAGGCGACGAGCCAGGCCGCGTCTCGACCGAGGAGGTCAGCATCACCGACGGGCCTTATGCCCGCCAGATGGTGCTGTTCCGCTCGCATGAGGCGCCCGGCACCGTGGTGATCCATTCGGGCGAGCGCTTCCTCTATGTCGTGCAGGGCAATGGCCGCGCCCTGCGCTACGGCATCGGCGTCGGCCGCGAGGGCTTCACCTGGTCCGGCCAGGTGCAGGTCAGCCGCAAGGCGGAATGGCCGGATTGGCGCCCGCCGCCGGAGATGCTGCAGCGCCAGCCCTATCTGCCGCGCTTCATGGCCGGCGGCCCCGGCAACCCGATGGGCTCGCGCGCGCTCTATCTCGGCTCGACCGTCTTCCGCATCCACGGCACCAACCAGCCGGAGACGATCGGCCAGGCGATCTCCTCGGGCTGCTTCCGGCTCGCAAACGGCGACATCGCCGACCTCTACGAGCGCGTGCCGGTCGGAACCAAGGTGATCATCCGCCACAAGGCGACGCTGTGACCGCCCCCGCCATCCCCGCCGCCCTGCTGAAGGAACGGACAGACATGTCGCAGGTCTCCTCGTCGCACGTTTCCTGGATTGCCCGCGGCGGTCTCGGCCTCGCCGCCCTCATCGGCTTGGCCCTTCCGGCTGCCGCCGGCACGCTCGATACCGTCAAGCAGCGCGGCACGCTGCAATGCGGCGTCAGCGAAGGGGTAGTCGGCTTCTCCGAGAAGGACGCCCAGGGTGCCTGGCGCGGCTTCGACGTCGATTTCTGCCGCGCGGTTGCGGCGGTCGTGCTCGGCGATGCCAGCAAGGTCGCCTTCACCCCGCTGTCGGCGAGCCAGCGCTTCGATGCGCTGAAGGCCGGCACGGTCGACCTCCTGGCGCGGAACTCGACCTGGACGCTCGGACGCGAGGCCGAGCTCGGCCTGGCCTTCGCGGGGATCACCTATCATGACGGCCAGGGCTTCCTGGCGAAGCGCGCGCTCAAGGTCGATACGGCCCTGTCGCTCGACAAGGCGAAGATCTGCGTCGAGGCGGGCACGACCACGCAGCTCAACCTCGCCGATTTCTTCAAGGCCAATTCGATGACCTATGAGGAGAAGGTCTATCCGAGCGCGGCCGAGGCCTTCGCCGCCTTCGAGGGTGGGCAATGCGACGCACTGACCCGCGACCAGTCGGCGCTGCATGGCGAGCGGCTCAGGCTGGCCAAGCCGGCCGATGCGGTCGTGCTGCCGGACGTGATCTCGAAGGAGCCGCTCGGTCCGGTGGTGCGCAACGACGATTTCCCCTGGTTCACCCTGGTGCGCTGGGTGAACTTCGCGCTGGTCAATGCCGAGGAGCTCGGCATCTCCGCTGCGAATCTCGACGATGCCCTCAAGTCGCAGAAGCCGGATGTGCGGCGCTTCACGGGGGCGGAGGGCGGCTTCGGCAAGGCGCTCGGCCTCGAAGCGGACTGGGCGGTTCGCGCCGTCAAGGCGAGCGGGAACTACGCCGAGATCTATGAGCGCAATCTCGGCACCGGCTCCAAGCTCGGCATACCGCGCGGCCTCAACCAGCTCTGGAGCATGGGCGGCGTGCTCTACGCCCCGCCGCTGCGCTAGCACGAAATGTCCTGTCCGCGGCCTCCCTCGACCCTGCGCTGGCCGAGATTGGCTCAGGAACCGCTCTTCACGCCCTGGAGATAGGTCATCACGTTCTGGGCGAGCTCCGCCAGCGTCAGCTCGTGGTTGAAGCGCCCGGTCCTGAGGAAGGTCACGACCTGGGCGACGACCAGCGGGTTGTTCATCATGAAGGTGTGGGTCACCGGCAGGACGATATGGTCGGCCATGCCGTCGAGCTTGGTGCTCTCCACGGAGACCTTGCCGTCGTTCGGTCCGGCAAAGAAGGGCGACAGCAGCGGGTTGAGTGACAGGCTGCCGGCGATGATCCCGAGCTCGTAATCCGCGCTCGGCAGGAGGTTGGGCAGGCTGTCCGGGCTCGTTCCGAGCTGCCGGCCGGCGGGGCCGTTGATCAGCTCGAAGGCCGGCAGCCGCCCGAGCCCGTCGACCAGCTCGGAACCGTGATTGGGCGGCGCCAGCATGACTACGCGTCCGAGGCCGGGCGGGCGGTTTCTCTGCAGCCAGGCGCGCAGGAGGATGCCCCCCATCGAATGCGTGACGAAATGCAGCCGGGCGCCGGCGCAGGTTTGGACCGCGGTCTCGACATAGTCCACCAGGTCCTCGACCGCGTGATCGGTCGAGGCGTAGGTTTCATTGACGACCTTGTAGCCGATGGCCGAGAGCAGCGTCTCGATGAGGAGGAGCGACGTTCTGCGTCGTGCGAGGCCGTGAAGCAGGATGACGGTTTCGGGCTCAGTCGTCATGTGATCGGCGATTCATGTCGTCGGCTTCACTGTGTGAGCGGATTCTATCGCATGTTTTTCGCACGGGCCGGAGCCGTTGACGGTTAACAGCGCTCAGCGTGTCGGCTGGGCAGGCTGTGGATCGACGCTGGCACGCTCCTGCCGGACGCCGCTGCGGCGCGTGAGCATCAGCGCGACCATCGTCATGACGAAGAGGTAGATTCCCGGCACGATGGCGAGCCAGGGCGCCCGCGAGAAATAGGGCCGCGCTTCGGCGATCATCGCGCCCCATTCGGGAGCCGGCGGCTGGACGCCGATGCCAAGGAAGCCGAGCGCGGCGATGTTCAGGATGTTGTGCCCGAACTGGAGCGCGACCAGCCCGGAGAGCAGCGGCAGCAGATGCGGCAGGATATGCCGCCGCAGGAGATAGAGGCGGCTGCCTCCGGCCAGCCGGGCGGCCGTCACGAATTCGCGCTCCCGCAGCGAGAAGGCCGTGGCGCGGGCGATGCGCGCATATTTGACCCAGCCGGTCAGCGACAAAGCGAGGATGAGCGCAAGCTCGCCGCCGCCGAGATGGGCCGCGAGGATCAGGGCGATGACGATCTGGGGCAGGGAGGTCATCAGGTCCATGACGAAGGTCAAGGCCCGGTCGGTCGCACCTGCGAGCTCCGCCGCGAGCATCCCGATGGCGATGCCGATGACGAGGGAGCAGACAATGATCGTCAGTGACAGCCCGACATCGCGCAGGAAGCCATGCGCGATCCGGGCCAGCACGTCGCGGCCGAGATGATCGGTGCCGAACGGGAAGTCCGGCCCGGGCGCGCGCAGGCTGTTGCGCAGCGAGGCTTCGATCGGGTCCAGCGTCAGACCATAGGCGATCGAGAGGGCGAACAGCGCTGCGATCGCAGGCAGGAGCCAGTCGCTTCGGCGCGGCGCGCTCATGCGGCGCCTCGCCTCAGCCGGATCCGCGGGTCGAGGCGGGTGATGGCGAGGTCGGCCGCCAGGTTCGCCAGCGCCACCGCCAGGGCGACGACGCCGATGGCGCCGAGAAAGGCGGGGCCGTCATGGCTGTCGAGGGCGTCGGCGAGATAGGCGCCGAGGCCGGGAATCGAGAACAGCCGCTCGACGATGACAACCCCGCCGATCAGGAAGGCGAACTGCAAGGCGAGATAGGGGATCAGTGGGAGGATGGCGTTCGGCAGCGCATGGCCGAACAGGATCGCCCGCTCGTCCAGCCCCTTTGCGCGTGCCGTGGCGATGTGCGGGGCCTCGAGCGCCTCGGCCAGGGTGTCGTCGAGCAGGATGGCGTTGAAGCCGAACTGGCCCAGCGCCAGCACCGCGACCGGCAGCACGACATGCGCCCAGCTCTCGAAGCCGCTGACCGGCAGCCAGTCGAGCCGGAGCGCGAACAGCATGATCAGGGCGACGCCGAGAAAGAAGGAGGGCAACGCGATCGAGCCGACCGCGAGCAGCTCGAAGCTGCGGGCGGCGGCGCGCGACGGGAATGAGCGCTTCAGGGTGACAGCGGCGAAGGTCAGCAGCAGGGCGAGCAGCGTCGCGAGCAGTGCGATCAGCCCCGTCGCGGAGAGGCGCCAACCCAGTTCGAGGGCGACGGAGCGTCCGGTCCGGATCGAGATGCCGAGGTCGCCGGTCACGGCGCCGGCGAGCCAGCGGCCATATTGCACGATCAGCGGTGCGTTGAGCCCGAAGCGGTCGGCGATGGCGGCGACGTCCTGCTGCGAGACGGCGGCGATCTGGTCCTGCAGGAAGACGCGGGTCAGGATCACCTGCGCCGGCTCGCCGGGGACGAGGCGTAGCAGCACATAGGTCAGGAAGGTCGCGGCCAGCACCGTCGCGACGGCGAGGGCGAGCCTTTGCAGGACATAGGCGGCCATCGCGCGGCGAGCCTAATGGGCGAGCGCCATCTTCGGGTCGAGCATGTAGTCGTGCGCGATCGGGTTGAAGGCGTAGTCGCTGATGCCGGGCCGCATCACCACATTGACCCCGTAGTGGGCGATGGTCAGGCATGGCTCCTCGTCTGCGGCGATGCGCTGGACCAGGTCATAGGCCGCCTTGCGCTCGGCCTCGTCCCGCGTGGTGATCGCCACGGCGAGGGCCTCGTCGACCTTCGAATTGGCATAGTCCCAGGCGTTGATGGCGCCTTTCGAGTGATAGACCTGGCGCAGGTAGAAGTCGGGATGCGGGTACATCGCCGTGGCGAGGGCTGCGAGCCTGGCGTCGCCGGGTTTCATCTCCTTCGCGATGGCGGCGAAGGTCGTTACCTTGATCTCGACGGGCACGCCGAGCTTGCGGAGCTGGTTCTGGAGTGCCCCGGCGATCGGCATCAGGCCGGGCCGCTGCGCATAGGTGTAGAGCGTGAAGCCGAGCGGTTTGCCGTCCTTGGTCATGACGCCGCCGGCGCCCGGCAGGTAGCCGGCTTGCGCAAGCAGCTTGCGGGCCGCCGCGAGGTCGGGCTTCGGCGCGGCGATCGACTTGTCGGCGAAAGCCATGCTGTCCGGGAAGGGGGCGATGCCGGGCCGGCCCATGCCGAACAGGACGTATTGGGCGATCTCCTCCCGGTCGATGGCGAGCGACAGGGCCTTGCGGACGCGGATGTCGGCGAAGGGCGTGTCCTTCAGGCTGCCGAAGTTCAGCACATAGTTGCGGGCGGTGACGTTGCGCGAAACGGTAAAGCCCCTACCGGCGAGCATGTCGAGGTCGCCATAGGGCACGTCGGCGGTGAAATCGACGCTGCCCTTCTGCAGTTCCAGGGAGCGCGTCGTCGGGTCGGGTATCCCGCGGAAGGTGATGGCGGGGATCGAGGGCTTTTCGCCCCAATAGCCGTCGAAACGCTCTACCGTGAAGCTCTGCGCCGCCGGCTGCCAGGCCGTGACCCTGAACGGCCCCGTCCCGATCGGCCGCTCGATCAGGCCGTCCGGCGCCTTCGGCGAAGCGGGGGAGATGATCGCGGCGCTGGCATAGACCAGGGCCGCGGGCAGGGCAGGAAAGGGCTCGGAAGTGGTGATCTCCAGCGTCTGGTCGTCGCGCGCGATCAGCGCGGCGATCTTGGTGTAGCTCCTGACCGCGCCGCTGCGCTGGAGCGCCGTGGTCAGGCTCGCGGCGGCCGCGCTCGCCGTCAGCGGCGAGCCGTCGTGGAAGAGCACGCCCGGCCGCAGCGTAAAGGTCCAGAGCGTGTCGCTGTCGCGGCGCCAGGAGGTGGCGAGGCCGGGCGCCAGAGTGAAATCGGGCCTGCCGATCACCAGCGTCTCGGTGACCATGGCCTTTTCCTTCATCAACGTGCCGTCCTGGGTCGGATCGAGCGTGGCGATTTCCCAGATTTCGGCAACGCGCAAGGCGGGCTGTCGATCGGTGGCCTGGCCCGGAGCGGCCAGGCAGAGGGCGACTGCGAGCGACGCGGGAAGGAGCCTTGCCATGGGTGCTCGCCGTATGATGTTTTCAGAAAAACATCATACGGCCGCGCGACCCTGGTGGCAAACGCGAATCCGCGTCGGAGCCGATGGCGCCTGCCGCGCTTCAGTCGTCGTGCGCGTGCGAATGCGCATGGCCGGGCCCATGCTCATGTCCGTGTTCATGCCCATGCGCGGCATCGGGCGCGCCGGGCAGGAGATGGAGCTGTCCGTGGCGGACGCCGCGCTGGCTGATCACCCCGTCGGCGAAGCTTTGTACCGCCCCGCTGGTGCCGCGCAGCACCGCCACCTCCAGGCATTCGTGCCGGTCGAGATGGACATGCAGCGTCGCGATGGAGAGATCGTGGTGATCGTGCTGCTGGTTGGTCAGCCGGCGGGCGAGGTCGCGCGTCTCGTGATCGTAGACATAGGCGAGCGTCGCGAAGCAGGGGGCTTCCGGGTCGGCCTGCCGCTCGGTGCGGGCCGCCTTGCGCAGGATGTCCCGGATCGCTTCCGAGCGGCTGCCATAGCCCTTCGTCGCGCTCAGCGTGTCGACGAAGGCCAGCAAGTCGGCATCGATGGTGATCGTGACCCGTTCCACCCTGGATCCTGCTCCCGGCAAACCCCTGTCCGTCGCAGGATAGGTCGGCTTGCCGGGAATTGCGAGGCTTGGGGCTGGTCGTGGAGCTGCTCAAGACTGGAACAGGCGGCTGTACTGCGTTTCGTGCCAGGCGCTGGCCATCGCCAAAGCGGGGGCGAGATTGCCGACCTCGTCGTCGCGCAGCGAGCGGGCCCGGGAAGCGGCCTCGTCGATCGCGGTGGCGGCGTTGATCAGCAGGCGCTGGCCGGCGGTATGCCCGAGCGGCACCAGCTTGATCGCGGCCGTCACCTGCCCCTCGGCATAGACCCATAGCAGGCCTTTCAGGGCCGCTTCCGGGGCGATGCGCCAATGATGGCCGGCGAGGGCGAAGGCGGCGGCGAAGGTCAGCGCGTCTCCGGCATGGTCTCGGGCGGCGGGGACGTCCAGCTCGGCTAGCAGCCGCAGCAGCGCCTCACCCTGCCGCTTGTCCTCGCGCTGGAATTCCCGGCTTTCGCGTCCGGCGGCGAGCCAGGCGTTGGCCGTGCGAAAGCGCTCCTGATCGCCGTCCTCCAGCGCCAGCGCCATCCGCCAGAACAGTGCGCCATCGAGCTGCGCGACATTGGCGCGGAGCGTGCCGAGGATCCAGTCGCGTGCCGCCACCTCGTCGGTGACCCAGCCGGCATGGACGGCCGCTTCGAGCCCGCGCGAATAGGAGAAGCCGCCGACCGGCAGGCCCTGGCTCACCAGGCGCAGCAGATGCAGCGGGATCGAACCCTGGTCGCTGCTGGAAGCTGGGACGTCGTCCATGCCTCAGGCCTCGGCCGGGGCGGCCTCTTTCCCGTTGTCGGCCCGTAAGCCACCATGCGCGACGATGAACGCGACGATCTCGTCGAGGCCCTTGCCGCGCGAGAGGTCGGTGAAGCCGAAAGGGCGGGTTCCGCGCATCCGCGCCGCATCGTTACGCATCACGTCGAGATCGGCGTTCACGTAAGGGGCGAGGTCGCTCTTGTTGATGACGAGGAAGTCGGAGCGGGTGATGCCCGGCCCGCCCTTGCGGGGGATTTCCTCGCCCTGGCAGACGGAGATGACATAGAGCGTGAGGTCGGCGAGGTCGGGCGAGAAGGTCGCCGCCAGGTTGTCGCCGCCGGATTCGATGAAGACGATGTCGAGGTCGGGAATGCGCCGGTTGAGCTCGGCGATGGCCTGCAGGTTGATCGAGGCGTCCTCGCGGATCGCCGTATGGGGGCAGCCGCCGGTCTCGACGCCGACAATGCGGTCCTCAGGCAGCGCCTGCCGGCGCACCAGCACCATCGCGTCTTCCTTGGTGTAGATGTCGTTGGTGACGACGGCGATCGAGTAGTCGTCCCGCAGCGCCTTGCACAATTTCTCCGCGAGCATCGTCTTGCCCGAGCCGACGGGGCCGCCGATGCCGACGCGGAGGGGGCCGTTCTTGGAGATCATGAGCGCAGGGCCTCGAACGATGGATGTGGCTGACAGCCTACAGGCTTCCCCTGCGGGATTCAGCCATGATGATGATCGTGCTTCCCGTCGCCATGGGAATGCCCAGGATGATGCGAATGCCCGTGATCGTGATGGTGGTGCCCGTGATCATGCGAATGGGCGTGGTCATGGCTGTGGCCGTGATCGTGTCCATGGTCATGTGCGTGACTGTGGCCGTGGCCTGAATAGGCGCCGCGCACCGGGTCGAAGGGCGCGACGATGTCCTCGACCTCGGCGCCGAGCCCCTGGAGCATGGCCTTGATGACGTGGTCGCGCAGGATCAGGATGCGGTCGGCCGCAATGGAAGCGGCGAGATGGCGGTTGCCGATGTGCCAGGCGAGTTCGGCAAGATGCAGCGGATCGCGGGCCTTGACCGCATAGAGCGGCTCCTCGGCGGCGGCGATCTCGACCAGGCCACCGCCCTCGATCGCCAAGGCGTCGCCGGCGGACAGCACGACCGTTTCGGGCAGATCGACCAGCACCTTCGGGCCGTCGGTGGTGTCGATCATGCGCCGGCGCAGATGCCGGGCGTCGTGCTCGAGGACCGCGCGGCCAAGCACAGGCTCACCTGGCACGGCTGCCTCAACCGCGCGTCGGACGGCTATCGCTTTCAACATGCTGAACCCCGCTTTCGACGCGGCCCCGCTCGCGCGGCGATGAACTTCCAAGAGCCATCCCAGAGCGAGACGGGGCGTCCGTCTCCGGCTGCAGAACAGCTTCGATCAAGGCGTTCGTCAACGTTCGATCGCGGATCAATTGCTGCAATTGCTCAAGCAGCGGGCGAATGCTGATAATATAGGCTCAAAGTTGCTTTCTAGCGAAGCATGTGGCGGCTTACGCCGGTCGAAACGCGGTCCATGAACGCAGTTGTGCCTACTCGATCCTCCGAACCGGCCCATGCGACCGTGGCGTCGCCGGCTCGCGCCCAGTATGCGGCGCAACCGAGCGCGTGGCCTGCCGAGCTCGAGCTGTGGTTTGCGCTCAGTGCCGGCAAGACCCGCCTCGTCCGCCGCCGTCATTTCGGCCCGCTCGTGGTGCAGCGGCCGTTCCACCCGGAGAAGGACGGGACCTGCCATATCTACCTGCTGCACCCGCCGGGCGGGGTCGCGGGTGGCGACCGGCTCGATCTGCGCTTCCATCTCGACGCCGAAGCGCGCGCGCTGCTGACGACCCCCGGCGCGACGAAATTCTATCGCAGCGAACACAGCGCCAGTACGCAATCGGTCGATATCGCGATCGGGGCCGGCGCCGTCTGCGAGTATCTGCCGCAGGAGACCATCGTCTTCGACGGGGCCGATGCGCGGATCGAGACGAAGGTGTCGCTGGCGCCCGACGCAAGCTATGTCGGCTGGGACTTCCTGTGCCTCGGCCGTCCGGCGGCCGGCGAGCGCTTCGAGACGGGGCGCCTCAGCCAGCGCATCGAGATCGTCCGGAATGGCAGGCCGATCTGGTTCGAGCGCCTGGAGCTGCAGGGCGGCTCGCCTTTGCTGGAGGCTGCTTTTTCCCTGGCCCGGCAGCCGAGCTGGGGAACGATGGTCTATGCCGGCGCTGTCGCCGATGATGCGGCGGAGCAGGTGCGGGCCGCGATCGGGGCGGCGGGAGACGGCGTCTTCTGCGTCAGCCAGCTCGAGGAAGCCGTGGTCTGTCGCTATCTCGGGCCGCGGGTCGCGGACGGCAAGGCCCTGTTCGTGCGGGCATGGAACGTGCTTCGGAGCCTGGGGCAGGGCAAGATGGCCGAGGCGCCGCGCATCTGGGCCACCTGAAACGATCGACTGTGAGGATGGGGGAAGGCGATGGAGCTGCTTCCGCGCGAGAAGGACAAGCTTCTGCTCTTTACCGCGGCGCTGCTGGCGGAACGGCGCAAGGCACGCGGTGTCAAGCTGAACTACCCGGAGGCTGTCGCCTATATCTCGGCGGCGATCCTGGAAGGCGCGCGCGATGGCCGAACCGTGGCGGAGCTGATGTCCTATGGCGCGACGCTGCTGACGCGCGAGGACGTCATGGACGGCGTCCCGGAGATGATCCACGACGTGCAGGTCGAAGCCACCTTCCCGGATGGGACCAAGCTGGTCACCGTCCACAACCCGATTCCGTGAGGCGGCGCGATGATCCCGGGCGAGTTCTTCATCGAGGACGGCACGATCGAGCTCAACGCCGGCCGCGAGCGGCGGTCGATCGAGGTCGCCAATTCCGGCGATCGGCCGATCCAGGTCGGTTCGCATTATCATTTCTACGAGACCAACGCGGCGCTGCAGTTCGAGCGCGAGAAGGCCAGGGGCTTCCGGCTCGACATTCCGGCGGGAACAGCGGTCCGTTTCGAGCCGGGACAATCGCGCACGGTCGCGCTGGTGGCGCTGGACGGCGGCAGGGTCGTCTACGGCTTCAACGCCAGGGTCATGGGCAGATTGGAGGCCTGAGATGGTGCGCATCACCCGCGAGAACTACGCCTCGCTCTACGGTCCGACCAAGGGCGACCGTATCCGGCTCGCCGATACCGAGCTCGTGATCGAGATCGAGGCTGATCACACGATCTACGGCGAGGAGGTCACATTCGGCGGCGGCAAGGTCATCCGCGACGGCATGGGCCAGAGCCAGCGCAATGCCGCCGAGGTGCCCGACCTCGTCATCACCAATGCGGTGATCCTCGACCATTGGGGCATCGTGAAGGCCGATGTCGGCATCAAGGACGGGCGCATCGCCGCGATCGGCAAGGCCGGCAATCCCGACATCCAGCCCGGCGTCGACATCGTCATCGGCCCCGGCACCGACGTCATCGCCGGCGAGGGCAAGATCCTGACCGCCGGCGGCGTCGACGCCCATATCCATTTCATCTGCCCGCAGCAGGCGGAGATGGCGCTCACCAGCGGCACGACCACGCTGGTCGGCGGCGGCACGGGACCCTCCGTCGGCACGCTCGCCACCACGGTGACGCCGGGCCCCTGGTACATCCACCGCATGCTCGAGGCGATCGACGACCTGCCGCTCAATGTCGGGCTGCTCGGCAAGGGCAATGCCAGCCTGCCCGAGCCGTTGCGCGAGCAGGTCCGGGCCGGCGTCATCGGCCTCAAGCTGCATGAGGACTGGGGCACGACTCCGGCGGCGATCGACAATTGTCTTTCCGTCGCCGACGAGATGGACGTCCAGGTCGGGCTGCATTCCGACACGCTGAACGAGAGCGGCTTCGTCGGCGACACCTTTGCGGCGACCAAAGGCCGCGCGATCCATTCCTTCCATACGGAAGGAGCCGGCGGCGGTCATGCGCCGGATATCATCACTGCGGCCGGCCAGGAGAACATCCTGCCTTCGTCGACCAATCCGACCCGGCCTTACACGGTCAACACCATCGACGAGCATCTGGACATGCTGATGGTGTGCCACCATCTCAGCCCGCGGATTCCGGAGGACGTCGCCTTCGCCGAATCCCGTATCCGCAAGGAGACGATCGCAGCCGAGGACATCCTCCACGATCTCGGTGCCTTCTCGATGATGTCGTCGGATTCGCAGGCGATGGGCCGCGTCGGAGAAACGATCCTGCGCTGCTGGCAGACAGCCCACAAGATGAAGGTGCAGCGCGGCCCGCTGCCCGAAGACAGCGCGCGCAACGACAATTTCCGCTGCAAGCGCTATGTCGCCAAGTACACCATCAATCCGGCGATCACCCATGGCTTCGCCCACGAGCTCGGCTCGATCGAAGTCGGCAAGCGTGCCGACCTCGCGCTCTGGAAGCCGGCCTTCTTCGGCGTCAAGCCGTCGCTGGTCCTGATCGGCGGGATGATCGCGACCGCCCCGATGGGCGATCCGAACGCCTCGATCTCGACGCCGCAACCGGTCCATTACCGGCCGATGTACGGCGTGCTCGGTCGCGCCCGCGGCAAGACCGGGGTCACCTTCGTCTCGCAGGCGGCGCTCGACGACGGGATCGGCGACAAGCTCGGCCTGCAGAAGCAGCTGGTGGCGGTGAAGGGCACGCGCGGCGTCCGCAAGAAGGACATGATCCACAACGGGCTTACGCCCAAGATCGAGGTCGATCCGCAGAATTACCAGGTGCGCGTCGACGGCGAGCTGATCACCTGCGAGCCGGCAACCTCGCTGCCGATGACGCAGCGCTACTTCCTGTTCTGAGCGAGGAGCGGCAGGGGATTCGCCGCGACCACGATCGGCCCCGGGGCGCAACTCCAGAGCCGACACCTCCGGCCCGGCCGCGCAACCTTGGTCTGCCGGTCGCTGCGGCCGGACGCCGGATCGTCCCAGGGTCCGAGACGTCTCAGGCGGCGACGATCGGGGAGGCGGCATAGGCCGGCTGACGGACCGGCGTGCCTTCGAAGATGGTGCCTTCCTCGAACCAGCTCTTCGGCGCGGGCGCGCCCCACAGCGTCTGGCGCTGCGGATCGCGCAGATCCCACCGGATCGGCTCGTGGTCGGGATCGATCGTCTGGTAATCCGAGCAGTAGATCTCGATGCGATGGCCGTCGGGGTCGCGGATATAGAGGAAGAAGGCGTTGGAGATGCCGTGCCGGCCCGGCCCGCGCTCGATATTGCCGACATAGCCGGTGGTCGCCATCAGATCGAGCAGGTCGATGATGTTGAGCGGCGTCGGCACCCAGAAGGCGACATGGTGCAGGCGCGGCCCGATGCCATGGGTGAAGGCCATGTCGTGGACGCCGCCCTTGCGATGCATCCAGGCAGCCCAGAGCCGGCTCCGGTCCTCGTTCTCGGTGTATTCGGTGACCCGGAAGCCGATCTCGTTGTAGAACGCCACGGAAGCGTCGACATCGTCCGAGAAGCAGTTGAAATGGTCGATGCGCAGGGGCTTCACGCCCTTGTAGAGCGCGTATTTCTGGTGGACCGACGGCAGCTTGTCCATGCGGAAATAGAATTCGAGGGGCACGCCCAGCGGATCGACGGTACGCAGGGTCCGCCCCTGATAGGGCTCCTCGACAAACTCGGCCTTCAGGCCCTTGGCACGGAAGAAGTGCTGGGCCTTGTCGAGGTCCTCCTCCGAGAAGACCTTGAAGCCGAGATGGCGGGCGCTGGGCTCGGTCCCCTTCTCAAGCACGATGCAGTGATGGCCGCGCTCTTCCATCGCCCGGAAATAGAGCCGCCCCGGCGTCTCCTGCGTCAGCTGCAGGCCGAGCGTGTCGCCCCAGAACGCCTTCGCGGCGGCAAGGTCACGGACCGTCAGCACGACATGGTTCAGCCGCACGACATGAAAGGGCGGGTTGAGGACGCTGGACGGGACGGGCATGGTTCCTCCTCGATATCGTTCTTGTCGTCTTTTTCAGCCGCGACGTCAGACCCCCAGCCGCGGCACCTGGTGGGTATCGAAGGCCACGGCGACGTTCTTCGTCTCCATGTAGAAGTCGAAGGAGTAGTCGCCGCCGTCGCGCCCGATGCCCGATGACTTCACCCCGCCGAACGGCGTCGGCAGGTGGCGGACATTCTCCGAATTGACCCAGATCATCCCGGCCTCAAGATCGCGCGCGACGCGATGGGCGCGGCCGACATCCCGGGTCCAGATATAGCCGGCCAGCCCGTACTGGACGTCGTTGGCGATCGCGATCGCCTCGGCTTCGTCGTCGAACGGGATCATTGTGAGCACCGGCCCGAAGATCTCCTCCTGCGCGATCCGCATGCCGTTGCCGGCATCGAGATAGAGCGTCGGCTCGACATAATTGCCGGCGCCGTCCAGTGCCCGCCCGCCGCCGCAGGCGACACGGGCGCCCTCGCTTTTCGCCAGAGCGGGATAGGACAGGACCTTCTGCGTATGGCGGGGATGGATCAGCGGCCCGATCTCCGTCGCCGGGTCGAGCGGATGGCCGACGCGCAGGCGCTTCACCCGCTCGGCGACCTTGGCGGAGAAGGCGTCGTAGATCGAGCGCTGGACCAGCGCACGCGAGGACGAGGTGCAGCGCTCGCCATTGAGCGAGTAGATCATGAACAGCACCGCATCGAGGGCGCGGTCGAGATCGGCATCCTCGAAGACGATCACCGGGTTCTTGCCGCCGAGCTCGAAATGGACGCGCTTCAGCGTCTCCGCCCCCTGGCGCATGATGTGCTGGCCGGTGGTGGTCTCGCCGACGAAGGCGACCGCCTTGATCGCCGGATGCTCGGTCAGCGCCTTGCCGGCGCTCTCGCCGAGGCCGTGGACGACATTGACGACGCCGGCCGGGAAGCCGTGCTTGCGGATGGTCTCGTCCATGATCTCGGCGAGCAGCACAGCCGAGAGCGGCGACCATTCGGCCGGCTTATGGACGACCGTGCAGCCGGCGGCGAGCGCCGGCGCGATCTTCCAGGTCGAGAGCATGAACGGGGTGTTCCAGGGCGTGATCACCCCGACCGGGCCGATCGGCTGGCGCAGCGTGTAGTTGATATGGCCCTCGTCCGGCAGCGACAGGCCGTTGCCGGCCTCCGGCGCACGGTCGGCATAGAAGCGGAAATTCTCGGCCCCGCGCAGCGCCGCCTTCGCCATGAAGCGGATCGCCTGGCCGCTATCGCTGCTCTCGACCAGCGCGATCTCCTCGGCCCGCGCCTCGATCGCATCGGCGATCGCGTGCAGTACGGCGCGGCGCTTGGCGCCGGACGCATTCTTCCAGGCCGGGAACGCCTTGCGTGCCGCCGCGGCAGCGCGGTCGATCTCCGCCTGGTCGCCGGCGGCGACGATAGCCTGGCGCTCGTTCGTGGTCGGATCGAGCGTCTCGAAGGTCGCGCCCGAGGCCGAGAGGACGGCCTCGCCGGCGATCAGGTGCGGCACGGTCCTGCTAGTGAAACGCGCCATCGCCTGGCGTGCCTTGGCGAGGTTGGCGGTGAGCTTGGTGTCGGTCGCGGTCATGGCTTCGCCCTCGCTTTCAGGCGTTGGTGCAGATTATTGGTCTTCAGCGATGCGGTTCCGTCGATCTCGGAGACGTCGAGGCTGAGCGCGAGGCCTCGGCGCTGGACGATCTCGGCGGTCTCGCGCTCCAGCACCGCCATCAGCGCCTGCGCGACGCGCCGGCGGGTCGCAGCATCGCGCCCTTCGCCGATCCGCACGGTCACGGCGATGAAGATGTGATCGTGGTCGCCATCTGCGATCAGATAGTGCTCGCGCCGCACGGCGCGGGTTCGGAGGCCGGCCAGCGGGAAGACGCCGGTCTCCAGCGCGGCTGCGTGCAGCGCCTCGACCAGCCGCATCGGATGGAGTGCGTCCTCCAGATTGGCGGAGTATTCGATGACGATGTGGGGCAAGCCGCACCTCCCAATGCCCAAATTAGATAACATGTTAAATTTCTTATCGCAAGTGCATTCGCTCGCGTTTGGCTGCGACCATCGTTAGGGTGCCGCCGATTCCCGATGGATCTCAGGCTTGACCGACACCAAGACGATAGGCGCCACCAGCCCGGCCGCGACCCGGCTAAGGCTGCGCCATTTCTCCAAGTCGCTGCCGATGTCGCTGCTGCGGGCGCGCGAGTCGGTCATGCGGCATTTCCGCAAGTCGCTGCGCGAGTTCGGCGTCACCGAGCAGCAATGGCGCGTGCTGCGCGCGCTCAGCACCAAGCCGCAGATGGAGGTGGCGGAGCTGGCGCGGGCGACCTTCCTGCTCGGCCCCAGCCTGTCGCGGATTCTCGTCGATCTCGACCAGCGCGGCCTGATCCTGCGCGAGCCCGATCCGGCCGATCTGCGCCGCTGGATGATCTCGCTCAGCCCCTCCGGTACCGAGCTGATCGACACTGTCACGCCGGTGTCGGAAGCGATCTATCGCGAGATCAGCCAGCGCTTCGGCGAGGACAAGCTCGGCCAGCTGCAGGATCTGCTCGCCGAGCTCGAGGAGGCCATGGCCGGCATCGGCAATGGCGGGCCGAACGCGCCAGTCGATTGACGCGCGGGGCTGCCACGGCACCCGCTGCCTGGCGATATAGGTCAGGGGCAATCTTCTGCCGGCGCGTATCGACGCAGAGCGGCACAATCGGGGACGTCCGCGTGAAGCTGATGAAGGCGCGGATCGGAGCGCTTCGCACGGCGAGGGCCTCTGCGCCGCCCGGTTACACCGGGGAGGCCGCCGGTCATTCAAAAGCGGAAGGAAACATCTTCCGTCTCAAGGGCTTGGTAGAACCCTCGAGAAAAAATGGTGCCCAGGAGAGGACTCGAACCTACCGACCAGTCCCAGGACCATTGAAAAATAAGGGAAATTCCGTAGCAAGTCCCATCTCTGAGTGGGAGTTTGTAGTGGAACCAGTTGCAAGCGAAAGTAGCGCAATTGCGCAGTCTTGCAAGCAGGAACTAAGCCATTCCTCCATCAACACCATCGGACGCAAACATCGCCCTGCGATCGCGGCCGGCGCTACGAAGACCGGCAGCGGTGGAGTCCCACCGCAGTCTCTCAATCTCGACGCTGGGCCGCAGCGTCGGAAGCCGTTCAGCAAATCAGCGAACGCCACTCAGCTTTCCAAGACTAAAACAACCGCAGTTCAACCCTCGATAGGCACCCGAGCCTGACCCCTCCATCACTCCGTTAAACCCTCGCCATCAATGCGAGAAATTGAAAATGCTGGGTGACGCACGATGCTAACCCTGGGCTCAAAGCGGACCCCTATTCACAATCGAAACGGATAAGCTCCAAGCTTTCGAGACCGACTCAAGTGGGGAACCCCCCAGCAAATTAGAGGATCCCGGAAATGACGATAGAGGACATGAGGCAGAACGCCCTGGACGAAAGCGAGGTGGCTGCGCTGCGCGCCCTCGGCCTGACAGATAATGAACTCCACGAAGGCCCTCTCTCGGATCGCGTCAGATCCTGGGCCGCCGCCTACATCCGCGCCACGCTAGACGATCCGCGGACGGCAGGAGATGGGGGCCACAAGGGCGTCCGGGAGACGTTGCGCAGGAAGGCTCACGCCGCTGGGGCTGACGCGGCCGCCGATCCCAAAGCAACCCTCAAAGTTGTCACGGCTTTGAGGTTCGACGTCCCCATGCTGGCTTCGCACTATGAAGCCGGGCGGTACGTACCCGAGCCTGGGACTATTAGAGCTGTCTGGCGCTACCGGTACCGGAGCGCCGCTGGCGGGGCGGTCGCCAAGGTCGCGCCGATCCTCGACGTGGGCGGCGGGCGATCGTGGCGCGCGCCGAAATGGCCACGCCTCTGCGAGGACCCGAGGGTCGAGGCGGTCGGATCGACCTACCGCCTCGCCGTGGCCTGCGACCTTGTCGGCCGACCGGACCTCCTGGAACTCGAGGGCGCCGCGGTTGAGAAGCGCCGCCAGATCGCGGCCATCAGGGACATTGCCGACCTCGACGGTGGGGCCGCGATCACGGTCTTCGACCTAGGACAGGATGGGCATTGGTCGATCCAACTGGTCGCCACGTCAGGAAACAAGGGCAGCCTCCAACTAACTGGGATTGTTCAGGAACTCGTTGCCATCCTCGAAACGCAGGCACTTCTATTCGCGAGGTCGGGTAAAAAATTCGTACCCTCCAAGATCGACTGACAGAAAAGGCTGATACTTCAATTACGTTGCGGCATCTCGCTGAGCGCCTCCGAGCCTCCTTGCCGACCTCCACCGGATGCGTCTCCCAATCCGAGTGGGCGCATTCAACCGGCCGAGTATGTGATTCCCTTAGGTAGTATTTAATGTGTGCGTCGCACGATTCCAGCTGCCTATCCCGGCTGCGGAACCCCATCGATGAAAACGCTGGCTACCCGGATCGCGTCCCTCAGCGTGAGCGCGAAAATCGCCGCGATCATGGTCGTTTTGATGTTCCCCATCGGGCATTTTGCCTGGCTAATCGCACAGTCCGTTCAGAAGGATGTCGCCTTCTCATCGCTTGAGGTGGAGGGCGCCAAGGCGGTCAGGGACGTTTGGGCTGGATTGGCTGAAGCGGCCCGACCGGACAGCAGTCTCAACCCTGGGTCGTGTCCCATAGCGTGGTGTAGCTGAGGGTGGTCATCGGCGATTGCCGGTTAGGTTTGGGTTGCGAACGCCAACCCTGAACCGAGAGATCCCCGATGACCGACGAGATGATGAACCTGCGCGGG
>Ga0209127_100094_pt1 | contig 43949 bp, 39 predicted proteins | sample LakSupMetagenome_FD_187469 | JGI IMG/M metagenome (GOLD analysis project Ga0209127, IMG submission 187469) | Freshwater microbial communities from Lake Superior, Canada - Sta WM archaea (SPAdes) (version 2) | ecosystem: Environmental > Aquatic > Freshwater > Lake | place: Lake Superior, Canada... | reverse complement strand
CCCTGATCGATCCCGAACTGGTGGGCCTGCATGTCTCGGCCGTGGCCGAGGTGAACCTCGATCGCCACAGCGAGGCGATGGTGCAGCGCTTCGAGGAGGTGGTGGCCGCGAGCCCGCAGATCATCCGCTGCGTCTCGGCCACCGGGCCGGCGGACTACATCCTCCACGTGACGGTGCCGGACATGAAGCACTACGAGCGCTTCCTGCACGAGGTGCTCTTCAGCCTGCCGGGCGTGACGCACGTCCGCTCGAGCATCGTGCTGCGCGAGATCAAGTCGGAGGTGGCGCTGCCGCTCGGGCACCTGATGGCGGCGAGGTCCGGGGTGGCGCCTTCGCGGCGCTGAGGCAGCCGGGAGCGGCGCCACCGGCGGCTCTCCGGTGCGACATTGAAACAACGATGTCACCGTAAAGTTAACGATTCTCATCCGTATATATGAGATAAACCGTCGCTCAATTCGCTTCGAGTACCGCGCGCTGCCACGCGACGCGGGCTCCCCATGCTCCATGCACAAACTTCTTCTGGCCACGCCACTCGCGCTCGCGGGCGCCATCTCGCACGCACAAACCACCGACGCCGCCCCCGGCACGAACGGGCAACTCAGCACGGTCACGGTCGAATCCAGCGCGACCAGCGGCTTTGTCGCCAATACCGTGGAGGCCGGCACGTTCCGGGGCGCCAACATCCTGGAGGTCCCCGCGACGGTCAACACGGTCACGCGCGATGTGTTCGAGCTCCAGGGCGCGACAGGCATCTATGACGTGCTGCGCAACACCGCGGGCGTGACGCGCCAGCAGAACGGCGGCGACACCTTCGACCAGCTCGTGATCCGCGGCATCGCCGTGGAGAATCGGACGAACTACCGGCTCAACGGCTCGCTCGCCATTCCCAACGTCTCCGAGATCCCCATGGAGAACAAGGAGCGCGTCGAGGTGCTGAAGGGCGCATCGGCGCTCTACTACGGTTTCACCACGCCGGCCGGCATCATCAACCTGGTGACCAAGCGGGCCGGCAGCACGCCGGTGAGCTCCGTCGGCCTCACGGTCGACGACAAGGGTTCATTGCAGGCCTCCACTGACATCGGACGGCAGTTCGGCGACCAGAACCAATACGGGCTGCGCATCAACGCAGCGGGCGGCCGCGTCGGCTCCAACATCGACGACGTCGATGGCAACCGCAGGTTCGTGTCCGCGGCGTTCGACTGGCGCGTCAACAGCCGCCTCACGCTCAAGGCCGACGTCGAGAACTACCGCAAGCGCATCACCGAGCAGGCCGGCATCACGCGGCCTGCGGCCGTCAGGGGCGTGATCACCCTGCCCGCCCTGCCCGATCCGGACAAGCTGCTGGGCCCCGCCTGGGCGGTCTTCGATGCCGAGGTCACCAACACCCAGCTGCGCGCCGACTATTCGCTCAGCAACAACTGGGCGCTGACGGTGGAAGCCGGCCACTCCGAGGCCGAGCGCGATCGCCGGCTCGCGAGCTTCGGCAACTACAACGTGCAGACCGGCCTGGGCCGCATCACCGGCAACGACCAGAGCCTGAAGCAGACCTCCGACCTCTTCCGCACCGAGCTGTTCGGCACCTTCTCCACCGGCAGCGTGCAGCATGAACTCACCCTCGGCGCCGCGCAGAGCAAGAAGACACAGGACCCGGTCTTCCAGCGCAACTACGGCGGCGCGAGCACCGCGCAGAACCTGTACAACCCGGTCGTCATCGGCTACCTGCCGCTGACCGCGATGCCCACGCGCCCCACCACCGGGGCGCAGGACAGCAAGGAACTGGGCCTCTACGCCCTCGACCGGATCACCTTCTCGCCGCAGTGGCAACTGGTGGTCGGTGCGCGCCGCACGCACTTCGAGAGCACGCAGGGCGCCAGCGCCACGATCCCGCTGATCGCCTTCGACGTGCGCAAGACCACGCCGCTCGCGGCACTCAGCTACAAGTTCACGCCCGACCTCGTGGGCTACGTGTCGTATGCGCAAGGCGTCGAGGAAGGCGAGATCGCGCCCGCGGGCACCGCCAACCAGAACGCCCACATGCCGCCCGGCATCAGCAAGCAGAAGGAAATCGGCCTGCGCTGGCTCACCGGCGGCGGCATGCTGCTGTCCGGCGCGCTGTTCGACATCGAGCGCCCGGGTGCCTACACCAACAGTGCCAATACCTTCGTGGCCGACGGGCGGCAGCGCTACCGCGGCCTCGAGCTCTCCGCACAAGGTCGCCTGACGCGCGCCCTCGCGTGGCAGCTCTCGGCCCAGTCGCTCGATGCCGAATTCCGCGACATCAACGCGCAGTACAACGGGAAGATGCCCGAGAACACCGCCAAGCAGACGGCCAGCGCCTTCCTCTCATACGACATCGCGGCCGTGCCCGGTCTGTCGGTCAACGGCGGGGCCTACTACACGGGACGGCGCCCGGTGGATGACCTGAACCAGGCCTTCATCGGCGGCAACACCATCTTCGGCCTGGGCGCGCGCTACGTCACGCAGCTGTTCGGCAAGCGCACGCTGTGGCAGATCAACATCGACAACGTGGGCGACAAGCGCTACTGGGCCGCGGCCGGTACGCGGCTGGCAGTCGGCACGCCGCGCTCGGTCAAGGCCACGCTGAAGATCGATCTCTGACATGGCTCTCCTGCGGCGCATCTGGTTCCAGATCCACTGGTTCATCGGCATCACGGCCGGGTCCGTGCTCGTGGTGGTCGGGCTGACCGGCGCCACGCTGTCCTTTCGCGCCGAGATCGTCGACGCGATCAATCCCGAGCTGCGCCACGTGGCCAACCCGCAGGGCGCGGCGGCGCTGCTTCCCGCGGCGCTGGCGGAGCGCGTGCAGGCGGCGCATCCGGCAGAGCGGATCGTCGCGCTCACCGTGTATGCCGAACCCGGCCGGCCGGCACGCGTCAATTTCGCGCCGCCCGAAGGCCAGCGCCAGGGCGAAGCGCGGCTGGTCGATCCCTGGACCGCCGAGCTGCTGCCCGAGCCGAAGGGCGACGCCTTCTTCGAGTTCGTCGAGCGCCTGCACCGATGGCTGCTGTTGCCGAGGGACACCGGCAAGCCCGTCACCGGCACGCTGGCCACGGGCCTCCTGATCCTGGCGCTGTCGGGCCTCTACCTGCGCTGGCCGCGGCGGCCGCTCGCCTGGCGGGCCTGGCTGAAGCTGGACTTCGCGCTCACCGGCCGCGCCTTCCTCTGGAACCTGCACGCGGTCGTCGGCACCGTGGCGCTGCTGGCGTACCTGGCCTCCAGCCTGACGGGCCTCTACTGGGGCTTCGATGCGCTGCGAACGGTGATCGACAACGCCGCAGGCGAAGGACGCGCGGTTCGCGCGCAACGCATGCAAACCGGCGCTGCGCCCGTCAAGAAGGCTGCGGCGCCCAGGCCCGACCTGCAGCGCGTGTGGCAATCCTTCCTGCAGGAAACCCACGGCGACTGGAGCCTGGTCACGTTCCGCATGCCGGGGCGCAATGCGACGCAAATCGAAGCGACCTACCTGCGCACCAACCCCGAGCACGAGCGCGCACGCAACCGCCTCTACCTCGATGCCGCCACGGGCGAAGCCTCGCGGCACGAGCGCTACAGCGACAAGCCGCTGGCGGGCCGCCTGCTCAACAGCGTCTACCCGCTGCACATGGGAACCTACTGGGGCCTGCCGGGCCGCATCGTGATGACGCTCAGCAGCCTGGGGCTGTCGCTGTTCGCCATCACGGGGTGGATGCTCTACCTCGGTCGCCGGCGCACGAAGCGGGCCGTGCGCGACGAACGCGCCCGGTTGAGCCCCGCCCTGCCCCCGGCCAACGGCGGCGGCGAACCCGTGCTGCTCACCTTCGCGACCCAGACCGGCCACGCCGAGCGCATCGCACTGCAGACGGCGGCGGTGCTGCAATCGGCCGGCGTGGCGGTGGTGCTGCAGCCGCTGGTGCGCCTGAGCGTCGATGCGCTGCAGCGCTACCGCAAGGTGCTGCTGGTGGCCAGCACCTTCGGCGACGGCGATCCGCCGGACAGCCTGCGCGCCTTTGCGCGCCAGTTCGCGCGGCAGACCGGTTCCGGCCTGCAGGACGTGCGCTACGGCCTGCTCGCCCTGGGCGACAGGCACTACGCCAACTTCTGCGGCTTCGGCCGCGCGCTCGACCACGACCTGCGCGGCCACGGCGCGCAGGCGCTGTTCCCGATGATCGAGGTGAGCAACGGCGATGCCGGCGCCCTCGCGCGCTGGCGGCAGTCGCTGGCCGAAACCTTCGACGTGCAGGCCGACACCTGGCAGACGCACGAGACGAAGGAAGAACCCTTCGAGCCGTGGCGCCTCGTGCGCCGCACCCTGCTCAACGCGGGCAGCCAGGGCGATCCTCTGTTCGAGATCGAACTGTCCCGCCCCGCTTCGGCTGCGTGGGTTCCGGGCGCGCTCGTCGAACTGCTGCCGCGCCAGGCCGGTCCCGCGGTCGAGCAGTTCCTGCGCGGCACCGGGCTCGACGGGCGAACGCTTGTCCGTTTCGATGGCCATGAGCGCACGCTCGAAGACGCGCTGGCTCGCAGCACGCTTCCTGCGGCGCCTGCCGCAACCGCGCAGGCACTGGCCGACACGCTGCAGCCGCTCGCGCCGCGCAGCTATTCGGTGGCCTCGATCGCGGCCGATGGCTGCGTGCAATTGCTGGTGCGCCAGGCGCACCGCGACGGCCAGCTTGGCCTGGCATCGGGCTGGCTGACCGCGTGGGCGCCGCTGGCCTGTACGGTGGAGCTGCGCCTGCTGCCCAACCCGGCTTTCGCGCTCGTCGACGACGAGGCGCCGTGCATCTTCATCGGCAACGGCTCCGGCTTTGCGGGCCTGCGCGCGCACCTTCGCGAGCGCGTGCGCCGAGGCCACGGGCGCAACTGGCTGGTGTACGGCGAGCGGAACGCCGCGCACGATGCCTTCTGCACGACGGAAATCGCGCAGTGGCAGGCGGCCGGCGCACTCGAACGCGTCGACCTGGTGTTCTCCCGCGACCAGGCGCAACGCCGCCATGTGCAAGACCGGCTGCGCGAGACCGCCGATACCTTGCGGCAATGGGTCGCCGACGGTGCCGTGGCGTATGTCTGCGGCAGCCTCGAAGGCATGGCTCCGGGTGTCGATCTGGCGCTGCGCGAGGCCCTGGGCTCACCGGCCTTCGACAGGCTGGTGGCGGAGGGTCGCTATCGCCGCGATGTCTATTGAGCAAGCGACGCGAACAGCGTGACTTCAGAGCCGCCGCGCCGTTGACCCTTCGGGGACTTTTCCGTGGGCTATGCTGCGCGCCGCAATCAATCTTTGAACTTGGAGTGAATCGATGGAAGACGTGAAGATCCTTCAGATCATGCCCGCCGACGGGTGGGTCGCCGTGTACGACGGCGGCGACGAAGGAGAGATGGAAGAGCCGCTGGCCTGCTTTGCGCTGGTGCAGGTCGACTACAAGAATGGCGACGGCGTCCAGACGGAAGTCCGCGGCATGGCGCCCGACGAAAAGCTCATGGCGTTCGTGGAAGACGCCACCAACTTCGTGACGGTTCGCCGCGCTGAAGAAACCGAAGACGAAGAAGAAGGCGAAGCCGTCGAATAGATTTTCCTTGGCGGTGGTCCTGTCGACGATGGCGGCGGCCTGGCCCTTCTCGGTTGCCAGACCAGCAGAACCATTTCAGGACGGCCACCGATCCCGCAGCGTCCGGGTCATCACGCTCGAAGCCCACGTCGATGCCGCCCGGATGTCATGGCCACGAGGAAGTCTCGCAGAGAGACACGCATCAGATCTGTTCGGTGGCGTCTGCGGCGGACAAGGCGAGCAGCGACCGCGCGTCGGCGCCGAGAGGAAGCCCCCGCAGCTGTGCCTGTTCGATGGCTTGGCGCAGAAGCGATGGTGTCGCAGGCACTGCCAGCAACTTGCTTTCGGAACCCTCCAGCGTCACGAGCGCGCCCGTGTGGCTGCGCGACACCGTCCACCCGCGTTGGACCAACGCCTTCAACTCGAGCAGGTCGACCTGCAGCACCTGCCGATAGGGGGCGAGGTTGCGTCGAAGCACCCGGTATTCCAACCCTTCGTCGGTCCACTGGCTGCCCGAACACGCGCCTCGCGGTCGGTCGCGGCGAATATCAGGCAGACCGCGGCACCGATCAACGGGACGAACCAGACAAGGGCCAACTGAAGCGCGCGCTGCAACCTCGTAGGGACCACGCTTTGCAGCACGACAGCCGTTGCTGCGATGTTGGTGCCCAACAGCAATACGGCGAGAGAGACGAAGAGCCACTTCATTCGAGCCTCCATCGATGAGCCCGGCAGGTGCAAGGCGCCATGATATTCACGCCTCCCTCGACAGATCGTGGCCCGGTCCTACCAGGCGGGAGCACGACGGCCCTCCTCGGCCAGGAACTCCACCAGCGTCGGCAGCGACGCATCCATCGGACGGTTGGCGCGGACCCGCATCACGTAGCCCCATGAGCCGGCCATGCGCAGGCCCGGCGTCAGCGCCACCAGCCGGCCGCGCGCCAGTTCCTCGTCGACCAGCGGCGAGCGCCCCAGGGCGATGCCCACGCCCGCCGTAGCGGCCGCCACCACGGTGCTCAGGCCGCTGAGCACCAGCGGATCCTGGCTCGCGCTTTCCGGCAGCGCGAGGCGCGCTCGCCAGGTGCGCCAGGCCGTCTCGGGACTGTCGATGTGCTTTTCCTCCAGCCAGCGGTGGCGCGCGAAGACGCGCGGATCGTCGCGCTCGCCCGGCTCGACCAGCGCGGGGCTGCACACCGGCACGACGGTCTCGGTCATCAATGGAATGTCGCCGGGCGCCGCCAGGTGCGGCCCCAGCGCGCGCACATGCAGGAACGCGAGGTCGATGTCCTGCGCGTCCCACGCGGGGTCCTGGCTGGCGTGCAGGAACACCTGGATGTCGATGTCGGGATGCAGCTCGATGAAGCGCCCGATCCGCGGCGCCAGCCACAACGCCGCCAGCGATGGATTGGCCGAGATGTTGAGGCTGTTGCGGCGCTTGCCATGAGCACCGGCGCGCGTGTTGCGGCAGGCGGTTTCCAGCAGGGTCAAGGCCTGTTGCACCGACACCAGCAGCGCGGCGCCAGCCTCGGTGGTTTCTGCACGGCGCACCGTGCCGCCACGATGCAGCAGGCTCACGCCCAGGTCGGCCTCGAGCGCGCGCAACTGGTGGCTGATGGCGCTCTTGGTGACGTGGAGTTCGGACGCGGCGCGGCTCAGGCTGCCCAGGCGGGCAACGGCTTCGAAGGCGCGCAAGGCAGCCAGAGGTGGCATGGGGGAGAGGGGATCGGCAAAGGGTGCAATCTATCTCAACCCAGGATTGAATAACCATCGCTTTCGCACCGCGGCGGGATGCATGACGATGACGGCTTCACGGGAAGCATCGACATGTACTTTGATATTCGGCTTTGGCAATTGACCGCGGGCCTGCGCCTGCGCATGGCGGGCGGCATCTTTCTGGGGCTGCTGGCGCTGGCGGCCGGCATCGCCCGCTACGTGTTCCTCGGTCAGCTGCTCGCGCGCGTGTTCGACGGCGCGCCCATCGGCGACTGGATCGCACCGGCCGCCTGCGCGGGTGCGATGGTGCTGCTGCGCGCGCTGTTCGACCACCTGCGCACGGTGCAGGCCAACCGCTCCTCGGCCGACGTGCAGCAGGCGCTGCGCGCGCGGCTGTACGACCGCATCGTGGCGCTGGGTCCGGCCTGGTTCGCCAACCAGCGCACCGGCGGCGTGATGCTGACGGTGGTGGACGGCGTCGAGCAGCTGCAGACCTTCTTCGGCCAGTACCTGCCGCAGGTCGTGATCGCGGCCGCGGCGCCGTTTGCCATCTTCGCGGTCATCGTCTTCTGGGACGTGCCGACCGCGCTGGTGTTCCTGGTCGCGGCGCTGTTCGCGCTGTTCGGGCCGATGGCCGTTCACATGCTGGACAGCCGCGCGAGCCTGGCGCGCACCCGGTCGCTCAACGAGTTCGGGGAGGAATTCCTGGACGCCATGCAGGGCCTGCCCACGTTGAGGTCGTACGGCCAGGGCAAGGCCTGGGGCGAGCGCCTGGCGGCCCGCGCCCGCAAGCTGTCCGACAACACCTTCTGGGTGCTGTCGGTGAGCCTGCTGACGCGCGGCATCAGCGACCTCGGCGTGGCGCTGGGCGCGGCACTGGCGCTCACCGTGGGCGCCTGGCGCGTGACGGCCGGCGACATGAGCGTGGAAGCCCTGCTGATCGTGCTGATGGCCGGCACCGAGATCTTCCGTCCGCTGCGCGAGCTGCGTTCCGTGCTGCACCGGGGCATGCTGGGGCAATCGGCCGCGGCCAGCATCCATGCGCTGATGGATGCCGAGGCGCCGACCGCATCGCCCGAGCCAAGGGCAAGTTCCGACGAAGCGGCACGCCTCGCACCCACCATCGAATTCGATGGCGTGGTGTTCTCGTATTCGCCGCAGCGCGCCGCCCACCAGGGCCTGTCGTTCCGCATCGCCGCGGGCGAACGCGTGGGCATCGTGGGCCCGAGCGGCGCGGGCAAGTCCACCATCGTGCGGCTGCTGCTGCGCGAGTTCGTGCCGCAGGCGGGGGCCGTCCGCGTGGGCGGCCACGACGTCAACGGCCTCGCCACGCAGACCCTGCTCGGCCACATGGCGCTGGTCAGCCAGGACATCACGCTGTTCCACGGCACCCTCGACGACAACCTGCGCCTGGGGCGGCCCGATGCCACCCACGAGCAGGTGCGCGCCGCGGCGCGGGCCGCCAACATCGACGACTTCATCATGGCGCTGCCGCAGGGCTACGCCACCCAGGTCGGCGAGCGCGGCCTGCAGCTCTCGGGCGGCCAGCGCCAGCGCGTGGCGATCGCGCGCGCCTTGCTGCGCGACGCGCCGATCCTGATCCTCGACGAGGCGCTGTCCTCGGTGGACACCGAGAACGAGGCGCTGATCCAGCAGGCGCTGGACCGCCTGATGGTCGGCCGCACCACGCTCATCCTGGCGCATCGCCTGGCCAGCATCATCGGCGCCGACCGCTGCCTGGTGCTGGACCAGGGGCGCGTCGTCGAGCAGGGCCGGCACGCCGAGCTGATGCAGCGGCAGGGCCTCTATCACCGCCTGATGCGTGAACAGGCCGTGGGCCTGGCCGCCGCCCCCGCATCCGTTGAAGTGCCGATGGCATCCGCGCGGCGCGTTGCCGTGCAAGACGAGGGCGATCGAGGCCCCGCGCTGCGTCCGCTGGACGCCGATGCCGGGAAGGTCGGCTGGAAGGCCACGCTCGCGACCCTGCTGTCGGTGGTGCAGCCCTGGCGCGGCACGCTGGTCGCCACCATCCTGCTGGGCGTGGCGCGCGTGGCGGCCTTCATCGGCGTGGGCGTGCTCAGCGCGCTGGTGGTGGCCGCGATCCGCGACGGCCGCGACACCTCGGCGCTGATCGTCGGCCTGCTGGTCGCCGCGCCGCTGGCCGCGCTGTTCCACTGGCTCGAGTCGTGGCTCGCGCACGCCATGGCCTACCAGTTGCTGGCCGACATGCGCGTCAAGCTCTACGACAAGCTGGAGCGGCTGGCTCCGGCCTACCTGCTGCAGCGCCGCTCGGGCGACCTGGTCGCCCTGGCCACGCACGACGTGGAAATGGTCGAGTACTTCTACGCCCACACCATCGCCCCGGCGATCGTCTCGGTGCTGGTGCCGCTGTCGGTGCTGGGCTTCCTCGCCGTGTACAGCTGGCCCGTGGCCCTGGCGCTGCTGCCGTTCCTGGCCTATGCGCTGGTCTCGCCCATCCGGGGCCGCCGCAAGATCGACGCGCTGGGCGACCGGGCGCGCCATGCGCTGGGCGAGATGAGCGCCCATACCGCCGAGACCATCCAGGGCCTGGCCGACCTGACCGCCTTCCAGGCGACCGGCCGCCGCCGCGCGCAATTCCTCGAGGTGGCGGACCGCGGCCGCGCGCGGCGCCTGGACATCCTGGACGACCTGTCGCGCCAGACTGCCTGGTTCGAGATCGCCATGGGACTCGGTGGCCTGGCCGTCGCCGTGGTCGGCGCATTGCAGGTCGCGAGCGGTGCCTTGTCCGCAGGCATGCTGCCGCTGCTGGTGCTGATCGCGCTGGCCACCTTCCTGCCGGTGTCGGAGATCTCGCAGGTCAGCCGGCAACTGGCCGACACCATCGCCGCGACCCGCCGCCTGCATGTGGTCGAGAGCGAACCCGAGCCGGTCGTCGACGGACCGCTGCCGCCGCCGACGGCCACCCATGGCCTGTCGCTGGCCTTCGAGCGGGTCTGCTTCGCCTATCCCGGCAAGGCGCAGGACACCTTGCATGAGCTCGGCTTCAACGTTCCGGCCGGTGCCACCGTGGCCGTGGTCGGCGCCTCGGGCGCCGGCAAGAGCACCGTGGCCAGCCTGCTGCTGCGCTTCTGGGATCCGCGCCAGGGCAGCGTGAAGCTCGATGGCGTGGACGTGCGGCAGTTGCGGCTCGATGGCCTGCGCGAACGCGTCGCGCTGGTGTCGCAGGACACCTACCTGTTCAACGACACGCTCGAAGCCAACATCCGCCTGGCCCGTCCCGATGCCAGCAGCGAAGAGCTGGCCCTGGCACTGGACCGCGCCGCCCTGACGGCCTTCGTGCAGACCCTGCCCGAGGGCCTGGCCACCCGCGTCGGCGAACGCGGCATGCAGTTGTCGGGCGGCCAGCGCCAGCGCATCTCGATCGCGCGCGCCTTCCTCAAGAATGCGCCGGTGCTGATCCTCGACGAGGCCACCTCGCACCTGGACACGCTGTCGGAAATGCAGGTGCGCGGCGCGCTGGATGCGCTGATGCGGCACCGGACCACGCTCGTGATCGCCCACCGCCTGTCGACCATTCGTGATGCGGACCTGATCCTCGTGCTGGAAGACGGTGCGCTGGCGGAAGCCGGCACGCACGAGGAGCTGCTGCGCCGGCCAGGTGTCTACGCGAAGCTGGCCAGCCACCAGGGCGCCGGAGCGATGCAGCAGCAGTGGGCGCGGGCGTGAGTCAGATCGGGCAGGCCTTCCGCGTGGTCAGGCGACTTGCCCGACCGAGGTTGTGCACGTGTCGATGGGCCAGAGACCGGCGGAATCCAGCACAGCGAAGACGCCTCACTCCACCGTCACGCTCTTCGCCAGATTCCGCGGCTTGTCCACATCGGTCCCCCGTGCGCATGCCGTGTGATACGCCAGCATTTGCAGCGGCACCACATGCAGCAGCGGCGACAGTTGCCCATAGTGCTCCGGCATGCGGATCACATGCAGCCCTTCGCCGCTCTTGATCTTCGTGTCGCCATCGGCCAGCACATAGAGCACGCCGCCGCGCGCACGCACTTCCTGCAGGTTGCTCTTGAGCTTTTCGAGCAGCGCGTCGTTCGGCGCGACCGCGACCACCGGCATCTCGCTCGTCACGAGCGCGAGCGGGCCGTGCTTGAGTTCGCCGGCCGCATAGGCCTCGGCATGGATGTACGTCACTTCCTTGAGCTTGAGCGCGCCTTCGAGCGCGATCGGGTAGTGCAGCCCGCGGCCGAGGAACAGCGCGTTGTCCTTGCGCGCGAAGTCTTCGGCCCAGCCGATGATCTGCGGCTCCAGCGCGAGCACCGACTGCAGCGCGACCGGCAGGTGGCGCATTTCCTTCAGGTAGCGCGCCTCGTCGGCTTCGGTGAGATGCCCCTTGGTCTGCGCGATGGCCAGCGTCAGCAGGAAGAGGCCGGCCAGTTGCGTGGTGAAGGCCTTGGTCGACGCCACGCCGATCTCCACGCCGGCGCGCGTGATGTACGCCAGCTTGCACTCGCGCACCATCGCACTGGTGGCGACATTGCAGATCGTCAGCGTCTGCTCCATGCCGAGCGAGCGGGCGTGCTTGAGCGCGGCGAGCGTGTCCGCCGTCTCGCCCGACTGGCTGATGGTGACCACCAGCGTCTTGGGGTCGGGCACCGAGTCGCGATAGCGGTATTCGCTCGCGATCTCGACCTGCGTGGAGATCTTCGCGATGCTTTCGAGCCAGTACTTGGCGGTGCAGCCGCTGTAGTAGCTGGTGCCGCAGGCGAGGATCAGGATCTTGTCGATGTCCTTGAACACGCGGTGCGCGCTCGCACCCGTGGCGCCGTCCTGCCCGATGCCGTCGAACAGCTCGGGCACGATGCCCGCCACGCCTTCGAGCGTGTCGCCGATGGCGCGCGGCTGCTCGAAGATTTCCTTCTGCATGTAGTGGCGGTAGGGGCCGAGCTCGGCCGCGCCGCTGTGCGCCTGCACGGTGCGCACCTGCCGGGTCACGGGCTTGTGGTTCTTGTCGACGATCCAGTACTTGCCCGGCTGCACGTCGACCACGTCGCCTTCTTCGAGATAGATGATCTGGTCGGTCACGCCCGCCAGCGCCATGGCGTCGCTCGCGAGGAAGTTCTCGCCGCCTTCCTTGCCCGCGCCCAGGATCAGCGGCGAGCCGGCGCGCGCGCCGACCACGCGCTGCGGTTCGTCGCGACAGATGACCGCGATGGCGTAAGCGCCGTGCAGTTGCAGCACCGCGGCCTTCACGGCCTCGAACAGGTCGCCGTCGTAGAGGCTGTCGACCAGGTGGGCGATGACCTCGGTGTCGGTCTGGCTCTCGAACACGTAGCCCTTGGCCTCGAGCGCGGCGCGCAGCGGCTCGTGGTTCTCGATGATGCCGTTGTGCACGAGCGCGATGCGGCCGGCGCGCGCGCCCTGCGCGTCGGCGCCGGGGCCATGGCTGAAATGCGGGTGGGCGTTGTGCACCACCGGTGCGCCGTGCGTGGCCCAGCGCGTGTGGGCGATGCCGGTCAGGCCTTCGACCTTGTCCTCGCGCACCTGCGTGACGAGGTCCGCCACACGCGACGTGGTGCGCGCCCGCGTGAGGCCGCCCGCATGCACCGCGACGCCGCAGGAGTCATAGCCGCGGTACTCGAGCCGCTGGAGGCCCTGGACGAGGACCGGAACGATGTTGCGATGGGACGCTGCCCCGACGATGCCGCACATGGTGAGTTGCCTTTGGATGAGAGGAGGCCTGATGGTAGAAAGGCTTCAAGAAAATATGCTCTCGAAATTTCTTCGATTTCGGACTTTTATTTCATTGATTCTCTGATTTGGATTTTTATTCCATAATTTCAGGATATATGGAATCAATCTCTCTCGATGCAATGGACCTTCGGCTGCTCGATGCGCTGCAGCGCGATGCGTCGCAAACCAACCAGCGGCTGGCCGCCGACGTGGGCATCTCCCCGCCCACGTGCCTCCGACGCGTGCAGCGGCTGAAGGACGAAGGCCTCATCGAGCGCCAGGTCGCGCTGCTCTCGCCCGACCGCCTGGCCACGGTGCTGGGCCACGGATTGCAGGCGGTGGTCGAGATTTCGCTGGACCGACAGGACGCCGCAGCGCTCGACGCCTTCGAAACCCGCGTGATCGCCGACGACGCGGTGCAGCAGTGCTGGCGCGTCTCGCCGGGCCCGGACTTCGTGCTCGTGGTCGGGGCGCGCGACATGCCGGACTACGGCGCGTTGACGCAGCGCCTGTTCACCGCCGACGCCAACGTGCGCAACGTGAAGGCGTTCTTCAGCCTCAAGCGCGCCAAGTTCGAGCCCGCGGTGCCGCTGGGCTGAGGTCTTCTCAGGCCTTCGGTTTCTTCTGCGGCCGCTTCCAGTTGGGGAAACTCACCGGCTTGCTGCGCGCCACGGTCAGCGCGCCGGGCTCGGTCGACTTGTTGATGGTCGACCCACCCCCGATGGTGCCGCCCGCGCCGATGGTGACCGGCGCCACCAGCACGCAGTTGCTGCCGATGTGCACGTCGGCCTCGATCACCGTGCGGTGCTTGTTGGCGCCGTCGTAGTTGGCGGTGATGCTGCCCGCGCCGTAGTTGACCCGCTCGCCCACCGTGGCATCGCCGAGGTAGGCCAGGTGATTGGCCTTGGCGCCGGCCGCGAGCGTCGAGTTCTTCACCTCGACGAAGTTGCCGATGTGCACCTCGGTGCCGAGCTGCGCGCCGGGGCGCAGGCGCGCGAACGGACCGATCAGGGCGCGCTCGCCCACCGTCACGCCGGCCTTCTCGCCGTCGATGTGGGTGAACGGATGGATCACCGCGCCGGCCTCGATGCGTGCGTTGGCGATCACGCAGTGGGCGCCGATGCGCACGCCCTCGCCCAGCGACACGTTGCCTTCGAACACGCAGTTGACGTCGATCTCGACGTCAGCCGCGCATGCCAGCGTGCCGCGCAGGTCGAAGCGCGCCGGGTCGGCCAGGCGCACGCCCTGCTCCATCAGCGCATTGGCCTGGCGCAGCTGCCAGGCGCGCTCGAGCGCCGCGAGCTGCACCGGGCTGTTGATGCCCGCCACCTGCAGCGCATCGGTGGTGATGTGCGCCACCACCGGCACGCCGTCGGCCGCGGCGAGCTTCACGACGTCCGTCAGGTAGTACTCGTTCTGCGCGTTGCGGTTGTCCAGGCGCGCGAGCCAGCCCTTGAGCAGGCGCGCGGGCACGGCCATCACGCCGCTGTAGATCTCGCGCACCGCGCGCTGCGCCTCGTTGGCGTCCTTGTGCTCGACGATGGCGGTCACCGCCCCGCCGGCCGCGCTGCGGATCACGCGGCCGTAGCCGCTCGGGTCGTCGAATTCGATGGTCAGCAGCGCAAGGCGCTCGCCCGCGCTGGCCGCGACCAGCGCCCGCAGCGTTTCTTCGCCGATGAGCGGCACGTCGCCCGAGAGCACGACCACCGTGCCGTCGTCCGGCAGCAGCGGCGCGGCCTGCTGCACCGCGTGGCCGGTGCCCAGTTGCGGCTCCTGGCGCGCAAAGCGTGGCGTGGCACCGCCCACGGCGCCGGTCATGGCGGCCTCGACCTCGGCCGCGCCATGGCCGGTCACGACCACCACGTGGCGGGCGCCGATGCGCGCGGCGGTGCCGGCGACATGCGCGATCAGTGCGCGGCCGCCCAAACGATGCAACACTTTGGGCAGTCTGCTTTTCATGCGCGTGCCTTTGCCGGCCGCCATGATCACCACGTCGATCGGCCCCTGGATGTCTTGCTGCTGCTGCGGAGTCTGATTCATGCTCTTTTCTTCCCGGATTCGTTGCGCTGAACTGGCGCGGATTATCGGCGTGCTGCTTCTGGTTACCGCGCTGGGGGCCTGCAGCGCGATCCGGCTGGCCTACAACAACCTGCCCGAGGTGAGCTACTGGTGGCTCGACGGCTACTTCGATTTCGACAGCACGCAGTCGCCCAAGGTGCGCGACGAACTCGCCCAGCTGCTGGCCTGGCACCGGCAGAACGAGCTGCCCAAGGTCATCACCCTGCTGCAGGAGGCCCAAGGCCTGGCGCCGGGCGAGGTGACGCCGGCGCAGGCCTGCGGCTTTGCCGACAGCATTCGCGAGCGCCTGCTCGCCGTGACCGAGCGCGCCGAGCCGGCCACCACCGACCTCGCGCTGTCCCTGAGCGAATCGCAGCTGCAGCAGCTCGAACGCAAGTACGCCAAGCTCAACAACGAATACCGCAAGGACTGGCTCGACCGCACGCCCGCGCAGGTGCAGGAAAAGCGCTACGACCAGTTCCTCGACCGCATGGAAGACTTCTACGGCCGGCTGACCGCCGAGCAGCGCGACCTGCTCAAGCAACAGGTGGCGCAGTCGGTCTTCAACCCGCAGCTCGCGGACGCCGAGCGCCGCAAGCGCCAGCAGGAGGCCTTGGTCATGCTGCGCGGATTCGCCACCAAGAAGCCGTCGCCGGCCGAGGCCCGCTCGGCATTGCATGCCTACCTGTTGCGCATCGCCGAGCCGCCGCCCGGGCCCTGGCGCGACCAGCAGCAGGCGCTGCTGGAAGAGGGTTGCCGCAACCTCGCGGCCCTGCACAACGGCACCAGCGCCAGCCAGCGCGAGCAGGCGGTGCGCCGGCTGCAGGCCTACCAGAGCGACCTGCGCCAGCTGGTGGCCGCGCGCTGAGGCCGCGGCGCGCTCGCCTTCAGATCAGGGGAACAGGCCGCAGCGGCCGCTCGAAGTAGTCGCCCAGCGACTCCAGCGCATGCGGCTCCAGGATGCGCAGCCAGCCTGCATCCAGCTTGTAAAGCCCCAGGCGCTGCAGCCGGCGCAGCGTCTTGTTGGTGTGCACCAGCGAGAGCCCCAGCGCATCGGCGATGTGCTGCTGGTTGAACGGAAACTCCGCCCAGCCGTCGCGCACCATGCCCACGCGCTCGGCGCGGCGGTACAGGTGCATGAGCAGCATCGCCACGCGCTCGCCCGCATTGCGCCGGCCGGCGGTGACGAGGTTGTCGTCCACCATCTTTTCCTCGCGCGCTGCGAGCCAGGTGATGTCGTAGCCGAGCTTGGGTTGGGCATGAAAAAGCGGCCAGAGGCGGTCGCGCGAGAAGGCACACAGCGTGACGTCGGTCACCGCCTCGACGCCGTGTGTCTGGCCGTCGGCAAACTCGTCCTGCAGGCCGATGAAGTCGCCGGGCAGCAGAAAGCTCAGGATCTGCCGCCGGCCATCGCTCAGCGTCTTGTAGCGGAAGGCCCATCCCGCGTAGAGCGTGAAGAGCTGCGGGCTGGGGCGGTGCTCCTCGACGATCGAACTGCCGGCCTCGACGCGCCGCGCGCCGACACGAAACGACTGGATGGTCTTGAGCTCTTCGGCCGATGCGGGCAGGAAAGCCTCGAGCCGGCGCAATGCGCAGTCGTCGCAGGGATTGAGGCCCTGGGGAGGGGAAGCCGCAACGGGATGGTCATCGAATCTCACGCGGCACTATAGGCGTTTTGTCTGTGTCTTTTTACATTTCGCGGCGGGTAGCCGGTCTCTAGACTCCGCAGCGTTTTTCTCCCAAGACGCATGACAGAAGACCAACCGCTCTACGAAATCTTTTACTGCAGCGAGCTCGCTCAGGACCTGCCGGCCACCGCCGTGGGCGCCATCGTCGGCCAGGCGCGGGCGCGCAACGCCCAGCGCAACATCACCGGCCTGCTGGTGTTCGACGGCATGCGCTTCTGCCAGCACCTGGAAGGCCCGCGCGATGCGGTGGAAGCATTGATGCGGCGTATCGAACAGGACCCCCGGCACGTCGATGTGCGGGTGGTTCACCAGGGTCCGCTGGAGTCCCGCCGCTACAGCGGCTTCGGCATGGGCCTGGCCGAGAGCGAAGGCCCCGACCTGATGGCCGGCGTGCACGCCCTGGAAGGGGAAGCCGCCCTCAAGCACTTCCTGGCGCTGCGCCCCAGCTTCGATATCAGCGGCTGACTCGACACTCTTCCGACGCCAATGCGCGCGGCTCTCTCGACGCAGCTGCGGGTTGCGTCGATTGCCGTCCGTCTCTTGAGATCAGTTCAACGTTCGACGCGGCTTCACAGGGAACCCATGGGTACTCGATGCCCAGGCAATCAGAAGGCCGGGAAGCAACAGCGCCAGCAGCGCCCATGGGAAAGTGCCGACACCCGATGTCTCCAGCAGCACGCCGCCGACGATGCCGCCGCCCGCAATGGCAATGTTCCACACCGTGACGAGGATGGATTGCGCCACGTCCGCGCCGGCGCCGGCCGCTTCGGCCGACGCGGTCTGCAGCAAAGCCGCGGAGCCACCGAAAGTCAGCCCCCACGCGGCCACCGCGAGATAGACGACCACCGGCTGCGTGCCGGCAACGCCAAGGCTCAGCGACGCCAGCGCAAAGCCCGCGAGGCTGAGCAGTACCAGCGAGCGCAGCATCCGGTCGATCAGCAGCCCGCTGATCCAGATGCCCGCCAATGACGCCAGACCGAAGACCAGCAGCACCACGTCGACCCGATGGGACAGGCCGGCCAGCGCGAGGAACGGCATCACGTAGGTGTAGAGGATGCCGTGCGCCAGCACCCACAGGGCAAGGACGGCCAGCACCGGACGCACGCCGGGTGTGACGAAGATCTGCCGCACGGGCGCACGCTTTTCCGCCGCCTGCCCTGGGTAGTCCGGCACCTGCAGGAAGACCCAAGCCATCACCGCCAGCGTCAACAGCGACATGCCGCCGAACGCGGTGCGCCAGCCCAATGTCGTGCCCAGCAGGGTTCCCAGCGGCACGCCCAATGACAACGCCAGCGGCGCGCCCAACCCCGCCACCGCGAGGGCGCGTCCCTTCAGATGGTCGGGCACCATGCGCCGCGCATACCCCGCCAGCATTCCCCAGATCAGGCCGCCCGCCATGCCGGCCAGGAAACGCGCAGCCAGCGCGACGGCGTAGCTCGACGTCAATGCCGTGAGCGTGTTGAAGACGAGCACGGCAAGCAACGCCGCGATCAGCAATGGCCGGCGCCGCCAGCCCAGTGTGGCCGTCGTCAGCGGGATGGCCGCGACCAGCGAGCCTATGGCATAGAGCGTCACGAACTGGCCCGCGAGCGCTTCCGACACGCCCAGGTCTTCGCTGATGCGCGACAGCATGCCGGCCGGCATCGTCTCCGTCAGCAACGCCAGGAAGCCGGTCATCGCCAGGGCCAGCAAGGCGGCCACGGGCAATCGTTCGGTGCGTTTGCCCGCAAGGGCCGTTGTAGTGGTCATTCAGCTATTTCCCATCGTCATTGCCCGAGTGCCAGGTGGCCCGCGTTGGCGTTCGCTGCAGTGTGGATGGGAACGGAGCGATGAAAAATAGGCTAAAGCTTCAAATACATGTGACTATCAAGTCATCAATCGAGCAAAGAGAGAGGCCATGGAAAACCTGGGTTCGCTGAATGTCTTCGTTCGCGCCGGTGAAACACGCAGCTTCACGGCTGCGGGACGGCAGCTGGGCATATCGGCCTCGGCCGTCAGCAAGGCCATCGTGCGGCTCGAAGAGCGGCTGGGCGTGCGCCTGTTTCATCGCTCCACGCGCACCGTCAACCTGACGCCGGAGGGCGCGCTCTTCCTGGAGCGGTGCCGACGCATCCTCTGTGAGGTGGAATCGGCCGAAGCGGAGCTCCGGCAGACGCAAAGCACCCCACGCGGCAAGCTGCGCATCAGCCTGCCATCGGTCGGCACCCTGTTCATGCCCAAGCTCGCGGCCTTCAAGCGGCTCCACCCCGACATCGAACTGGACATCGACTACTCCGACCGGCTGGTGGACGTCATCGAGGAAGGCTTCGATGCGGTGATCCGCACCGGGGAGCCCAGCGATTCGCGGTTGATGGCGCGCCGCATCGGGTCGTGCCGCAAGGTGATCGTCGGCGCGCCGGCCTACTTTCGCGAGGCGGGTGTGCCGCACAAACCGGAAGACCTTGCAAGCCACGCCTGCCTGCTCTACCGCTTTCACAGCACGGGAAAGCTGGACGTCTGGCCGCTGGGCCTTGCAGCCGGTGCACCCGCCATCGACCTGCCAGCCAGCATGGTGACCAACACGCTCGATCCGCAGGTGTGCTTTGCCGAGCAGGGTCTGGGGATTGCCTGTGTGCCGGAGATCGCCGTGCGCCAGCAATTGGAAGAGGGCCGCCTGGTCACGGTGCTGGACGAATACAACCGGGACCACATGATCTTCCACGTGCTGTGGCCGTCGAGCCGGCATCTGTCGCCCAAGATCCGGGTATTCGTGGACTTCATCGTGGAGCACCTGTTTCCACTTTGAACGAACGGAGCGACGAATGGGGCGGCACGCTAGATAAGTCCGCGAAAAAGAAAAAGGCGGCCGAAGCCGCCTTTGTGCGTCCATGGGAACCTGTGACCGTTCAGGCCTGATCCCATGTGTAGGTGGCGCCGTAGCCATCCCATGCTTCCATCACGATGCGCTGGCCGGCGGCCACCGTCATCGATTCGCCCGGTGCGAGCACCAGGTCTTCGCTGGGGTTGGCCAGCGTGGCATCGGGCGTGATCCACACCCGGCCCTGCTTGACGCGCAGGACGCTGGCCGCACGCGCCTTCAGGCTCATCGCCTCGCCGGGGGCGATCTGCCAGGCGCCGCGGCGCACGGCCGGGGGCACGGCGACAGCGGTACGGGCGGGAATGGACAGGGAAGCGAGCGATTCGGTGGTGCAGACAGCGGTGGACATGATGAAACTCCTTGGGCTTGCCGAAGTGCGATTGACAGGACGGAGGCAATGGCGCAGTTCGGGAATGAATGATCGTTTCTATGGCGTTGTGGGTCCAATGAAAACGAAGTAGCCTACTGATGTCCATTCCGCATCAATCGACCCGACCGCCGGCCCGATCCCGGAGGCCCCATCCATGCAGCATTCGCAAACCCACCTGCGCTCCCGCCCCATCTCCGCCGGGCACCTGCGCGCCTTCGAAGCCGTCGCCCGGCACCTGAACTTCCGCGCCGCTGCAGAGGAGATGGCGCTGACTCAGTCGGCGGTCAGCCGGCAGATCCAGTCGCTGGAGGAAGAAGTGGGCGTGTCGCTGTTCCTGCGCCACACCCGGGCGGTGGAGCTGACCAGCGCGGGCGCGCAGCTGCTGCTCGCGGTGCAGCAGTCGCTGCCGCGCATCGACATGGCGGTGCGCCAGATCCGCCAGAGCGCGGGGCGCAAGAGCGTGTCGCTCACCACCTTTGCGTCGTTCGCCTCGATGTGGCTGATTCCGCGGCTGGAGGCCTTCCAGCGCGACAACCCCGAGATCGACATCCGCATCGACGCCAGCGACGTGGCGGTGGACCTCGAAGTGGCCGACGTGGACATCGCCCTGCGCTACGGCCCGCGCGAGGCCATGCCGCCGACCGCCGTGCGCCTGTTCGGCGAAAACCTGACGCCGGTGGCGAGCCCCTGGCTCATCAAGAGCAGCCCGCCGATCAAGACGCCGGAAGACATCACCCGTTTCACGCTGATCGAGGCGGGCGACGCGCACCGCACGCACCTCGAATGGCTGACGTGGCGGCGCTGGTTCGAGGTGAACGGCCTGGAGCGCGCGCAGCCCAAGCGCTGGCTCTATTTCAACTACGCCTACCAGATGGTGCAGGCCGCGCTGACCGGCCAGGGCGTGGTGCTGGCGCGCAGTTCGCTGATCGCCGAAAGCCTGGCCAACGGCGACCTGGTCGAGGTGCTGCCGCAGCACCGCATGGATTCACCGATGTCCTACTGGCTCATCGCCGGCCCGCGCAACGCGCTGCGGCCCGAGATCAAGGCCTTCTGGGACTGGCTGCTGCTGCAGGCCGACACCACGCGCGGGACCATCGGCGAGGTGCCCGATCCGGACACCGTGGACAACATCGACTGAGGCTTTTCAGCTCGTCGGCCAGACGACGCCGTTGTCGTTGAGGATGGCATCGAGCGGCAAGTCGTGCGCTTCGGGCTCGAAGTCGTCGAGAAAGCCGTGCGTGAAGCCCAGCCCCACGGTGAACGGCCGCGGCTCCAGCGCCGCCAGCGTGCGGTCGTAGAAACCGCCGCCGTAGCCCAGCCGGTAGCCGCCGGCGCTGTAGCCCACGCAGGGCACGAACAGCAGGGTCGGCACGATCAGTTCGGTGTCCTTGGGCTTGGGGATACCGTAGGCGTCTTCTTCCATCTGGCAGCCGGGGTACCAGGCATGGAAGGTCAGGGTCTTGTGGACCTTGTCGATCACCGGCAGTCCGATGCGGCGGCGCTGGGTTTCTTCCATCAGCTCGCCGTCTTCCTTCCAGCGGTGCAGCGCGGGCAGCGGATCGAACTCGCCCTTGATCGGCCAGTAGGCGCCGATCACGGTGTCCGGCCGGCCGACCAGCCAGATCCGCATGACGCGCTGCAGCAGGTCGGCGCGTGTCAGCCGATCCGGCATGGCCAGGCGTTGTTCGATCAATGCCTTGCGCAACTGATCCTTCAGAAAACTCGCCGTCGCCGAAGTGTCGGCACCCTTTGACTTGTCCATAATCCCCCGATGCAGTTCCCAAGCATTTTGGCATCCATGCGCAGCCGCCCGCGCAACGCAACGCCAGCCGTTGCTTTTTCCCTCGTCCTGACTGCCGCCGCACTGCTCTTCCATCCACCCGCCAGCGCACAGACCAACACCAATGACGACGTGCTGGTGCAGATGAAGCAGGCCTTCCAGCGCGGCGACAAGGCCCGTCTCACCGCCCTCCTGCCGCAAGCCCGCGGCCACGCGCTCGAGCCCTGGGCCGCCTACTGGGAGCTGAAGGCCCGCCTGCAGGAAGCCGCACCCAACGAAGTGCAGGACTTCTACGCACGCTACCCCGGCACCTACCAGGAAGACCGCCTGCGCAACGATTGGCTGCTGCTGCTCGGCCAGCGCCGCGACTGGGACGGCTTTGCCGCCAACGTGGCCGGCTACCGCATGGGCGACGACGCGCAGGTGCGCTGCTACGCGGTGCTGGTCGACACGCTGCGCTCGGGCACCGCCACCCAGGCCCAGGCCGACGAGGTGCGCCGCAACTGGTTCAGCCAGAAGGAAGCCGACGACGGCTGCCTCACCGCCGCCGACCGCATGGTCGCCGCCCGCCTGATGTCGCCCAACGACGCCTGGAAGAAGGCGCGCCTGGCCATCGAGGCCAACCGCCCGCAGGCCGCGCGCGGCGCCGTCACCATCGCCGCGCCCGATGCGCTGCCGCTCTTCGAGGAGCTCAACGCCAGCTCGGCCAAGTTCCTGACCGGCCGCGCCTTCGTGGCCGCCAAGTCGCGCAAGGAGCTGGTGGTGCTCGCGCTCATCAAGGTCGCCATCGCCGATCCCGACATGGCCGCCTCGCAGCTGGACAGCAAATGGGGCCCGATGCTCTCGGCCGAAGAACGCAACTGGCTCTGGGGCGCCATCGGCCGCGCATCGGCCAACAAGCTCTCGCCGCAGGCCGTGGGCTATTTCGCCAACGTCACCAAGAACAGCGACCTGTCGGACGACATGCTCGGCTGGCGCGTGCGCGCCGCGCTGCGCGCCGGCCAGTGGAAGGACGTGGCGCCCGCCATCAACGCGATGAGCGAGACCGCCCAGCTCGATCCCACCTGGGTCTACTGGAAGGCCCGCGCGCTTGCCACCGAACGCAGCGACGAGCGCCGCGCCCAGGCCCGCGATCTGTACACGAGCATTGCCGGCACGCGCGGTTTCTACGAAATGCTCGCGCTCGAAGAGCTGGGCCAGCGCGTCGTCGCGGCCACCCGGCCCGCGCCGCTCACGCCCGAGGAAAAGGCCGCCGCGCGCAGCAACCTCGCGCTCAACCGCGGTCTTTACGCGATCGCGATCGGCCTGCGCTCCGAAGGCACGCGCGAGTGGAACTACGCCACCAACCTGCACGACAAGGGCGGCATGGACGACCGCGCGCTGCTGGCCGCGGCCGACTTCGCCTGCCAGCGCGAGGTGTGGGACCGCTGCATCAACACCAGCGAGCGCACCAAGGGCGCGATCGACGTGGAGCAGCGCTTCCCCATGCCCTTCCACGACACGGTGCTGCGCAAGAGCCAGGACATCGGCCTGGACCCGGCCTACGTCTACGGCCTGATCCGCCAGGAAAGCCGCTTCATCATGGACGCCCGCTCGGGCGTCGGCGCCTCGGGCCTGATGCAGGTGATGCCCGCCACCGCGCGCTGGACGGCCCGCAAGATCGGCATGACCGACTTCACGCCCGGCCAGATCAACGACCGCGAGACCAACATCACCATCGGCACCAACTACCTGAAGCTGGCGCTCGACGATTTCGATGGCTCGATGGCGCTGGCCGCCGCGGCCTACAACGCAGGCCCCGGCCGCCCGCGCAACTGGCGCAACGGCCCGGTGCTCGAAGCCGCGATCTGGGCCGAGAACGTGCCCTTCACCGAAACCCGCGACTACGTGAAGAAGGTGCTGGCCAACACCACCAACTACGCGGCCATCATCAGCGGCCGGCCGCAGTCGCTGAAAGAGCGCCTGGGCCGCGTCGGGCCGCGCGATGCCTCGGAACCCGAGCCGAACAAAGACCTCCCCTGAGATGAGCTGGCGCGACGAGGTCCTCGACACCATCGCGTCCGAGTTCTCGGACGTGGCGGACGTCGCGCAGCTCACGCGCATCGTCCTTCGCCTCACGCTCGCGGCCATCCTGGGCTTCGTGCTGGGCTTCGAGCGCGAGCAGCAGGGCAAGGCGGCCGGCGTGCGCACCCACATGCTGGTGGCCATCGGCTCGGCGATGTTCGTGCTGATCCCGCAGCAGACCGGCATCGTGCCGGCCGACATGAGCCGGGTGATCCAGGGGCTGGTGGCCGGCGTGGGCTTTCTCTGCGCCGGCACCATCCTCAAGCAGGGCAAGGACGAATCGCATGTGCAGGGCCTCACCACCGCCGCGGGGCTCTGGATGACGGCGGCCATCGGCATGGCCTGCGGGCTCGGCCGCGAGGCGACCGCGGTGCTCAGCGCACTGCTGGCGCTGGCGGTGCTGTCGCTGGTGCCACGGCTGGTGGGCCTGTTCGAGCGCACCGTCGCCAAGGACGGCGCACCCGCATCGCCGCGCGTGATCGACGGCGCACCCGCATCGCCGCGCGTGATCGCCTCGCCGGACGACGGGCCGCGCGACCGCTGACATCAATTCACGCCGCGTTCGGCATCAATGGCTGCGCGCCGCGCGGCTAGCATCGAAGGCTTTGCTTTGAACCGAACCCAACCGGAGGAACCCCTGATGCGCAAGCTCTACATCGGCAACAAGAACTACTCGTCGTGGTCCATGCGCCCCTGGGTGCTCATGAAGCAGGCGGGCATTGCCTTCGAGGAGGTGATGGTGCGCTTCGACTCCTTCGAGGCGGAGTCGCAGTTCAAGCACACCATCGCGGCGCTGAATCCTGTGGCGAAGGTGCCGGTGCTGGTCGATGGCGACCTGGTGGTCTGGGACACGCTGGCCATCGCCGAGTACCTGGCCGAGACCTTTCCCGAGAAGCAGCTGTGGCCCAAGGCCGCGGCCGACCGCGCGCGTGCGCGCAGCATCTGCGCCGAGATGCATTCGGGTTTCGGCGGCCTGCGCGGGCATTGCGGCATGAACATCGAGGCGTCGCTGCCCGAAGTCGGCGCGAAGCTGCTCAAGGAACAGGCCGAGGTGCGCAGCGACCTGGACCGCATCGTGCAGATGTGGAGCGACCTGCTCGGCACCCACGGCGGTCCGCTGTTGTTCGGCGAGTTCACCATCGCCGATGCCTACTTCGCGCCCATCGGCACACGCATCAAGACCTACGGGTTGCCGGTGCCGCCGGCCATCACGGCCTACATCGAACGCGTGCAGGCGCTGCCGGGCATCAAGGCCTGGATCGACGAGGCGCTGGCGGAAAAAGACTTTCTGCAGTTCGAAGAGCCCTACCGCACGGGGCGGTAAGGCTTTCGGAGCAGGTGCCGGGGACCGGTCAGAACCGGTACGTTGCCGACAGGAAGGTGACGATCGGGTTCAGTTTCAGGCTTGCTTCGCTGCGAGCGACCGGGAGGCCGGTGATCGAGGTCGTCGTCAGCTTGGCCTTGGTCTTCAGCGGGATGTACGACACCGAGAACGAGATGCCCCAGTGCTTGTCGAACTGGTAGGCGATACCGGCGTTCAGCACGGGCGCGAACGAGCTGTCGAGCTTGGCGGTGGTGTTCACCGAGTACGGCGACTGGCGGAACTGGCTGGCCAGTGCGCCCTGCAGGTTCGAGGTCAGCTTCACGTCGCTGTACCAGACGTAGGTGGCGCCGAGGCCCACGAACGGACGGAAGGCGTCGTTGCCTTCGTTGAAGTTGTACTTCACCAGGACCGTGGGGCTCCATTGGCGGGCCTCGCCCAGTTCGCCCACGCGGGCCAGCGTGCCCTTGCCCTCGAGCTTGAACTTCGGCGGAACGCCCAGCACGCCTTCCACAGCCCAGTGGCTGTCGATGAAATAGGCGAGGCTCAGGCCCAGCGTGTCCGAGTCCTTGACGCTGGCGCCCGAACCCTGGAGCACGCTCTGCACCGGCGCCGTCACCGTGAGCGGCTTGCTCGAGTCCTGGGGCGCCAGGTGAAACCAGCCTGCCCCTGCGACCCAGTCGCCGGCGTTTTGCGCAAACGCACTGCCGGACGCCAAGGCACCCAGAGCCGCCAGCGCAAACGTTGTTTTCTTCATGATGTGAATGCTCCTTTGGTTGAAAAATCCCGGTGAACGCGGTGCCGGCCCTTGGTCGACGCTGCGTTCAGGCAAATAAACGAACGGTCGTTCAGTTTGCAATTCGGATTATCGAACGCTCGTTCTATTTAGCGGGTGCGGGGTATCCCTATCTCTCATTTCCGTCTCATTCCCGCCTCATTCTTCGTCTCCCCATCCCTACACTGCGGCCATGAAAATCTTTCTCGTCGGCGGCGCCCTTCGCGACCGGCTGCTCGGCCGGCCGGTGTCCGACCACGACTGGCTGGTCGTCGGTGCCACACCCCAGGACATGACCCGGCGCGGCTACCTGCCCGTGGGGCGCGACTTTCCGGTGTTCCTGCATCCACAGACGCGCGAGGAATACGCCCTCGCCCGCACCGAGCGCAAGAGCACGCCCGGCTACCGCGGCTTCACCATCCACACCGCGCCCGACGTGACGCTGGACGAGGACCTCGCCCGCCGCGACCTGACCATCAACGCCATCGCGCTGCCCGCCGAGCTGGTGAGCGCCGATGGCCAATTCGAACCTGACCCCGAAAAACTGGCCGACCCGTTCCACGGCCAGCGCGACCTGCAGGGCAAGGTGCTGCGCCACGTGACCGACGCGTTCCGCGAAGACCCCGTGCGCATCCTGCGCGTGGCGCGCTTTGCCGCCCGCTTCGACGATTTCTCGGTCGCCCCGGAAACCATGGAGCTGATGCGCGAGATGGTCCGGGCCGGCGAGGCCGATGCGCTGGTGCCCGAGCGCGTCTGGCAGGAGCTGTCGCGCGGCCTCATGGAAACGCGGCCCTCCCGCATGTTCGAGGTGCTGCGCGAATGCGGCGCGCTCGCCGTGCTGCTGCCCGAGGTCGACCGGCTCTGGGGCGTGCCGCAGCCCGAGGCGCATCACCCCGAGATCGACACCGGCGTGCACCTGATGATGGTGGTCGACACCAGCGCGCGGCTGTCGGCCTCCTTGCCGGTGCGCTTCGCCTGCCTGATGCACGACCTGGGCAAGGGCACCACGCCCGCCGACGTGCTGCCGCGCCACATCGGCCACGAGAAGCGCAGCGTTGACCTGCTGCACGCGGTGTGCGACCGCTGGCGCGTGCCGGTCGAGATCCGCGAGCTGGCCGAGGTGGTCGCGCGCGAGCACGGCAACGTGCACCGCAGCGGCGAACTCGATGCGACGCCGCTGGTGCGCCTCTTGGAGCGCTGCGACGCCTTCCGCAAGCCCGCGCGTTTTGCCGACGTGCTGCTGGCCTGCGAGTGCGATGCGCGCGGCCGGCTCGGCTTCGAGGACAGGCCCTATCCGCAGCGCGAGCGCCTGCTCGCCGTGCTGGCCACCGCCGCGGCCGTGCCCACCGACGTGGTCGCGCGCAAGGCGCAGCAGTCGGGCGCGACCGGCCCGCAGATCGGCGACGCCATCCACCGCGCGCGCATTGAGGCGGTGGCGGCATCGCTGGAAACCTGAAGAAAAGTCACGGCCCGCCTTGCGCGGCCATGACTTCTGGCACTTCTCCCTGCGGATCGGCTCGATAGCATCGATCGGGTGAATGCCACCGAGCCGACGCTGTCACACCCCTCCCCGCCGATGCGCCCGGCATTGCCGGGCGATCTCGATCTGCGCGTGCTGCGGGAACACGTGGCCTCGGTGTACGCGGCCTACAACGCATCGATCCTGGTCCACTTCGGCCTGGGCGCTGCCCTCGGCATCGTCATGTACCTGCACCGCCCGCGGTGGTGGATCCTGGCGTGGATGGCCGCCCACCTGACGTTCGGCCTCGCCCTTTTCCTCATGCCGCGCTGGCACGCCGATGTGCCGCTGAAGGACACCACCCGCTGGGCGCGCCGCCATTCGCGCACCGTCACGCTGGTCAGCATGGCGACGGCCACCGCGCCGTGGCTCTTCATCTCCGCCGACGACCTGGCCATCACCTCGGTGCTGACCGTCGTCATCATCGGCAGCTGCGCCCGCGCCATGCAGCTGCTGTGGCCGCTCAAGCCCGCGCTCTACGGCTACACCCTGCCGATGATGCTGAGCCTGATCGCCGCGCTGGCCTGGCAGGGCGATGCGATGCACCTGTTCCTGGCGGTGTTCAGCCTCGGCTACCTGCTGTTCACGCTGCGCGTGGGCCGCCAGCAGCACAAGCTCCTGACCGATTCGCTGGTCCTGCGCTTCGAGAACGAGGCGCTGGCCGCGCAACTGGGCGTGCAGATCGCCGCCGCGGAGCGCGCGAGCGCCGAGAAGACGCGCTTCCTCGCCACCGCCAGCCACGACCTGCGCCAGCCGCTGCATGCCATCGCCCTGTTCGGCGCCGCGCTGGAGAACGAGCTGCGCGACCACCACGGCGAACGCAATGCGCAGCGGCTCATGCGCGCGGTGAACGCACTGGGCAATTCGCTCGACACCATGCTCGACGTGTCGCGCCTGGACGCGGGCGTGGTCACGCCCGACCTCCGGCCGGTGTCGCTGAACGCGCTGTTCCGCTCCCTCAACCACATGTTCGCCGCGCAGGCGGAGCAGCGTGCGCTGCAGTTGCGGGTGCGCGCGAGCGGCCTGTGGGTGCAGAGCGATCCCCAGCATCTCTACCGCATGCTCTCGAACCTCGTGGACAACGCGCTGAAGTACACCGCACGCGGCGGCGTCTCGGTGCGGGCGCGCGGGCGCGGCGGGGCGGTGTGGATCGAGGTGCTGGACACCGGCATCGGCATCGCCCCCGAACAGCAGGACCGCGTGTTCGAGGAGTACTACCAGGTGCAGAACCCGGGTCGCGACCGCGCCCAGGGCCTGGGCATCGGCCTGTCGATCGTCGAGCGGCTGTCGCGCCTGCTCGACCATCCGGTGCAGGTGACTTCGCGCGTGGGCCGCGGCACGCGCTTTCGCCTGCAGCTGCCGATGGTCGCGCCTGTACCTCAGCACGGGCAGCAGGCGGTCGCGCCGGCCGCAAGGCCGGTTCCAGTGCAATCGGCACAAGCAACACAGGCGGCGCATGGCCGCGTTCTCCTGATCGACGACGAAGCCGAGATCCGCGAGGCCATGGCGGGGCTGCTGCAGGGTCACGGCATCGCCGTGGAGACGGCGGCCAACGAGGCCGAGGCCATCGACGCGCTCGGCCGGCCCGGAACGCAGGCCGAGCCCTTCGTGCTGCTGCTGTGCGACTACCGCCTCTCCAACGGCGACAACGGCCTGGACGTCGGCCAGCGACTGCAGCGCCGCTTCGGGCTCGACGTGCCGCTGGTGCTGGTCACCGGCGAGACCGCGCCCGAGCGGCTGCAGCGCGTGCGCGCCTCCGGCGTGCCGGTGCTGTTCAAGCCGGTGAATGCGGCCACGCTGTTGCGCGCGTTGGCCGATTTCGCGCCCGGACTGGGGCACGCCATCGTCTAGCGGGCGTCCCGGAAGTCGCGGCGCCCGCCGCGAAGCACGTCCGGTTTTGGCCGACACGCGGCACCAGAAGCGCGTGTTATGGTTTTTCCCAATGCCAAAGTCCTCCGACAGCAACAACCAGTTGCCACCTCCGCTGGGCCGGGACGCCGCCCTTTTCCTCGACTTCGACGGCACGCTGGTCGGCCTTGCGCCCACCCCCGAGGCCATCGAGATTCCTCCCGCGCTCGTCGCCCTGCTCGGTGACCTGCGCGACCAACTCGGCGGCGCGCTCGCCGTGGTGTCGGGCCGCCAGATCGATTCGATCGACCGCTTTCTCGCGCCGCTGCGGCTGCCCGCGGCCGGCGAGCACGGCGTGCAGCGCCGCGATGCCGAAGGCCACATGCAGGAGCAGCACGCGCCCGATCTCGTGCCCATCCTGGACATCGCCAACGAACTCGCACGCGTGCACGAAGGCCTGCTGGTGGAGCGCAAGCACGCCGCCATCGCCCTGCACTACCGGCTCGCGCCGCAGCTCGAGGCCGTGTGCCGCGATGCGATGTCGCGCGCCATCGAGGGCCGCCCGGCGCTCGAGCTGATGCACGGCAAGTTCGTCTTCGAGGTGAAGCCCGCGGGCGTCAACAAGGGCATTGCCATCGACGCCTTCATGACCGAGGCGCCCTTTGCGGGCCGCACGCCGGTCTTTGCGGGCGACGACACCACCGACGAGAGCGGCTTCGCGGTCGTGCAGCCGCGCGGCGGCATCGCGATCAAGGTCGGCTCGGGACCGAGCCTGGCGCTGCACCGGCTCGAATCGCCGCGCGCGGTGTACGAATGGCTGGTGCAGGCGCGCGACATGCTGGTGGTGAAGTCTGCCGCCCAGCCCGAAGAAAACACGCAAGAGAAAACCGAAGACCCGAGGAGCCCCGGATGAGCGAAGAACAACTGTCCAAGGCGCCCGAGGACCGCGCCGGCGAGGCGCTGCCCGACGCTGCCGGCCCCGACGACCGCGCGCCGGTTGACGTGCAGGCGGCCGCCGCACCCGGCCCGCGCGGCTTCGCGCCGCCGGCCGAGCCGTCGTTGAACGTCGGCGTGATCGGCAACTGCGCCTACAGCGCGCTCATCGATGCACGCGGCCGCGCAGTCTGGTGCTGCCTGCCGCGCTTCGACGGCGACCCGGTGTTCAACGCGCTGCTGCATCCCGGCGAAGGCGCGGGCGCCTGGAGCATCGACATCGAGGACTTCGCCGAGGCCAAGCAGTGGTACGAGCCCAATACCGCGGTGCTGCGCACGCAGCTCTTCGACAGCGCCGGCCAGGGCATCGAGATCACCGACTTCGCACCGCGCTTCTACAGCCGCTCGCGCTACTTCCGCCCGCTGATGATGGTGCGTCGTGTGCGGCCGATTGCAGGCGCGCCGCGCATCCGCGTGTCGCTCGACCCACGCTTCCAGTGGGGCGCCTCGGAGCCCATCGAGGTGACGCGCGGCAGCAACCACATCCGCTATGTCGGACCCGATGTCACGCTGCGCCTGAACACCGACGCCTCGATCTCGCACATCCTCGCGCGCCAGCCCTTCGTGATCTCGCGCGAGTACAACTTCATGTTCGGCGTGGACGAGACGCTGCTGGACGGCATTGCCGACACCGCGCGCAAGTTCGAGCAGGAGACCATCGCCTACTGGCGCACCTGGAGCAAGCGCCTGGCGATTCCCTTCGAGTACCAGGACGCGGTGATCCGCGCAGCCATCACGCTCAAGCTCTCGCTGTACGAGGACACCGGCGCCATCGTCGCCGCGATGACCACCAGCATCCCCGAGGCGCCGGGCAGCCAGCGCAACTGGGACTACCGCTACTGCTGGCTGCGCGATGCCTTCTTCGTGGTGCGCGCGCTCAATTCGCTGAGCGAGGTCGGCACCATGGAGGACTACCTGCGCTGGCTGGCCAACGTGGTGATCGGCTCGCACGGCGAGCACATCCAGCCGCTGTACGGCATCGGGCTGGAGCGCGAGCTGCCCGAGTCTTTCGTCGAAGGTCTTCCGGGCTACCGCGGCATGGGCCCGGTGCGCGTGGGCAACCAGGCGCAGGAGCATTTCCAGCACGACGTGTACGGCAACATCGTGCTCGGCGCGGCGCAGGCCTTCCACGACCACCGGCTGCTCGCCCGCGCGGGCGTGGCCGAGTTCCCGCACCTCGAGGCGGTCGGCGAGCGCGCGGTGAGCGTCTACGGCACGCCCGATGCCGGCATGTGGGAGCTGCGCACGCGCGCACGCGTGCACACCAGCTCGGCGCTGATGAGCTGGGCCGCCTGCGACCGGCTCTCCAAGATCGCCCGCGCGCTGGAACTGCCCGACCGCGCCGCCTACTGGCACGGCCATGCCGCGCGCATGAAGGAAGAGATCCTCGCCAAGTCGTGGTGCGAAGAGCGCCAGGCCTTCGCCGAGAGCTTCGGCGGGCACGAGCTCGACGCGAGCATCCTGCTGATGGCCGAGGTGGGCCTGATCGATGCGCGCGACCCGCGCTTCATCTCCACCGTCGACGCGATGGAAAAGTCGCTGTGTGACGGCCCCTACATGCGCCGCTACGAAGCGGCCGACGATTTCGGCAAGCCCGAGACCGCCTTCAACATCTGCACCTTCTGGCGCATCGACGCGCTTGCCAAGATCGGCCGCAAGGCCGAGGCACGCCAGATCTTCGAGACCATGCTCGCGGCGCGCAATCCGCTGGGCCTGCTCTCGGAAGACACCCACCCGGTCACGGGCGAGATGTGGGGCAACTTTCCGCAGACCTATTCGATGGTCGGCATCATCAATGCGGCCGTGCGCCTGTCCGCTCCCTGGGATTCCTGCATATGAGCCGTCTTGTCGTCGTTTCCAACCGCGTGGCCGACCCACGCAAGCCCGCCGCCGGCGGCCTGGCCGTCGCGCTGGGTGAAAGCCTTCAGCAAAGCGGCGGCCTCTGGTTCGGCTGGAGCGGCCAGATCGTGGAAGACGGTCCGACCGGCGAAGGCGAGCTGCACAAGCACCAGGCCGGCAAGGTCACGCTCGCCACCATCGACCTGAGCCGCGAGGACCACGACAGCTATTACCTCGGCTACAGCAACGACGTGCTCTGGCCGGTGTTCCACAACCGCCTGGACCTGGCCCACTTCGAGGCCGGCTTCATCGGCGGCTACCGGCGCGTGAACCAGCTGTTCGCGCGCAAGCTGCTGCCGATGCTGAAGGACGACGACATCATCTGGATCCACGACTACCACCTGATGCCGCTCGCCGCCGAGCTGCGCGCGATGGGCTGCAAGCAGCGCATCGGCTTCTTCCTGCACATTCCGCTGCCGCCGCAGATCATCGTGGCGGCCATCCCGCAGCACGAGTGGCTGATGCGCTCGCTGTTCTCGTACGACCTGATCGGCTTCCAGGCCCAGCAGGACGTGCAGCACTTCGAGCACTACGTGCGCAACGAGGCGCATGGCGAGTACCTGGGCAACGAGATGTACCGCGCCTACGGGCAGACGGTGCGCTGCAGCGCCTTCCCGATCGGCATCGACGTGGACGAGTTCGCCGCGCTCACGCACGCCAAGGAATCGCGCGACATGTACGAGACCATGAAGCGCGAGTACTCGAGCCGCCGCCTCCTGCTGGGCATCGACCGGCTCGACTACTCCAAGGGCATTCCGCAGCGCGTGCGAGCGTTCCGCGAACTGCTCGCGAACTATCCGGAGAACCGGCGCAGCGCCACGCTGATCCAGATCGCCTCGCCCACGCGCGAGACGGTCGATGCCTATGGCGACATCCGGCGCGAGCTGGAGTCGCTGTGCGGCGCGATCAACGGCGACTACGGCGAGCTCGACTGGATGCCGGTGCGCTACATCCACCGCATGGTGGCGCGCAAGCGCGTGCCGGGGTTGTGCCGCGCAGCAGCAGTGGGCCTGGTCACACCTCTGCGCGACGGCATGAACCTCGTCGCGAAGGAATACATCGCGGCGCAAGACCCGGCCGATCCGGGGGTGCTGGTGCTGTCGCGCTTTGCCGGCGCGGCCGAGCAGTTGAAGGAAGCGCTGCTGGTGAACCCGTACGACACGCACGGCACGGCGGAAACGGTGCAGCAGGCGCTGCAGATGCCGCTGGAGGAGCGGCGGGAGCGGCACCAGAAATTGCTGTCGCGCATTCGCGAGCAGGACATTCACTGGTGGCGTCGGACGTTCCTCGACGCATTGCGCGAGGCGGCCAGCGAGCGCTGACCCGGAGCGCTCCCCTTACCAGCCGGTGAGCAGCCGCACGAAGCGCATCACAGGCCGAGCCTCCGAAGAAGCGGAAACCGGCGCCGGCGAAACCTTCGGTGCATGAACCCGCAGGTGCACAGGCGTCAGCGCCGACACCTCGATCCATCCGCCGTGCGCCATGCGATGCACGTCGCCTTCATCGAGCGCCGTCTCGCTCATGAACACCGTGCCGCCGAACCAGCCCGGCGGCGACACGACCCGCACGCGCCCCTCGGCCACCTGCAGCCAGGTGCCCGCATCGACGCAGGTGCGCAGGGACTGGCCGGGCTCCAGGACGATGGAGTCGGGTGCTTGGGACAGGGTGGTGATCATGGCGGGCCTCTGGTGGTGGGTGAAAAGCGATTCGGCGAGTCCAGATCGTAGAAATTCGGGCGCTCGAAAAACAGGCACAAACATCGGCTATTCGCACCGGAACAGCCAGGCGCCAGCCCATCTGTTATGGTCGTTTTCCCGTTCAACTGCATCTGTTTTCGGATGCCCGTTTGGGGGAGCATCGACGCCATGGACTCGCTACCGCTCTACCGGCAACTCGCAGCGCACTACGTGGACGCGATCCACACCGGCTCGCTCAAGCAGGGCGACAAGTTGCCTTCGCTGCGCACCCTGATGCGCCTGCACGAGATCAGCCTTTCGACCGCGCTGCAGCTGTGCCGCGCGATGGAGAGCGACGGCTGGGTCGAGGCGCGCGACCGCTCGGGCTACTTCGTGCGCCGGCCGCAGCGCCTGGCCATCGCGCCGATGGAGGAGCCCGTGGCCGACGTGCCGCCGGACCCCGCGCAGTTCGTCAGCATGCGCACCCGCATGGCCAACTTCATGGCGCGTGGGCGCCATGCGGGCGTGAAGCTCAACTTCGCCATCGCGCGCGCCGCCCCCGAGCTGTATCCGGCCGAGGCCCTGCGCAATTCGATGACGCGCGCGCTGCGCCAGCGCCCCGAGCTGCTGACCACCGCCTCGTCGCAGAAGGGGCACGAGCAGTTCCGCGAGGCCGTCGCGCAGCGCAACCTGCGCGTCGGCATGACGGTGTCGCCCGACGAGGTGCTGGTCACCAACGGCTGCATCGAGGCGCTGAACCTCGCGCTGCGCGCCGTCGCCAAGCCCGGCGACACGGTGGCCGTGGAGTCGCCCACCTTCTACGGCCTGCTGCAGGTGCTCGAGAGCCTGGGCATGCGCGCGCTGGAGATCCCGACCAGCCCGCAGACCGGCATTTCCATCGAGGCGCTGGACCTCGCCATCCACACCTACGACGACATCAAGGCCGTGGTGGTGGTGCCGCACCTGCAGAACCCCATCGGCAGCGTGATGCCCGATGCCCACAAGCAGCGGCTCGTGCAGCTGTGCGAGCGCCACGGCATCGCGCTCGTCGAGGACGACACCTACAGCGACCTGGTGGAGACCGAGGTGCCGCTGCGTGCGGTGAAGTCGTGGGACCGCACGGGCAACGTGATCTATTGCGCCTCGCTGCACAAGGTGCTGGCGCCGGGCCTGCGCCTGGGCTGGATCACCGCCGGGCGCTGGCATGCGCAGGTGGAAATGCTCAAGTACGCGCAGACGCGCAACAACGAGGCGCTGGCGCAGATCGCCGCGGGCGAGTTCATCGCGAGCGGCGGCTACGACCGGCACCTGCGGCGCCTGCGCGATCGGCTGCATGTGCAGCGCGACCAGACGGCAGACGCCATCGCCAAGTACTTTCCACCGGGCACGCGGCTGAACCTGCCGCGCGGCGGCTTGCAGCTGTGGGTCGAGCTGCCGGAGCAGCGCTCGTCGGTCACCGTGTTCGAGGCGGCTTTGCGCGAGCACATGCTGGTGTCGCCGGGCGCGCAGTTCTCCAACTCGGGGCGCTTCGACAACTACCTGCGCATCAACTGCGGCTGGCCGTATTCGAAGGCGGTGGATGCGGGGCTGCAGCGGCTGGGCGAGATCGTGTCGTCCACGCGGAAGACGCCGCGCCCCCCCGCCGCCCAGATCGCCTAGACGATGTAGAAGACGACGGCGTCGCGCCGCGCGGCCGCCTCGGCGAAGAAGCGCTTCACGCCTTCCATGAAATCCGCGAGCTCGCTGGCGCCGCTCTGCCAGGCCTTCGCCCAGTAGAGCTCGGCGAACTGCGCCGGTTCGCCGGTGAACCGCGCCACCAGCTCGGGCACGCTGCGCCGCGCCAGCCGCGCCGCCGCGCGTTCGACATGACTGGCCGTCAGGTAGATGCAGCCCAGGCCCTCCGTGCCTTCGAGCTGCTCGCCGTCCACGGCCTCGGGCAGCAGCACGCGCACCACGTCCCATGCCTGCTCCACCGTCTGGCTGGCATGCGGTCCGCCCTTGTCCTCGGGCGTGTGAAAGAGGAAGCCCGGCACGCTGGCCGGATCGATGACCAGCCCGCGCAGCCGGTAACGATCGAAGGCGTAGAACGCGCCCCCGATGCTCACGTGCTCGGCTCCAGCCGCGCGGCCCGCGCGACCGCCGCCAGCGCGAGGCTCACGTTGTCGATGTTGCGCTGCGCGTTCGCCAGATTGCCGAAGTGGTCCGGCGCGCAGATCTGGTTGAGCAGCAGCGTGCGCTTGAAGTGCTTCAGCGCCTCGCGCAGGTCGCCCTGTTCCTGTGCGATCAGGCCCAGGTCGTTGTGGGCGGTGGCCGCGCTGGTGGAAATGCCGCGGCAGCTGCGCTCCTGGACGGCCAGCGCGCGCTCGAACAACGGCTTGGCGTAGCCGGATTCATTGCGCGACATGTGGAGCTGGGCGAAGTTGATCAGCAGGTCGGCGTGCAGGTCGGCATCGCCTCCGTCCGGCGCGAGCTTGTCCAGGTGCACCATGGCCCGCGCATAGCAGAGCTCGGCCTTCTGGTCCTGGTCGGTGTTCGCGTAGAGAAACGCGAGGTTGTTGATGGCGCGCACCACCTCGTCGGTCGAATTGCCCTTGCTGAGTGCGACCGCCATCGCGATGGTCTTCTTGTAGAGGACCTCCGCCTCGTCGGAGCGGCCGGCGCCGGCGTGCAGCAGCGCGAGCGTGTTGCTCGGACCGAGCCGCCAGCTGTCGTCCAGGCCCAGCTGGTCGATGATGGCCAGGCACTCGTCCAGCAGCGACACGGCCTTGTCGTGCCATTGGAGCTGCCGGCAGAACTCGGCATGGTTGATGAGGTGAAGCACGACGGCCTTGCCGAGCCCGCCGCACAGCAGGCGGCTGGTGTGCACGGCCTCGGCGCAGAGCCGCTCGGCGAGCGCCAGGTCGCGGCGCTCGAAGGCGGCCCTGTAGCGCCGCTCCTGGTCTTCGAGCAGGTCCAGCAGCACCGGGTCGTTGCCGGGGCCGCCGCCGGCAGGCAGGCCCGCACGCAGCTGGCGGGCGGCGTGGTGCTCGCCGATGCCGGCCAGGGTCATGGCCAGGGCCTTGCGCACGATCTCCATGTCTTCCGCCGGCATGCCGATCTGGCGGCCGATGGCGAGGCTTTCCTCGAGGCTGGCCTTGGCCTCGTCGAGGGCCTTGAACTGGTAGCAGGCCTGGCCGTGCATGCACAGCGACATCGCGAGGTTCTGGTGCGGTCCCTTGAAGACCTTGCGCGCATGGGCGACGATCTGCTCGCTCAGGGCCACCGCCGCGGCCCAGTCGTGCATCTCGGCGGCGGCGACGAAGCGCTCGCGCAGCGCGTCGGCATGGCCGAGCGCTTCGAGGTCGTAGGTCTTGCCGACGGACCGGCGCGCGGTGTGGTCGGCTTCGTCCTGCTGCTTCAGGCGCACGTGGACCCAGTAGATGTCCAGCAGCAGCCACGGCCCCAGCAGAACGAGAGCGACCCGCGAGCCCGGCAGGTTGGCGACGCCGACGAGGAGCAGCAGCAGTTGCGCCGCGCCGCCCAGGTAGCTCCCCAAGTAAAAACGGTGCGCCCCCAGGAAGCCGCCCACCACCAACAGCAAATAGGCGAACGATTTGCGGCGGGGAGACCGGGGTGGCGGGATGCGCATGGTTCGCCGAGCGTATTGCTGCGCGGCCGCTCAGTCCAGCAAAGCCAGCGCGGCGTAGTCGCCGACTTTCTCGCCGAGCCCCGCGGGCACCAGCAGCACGCCGCGGGTGAGCGGCTGCAGCTTGCCGTCGATCTGCGCCTGCAGCCGGGGCAGCAGGAAATCGCGGTGGTGCCAGAACACGCTGCCGCCGAGGCTGATGCGCTGCAGGTCCAGCGTGATGATCATGTTGTAGAGCATGCGGCCCATCACGCGACACAGTGCATCGACGATTTCGAGCGCATGCGGTTCGCCGGCCGAGGCGGCCGAGAACAGGTCGGGGGCGGGCTGGCCGAAGCGGCGCGAGATCGAATTGCCGGCGACCAGCGCCTCGACGTCACCCAGGTTGCCGCAGCCGCACAAGGCGCCGCTGGCATCGTCGACCACGAAGCTGTGCCCCGCATGGCCCGCATTGCCGTTCTTGCCGCGCAGCGCACGGCCGTCGACGCACAGGCCCACGCCGACGCCGGTGCTCCAGGTGGCATAGGCGCAGTGATCGAATCCCTTGAGCGCGCCCCAGTGGCGTTCGGCTTCGAGCCCGGCCACCGCATCGTTCTCGACACGCACCTGCCCGAAGCGCCTGGCCAGCGGGGCTTCGATGATCGCGGTCATCCACTGGTTGGGGAGACCGCGCGCCGGGCCGGCGATGCCGCCGCAGATGTTGGGCGTGGCCAGCTCGACCATGCCGTCGTGCAGCTCGAAGGGACCGGTCGACGACACGCCCACGCGGTCGATGCTGGCGGGGTCGATGCCCTGCTCGGCGCAGACCTTGTCGATCATCCGCATGATCTGCACCGCCACGGCGTCGTTGTCGCCGGTCTTGGCCGTCGGCTCGCTGCGACGGCCGATCAACGGCGCATCGCTCGAGGGGGAAAGGCTCACGGCGACCTTGGTGCCGCCGATGTCAACGCAGGCTCTCATTGCGGTTTTTCTTTTCTCTACAAAAGGCGGGCCACCAGCGCCGCGATCATGCTGAGCACCATGGTGCTTCCGATCGGCAACTGCCAGTCGCGGCCGAAGGCGCGAAACTCGAAATCGCCGGGCAACCGTCCGAAGCCGAAGCGGCGCAGCCACGCGGTCAACCCGCTCATGAGCACCAGTGCAAGGACGACGACGATCAGCCAGCGGAACATGGAGACAGTCTAGGCCGCGAGGACAGCCATGGCTTGTCGGTGAAGTTCGGGCGTTGCGGCCGCGATGACCCTGCCGTCGGACTTCAGGTTCAGCGGCTGGCCCTGCCAGTCGGTGATGACGCCGCCCGCGGCCTCGATCAGGCCGGCGGGGCCGAGATAGTCATAAGGCTGCAGGCCGGTCTCGACCACGAGGTCGATGGTGCCGCCGGCCAGTTGGGCGTAGCCATAGCAGTCGCCGCCGAAGCGGCGCATGGCGCACTGGCGGCTGAGCCGGTCGAACGCCTGCCAGTCGGCGGGCGCGAAGATGTCGGGCGAGGTGGTGACGATGCGGGCCTTGGCCACCTCGGTGCAGCCGCTCACGCGCACCGGCTGGCCGTCGCGCGTGGCGCCCTTTCCAGCCTCGCCGATCCAGCGCTCCTTGAGCACCGGCATGTCGATCATGCCGAGCACCACGCGCTGTCCCTGCAGCACGCCGATCAGCGTGCCCCACAGCGGCGAGCCGGTGATGAAGCTGCGGGTGCCGTCGATCGGGTCGAGCACCCAGATGCGCTCGGCGTCGAGCCGCTCGGGGCCGTGTTCTTCGCCGTAGATGCCGTCGGCCGGCACGCGCTCGCCGAGGATCTTGCGCATCGCCGTCTCGGCCGCGCGGTCGGCCAGCGTGACGGGGCTTTCGTCGGCCTTGGTGATGATGTCCAGCGGCGTGCGGAAGTAGTGCATCGACTGCGCGGCGGCCGCATCGGCCAGCGCCTGTGCAATCGGCGACAGATCGGGAGTGGGAGAGCTCATGGGGGAGAGTGAACGCGTGCCAAAAGTGCGATTAGACCCGAGCCGGCGTCGGTTTGACACGACAACGGCTGTCGCCCTAGCATGGCGCGAAAATTGCCAGGGATAGAACCAATGGCCGCCTTCAGATTCCTGCGCGCTGCGCTCCTCACCCTGCTGCTCGGCGCCTCGGCCGTGCTGGCCCAAGCCACGCCTTCCGACGCCGAGGAAAAGCTGATCGACACGCTGATCCAGCGCGTCTCGAAGATGAGCGCCATGGTGTTCCTGCGCAACGGCAACGAATACAACGCCGCCGATGCCGCCAAGCACATGCAGGCCAAGTACGACTACTTCAAAAAGGAACTGGTCACGGCCGAGGACTTCATCGACCGCTGCGCCTCGCGCTCCGAGATGACCGGGCAGGCCTACAAGGTGAAGCTCACCGGTGGCGCGGTGCGCGACGCCAACGAGTTCCTGAACAGCGAGCTGCGCATGCTGCGGCAGCAGGCAAGGAAATCGAGCAGCTGAGCCGACGGCTCGTTAGCGCTGCTGGCCCCAGCGCCGCACGGTCAGCCGCTCCAGCGTCTTGAAGCCCAGGCTTTCCACCAGCAGGCCGATCAGCACCACCATCGCAAGGCCCGCGAACACGCGGTCGGTGTAGAGCTCGTTGCGGTTCTGGAAGATGTACCAGCCGAGGCCCCCCTTGCCCGAGGACGCGCCGAACACCAGCTCGGCCGCGATCAGCGTGCGCCAGGCAAAGGCCCAGCCGATCTTCAGGCCCGAAAGAATCGACGGCAGCGCCGCCGGCACCAGGATCTGCAGCACGTAGCGCAATCCCTTGAGTCCGTAGTTGCGCCCGGCCATCCGCAAGGTCTCGGGCACGCCCTGGAAGCCCGCATAGGTGTTGAGCGCCAGCGGCCACAGCACCGAATGGATCAGCACGAACACCAGGCTGCCGCGGCCGAGGCCGAACCACAGCAGCGCGAGCGGCAGCAGCGCGATGGCGGGCAGCGGGTTGAACATCGACGTCAATGTGTCCAGCAGGTCGCGGCCGATCTGCGTGGACACCGCCAGCGTGGTGAGTGCGAAGGCCAGCAGCACGCCGGCCAGATACCCCTGCAGCAGCACGGCCAGCGAGATGCGCACCTTCTCGATCAGCTCGCCGCTGGCCAGCCCCTCGACCAGCGCACGCGCGGTGGCGGTGAAGGTGGGCAGCAGCAGGTCGTTGTTCTGCCAGCGCGCCGCGAGTTCCCAGAGCACGGCGATGACGACGAGGATCAGGCCCTTGCGGACGCCCGCCTGCGCCCAGATGCGGGCCGGCAGCGGCAACGTGCGTTCGAGCGGGACTTCGGTGAAAGGCTCGAGCGTGCGCTCGTATTCGGGTCGGATCGGCGGGACGATGGCGCTCATGCTTCGGCCTCCGCATGCTCTTCCTCGAACAGCATGTCGTGGATGCGCTGCGCCGTGCTTTGGAACTCGGCGCCGCCCAGGCTCGCGAGCGAGAAGCCATGGCTGTTGACCTCGGCACGCATGCGCCCCGGATGCGGCGACAGCAGCGCCACGCGGTTGCCCACCACCAGCGCCTCCTCGATCGAGTGCGTGACGAACAGCAGCGTGAAGCGCACCTCGTCCCACAGCTCGAGCAGCTCCTGCTGCATCTTGCGGCGCGTGAGGGCGTCGAGCGCGGCGAAGGGCTCGTCCATCAGCAGCACGCGCGGCTGCATCGCGAGCGCGCGGGCAATCGCCACGCGCTGCTTCATGCCGCCCGAGAGCTGGTGCGGATGCACGTCGGCGAACTTGGCGAGGCCGACCTTGTCGAGGTAGTGCAGTGCGCGCTCGGCCGCTTCCTTCTTGCCGAGCGTGCGCGATGCGAGCAGCGGGAACATGACGTTCTGCTTGACCGTCTTCCACGGCGGCAGCTGGTCGAACTCCTGGAACACGACGATGCGGTCGGGGCCGGGTTGCGTCACGCGCTGGCCGTCCAGGCGGATCTCGCCTTCGACGGGCGCAATGAACCCGCCCACGGCCTTCAGCAGCGTGGACTTGCCGCAGCCCGAGGGGCCGAGCAGCACGAAGCGATCGGCGGCGTGGACGTCGAAGCTCACGCGGTGCGTGGCGCGCACGACGCGCTCGGGGGTGCGGTACTCGAGGCTGACGCCGTCGACCTGGAGCAGCGGCGCGAGGTCGTTCTTTGGGTCTTGCTCCCTCCCCTCCCGGGGGAGGGCTGGGGTGGGGGCAGACGGCGCCGGCTTCGTCACCGCTCTGCCCGCCCCCAGCCCAACCTTCCCCCAGAGGGGGAAGGAGTCAACCCCCGAAGACGCCTTCGCGGTGCTCATCAGTTCCCCGAAGCGTTCTGCGCATCGTCGAAGAAATAGTCCTTCACCGACGCCGGCTTGTTCTTGATCGCGCCCACCCGGTGCATGAACTCCGCCAGCGCATAGGTGTTCTGCGGCGTGGTCTTGAACTGCACTTCGGGGTTCTTGATGATCTTGAGCAGCAGCTCGCGATCGAGCTTGGCGTTGCTCACCTTCAGGTAGATGTCGGCCGCCTTCTCGGGATTGGCCGTGACGAACTTTGCCGCCTCGTCGAGCGCATCGACGAACGCCTTGTAGGTCTTGGGGTTCTCGCTGCGGAATTTCTCGGTGGCGTAGAGCACCGTGGCCGAGGCCGGACCGCCGAGCACCTGGTACGAATTGAGCACGATGTGCGCATTCGGATTGCCCGCGAGTTCCTGCTCCTGGAACGGCGGATTGCCGAAGTGGCCCGTGATCTCGGTGCCGCCCTTGATGATGGCTGCCGCCGCATCCGGATGCGGCAGCGCCACGCTGATCTTGTCGAGCCGGTTGAATTCCTTGTCGCCCCACAGCTTGGCCGAGGCGAACTGCAGCACGCGCGACTGCACCGACACGCCCACGGCGGGCAGCGCGATGCGGTCCTTCTCGGTGAAGTCGGCGATCGTCTTCACGTTCGGGTTGTTGCTCACCAGGTAGTACGGGAAGTTGCCCAGCGACGCCACGCCCTTGACGTTCTGCTTGCCCTTGGTGCGGTCCCACAGCGTGAGCAGCGGACCCACGCCGGCGCCTGCGATCTCGATGTTGCCGGAGAGCAGCGCATCGTTCACCGCCGAGCCGCCCGAGAGCTTGATCCACTCGACCTTGGCATCGATGCCCGCGGCCTTCGCGTGCTTCTCGATGAGCTTCTGCTCCTGCGCGACGTTGAGCAGCAGGTAGACGATGCCGAACTGCTCGGCAATGCGGATCTGGCCTTCGGCGTGCGCCGCGAGGCTGCCGGCGAGGAGACCGAGGCCGGTAACGAATGCAGCGGCCTTGCGTGTGAAACGGTTCATGGAAAGCGGTCCGGGAAAAAGAGGAATCAGAAAGGCGTGTCGCCGACGATGGTCGTGCGGTTCAAGCGGCGGCGCAGGTGGTCGGGCGTGCCGGCGGCCAGATGCATCAGCGAGCGGTTGTCCCAGAACACCAGGTCGTGCGGCGCCCAGGTGTGGCGGTACACGAACTCGGGCTTCACGCTGTGCGCGAACAGCTCGGCCAGCAGCGCATCGCTTTCGTCCTGCGGCAGGCCGACGATGCGCGTCGTGAAGTGCTCGCTGACGAACAGCGCCTTGCGGCCCGTCTCGGGGTGCGTGCGCACCACGGGCTGCACGGCGGGCGCGACCTGGTCGATCTGCGCCTGCGAGAGCTTGGGTCGCCAGGGGTTCTTGGCGCGCAGTTCTTCGTACTTGGCGAGGTAGCTGTGCTCGGCCTTGAGCGGCAGGATGCGCTGCTGCAGATCGGCCGGCAGCGCCTCCCATGCGAGGTGCTGGTCGGCAAAGAGCGTGTCGCCGCCTTCGCTCGGCAGCTCCTGCGCGTGCAGCAGCGAGCCGAGGCTGGGATGGGGCTTGTACGAGATGTCGGAGTGCCAGTAGACGCCCGCATCGCCCAGGCCGATGGGCTCGCCGTTCTCCTTGATATTGGAGACGATCAGGATCTCGGGGTGGTTCTTGAGCTGGAACTGGTGCAGCACGTGGATTTCGAGCGGGCCGAAGCGGCGGCTGAAATCGATGTGCGCTTGCGGGGTGATCTGCTGGTCGCGGAACACCAGGACGTGGTGGTCGAGGTGGGCGCGGTGGATGCGGGTGAAGTCTTCTTCGTTGATTGGCTTCGAGATGTCGAGGCCGATGATTTCGGCGCCGACCGGGGCGGCGAAGGGGCGCACTTCGAAGTGCTGCGTGGCGGACCCGGCATCGTTATGAGAGAGAACGGCAGTCATGCCGGGAATGTAGGGGCCGGGGGAAGGTTTCCCAACGAACTCTTCGTTGCTAGCTTATTCCTTACTCCTTACTTTTTTCTTCCCGAGGCCGGGTCTCGCCCCGGCAGGCGACCTACTTTTCTTTGCTTCGCCAAAGAAAAGTAGGCAAAAGAAAGGCGACCCTGCTGTCTGCGTCCCTACGCTTCGCTTCGGGCAACCTGCGGTGCTCACGTTTCGCGGGGTCTCGCCCAAACTCGCTTCGCTCAAACAAGGGCGAGCCCTGATCCGCGAAACGCTCCGCTCCTCGGCGCATACAGAAGGGATTT